>Ga0129306_1000841_pt1 | contig 41877 bp, 43 predicted proteins | sample P827metagenome_FD_94438 | JGI IMG/M metagenome (GOLD analysis project Ga0129306, IMG submission 94438) | Capybara group fecal microbial communities from Wisconsin, USA - P827 metagenome | ecosystem: Host-associated > Mammals > Digestive system > Large intestine > Fecal | place: USA: Wisconsin... | reverse complement strand
GAATTACCAAAGTACAGGGATTTGATTGATACCGTTGAGTCTAAAGAGACTGATTCCCGTCATTTAAATCTAAAACTTCTTCATTGGGCTGTAGGGAAGAAAAAATATAAAGCTCTTGAATGTCTTTTAAAATCAGGTGTAAATCCAAATGTGCTTCTTGAAAAAAAGAAATATACTCCACTGTTTGTTGCTTTTTATAATTCCCGAAATTATGGAATTAACGAAACAGATAAGTTTATAAAACTTCTTATAAAATATAATGCAGATCCTAATCTGGGAGAATCGTTTTTATGGTGTTTACCGGGAGAAGCTGCTTTAGGTGACTTAAAAAAGATAAAGTGGATTGCAGAAAATTCTAATGTTGATTTTAATCTGTATAATGATACGTTTGGTGAACCGCTTTATATGTATTTCATTGAATCAAAATCATATCAACTGGATATAGCACGATATTTAATATTTGATTGCGGGGTAAATATTGATTGCAATTTTTATCTTGATCATCAGCATAAAAAGGCAGGAGAGTTAACAAATTCGATAGATTATATTAACAGGCTTCGTAATAGAAGGTATTATAAGTTTAAAGATAATAAAGTTTTTTTAGAAATTGTAGAAAAAGTCAATGAACATAATAAATAAAAGAATATAAAGAGCAGATTCAGATGGAGTTGAATTAATAAAAAAAGGAAAAGAAAATGAAAAAAAGTTTTTTTATAATTATTCTGTCAATTTTTAATCTCATGCTTTATGCCCAGGGAACTGTAGCCGGCGATTTTTCACTTTATCCGGAGAAAAATAACAAAAGCTCGTTTATACTTTGCAGCAGAACTGTAAGCATACTGAATTCTTCTTTCTGTTATTATGATACGTATGATGTTGTAAACTGTTCAGACACAAAAGAAGAGAAAACTTTTGTCTTTCAGTATAACAAGGATTTGTATGGAAACTTACCCGAAGAACAAGATATTCGTGTTCTCATAAATGATGATGAACTAAAATGTACGAAAATTGACAGCAGTTATGACATAAGAAAATTTTATTACAAATGCAAGGTTCCATCCGGACATTTTACAATTTCCTATATAATAAACGATTCAGGACATGAAATCGGAGGAACTCTTAACGGCTTTATAAAACAAATTGACAAAACAATGTGGAATCTTTCGGATAAATATGAAGAGAAAACATACATAAACATTACAAATGATTATGTAAGCTTAAGCGAGAATGACTTTACCATTATTGGCAACGGAAGAAAATCTGGTAAAACATTTTTCCTAAAATCCGGCTGCGTATATCTTAAAAAGGCATCGATGGAATTTCACTGTCAGAATTTTTATAACGGCTGTGGTGGTGGCAGCGGCTGCCCTACACTTTCATGTATTTACAATGATGATGATAAAATGCACTCATCAACAGAATATATATACAATTTCATAACTGCAGCAAGAATAGTTGAAGAAAAACTGCACCATAACGGGGACTACATTAACAACAGTTATAGTGAGTTAATAAAATTATTAAAGATATTGAATAAAGATGAATTAAGACTGTTTAGAAATGCATTTTTTGCAAAAAACAACTATGTATTTAAAGATTCAGTCCTTAACACTTTTTTCAGTTCTGCCCTATGCTATTTCCCGGATAAGTCTTTGACAATTGACGCTATAAAGAAATCAGAAGCAGAAAAGATCTTAATAGAAATGATTCAGGCTGCAGAAAAAGACGAGTCACCCGAAGCTGTTTTTAATAAGTATAAAAAATAACGAATGACACGAATGCGGAATGGAGTTGCTTATGAAATCTAAACAGATATTCTTTTGTTCGATTTTTATTTTTGTGGCGGCATGTTCTTTTGCAGATATAAACCGATTTTATAAAGGTGGCCGTCTCATAGATGTTATGTATGTTGATGCAACTTCCGGATTACGCGTGCGTGAAAAACCGGGATTAAATGCAAAGCAGACTGCAGTTTTACCGCATGCTGTTATTGTTAAACTGATTGCAGTTGGGAAAACAACTTATATCGATGGAAAAGATGATCCCTGGATCGAAATTTTACTCCCGGGTTTTATGTGGAAAAACAAAGGAGTCAAAGAATACGGATGGGTTTATGGCGGATATCTTGTTGAAGAACGCCCGGAAGCACCAGTCGAGGTAATTACAGGCCAGGCTTTATTTGATTTTTTAAGTTATGTTTCAACATGGAGAATTGACACAAGTAATTATCTTGTATTTGAAAGCAACGGAACATTTTCCTATAAAGAAGACAGTATTCGCTGTGTATCTTCAAACGGAACTTTCAATGTAAAAGGGGCAACCGTAACATTGCATCATTCAACACGCAAAATCAGCGAAACCTTTACTATAAGACAAATGCAGAAAGCGGCTTTTACCATTTCGGATGCAAGCTTTATTGCAAATGGAAAGTATAAGGCTGCGTGGGATTCTGATTTTGCAAGAGTTTTGCCTTTATTTGACGAAGAGCTTTTTTATTTTCTGGACAACTACCAGGCTGTCGGAAGCAATTATCCTGAAGAATATGAAAACATCCTCTCAAAAATTATTTCACGGGGATTTATCGGTAATTCCGAAGACACTGAATATATGAAAAAATACAGAAGCTACTGGGACCCTATAATGAAAAGGCACCAGGAAGCTGCAGATAAACAGTCTCTCGCCAGGGGCAGAAATTAATAAATTGTATGATAGAGGAAAAAGTTAATGAAAAAATATAAAACCATTCTATTTATATTAACAGCTCTACTTTTACAAAACATCCATGCACATGAAGAACCTAAAGCAGATGTTGTAATTTCCCTGCAAAGCGGGGATTCCTGTATTGAAATTGAAAGGATCCGAATTCCAAAGCCATATGATGTTTCTGCACTGATAAACAGTGAATTATTTGATGCATTAGTCATGCTTGATAAAAAAATTAAAACAGCAAAAGAAATTCCCTTAACAAAAGTAGAAAAAAGCTTTGAAGAAGGAGTTTATATAATTGAATATTTGGAAGAAGGAAAAAAATATTCTGTTCAAAATAATTTATGGATATATGAATCAGAATCAAAAAAGTATTTTCGATGCAACATTTTAAATGAACTGCGTCTTATTAAACAGATTAATGAACAGTCTGAATTTTATCATAAATACTATTTAAAGAAAAATCTCTCCCTAAGTGATTGCGAAGACATTGATTTTATTAAATGGCTTTTTGCACATGAAACAGGAATTCAAATAAATGATAAAAACATAGACATCATAAAAAAAGATTATTCAGGCGGTATTCCTGTTTCTATCAGCCAAATTCCAGTTTATTATAAAATTACTATTACAAATGAAGAATACAGACAATTTAAAAAAGATTTAAAGAAGAAATCTGAATGGAAATTAATTAAAGGAAAAATTCATTTCTTACTTATTACCAAATTTAACTTAGGGTGTATCATTAAAGAAGATGAATTAATTTTTGGCTTTAGCGGTATGGATATAATTCAACCATAAATCGGTTTACCCGCGCTCATAAAACTACCCGCTTTTAAACGGGTATGATATAATTCAATATAAATGCACGAACGGCGGCTGGAGGAAAAAATGAAAAATCGAATTAAGTTTTTTACACTATTGCTTGTTTTATTGACACCATGCACTTTGTTTGCATCTAATAGCCGCGAGTCTAAAATACAGAATGTCTTGTACTGGGCAGACTGGCTCAAACAGAACGAATACACAACATACGCAGATTATGAAAACGAATTGAATTTTGATACGATTGATGCGCCTGTTGATGACAAATATGAATTTGCACAGACAGAAATTTATTATACGAAAAAGGCTAATGTCTATTGTACGGAAATTTATTTAAAAGGAATCAAAGACCGGATGCTTGCCATGCTGCAGATAGAAGGAAGCGGCTGGTTCCCTTACCTTAAGATTTTCAGATTTGACAGCAAAAAACAGAAGTGGACGATATATTATTCAGGTAAGGGTCCGCTGGGAGAATGCGGCGTAGTGTATCCAATTAGACATCCGATTACGGGATACACTTTCTTTTTTGAGCAAAAGATTAATTATGACAACAAGCGTCTTATATCTTACGACCTTCTTTCTCTGGAAAATAAAAAATGGAAAGTGACAGAAAGCGTAAAGGCCCGTTATGTTTACAATCTTACAGACGAACAGAAAGAATGGATTTCTCCTGAACTGATAGAAAAAATGGCAGCCTTTGATTATTCATTTTTAGGATATAAAAAGGATCATCCGGGTACAATTGAACTGATTGTTAATGACAGAAAAATCGTTGCAAAACTATATCATACCTCTGTCGGCCGTATGGCTTCAAATTATGACATTACAGTTTACAGCCGTGAGCGTGAAGTCTTTAAGAAAAATGAAAAAGTTCCTGAAGAAGAAAAGGTACTTCTCACACTTGGTACTCAGTGGGGATTAAATATCGTAGAAAAAGATAATAAATCTTATCTTGTTTACATCGGATTTGGAGCAGAAAACAGGGCATCTATCGAAAATCTTTCTCTCAATGTAATCGATTTGTCTTCGCTTAAAACCGTGCATCAAAGCTACGCTAATTGCGATATTTTATTTGAATAAAATCTGAAATACAATTATGATATAATGAATACTGCAATTTTGTACCACTTTTAAACCATTTAATAAAACTGGAGAAATAAAATATGAAAAAAACATGTATATTATTTTTATTTATGATATTCAGCTTTAGTTGTTTTTCACAGACAGTAAATCAATCTTATTTTCCAAAAGACAATGAGATTGACAGACAGTATAAAAAAGAAAATCAGACCTGGGTTAATAATTCTGAATGGAAGGCTGTTATTCTTAAATACAAATCAATATGGAAACAGCAAATGTATCTTGAAATGGAAAGATTAATATCCATTATCCCAGAGTCAGAAAAACAAATAAGAAAAAATCAGAAAAAATGGGAAGAAGCAATAAAATCGAGCTTTGATTTAGTAGCAGAAAATGTTGATTTTATTAAAACAGGAGAAATTACTTACATAGGTGAATATTTAAATGAAGAACTGCTTCTGTATCGTGAAAGAGCAAAGTATTATTTATGCTTATATTACACAATAAAAGAGCAGAATTTAAAAGGCGGGTCATATATTGACGTTAACAAAACTGAATTGGCAAATTAAATAATCACATAAAGAGTTGCGAGGTAACCCTTGAAAATCTATAGTTTAAATTCAGTTCAAAACAATATAACAAAACTTGGATATAAGACATTCGATTTAACTTAAACAATACCAAAAGGAGAAATAAAATGCTTAAAACAGATTATTCAAAAGTTGCAAAACTTTATGACCAGAACAAAGGAAGAGTTGACTTTCCAAAAGACCTCGACATCGAAAAGCTTTTAGAGCAGAAAGAAAGCATCACAGTGCTCGACCTTGCCTGCGGAACCGGAAATTATTTACTTGGCCAGCAGAGTCATTATGAAGGCAAAAACATAAAATGGATTGGAGTCGATTTGTCTTTAGACATGCTGAACATAGCAAAAAGCAAAAACCTTACTGCAGAGTTCATAAACAGTGACGCAGAATCTTACAACCTTCCCGAAGAATCTGTAGATTTAATCGTGTGCAATTTTGCATTCCACCATTTTGAAAACAAGCAGAAATGTCTTGCAAAAATGTTTGCGACACTTAAAAAAGGCGGAATCTTACGCTTTAGAAACATTGAGCCTGAATGCATGAAAGAATGGTGGGTTTATAAATACTGCCCTGAAACATATTACGAGGACATGTTCCGCTTCTGGCCAAAAGATTTGATGATGCACGAAATAAAAAAGGCAAAATTTTCAAACATAACGGCAAAGCGTGAGTATTACGAAAAAAGTAAGCCAATTTCTGAGCTTGTAGAAAACTACAAACGCCGCGACACTTCCCAGCTTTCGATGATTGGCGATGAAGACTACAAGCGCGGCCTTAACCGCGTAATGCAGGAAGTAAACCAGGGCGAAACAGAGTACAAGGATGTCGCTGCCCTTCTTGAAATCCGCTGTGAGAAAAATTAACCTGAGTTTTATCAAGTTGAATTTACACAAACCCGTTGTATAAATCAAATTTCGTGCAGCGGGGATATAAAAAATAAGGATGAATAGAGTATAATCGCCTTTTCTCTTAGGAGGATTAATATATTGAGATTTATTATAATTTTATCTATTGCCATATTACTTTGCAGCTGTAATGCAAAAACTTACAATAATACTCTACCGGAAAAATTTAATTTTAAAGATACAGAAGTTATAAAAGAAAAACATTTTCATTCTTCCAAGGCTGCAATTTCAGAACTTAAAAAAGTATTAAAAGATTCAATTCCACTTATTAGTAATGATAACGATAAACAAAAACTCCAGGAAACTTTAGATTCCATAACAACGCTTTCAAAACATTTATACGAAAAAGATAAAAAAGAACGCAAATGCAAATATCAGAATGATGGCGCAACTCTCGAGGTTGGATATTCCGGCGGCTACTATAAAGAAGCTCCCGGTAATTATGTAAAAGCCCGTTTTTATTATAAAAACCAAGATTCACTGATCAATATGTATTTAACAGATGATGAATATCAAATTAATATTATTATCCCTGGAGCTGGAGCAAGAGAAAATGTACAGGGCTTTGGTTCTCCCGATTCAGATTACCAGTTTGATTATGAACCTAACCGTTATTACGAGATTAATACAAAAACCAGTCTTGTTAAAGTAATTGATTTTTATTGGGATTAAATAACCCACTGCACTTAAAATCAGATCAGCAATATATTGAACTGACTCATCCTATTTTTCAGGCTTAATTCCAGGAAGATCAATCGGTTCAAGTTCTTTGAGTGTATCAAGCGCAGAAACAAATACATCACGGCTGTCCATAAGGCTTGTCTGAAACCTGTCGTTTCCTGCACCTTTAATCGTCGTAATGTTGGAAACTCCGTCGTAACGTGTATCCTGCTTATTTCCAAGAGCACCGTCTACAATTCTCTTTATCGAACGGCAGTCTTCACAAAAACTGTTTTTCATTGACTGAGCTATACTTTCTACATTAAGCATAGTTGATTCTATCTTTGACTGTGCCTGAAGAGTTCTGAGGTGATTTGAAGCAATCTTATCAAAGACAAGACCAATCTGTCCTTTAGGAGAAAGATCTTCTGAAAGTTTCAGGGCTTCCTGGTAAATTTCACCAAGATCATTTAAAGTATTTGCAAACTCCTGTCTGTTATCCTTATTTATAAACGCACCTTCAAGAAGAAGTAATTTTAAAGGCTGAATGACTTCGTTATACTTTTTATCCATAAACCAGTGAATAAAACCTGTCGTATATTCAAAGTGGAATGGAATTCCTTCCCACATAAGACTCCATGGTCTGTTAGGCATAAGAGGAAAATCATCAATGCCGAAAACATGTTCAAGCTGCTCATGAATTGCTTCTTTCTTTTTATCCCGGAGCCAGAGATTCCATTTTTCTTCGAACATCTTTTTCCACTGATCTTTATATTTCATAAACCAGTCTTCAGCTCCAGAAAAATTATCAGGCTGCCATTGAACATTATTAAATGCAATCCGTGCAATCTGTTTAAGCGGAACTGTTTTTACAAACATATGAATCATAGAAATATTTCCGGTTGCCTTATCCATAAATTCTTTCATTCTTCCATCATCATCTTTTGCTTCAGAATCTGAAGGAACAATTTTATTTGAAGAGAAAAGATAAAGGGAAGTTAAAACTTCTTCCGGAACAATTCCACCATTACATAGTATGCGTGCAAAGTTTGAAATTTCATTCGAAATAATTTCAAACTTACAGCAATAAGTATCTATTCCGCCCTGTGAAAAAGAATTGAGAAATCTGTCAAACGGAAGTTTTAAAAACTGATAGAACCATTCGATAGTTGTTACACATGAATACATATAAGATCTTCTGTGTGACGGAATGTTTTTTAAAATATCATCTATCTTTCTTAAAAAAGAAGTTCTAAGTTCACCAGTCACTTCTCTTGAAAGCGGAAGTTGATACGGATCTACCTGAGAATCCATTTCCTGTGTTACTTCAGGACATATAATCGAGCCTAAGAATACATAAAATACTCCAAGGTTTTCGTATGCAAGATCAAGATACGGTCTGAAAAACTCAATTGCCTTTTTCAATTCAGTAAGCTTCTGATAGAAAACAGAAAGCAGATATCCTTCTTTATAATCAACAAGACCAGGAAATGAATGATCAATCTGCTTATAGAGTGCTGCAACTTTATCCTGATTATACAATTCTTCTTTTGTTGAATTAGAAAATACAGAACGAAGCCAGAGAAAAAATCTGTAAAAAAATGATTCACTTTTTAACTTATCTTCAAGAGAGACTATATCTTCTGGAGATTCTTTATCATCAGAATCAAGAGCCTGTGTCTCAGGATCACCGGAAAGAGTATGCATTTTTTCAAGAAGCACTTTTCTTTCAGCATCAGAAATAGAAGAGACTAATCTATCAAACGTACCTGATTTTTTCTCACCGGACATAATACACCACTTATTGCTTATAAATTTTTAAGATATTCTAAAGCGTTATAATTATTATTCCAATGTTCAATCACGGCAGTAACGTCATAGTTCTGTTTTTTAAACAACTCTAAAACATCACCGAAGTTTATTCCATTGTAAACCGAGCCTGCAGCCCAATGCGAATCATTAACTCCGTCATTGTCATGCAGATGAAGATTTATAATCTCTATATCGTTTTTAAGAATACTCTTTGCATATTCAACAGAATCAAATCCGTTTATCTTTGCATGACCAGTATCAAAAGTTGAATATATTTTAAAACCTTTTTCATCAGCAAGCTTCTTTGCCTTTTTCATAAATTCAATATAATTTATGCTATACTGATCATGAAAATCAGGAACTGTATTTTCTATGCAGACTTTTGTATCAGGAATCTGCTTACAGATATTTTCAAGCACATCATATGTTAATTCGCAGAAATGAATCGTAACATTGAGAGGTTTTTTCTGATTGATATAATCAAAATAAGTTTTCTGCTGTTCAGCCGGAATTGTCGTAAATCCTATAGTAAGATGAAAAGTAAAATTTTTACAGAGTTTTACATTCTTAATATCAGTTGGAGTAAAACCGTCAAAAAAAATATCAAAGAAATCAATTTTGTTGTTATCTGCAAAATCAAGTTCCTGTTCTAGAGTCATATTATTGTATTTCGACGATTGGAATCCGTACTTAATCATATTTAGTAAATTCTATTCTATAAATGTCAAATGGTCAAATAAATTTTAATGACATTTCCTGTCGAATTGTCATATTAACTTCATTCAGTATATATAACAATATTCACTTTTCAAGGTTAATCAGTAAAACTGTAAGTCCTATTCCACTTCTCTGTCTTTCCAGTATCAAGAGAAATCCATTTAAATAATTCCGGGCTTAAACATTTTTTGTGTCCCCAGACATCACAATGGAAAGTAGCAAAATCAGCAGATTCAGAAATTGTTAATCCGTCTTTTTTATCACGAATAATCCATGAAGCATTTTTGTTAAAATTTGAATCTAATCGTGATTCGTAAATTCCTCCAATAAAGAATTCCTTTTCAGGTTCCTTTTTAAAAACCACACCGTTATTTTTAAATTCAACTACATTATCGATATTAACTCTTTCAGAAAGTTTTTCATGATTGTATTCCCAGTTGAACTCAATTTCAATCTGACTTCCAATATTTCTCCCACAAGGTAAAAGGAAATTATGAATGTATTCACTTGTTTCAATCTTTTTATCACCCGTATTTTCAAGTTCATAGTGAATTGTAAAAGTATCGCCATTAAGCTCAATTGTTTTTGTATAACTGTAACCGTAACCATTTACAGTTCCTGATGTACACATAAAAACAGCTTTTGAATCAGAAACTTTTACCCAGCTGTAATCAAGCATCTTTAATTTATACTGGGTATAGAAATAATACGGTTTTTCATCCTTTACAAGCCACCCGGTTCCAATTTTAGGGAAATACTCTCCGACAGAAACTTCATCATAGCCAAGAGGATTTTTAATACCGAATTCATTGTGAAGACCACGACCATAAATTCTATTATTACGCTTAAAAAATGTTTTTTCATTGGAAAGAATTTTTTTATTCTTAAACCATATCTGAGTTACAGTTCCGTTCCAGTCAAAACGGCTGCCGGAATATTTTTCTCCCGGTGTTTCAATTCTAAGTTTTAAATTTGAGTTTTGTAAAATAATTGCCATGGATTTTCCTTATAGATTAAAATAAATCATTTAAAAAGAACTGAATCAACAAGTTCTTTAAAATTCATATCTACAGGCTGTTTTTCATGTCCTTCAGAATGAATTACGAAAACGCCTGAATCATCTTCCTGAATAACATTATAATCTTCTTCAAGATCAACAGGTTCCGGAACAGAATCACAAAATGAAGTCAAAGTAAACGGGACATCCATATCTTTATCAGACAACTCTTCGATATCTTCTTCTGCTACGAGAGCCTGACTTTTAACCTGGTCCTGAATATTTTTTATACTAAAATTACTTTCTCCAATTAAATCTTTTTCAAGAAGCTCATCGTGTTTAATCTTTACTTCTTCTGTTTTTTCATCAAGAGATTCAAAATCAGGTGCATCAGGTTCAACATTAAATTCAACTGATGAAACTTTTTCATCACGCTTCGATTCCGGTTCTCCAAATCCGATTTCTTCTTCAAATTCTTTTTCTTCTTCAACAAATTTAACGTCAAACTCATCAAGAGAAACCTCTTCATCAGGGATTTCATGCTTTTCTTCTACAGACTCATCACCGTAAGAACCGTCTTTGATTGTTTCAGAATCCATATCATCAAGACCTGTAAAGTCTGGATTTGAAATCGAGAAGTTATCAATAACCTGGTCGTCATCTTTGTTATATATTTTTGCAAATGAAGAAACAGATCTGTTAATTTTTTCAACATCTTCACTTGATTCAATTTCCGGTTCAGGCCGGTGAAGAACTGCTTTTGAATCATGATCAAATGCTTCAAGAGATACATCTTCTGTTTTAACAGGAACAAGCGGCTCAGCTTCTTCAACAGGTTCTGCTTCATCAAGTTCTTCCACTTCTTCAAGCGGCTCAGCTTCTTCAACAGGTTCTGCATCATCAAGCTCTTCCACTTCTTCAAGCGATTCAGCTTCTTCAACAGGTTCTGCATCATCAAGCTCTTCCACTTCTTCAAGCGGTTCAGCTTCTTCTACAGATTCTGCATCATCAAGTTCTTCCACTTCTTCAAGCGGTTCAACTTCTTCTACAGGTTCTGCATCATCAAGCTCTTCCACTTCTTCAAGCACTTCAGCCTCTTCTACAGTCTGAACAGCAGGAGCTGTCTCAACTTTCTTAACCGGAGCTTCTTCTAAAGGACTTTCCTGAATTGTGTTAACTTTAACTGCACCTGAAGAAAGAATTTCTTCAAGAAGTTTTTTAATCTGTTCAATACCTGCCGCATCAGAAACTCCGGAACCACCTGCAACCTGAACATTCATTGCTGTAAGAAGTTCATCGTAACTCTTATCAATAAGTTCTTTTACTTCTTTATCATGCTTTTTCGCACGGCGTCCGAGACCTCTTAATATTTCTAACGTAACATCCTGTCTGCGCTCTGCAATTTTTCCAGATATTACTTTCCAGTCAACATTTTCTTTTTTCTTTAAATATTCTTTAACAAGTCCAAACTGAAGCTTTTTTATCCTTTCTCTTGCAACAACCATATCATCCTGTTTTAAATTGATGATAAGGAATACAATTAAGAAGACAGAAACAAATGTGCAGATCAGTAAAAGTATCTTTACTGTTTCAGGCATTGCAAAAATTTCGTCAGGATAAACACCTCCGACATAACCAAACGGAGTTTCTGATGTAGAAATCAAAATCCAATAATTATCTTCGTGCCTGAATATTGATTTTCCGTCTGCTCCTTTTTCAGGAGTACCAAATGTATTTTCTGTTTTTGAGAAAATGATTTTTTCAGGAGTTGTCAACCCCTGTTCCCAACGCCCAATGATTTCTTTTTCAAAGAGTTCTCTACCGACAGAAGGGAGTCCGAAAACAAATCCACTTATATACTGCGGATCTTTTACAGTAGCTTCAGGATCTAATCCAGAAATAAGATTTCCAGTATCACCGAAAGTAATTATTTTCTTTGCAAGCAGCACTCTGTTAAAATCATTTGCATTTACATAAAATACAAAACTTCCCCGGAATGCTGCATAACTGTCATAGAATGGGAATGAAATAATTATTCTGTTATTCTTTCCATCGAAAACCGTCTTGCAAAAATTCTTTTCATTTGTATCCGGACAGCTAATGGCTTCGAATGAAATTTCTTTTTCACCGGAAAGGGTTATAGAATCTGTATAATTTTTATACGCAACAATTTCTGCAGTTCTATTTAAAACATCCGTACTGAATGTACTAAAGTGAATGCTGCTTCCATTTTTATCAATAAGACGCATTCCAAGAAGTGCCGGAGTCTGACTAAATAAGTCTCCGGAAAATTTTGAACGGCTCTTAACATTTTCATCAGAAGGATTGTTTTCGATATAGCTTAAAACACTTTTCTGTTTTAAGAATGAATTTTCATTTTTACCGAAACGATTTTCAAGTTCCGAAATATATTCATTATAATTTTCACTTATAACATCGAGATGTTTTTGAATCTGAGAAATTTTACCAGGCTCATAAAAACGCGCATCAATTACAGAAAATATGCCTGTAAAAGCAAAAACCGTAAAGGCTGCGAAGAGTAATAAAGATGTCAGAAGGCTTACTGCCGTTTTCTGCCCGGAAGTCACTGTTTTTTCCTGTTGAAAATCACGTTTTTATGGGGCTCTCATAAACCCAGAGATACCCACATTATATTATCGGCAGAATTCCGTCTGAATATAACGATTATGTTACGTTTTTTTGCTATTCAGGTTAAATACCCGCTTTCTCTGCGTTTCTGTCGACTTTCTTTGTCGTCATAATTTTAACGAAAAAGTCCATATTTGTCCCTACAAACATAGCACAGTAAACAGTAACTGCAAATGCAAAAAGCAAATAGAAAGAAATCAAAACGCCTTTGCTTGCTTCCTGGAACTTACTGAACCCGAATACAAACATAGACAGAATCATTGCAAGACCGTAAATAATCCATCTTGTAATGGAAATAGGATTTTTTGAACTTGTATACCGAGGATTAATTTTTTTCATTACAGCGAGGATAGATTCATCATCGATAGGCACAGGAATTTCAAGCGGTGCTTTTGCAATTTTTTCTGCCATCTTTAGTCCTTTAACCTGCTTTCTGCATTTTGAACACGTCAAAAGGTGCAGTGTAAGCTTAAAAGGAACCCTTTCACCTTTATCAAGACCAAGGTAGGCATCCATTACCCTGTTACATTCTTCAGTTTTTTTCATACAAATCCTCTTTCAACAAGTTTATCACGAAGTATTTTTTTTGCCCTGAAAATATGAGATTTTATCGTATTTACAGGCAATCCGGTAATATTACTTATTTCTGCATAAGAGATGTCATAAAAGAAGTACATATCAAGACAGACGGCATATTGTGCCGGGAGCTCTTTAATAGCTTCCCTTATTGCTTCTCCGGTTATCTTTCTTATCTGAGCTTCCTCCGGAGTATCTGACATATCCTTTAGAATTTCATCATCAGAAAGTTGAACATATTCATCCCGGCGCTTTACGGAGTTAATCGCCAGGTTATACGCAAGACGTGTAAGCCATGTCGAAAACATCGAATCGCCTCTAAAAGTATCAAGCTTTGTGTAAGCTTTAAAAAATACTTCCTGGACAAAATCTTCTGTATCAACAGAATTCTTAAAAAAACTCATTCCGATGGCAACAATACGCTTTTTATACAGCGTCATAAGACGTGCAAAAGATTTCTGGTCACCTTCCAGAGTAGTTTTTACAAGCTCAGAGTCTCTTCTTGAAATTGTTAAATGTTCAATATCAGTTCTCTGACTTTCCATCGTTCACTTTAAAAGAAGGATTGATTTTATAAAAGATCAGGAGACTTACACCTATAACAAAAGGGATTAACCCACCGAGCAGAACATATGAAAAGCCTTCCATCACGATAAAAAGCACCGTAAGTATAAACCCGATAGCCGTAAGGAGAAGCCCCGCAAGAAGTGAAAAAGTCTTGAGATCAAAAGAGTTAACAGTATAAGTTCCTGTTTTAATACGAAGTTTTACTTCATGGTGATGCCACAAAATATAGAAAAATACTACGATTCCGCCGATTGAAATTCCTACGATTGGTATTATAGAAATAATAACCTGTGCTGTTGAATTGTCCATGAAAACCTCCATATATAAAGTGTCCGATATATTATTAGACACTATTTATTAATATAAGTTGCAGATTTTATATATTTATTATAAACGATTTCAGTCTAAAAAGATATAATCATCAAAATATACAGCCTCAATTTTTCCCAGAACAAGCTGCTCATTTATCAGATTCTTTATGTCATCCTTTACCTTTTTCTCACCTATAGAAAAAAGTTCTTTTTGAGTTCGATTTGCAAAATAATTAAGGATAATTGTTGAAATGCTTTTTTTCTTCTGAACAAGTTCTTCATAAAATGCTGAATCTGGATTTGTGAATACAAACCATGGAGTTACAACAATATTTACGCCTTTAGAAAATTCAGTTTTTTCAGGTTTTGTAATTGCCCTTAATGTTCCGAATTCCTTAAACTCCTTAAGTGATTTATCTTTATTATTTTTTTCAATTGTTACCGGATCAGCCCTGCGATAATTGTTAAAACTTGCCTTGCCGGTAATAAACGAGATAAGAGTACTAAGCAAAATAAGGGCACCCATCCCGATAAGAACATATACCAGTATTTCGTTAATACTCTTTTTCATCTCCCACCTCAGATATTTTTTTTAACCCCAAAGATTATACGGATTTACCATTCTTCCGTTTTTAAACACAGTAAAGTGGCAATGAGGTCCGGTACTCTGTCCGGTACTTCCAACATATCCGATTACATTGTTTGTATAAACATAACTTCCAACATTATAAGTATTGTTGAATGCAGACATATGACCATATAAAGTTTTATATCCAGAGTGATGTCTGATAACTATATAGTTTCCATAAACATTACTCCAACCTTTCTGAACAATTGTTCCTTCCATTGCGGCGTAAATATTAGTTCCTTTTGCACAAGCCATATCAATTCCACCATGGAACTGTCTTCGTCCTGTAAATGGACTTCCACGCCATCCGAAATAAGAAGTAATTCTGTATCTTCCATGAATCGGTTTTCTGAATAAGTCGCCGTTAATTTCCTGTCTTGTAATCCAGTCAAGCTCTGCACCAGGAACAAATATAGACTGACCTGCACTGAATTCTTTATCAAGTGCAACATGGTTGACATTTGCAACATCTGCTGCTTCTACTTCATATTTTTTTGCAATTGTTTCTGCAGTTTCACCATCAGTTTTTACGTTGTAAAGAATTCCATCGAGTGAAGGTATTTTAATATTCTGTCCAATCTGAATTGTTCTTGTTGCATGAATTTTATTCACACTGATAAGTGTATCCTGTGACACACCATATTTTTCTGCGATGACACCAATCATGTCACCTTCTTTAATTCTATACGATGTATAATAAAGTCCACCGTCAATCATTTTCTTTTCAGATTCTTCCAAAGCCAAAACATCTTTACGGACTTCTTCAGTTTCTTCTTCAGATACAACGATATCTTTTTCACCGGTTGCATCTTCTATTTTTTCAATAGTGTCATACTGAGGAACCGCAGATATTTCGAGACCACCGACACCATTCTGCTCTTCAAATTCTTGTTGAGTTTTAATAGCTTTAAAACAATAAGTCGCACTGCCTGCAATAAAAGCGGCAACACAGAAACTTGCTGAAATTTTTAATATAAGTTCACTCTTTTTTGTCATAGTTTCCCTTGATAATCACTATTGAAAATTAAGGCTCTCTGGACCTTCTATTTTACCCTATTTTTTTATTTATGCCAATTAAATAAGTTTCAAAAGATTCACTTCTGCAGGCCGCGGGTTTAAAGCCCCTTGCAGTCGTAAAAACTTCCCTCATTTTCCTCAAAAGAGCCTGCTGGTCACCATTCTGGAAAATCTTTACCGCAAAATTACCGCCTTTTTTTAACATAGCCTGTGCGTACCATATGGCCATTTCAACAAGGCCTTCACTTCTGGCAGTATCAACAGTTCGGTTTCCAGTAGTCAAAGGAGCGGCATCGCAGACAACAAGATCGTAAGGTCCAATTGCCATAATCTGATCACGAATTTCCTTGAGGTTAAGATCTCCCTGAATAAACGTCAGATTATCACCCTTTACGTCTTTTGAAAGCGGATTTAAGTCGCATGAAACGACCCTACCGGTTCCTTCCATCTTTCGAAGTAGAAATGAAGTCCAGCTTCCAGGGCTTGCACCCAGGTCAAGAACGGTATAATTCTTTTTAATCATCCCGAATTTTTCATCTATTTCCTGAAGTTTGTAAACAGAACGAGCCGGATAACCCTCAGAAAAAGCTTTTCTTGACCAGAAATCTGGTTTTTCATAACTATTTGCTGACATACAAAAAATATCGGCACAAATTTACCATTTCTACAGTCAAAATCCTCACCATCTCCACAAAGAACTAAGTCTTTTTTACATATTCCGATGGAAAATAAGGCTTTTTTACATTATAATTATACATATGGATGTTAAGGAAATACGAAGCGAAATAGAAAAAAATCTCAATGTCTTTCTTCCACAGGCTGTAAACGATATCTGGAAAAAAATGATATTCTCTACCCTTCCGGAAGCAGTGACAGATAATCATATAAATGAACTTTTAATTCCATGCAGGTCCCTCATGTCCCTCGGCGGCAAACGATGGAGACCTCTTCTTCAGGTTTTGTGTTCAATGATGGTTTCAGAAGCCCTTACAGGCAGAGCAGAATCCTCAGAAAGCTATAAGCTTACGCCTTTAGTTGAATTTGTTCACACAGCCAGCCTCATTCACGACGACATCGAAGACGGTGCCGACACCAGACGCGGTCAAAGTGCAGTTCACATTCAATACGGAATCGACAAGGCTTTAAATGCAGGTTCATGGCTTTATTTTGCAGCACCTTCTGCAATTGAAAATCTCGACATAAGTCAGGAAAAGAAAAACCTTTATTACAGTATTTTTATGACTGAACTCAGACGACTTCATCTCGGACAGGCTATGGACATTTTCTGGCACAACAATCCGGAAGTTTTCCCTTCAATGCAGGAATACCAGGCAATGGTTCAAAATAAAACAGGAACTCTTTCCCGCCTTGCTGTCATGACTGGAGTCATTTCAGGCGGAGGAACAAAAGAACAGGCCGAAAAAGCCGGAATAATTGCTCAAAGTATTGGAGAAGGCTTTCAGATTCTTGATGATGTTCAAAACCTTACTACAGGCAACCCCGGTAAAAAACGCGGAGATGACATTGTAGAAGGTAAAAAAAGTCTTCCAGTCCTTATGCATATTCAGGAATATCCTCAGGATAAGGATGTAATTTCTGAATGCTTTTACAAAGCGCGAAAAGAAGGTATAATGTCAGACAGCGTTGAACGATGTATTTCTGTTCTCGAAAAAGGAGGCTGTATTAAGAAGGCATTCGAAAAAGGTCATGCGCTTGTAAAAGAAAAAAGTCTTGAGCTTGTCCTTCTTTTTGAAAAAGAAGACAGACTTTCTCAAAGCGCCACTCAGATTATAGATCTTTTTGAATCAATGCTTCCACAGATTTAAAAATAACCATAAAAAAATACACAGGGGGAAACACTTATGAAAGAACAGGCAGAATCACTTAACACTCAGGCAATTAATCTTGCACAGAATGGTGATTACACCGAAGCAATCGCGTGTTTTAAAAGAGCAATCGTTGTTGAAAAATCAAATTACCTTTTATGGTTTAACCTTGGTGTAACATACAGAGATGCAGGACAGCTTTTGTCTGCAAAAGAATGTCTTTTAAAAGCATACGACATAAATGATGTAGACCGTGATGTTCTTGAAACACTTGCCCTTGTAAGTTTATCAATGCACGATTTTGAAGATGCATTTGATTTCTGTACACAGGGACTTGATTTATATCCGACAGATGCAAATTTATGGAATACAGCAGGTGTTCTCTTTTTTAATCAGTCAGATTTCCCTCAGGCAGCAGAAGCTTTTGAAAGGGCAATAACAATTAACCCGTATTATTACGACGCTCTCTACAACCTTCGCGACACATATGACGAGCTTGGAAACAAAACCGGTAAAGCTGAATGTATACGCAAGATGAAAGCTTTAAAAAATACATCAGGAAACTGATATGAAAAAAAATGCAATCGTAAGAAAGATAAATACTGATGACCCGAAACAGAAAAACATAGTTATCGTTGAACCTATTGCTTACACAGAATGTGCAGGCTGCCACGAAAACTGTTCTAAAAAAGGAAATTTAATTCCGGCTGCTAATACACAAAACCTTTCGTTAAAGGAAGGTTCACTTGTAATAATAAGTTCTTCAAAAACTCAAGAGGCACTTGAAAGCATAATCTTTCTTCTCTTTCCCATCGTAAGTGCAATTACAGGTTTTGTTCTTTCAAATCCAATTTATTCTTTTTTTATGAACCTAAAAAAAAGCGGTACATTAAGTACCGCCTGTCCCGAAAGTATAAAAGCAGTTATCGTGCTTCTTTTCTTTGCATCAGCATCGCTTTTAGTGTTCATCCTTTCAAGAACAAAAAAGCTTATGCTCTATCCCGAAATCACAGATGTTCTCGAGCAAGGGCGCTGATTTCGTCTGCCATTGATGAAAGCGGAACCTGTCTCTGAACTGCACCAAGTTCGTAAGCAACTTTAGGCATTCCGTAAACAATCGAAGTCTTTTCATCCTGACCTATTGTCCATGCACCCTGGGTTCTCATCTCCGCAAGTTCTGCTGCGCCATCACGTCCCATACCTGTCATGATTACACCAAGCGCATTGTTTTTATACACTTCTGCAACAGATTCAAAGAGAACATCAGCAGAAGGACGATGTCCGTTTCTCTGCGGATCCTGAGAAAGTCTTATTACATTACCGTCTAATTTTCTTTCAATTTTTATATGATAGTTTCCAGGTGCAATGTAAACATTTCCACCTTCAACTTTCTGCCCGTCTTCTGCTTCGTGAACTTTAAGAGGACAGATTCTGTCAAGGCTCATTGCAAATTCTCTTGTAAAACCTGCAGGCATATGCTGTACAACGAGTACAGGCTGTTTTAAATGCGGATCGATAAGCTTAAACACTTCTCTAAGTGCATTAGGTCCGCCTGTTGAAATTCCAATTGCGATAATCTGAATTCTTCCAGGATCACGCAAAGGTTTTATTATCATCGGTTCCTTTTTTTCCGGCGGATTCCACTCAAATGCTTTTTGAACAGGAACAATCTTATCTGTAATTTTTTCTACATTCTGTTCCTGAAGTGATTCAATTTTTTCCTTTTTCTGTTCAAGAACAAATCTTTCCGCTTCACGAAGTTTAATCTGTCTGATAAAGAAATCAGGTTCATAAACATCTTTTCCGTGAATTGCTGCGTATGAGAAACCGTAAGATGAGATTAATTCAACAAGTCTGTCAGCAACAGAAGACAAATCTGCAGTAACAGAACCATTTGGTTTTGTAAGAAAGTCACTCGCACCAAGTTCGAGCGCTTCCATTGTTACTGTTGCACCTTCTGTAGCAATACTTGAAAGAATAATTACAGGAACATCCCATCTTCTTTTCTTTCGTTCCTTTAAAAAATCAATGCCGCTCATTACCGGCATTTCTATATCAAGAACAATTACATCCGGCTTAAATTCTTCAACACGCTGAAGAGCTATTTCACCGTTCATTGCTTTCGCACAAACCGACAAACCCTGTGTATTTTCGATTATGCGTGAAATGAGATTTCTCATTAATGCAGAGTCATCACATACGAGAACAGAAATATCTTCTTTCATAAACAAATTCCACCCACTAAATTACTGAATATTTTTCTGATATAGGCAAGCCCATTCAGTCTTTAGAAATTCAAACTTAGTATCCATACCAAACAAAGATTCTGAATGTCCAATAAAGAGATAAGAATGTGAACCTAAAGCATCATAAAACTTATTGACTACAGCAGTCTGAGCTGCTTCATCGAAATAAATCAAAACATTCCGACAAAAGATAACATCAAGATTTCTTGCGCCAGAATCGTTTTTAAGATTGTGATAGTCAAATTTAATTTTTTCCATCAGGGATTTATTTACCTGATATCCACCCTCTACTTTCGTAAAATATTTTGCAAGATAGTTTTCAGGGACTCCGGCTATTCGAGGTTCCGGATAAAAACCCTGCTGACCAACCATAAGTGATTTTAAGGAAAGATCTGATGCCGTTACTTTAAAATCATAACCGGCAGGAAGGATTTCAGAAAGAATCATGGCAATTGTATACGGCTCTTCTCCCGTTGAACAGCCTGCACTCCAGATTCTTATCATCTTATCCGAAGTTTTTTTCTTTTCTTCCAGAATATGAGGAACAACATATTTTTCCAGAGCATCAAAATGGGGTTGATTTCTGAAAAACCTTGTCAAATTTGTCGTTACCGAATCAAGAAGGACTTTCATCTCCTCTTTATTTTCAGTAATGAGCTTGTAATAATCCTGAATTGAATCCAATTTTTTTTCTCTGAGGCGTTCCTTTAGTCTGCTGTCAAGAATAGAACGGTTTGTTTCAGAAAAAGTTATTCCGCTTTCATCATAAATGGTCTTGCGAAATAATTCAAAATCTTCATCATTTAACACTTCTACCATAGTTATCTATTATACACTCGAGATAGTAAAAAGTAAAATGATTTTCCCGAGGTATATTCTCCCTCTCTCAATTCACTTTTACTTGCAGAATGTTGTTATTGTGACTGTCCCGTTTGGAGTTACGCAGCTGATTTTCCAGCCTTCTCTGAGAATTTCCTGAATCTGTCTGTCTGCTACTTTGTCACCGGCTTTGCAGATATAAGTCCTTACTTTTGTCTGAGTATCTACCATAGAGCAAATTCCTCCTTGATAAAATCAAAAAATCTACACCTGTTCTTAATCTATACTATATTTATTGACGGTTTTTTTTGATTTTTCTTTAGCAAACCCCAAAAAATGCAGATTTTTTCTATATTATTGCCAAAGACAGTCTGTTTATGATAAAATAATCTACTTTATAAATACTTAAAAAGGATGACTTTATTATGAAAAAAAGCTCTTATACAATCGGCGCATTTATCGTACTGCTTTTTGCAGCTATAGTATTTGTTGCAATTCCAGCTATTTCAGGTATCACTGACAGCTCAAGACTTCCACCTTATGCTTATTTTAACTCAAAACCCATCACTTTCTCTGAAGGTTCTGACTTTCTAAAAGCAGCACAGGAAGAAATGCAGCTTTATGAATCCCGCGGTTACGACCTTAACAATCCTGATTACCGTTCTTTCTTCTATTCACAGATTTTTGATTCTGCCTTTACAAAGGTTATTTCAAAAAATATCCTGAATTTCTTTACAAACAGCACAGGTTATATCGTATCTGAATTTGCAATCGACAGAAAAATCAGAAACGATTCGGCTTTTTTAGATGGATCAGGAACTTTCTCAGCGGCACTTTACGAAGATCTTTCGGATACAGATAAAAGAAATATCAGAAACAACCTCAGAGAAGAACTTACTGCTCTCAGAAGCTATGAGGACATTTTCGGCTCAGCAGAAGAAATTGGAAAATATCCAATATACGGATTAAAGACTTCTACAGCAGAAGTAGATTTTATCCGCAAACTTTCAAGCAATCTTTACTCATTCGAAATGGTATCATTTGATACAAAACAGTTCCCTGATTCAGAAAAAATTGCCTTTGGTGAAGCACATAAAGATCTTTTCGTAAAATACAATTTAAAAGTTATCACATCATCAGATGAACAGGAAATCAAAGAAGTTGCTTCACGCATCAAAAAATCAGAAATTGTTTTTGAAGATGCCATCGCAGAATATTCAAAAAAACAGCTTGGTGATGAGAATACCGGCGACTTATCTGCAAACTCAAGATATCAGCTTGAAAATGCATTTACAAAACCTGAATACCTTGAAAAAGTTATTTCACTTAAACCTGGAGAAATTTCTGATATCGTTGAAACAGCCTCTACATATTGTATTTTCAAATCAATGTCAGAACCAACACAGCCAGACTTTACAAACAGTCTTACACTTACAGAAGTTTACGAATATCTTCTTACAAGAGAAAAATCAGTAATTGAAGATTATTATGTAAACCATGCAAAAGATTTTATCGCAGCTGCAAACCAGAATGGATTTGATTCTGCATGTGAAGAATATTCAAAGTCATCTACAACTTTCATGCCATTTGCACTTAATTATGGAAACACCTCATTAATCGGCGAATCAACAGCAGCAAAGGACGAAATCTTAAAATATGCAACTACGAATGAGAACTTCTTTAAAACAGCATTTAAGCTTAAGAAAAATGAAATCTCTTCTCCTGTTGTTATCAGCTCTGCTAATTCTGTAATAGTTCTTAAATGCAACGACATTACTAAAAAAGAAACTTCAGAAATTGATGCAAGTTCAATCGCAGGAACAATTAATGCAACTTCAAAGAATTCTACCAACGAATCAATTCTCGGTTCAAATCCAAGAATTAAGAGAAATGCAGAGAAATTCCTTGATACATATTTCTCACTTTTCTTCCCAAAAACAACTAAAACAGAAGAGTAACATCTATAAGTATTTATGATTTATAATAGTTTTGAATCCCTTGAAAAAGGGATTTCAAAAACTGAAATGCCTGCTCTGGTGCAATGCCAGAAAGGCACTTCGGTTCTTTACAAAGGCCGTTATTTATACTCGAAATACGATCCTGAAAAATCAATTCAAAATATAATTTCAAACCTTACAATAAATCCGGAAACACTAGTTTTAGTTATGAGCCCTGTTCTTTTTTTGGGCTATGATGAACTTATTAAAAAAACTCCTGCAAATTCAAAAATCGTATATTTTGAATTTGAAAAAGAGCTTTTTGATTTTTCACAGAACATTATCAATGAAAAATACAAAGATAAAATTATTTTATATTCAAAAAAAGATAAAACAAAATTCATAAACTATGTAAATGAAACTCCATTTAGAAAAGTAATAAGAATTGATTTTTCAGGCGGAACAGTTTTTAACAAAGATGAATATGATGAAATTTTTTACTTATCACAATCGGTCATTGATCAGTTCTGGAAAAACAGATTAACATTAATTCAGTTTGGAAGATTGTTTTCAAAAAACATTTTTAAGAACCTGCATTATCTTCCAGATTCCATCCCATTTGAGTCACTTTACAAAACTGTCACAAAACCGATCCTCGTTTTAGGCGCAGGTGAAAGTCTTGATAACACAATTAAGTCATTAAAGGAAAAGACAGAGAATTGCGGGCAATATGCAGATTCTGGCAAAACTCTGCGTGATATATTTTTTATACTCTGCGTCGATGTCGCAATTAATCCTTTGCTCGAAAACGATATAGTTCCAGATGCGATTGTTGCCGTAGAAAGTCAGTCAGTAATTGAAAAAGCTTACATTGGGAAACCCGTACTTTCAAAGATTCCGTTATTTTGCGATCTTGTAGGCAGAAGCACAATTGCAGACATTATAAAAGGCCCTGTATCTTTTTTTATTTCAGAATATTCAAATCTGAAGTTTTTAAAAGTGCTTTCTGATAATAAAATACTTCCACCTGTAATAAAACCGCTTGGATCAGTAGGTCTTGTTGCTTCAGAAATTGCGCTGCGGTTAAGAAAAAACGACGGTGTAAAGATTATCTTTTCAGGACTTGATTTTTCATTTACACCGGGAATTACACACGCAAGACAAACTCCGGCCCATAAAAGACAGCTTATAAACAACAGACGGCTAAACTCTATTTTTAACTTCCATGCATCATTTTCAACCGGGACATCTTCTTTTACTTCGAAAAACAACAGAAAAATGATTACTTCGAAAGCTCTCTTAAATTACGCGCTTTTGTTTACTGAACTTTTTTCATCACAGAAAAACTTTTTCGATGCCGGAGAATCTGGAATAAATCTTAATGCAGACAAGATTAAAATTTCAGAAGTAAATGACAGAGGAACCGATGCAGAATTTACAGACAGGCTTAACTCTCAAAAGAATACTTTTCTTCGTGACAAACTCTCTCAATACATCAATTCAGAGATAAATGCACTTAACGGATTAAAAGACATTTTATCTTACGGCGAAGAATCTGAATTCAGGGACAAAACACTAAGCCTTGACGGGCAGATTGACAGATTAACAGACACAAGGGATTATCTTTACATTCATTTTGCAGATGCACAGAAAAACACAAACCGCCAGTCATTTTTAAACCGCATAAAAATTGAATCAGACATTTTCCTTAAGCAGCTTGAAACAGCACGGCAACTGCTGGATGCTCAGTCTTTATAAATACTGCCGGGAAATTCTTTCTTCAGGATTAGTACTCAATAAATACAGAACAAATAAGAAAATCCATTCAAACGGCTTCATCAAAATATAAACAATGTCAGAACGAAGCGGAGTCGTTATGATTTTTGAAAGCGGATATCCGTGCGTATCGTAAAAATGTCTTATCTTTTTATGACATGCAGGCATTTTTTCTGCAATCAATTCTTCAAAAGCATTGGCTATCATAAGCTGTCTGTTAACAATAATTTTTACACCATGCCGTTTCCCAAATCTTAATGGCTTTACAATTCTTTTATGCCCTCCTGCCGCAACCGTACAGAGATAATGGCCCTGATATTCTAAAGGAGGCGGCGGAATCTGTGTTGATAAAGTCCAGTCGGCCGTCATCGTAAACATTTTTAAAGGTGCTTCTATGCCCTGTCCAAATCCGACAAGAATTATTTCAATAATAATTAAAAGATATACAAATCCAGCAAAAATCATTACAGGCCAGTGCGATGTAATTTTTAAAAACTCATACATCTTTTTTAAATGTACATTATCTGTTTTCTGTATTTTTTCTTCCATAAGCGGAATCTGCTCAAGCACCGACTTTCGAAAATAATATACCGAAAGAATAATTATATTTAAGTGAAACAAAAGCGGTTCAGATTCAACTAACCCATTTATAAGGGAATGGTTAACAGAAAAAAATAAGGGTGCAAGTTGAATTACAATAGCGATGTTCAATAAATTCAGCAAAAGAACCCCAGAAAGACAGAATATCAAAAATAAAGGGGTCCAGTTTTTTGCGGGAACAAAAGAAAGGATAACCAGAGAAGAAAATCCTGTAACACAAAGAAAAATAAAAGTAAAAAGATATTCGCGCGAAACGGGTGTATGATATTCCCATTGATAGACCGCTTGAGACCATTCAACAAATGAAATTTTATTACTGGCCATCAGATAAAGACAGTAAAAAATAATACCGAGTAAAACTGTTATACAAAGAATAGTTTTAGGAATTATTTTCCTTTTAGAAAAAAGATTCCAGATATTAATAAATGTTATCGCAAGGGGAATTAACACAATCAAGACTGCAAAAAACATATTTCTACCTCCTGTTATTTAAAAATATAACAGAAGATTGTGTCAAAAATATGTCAATTTAAATCTATTTTACCGGCTGTGCTTTAATTTTAAGATCAAGCTCGATGTATTTTATTTTGCCGCGTTCTGAATAAGAATAACCTACCCTGCTTTTGCCAAATTTTGCCGCTACAAGCTGGGCAAGATTGGTTTGATTTGTAAACCATGAGACAACTTTATTTTTAATGGCACTGTCTTCTACAATGACAGATACAGTAATTATCTTTACATCTGAACTGTCATTATTTTCCATCACGGCTTTTTTAATAAGATCAATTACAGTTTCTGCACTGTCATAGACCGTTACAGGATGTATTTGCGTTGTAATGATTTTATAATCAGGATACTTTTGAGAAAGATATCTGCTCATTGAATCAGAAGATGTGCCGTCCACGTCTTCATCACTGGAAAACACGCCATCTGCAGCACCTGTAAAGTCCAGATCGGTAATTTTAAAATCTTCCGGAATTAACTGCTCAAATTCTTTAAAAGTATACGGCTCGCATGTTTTTACATAACCAAAATGTTTTGTATATGAGAACTCTTTGTCATTAGAAGGATATTTTAAAAGCACATCCTTGGTAAGATACGACGGATAATGATTTTCAAATTTACTCATTGTCTGTCTGTCAATTAAAAACATTTTCGGGATACTGTCAGTTCCTTCTGCATCAGAAGTAATGTCTACTTCGTACCACGAATCATTTACTTTAACAATATTCCACGAATGAGTTGAACTTGTTAAAATTGAACACGGAATTCCAAGAATATTCATGCATAACTGAAAAGACCTGCAGTATCCCGAGCATACAGTATTTTTATTTACAATTGCACTGTACACAGTCTGCAAAAGTCCTTCTGCGCGCCCTGTTCGTTTTGCATATTCATTATAAACTACATTATTACAAAAATAATCGTGAACATATTTTATTTTATCAATATCAGATTCTATAAGGCTCGCATAAAAAATTACGGGCTTTAATTCTAAATAAACTTTACTTTTAGCTTCTTCAAGATTCTCATCTTTAATAAGATACGGAATGGAAATTTCTTCTACAATGTTTTTTGCATCAGAAATAAACGTAGCCGTATTTTCCCACCAGAATAAATCCGGGTTGTCATAGTTTACGCATTCTGTAATCGCACGAAAGTCTTTTACAAGAAGCTTTACATCAGTAACCAGCCGCTTCTGTTCATGATTTTTAATCATTTCATAAATCTGATCATAAATTTTCTGTGATTCAGGTGGTAAAATTGAACGGTATAACTTAGGATTATTTTTCTGAGCAAATTCAACTGTTTTATCAAATTCTAAAGCTAAAGAATTTACTTCAGAAAAGTCCTGTGTATAAAGCGAAAGCGACATTACAAAAAATGTCAGAAAGAATAAAATATTTTTTTTCATATATCTAAAACCCAATTTAATTGAGAAAGTTACTGCTCGTCTTCTTCTTTAAGAACCGCAAGGAATGCGCTCTGAGGAAGTTCAACATCACCAATCATCTTCATGCGCTTTTTACCCTCCTTCTGTTTTTCAAGAAGCTTTCTCTTACGCGTAATGTCACCACCGTAACATTTTGCAAGAACGTCTTTACGTACAGGGTTTACAGTTTCGCGGGCAATAATCTGACTTCCGATCGCACCCTGAATCGCAACCTTAAACTGCTGGCGGCTTATTTCACCTTTTAATCTGTGACAAACTTTATGAGCCTGTATTGAAGCATTATCTTTAAAGCAAAGCTGACTCAAAGCATCTACAGATTTTCCGTTAAGAAGTATATCAATTTTAACAAGTTCCGTCGGGCGGTAACCGATAATCTCATAATCAAACGAAGCATAACCACGGCTGTAACTTTTTAATCTGTCATAAAAGTCAAAGAGAACTTCAGAAAGCGGCATTTCATATGTCAACTCTACACGTTTTTCATCAAGATACTGCATGTTTGTCTGCATACCTCGTTTTTCAGTACAAAGTGCCATAAGTGAACCGATATACTCAGCCGGCGTAATAATTGAAGCCTTTATATAAGGTTCTTCTGAACCACGAATTTTCCCTTCCGGATATTCTGATGGATTATCAATTTCCATATCAACTCCACCGTCAAGATGAAGCTTATATCTTACAGAAGGAGCTGTAAAAATTACGGCCTGGTCAAAGTCACGCTCAAGGCGTTCCTGAATTATTTCAAGATGAAGAAGTCCTAAAAATCCGCATCTAAAACCATTTCCCAAAGCAACAGAATTATCCTTTTCATAAATTAAACTTGCATCGTTTAATTTTAATTTTTCCATGCTGTCACGAAGTTCTTCATAATCATTTGAATCAATAGGGTAAATTGAAGAATACACAACCGGTTTTACTTCTTTAAATCCGGCAAGAGGTACTTCTGCAGGATTATCAGCAATCGTAATCGTATCACCTACACTTACATCGCTTACAGTTTTAATTCCCGCAATAATATATCCTACATCGCCTGCTTCAAGAACGCCGGTATCTTCATATTTAATTTTAAAAATTCCGACCTGTTCAACTTTATAGTCCGCCTTAGAGTTCATCATGCGGATTGTATCACCAGCTTTAATTTTTCCCTGCATTACACGGATATGAACAATAACACCTCGATACGGATCGTAATGGCAGTCAAAAATCAAAGCCTGTGTTTTAGCCTCCGGATCTCCTGATGGTGGTGGAAACAATGTTACAATCGCTTCCATAAGCTCATCAATTCCCTTACCTGTTTTTGCAGAAACAAGCTGTGCTTCTTCTGGAATAAGACCCAGGTCATGATCTATCTGATGCTTAACTGCATTGATATCTGCAGAAGGAAGATCAATTTTATTTATAACAGGAACAATTGCAAGATTCTGTTCAAGCGCCATATACATATTGCTTACAGTCTGCGATTCAACACCCTGACTCGCATCAATCAAAAGCAGGGCACCCTCACACGAAGCAATCGCGCGGCTTACTTCATAAGAAAAGTCAACGTGACCAGGTGTATCAACAAAATTCAATTCATAATCGTGTCCGTCTTTTGCATGATAAGGAATCGTTACAGCCTGACTTTTTATTGTAATGCCGCGCTCACGTTCAATATCCATATTATCAAGAATCTGATTCATCATCTGACGGTCATCTATAATCTTTGCTTTCTGAATAAGACGATCAGCAAGAGTAGATTTTCCGTGATCAATATGAGCAACAATACAGAAGTTGCGTTTATATTTCATCTCTGTCATATAAAAATCCTTAAATTAAAAATAGTAAGGGCTGTCAAGATTTGCAGTTAAACCAAGAGTCATATCAAGATAACCTTTTTTCTTTCGTTTAACAGAAACCTCCGCCATCATCATTGTTTTATCATCATTAAACTGAATTTTTCCAACAGTAACAGGATCATTTTCGCTGATACCGGTTTCATCAGCAGCACTTCGCTTTAAAACCTTTGTAACAACATAAGCTCTATTATTAGAAGTACTTACTGGAAGCATCGAAATTCCGAACAGCGGAATAAACGAATTCTGAATCGTATCGTTTTTATAAAAATGATATCCCGGAGCCTTTGGCCTTTCAGTAAGATACAGAATGCATTTTTTCTTTGCCTTAGCTGAATCAAGGTATTCACATCTTATAATCGTATCAGGAACATAACCTCTCAGAATTGTCTGAACATCTGCAATATTTCTTACAGTTTTTCCTTCGATTGAAGTAATAATATCACCAACTTTAATTCCAGCTTTTGCAAGCGTAGAGTTTGGAGCAAAATATTCAATTTCCAAACCGGAATCTTTTGTTCCGACTCTATAGTTATGTCCGAATCCTCCAATCCATGGAAGCCTTCTGTTTCCACCATGATAAAGTATTGCAATTTCCTGCTTAATGTATTCAACCGGAATTGCAAAATTTAACCCCTGATACTGAAGGATCCCGGAAAATACTACAGCCTGAACATTTCCATTAACATCAACACAAGGACCGCCTGAGTTACCTGAATTAACCGCTGCATCAATCTGAAGAACGGTTCCTGTTGTAAAAAGCCTTCTGTTGGTAGAAGAAACGATTCCACTTGTAATCGTACTTTCAAGTCCAAGTGGTGAACCAATTGCAAAAATTCTATCACCAGGTTTTAAATCGGAGCTTGATCCGAGCGGAAAGACATATGGAGGTTTTATTTCTGTCTTTAAAAGTGCCAGATCGTGAATACTATCCCAGCCAACAACCTTTACAGGAATTCTGTCATCTTCATTACCTGCAAGTTTTATATAAACTTTTCCATAGCCTTCATATTTAGGATCTACAACTTCACTTATTACGTGATGGTTTGTAATGATATAACCCCGTTCATCAATAAAAAAACCTGAACCGATTACACGATTTGCAAAACCAACACCTGATTTAATTTTAACACCAAGGTCAACCCAGATTGTAACCGTTCCTTTAATGCATTCAGAAATATTCTCTTTTGCAACAGCATTCTTTTTAATCTGACTTCCTGGAATTGCATTATAAAAAAGTTTTTCAAGATCTGCTTTAGTTCCTACACTGGAAGCAAGCTTTTCAAAGCCCGCATTAACAAGTGACTGATAAGCAAAATACGCTTCCAAATAGTCTTTCTGTTCAATCTGAGAAGTACAGTAATCCCTTACATAATTCGAAGTATATTCGATTAATTCCTCATCCTGAAGAATTACAGAAGCCCATAAAGCTTCACATGGCCTTAACATAATGATTCGCTTTATGCGTTCAATTTCACTCTTTTTTATTTCTTCAAGAGAACGTTCTCTTGATTCAACTTCAACCGTTTTAGGCTGCTCAGTCCTGGACGAAAGACACGAAAAAGCAATCAAAGAAAATAAAACTAACAGAGATGGCAGAATTTTATTTTTATACATTTATTCTTTTCCACCTTCTGACGGATTTGCATCATCTTTATTTTCTTCTTTAACTAGTCTGTCAATCTCAACCTTTTTAAGAAATATTGACTTTCCAAAAATAATCGCACGGATATAGCAGCTGTCTTTTTCAAATTCCTTCTGAATAACATGTCCCTGAGGAATTCCTGCAAGTTCCTCGAGAATTGCATTTTCAAATTCTGATTTATCTGCTTTTTCAAGCCAGTAAATATTTTCTGTCTTTCCTGCTACGACATCAAAAAACTGCTCTGCAACTTTTACAGAAACAGGAATTTTATTTTCCGTTGTAACTGCAACCCAGATTTTTCTATTTGATAAATCACGAATAATATATGCATTCTCTTCTTTTACAAGACCATTTTCCTTAGCGAACAATGTATAAGAACAATCCATCTCTCCATTAAAGTCTGTATCCCAGAATTTCTTTACTGCTCCATGAGGTAAATAAGTTTCTGTGTAATCAATTTTTGTATCAAGATTTGTATCAAATTCAATTGTCTTTAAATAAATATCTGCATCTGCAAGTGGTGTTCCCCAAAGGTTAACAGTAACCGCAGCTTTATCAGCATCCGAAAGCTGAATGTCTTTACTTCCAACTGAATACTTTTCTGTTACTTCGAAAATCGAATCACCATCAGTATCTACATTTCTTATTGTACAGATATCACCTTCAAGGTTAAATCTTGCATTCGCATAAACCTTGCCGTTTGCAGAATACACTGCACTGTAAACATTTCCATTAAGAAGAGAGAACGTAATTTTAGCACCAGGTTTTTCAAGAGAAGGTCTTATAACCGTATTTGCAGACGCAACTATTTCGTCAACGGCAAATAAATCTGAGCCATGAACCAAAGTTGTTTCATCAATAATAAAGAAATCAGTTCCAACCACCTCAGGTGCCTTTATCATTGCAAATGGAGAACTCTTATACGTTTCATCAATTATGTTATAGATTTCGTAATTATCCATACCCTGATCTTCATCAGGAATATCAAGACTTTTAAATACAACAGCATTTACATTCGGATATGTTCCATATTTAACAATTGCACTCTGATCATAAACAAACATCTGAACAGGCATACCGAAATCACATTCAATAAACCATTCTATACTCAAATCATTATCAGCATCATAGGTAATTTCTTTTGCGCGGCCTCTTTCATATTTTACAATAAGATTTGCTTCAAGATTATTACTTGTGTCATAAATCAGAGTTCCGTTAAATGCATCAAGATGTTCATTAAAATATTTTCTTAAATCTTCATCTTTTATCATTGTATAAAACTGAATCAAAAGCTTTTCATCAATTTCTCCGTCAATAAATTCCATAAAATAATCAACAGCTTCTTCTTCTGTAATTACACCGGCCTCAAGAGCTGCAACAGGATATAAAATATTTTTAAAACCTCTTGCATTAAATGCTTTTAAAAGTCTTACTTGAGTTTCTCCCTCAGAAAAAATACTTGCATAGATTTCAAGATCACTGTATTCCCTGTCATAATCAGGAACTCTTGCAATAAAACTGTCTGCAATCTTTCTGGCAACAGGAGAAAGTTTTACTTTTTCAAATCCAGTTTTATCTTCATTTTCTTTATATAAAAGGTTATATTCATATCCGAAAAACAGATAGAAAAATCTTGCATCATCCGGATAAACACGACGTGCACTTTCAATTTTCTGTTCTGCTTTTAAAATAGATTCTGCTGTATTAATTTCGTAATAAGCTTTTGCCCTGATAAATTCTGCATCGCTTGAAAAAATCATAGGTTCACTATCAAGAACTTTAACAGCCTGTTCTGGTTTTCCTACAGTACACAATAAATCTGCATAAAAAATTCTTGCATTGTTCTGATTATAATCTACCCACTGGGTTTTATCAGAATTTAATGCAACTTCAATTAAAGGAAGAAACTCATAACGAGGATAACCTAAATTATAAAGTGTAAACGCACAGAAATAATATAGATCTGCAACTGTATTGTCATATTCAATTCCTGTCTGGCACGCTTTGAGGGAAGAATCCCAGTCACTTTCTGTTACATAATGTTTTGCAAGCTGAAGATAACGTAAAGCCGTTTTTCTGTTTGCTGAACGCGAGCTGTCTGTATCTGCATACAGATTGCAAATTAAAAATAAAGATACAACAATACTTACAAACTTTTTCATAAAATCACCAGTTAATCTTTAACAATCCAGTCTTTATATCCAAAAACACTGCCCCAAACGGCACGTATTTTTTTATCACCACCAAGTTCCTCTACAATTGGAATAAGGCTTTTATCTGATTCACTTACCTTAAAATCCGAAAGCACATCGTTAAGCGTCTTCTGCCCCTTTCCCTTTGTAAAAACCCGGTCCGAAACACCTCTGCTTCTAAAACAGAATGGAAAACTTACTCCATTTAAAGAATAAATTTTCTCTTCTTTTGTTACAAACTGGATTTCTGCAAAACCCTTTCTTTCTTTAAGTTCTTTTACATGCAGAGTACCAGTTTCAAAGTCAAAAGACCCCTCATCTTCTATTATAGCAAAAAAATCCGATTCAGTCGCCTTTTTTTCAGTTTTTTTTACAAAAAGATTACTGTCCTTTACAAACACTTCTATACCATTTTTGTTCAGTTTTAACGCCGGAGCTTCTTTAATGACGCTTTTTACAAACGAAAAAGGAACTCTTTCTCCATTTTTAACCGTTTCAAAAGCCCTGTATAAAAGCGCATTTTTACTGCAGTCATCCAGAGAATAAAAAACATCCTTATCAATACATACCCCACCGCTGCATTTTTTCCATTTATAATCCTTGAGAACTCTGTCTATATGTTCCTTTTCATACAATGCTTTTTCCCGTCCATTAATTAAAGCAGTTTTCCAACCCGGATAAGTCTGGTCAAAAACCGGGATAATTACATTTCTTATTCTGTTTCTAAGATATTCATTATCAGAATTCGTACTATCCGTACGCCATTTTACATTTTTGAGTTTAAGATATTCTTCAATTTCACTCCGTTCAATTTCGATAAGCGGCCTGATATAAATAAGCTTAAATCCATCAATATCTTCTTTTCTTGTTTCAAGGATTCCATATCTGGACATACTTCCCGCACCCTGAATAAAACGCATGATTAAAGTTTCAAGCTGATCGTTTTTATTATGAGCAAGTGCAAAATATATTTTTGTCCATACCGAATTTTTCTTTTTAAGTTCAATACAGAAATTCTTAAAAGCTTCATACCTTAAATAACGCGCAGCTTCTTCAATTCCGCGTTTTCTTTTTTCTGAAGTAAGAAAAACCTCATCTTTTTTAAGTGAAATTACTTCACAGTTTACTTTTAAGTTTTTTGAATTTAATTTTTTACAATAATTCTTTACATATTCACAGTCACCACTGCTTTCTTTTTTTTCACGGATTCTGTGATCAATCGTTACAACATTAATCGTGTAAACACATTTTTTTTCTTTTCCGGCGTTCTCAAAAATATCTGCAATGCTCGTCAAAAGACATATAGAATCCGCTCCCCCGGAAACTCCAAGACATAAAGCATCACCAAAAGAAAACCTGTTTCTTTTTAAAAGAGATTCAACACGAAAATTAAAATCAAAAATAAAATCGTCTTTACACATAAAAAAAGTCATTGCAGGAAAAATAATCTCCCACAATGACTGTTCATTCTCCTTAACAGGATATGCCGAAATTAGCGGCCTGCTGAGATGCTTACAAGTGAAGTTTCTGCAGGAGTAAGAATTGTAATTTTATCTCCAAGGTTCATATCTTTTACGCAGAATTTTTCACCGATGTTGATTTTGGAAATATCGAGAACTATTCTTTCCGGTACATCAACTGGCTTAGCTTTAATTGTAACTTCTGGAATGTGTTTAAGGAGGAATCCACCCTTAAGAACACCTGCAGGAGTTCCTGAATACTGAAGTTTCATTTTGAGAACGATTTCTTTATCTGCAGCTGGTTCCCAGAAGTCTGCATGAAGAACTTTGTCTTCACGGATGTTGTATTCAACATCTTTGATAAATACACTGTGTGCTGCGCCATCAATATTCAATGTGAATAATGTTGTTGCTGTAATTGATCTCCATACTTTGTTAAATTCTACAGAGTCAACGTCTACCATTGTTGATTTTCCTTCTGAATTGTAAACAATAGCAGGAATGCGGCCAGCTGCTCTTAAAAGTTTTGCAGCTTTTTTACCAGTTTCTTTGCGGCTTTTTGCCTCAAGTGTTACTTTGTCCATAATTGGAACTCCTATAAAAATAATTAATTTATTTTAGGAAATGCCCGCAGAAAATTGCGAAAAGAATAGATAAGAAACGTTATCATACACCCCATCGTTCATCACGCCAGAGCTTTCCATAAATATACTGGGACGACAGGATTCGAACCTGTGGAATACCGGCACCAAAAGCCGGGGGCTTACCGCTTGCCGACGTCCCAAGATACAGAGTGTATGATATCAAAAATGAAATATTTTGTCTATTATTCAGCTTCTGAGCCAGATTCGATTACATGACCTGCATTATATTCATCAAGAATTTTATTCTGCAACTCTGTACGGAATTCCGGGCTGATTGGGTGAGCAACATCTTTGTATTCACCAGTAGAAGTCTTTTTGCTTGGCATAGCAATAAAAAGGCCGTCTTTTCCTTCGATGATTTTGACATTGTGCACAACAAAGCAATTGTCAAAAGTTACTGTAACATAAGCCTTAAGCTTTCCCTCTGATGTTACCTTACGAATCCGTAATTCTGTTATTTGCATGTATTCCTCCTTAAAAGCAGTAGCAAATGTTCCATAAACCGGACAACGCATTTCGGGCTTTTGTTGCTTCTTCAGCTGTAGCAAAAACTCCAAATACAGTAGACCCTGAGCCTGACATATCTGTAAACAGGGCACCGTTTTTCTTAAGATCGGAAATAACCTGCCCTATTACCGGATAACTATCCACTATAACCCTGGTAAAAGTATTTACAAAGTTCCACTCAGAAACATTTCCGTTATAAATACTCTCTAGCTGATCCAGCAAAGGATATTCCAGCTTTCCCCCAGATTCATAGAATCTGTCTACAAGGCTATAAGCTTCTTTTGTAGAACTATGAATCCCCGGAAACACCAGTAAATAATGTAAATCTTTCCGCCGGTCAATTTTTCTGACAAATTCACCACGCCCTGTAACGACAGCAGCCCCTCCAGAGTTTCTGTCACAGTTTACGAAAAAAAATACATCGCTACCGACCTGAGAAGCAACATAATTAAGCTGCTCCTGGTCAAGGGTTAATCCGCACAATAAACATAGAGCATTTAAAAAAGACGCAGCGTCACTGGAACCCCCTCCGAGTCCGCCACCTGAAGGTATTCTTTTTTTAATACTGACTTCTACTCCCGGCAAATCCTGATTTACCAGGTTTTTAAATGCATTATATGTTGAATTTATCGTATTCTGTTCAGGCAATTCAAATAAATCGCACTTTACAGAACAAAAGTTCTTTCCTCCGGTCATTCTGACGACAATATCATCGCAAAGACTGACAGTCGAAAATATACTTTCGATTCCATGAAAACCGTCATCACGAATCGGGAGAACTTTTAACCCCAGATTTATCTTCGCAGGTGCAGTAACATGAATCTCGTTCAACATAAGATAATTATACCCTTACTTTTTTCACATTGTCAAATTTTTCCATAAATTGGTATTTTTTACCAGATGAGACTCAGCAGACTATATATATAAATAGTTGAATAATTAGTTAAGGATAACTAAACTACATTCATGTTACCCTCTGATTCTATTATAGGCTTATCAAGTATTGGCAGTATTGTGTTTTCATACGCTGATGAATACAGTGATGAAAATTTAATCGACAGCGAAATCGCAAATGATTTTGAAAGTGCAGAGACTAACGATGACTTTGCAGATTTCGATGACGATATGGATCTTTACGGGGATTATGATAACGATGATGAAACATCGTTAGACATGCCTTTGTAATCAAGTTTAGTTCCGTTGTGCCAGAGCTTTTCAAGATCATAAAAATCTCTTGCCTGTTTTGACATCAGGTGAACAACTATATTTCCAAGGTCAATCAGATTCCAGTCATCTCCATCCGGAGATTTTTTATTTGTAAGATGAATTTCAAGATCATTTTCTTTAATGTACTCTTTAACCTGTCGGTAAAGTCCCTGCCAGTGAGTACTGCTGTTTACTGTTGCAATTACAAAATAATCTGTCCAGCTGTTTAATTCTGAAATATTAATTACAACAACATCTTCACCTTTGCCATCTTCGAGTAACTGTGCTATTTCTAATGCTTTATCCTGTGTATTTTTCATTTATCAGTTTTCCTTCTTCTTATCATGAACCCAGCGGCCATCAAAGTTTTTTCCAAGTACGAGAGTAAAGTCTACATTACTTACATTCTCTTCATCACCTTCTTTGATAGCTTCTTCTTCAATTTTAGTACAGTGAATGAAATCACCTATACTTTTTGCAATTTCCGGCTGACCGATGTGATCAATGATATAAGTTTCTTCAATCTCATCTTCAGTTTTTGCATTTGCTATATCAAGAACTTCAAACGCAGCACCCTGGAGCAGAATCTGAGTATTATGTGCAAGTCCCTGAACCTTTGTTCCGTTTAAGATGCGTAGAATATACGGTCTGGCATTTGCCGTTCCAGAAGGAGAAACAACAGAGTTGATTGCCTTCTTAACAACATCTTTAATATACTCACCATTTCTAAACGGCATTAACAGAGTTTTTCCGTCCACTGTATTTTCTTTTCCGGTAACAGTTATGTATTCGAAACGTTCAGTATCAACCTGTGAAATATAAGTAAGAAGTTCAAACAAGTCCTGTGTTTTTCCGTTAAAAGAAATTCGTGACGCAATCTGATCAAAATGTTTTTTAGTTAAAAATGTATTCGCGTTTAATTTTAATGCAGAAAAAAACGCAACGACAGCATCCTGTCTTCTTTCCTGAATGAGCTTATCAGAATCATCATCTTCAAAATAAGTCATAAAGGTTTTTATTTTATCACCATCAAGTGTAACTCTTCCGCTAGGTAAAAGCCATTTTTCTCCTACAGGAGATTCCAGATCAACAGAAACCGGAATAAAAATTTCAAGACCACCGAGAAGATCAGACATCTCGATGAAATTTTTCATCGAGACTGTAATATGAAAAGGAATATCTACATCAATAAAATCTGCAATTTCTGAACAGTACTGTTCAACACCCAGTTCAGAATAAATGGCATCAATTCTATCTACACGGTCAATCGAACGATGAAGTCCACCTGTATTTCCAGGAATATTTGCAAGAACGCCTTTACCGGTTACAGGATAATAAATTAAGACATCTGTAAATAAAGCCTGATTTTTATCTTCGAGAACAAATAAAACTTTAATTACAGGATCCTGCTTAAGATTTTCTTTTACTGTGTCATGTTTTACAGAAAGCATGATTACTGTAATTACAGCAGCTACAATAGCAAGAATTAACCCAACGAGAATTAAACTTTTCTGTTCACTCTTTGTCCTCATTTTTTCCCCTTTACGAAAATTTTACATTCACTTTCTGTTTTTTTCAAGTTCCTTCATGAATTTATATGTAAGCGGATGCACTTTTTTGCCCTTTTTAGCAACATAATCAAGATTTTCCTTTAATACAGTATAAACCATTTCATCAAGACTAAGTTTCATAAGACGGTCGATGTATTCTTCTGTAACAAACTCCCGTCCGGGTTCTATTTTATCAGCAACATAAAGAATCTTTGCAAGCGAACACAGGTTTTCACCGCCAAAAGTATGACACGCAATTGCCTGTATTATTTCTTCATCGTCTATTCCAAAATCCTGCTTAATCTTAACAGCAGCTGCCCTTCCGTGAAGTAGCGAAGGCTTGTCTTTTTCAATCTCAGAAATCGGGCTTCCGTCTTTTGAAGCAAAAGAAATTAAAAGTCTGTCATCCATTTTCTTGCACATGTCGTGTGCAATACCGCAGAGATAACCTCTTTTTTCGTCAATTCCTTCTTTTTTACACAGCCTTGCACACATTTCTGCAGTTCTTACACTGTGTTCATAACGGCTTTCATTTACCGCAGCCATCGTATATTTTCTTATATCTTCTATTAATTTGTCGTAATTCATCTGGCGTAATTATTTTTCGTATCCATATAATCTGTTTTCTATAATATAATCATAAACTGCCTGAGGAACAAGATACCTCCATCCGGCTCCCTTTGCAATTCTGGCTCTTATTTCTGTTGATGAGACAGGTAATATTAAATTTTTAAGCGGAACATAATCAAAAGGAAACTGAGAAAACACCTTAAGATAATCACTGCTGTTAAAACCGCCTGTATATTCTCCGCTATTTTCATTTTCAAAACCTTCTGTATCAACCGTTATTGTTTTCTGTCTCTGGGCAATTATGATATCTGTAATACTGGCAAGCTCTTCTGCACCCTTCCACTTGTTAAACTCAAAGGCATTTTCCTGTCCCATGATAAGACCAAATTTTCCTTCGAGCTGTCCTTTATATTTTTCTATAAGCGTGTGAACAGTATCAATCGTATACGAAACACCACCGCGGTCAATTTCGCATGTTTCTGCTTCAAAACGGCTGTCGCTTTTAAAAGTATTCCTTAACATTGCAACACGGTTTTCTGCAGATTCTACATGAAGCATTTTTTTATGAGGCGGAATAAAAGTAGGGACAAAAAGAATTTTATCATAACCAAGTGACCTGCATACATCATCTGCAAGTGCAATATGTCCGATATGAACCGGATTAAATGTTCCGCCAAAAATTGCTATCTTCATAAACTACTCCACTACAGGCTGCTGAAAAAATCAGTTACTTCCCGGGTACTGAACTTCCATATCATCATCAATTTCTGCACGCTCTTTCATAAAGTTACTCTGTTCTTCGTTTTCCTTTTTAGAAAGAGTCATCGTTGCTTTTCCGCTCTGTTCAAGCTTATCAACAAGCTCAATTACTGCTTTTTTTACAGCACCAAGTCCCCTGTTCATAAGAACAGATACAGAAAGTACAACAGTATCCTTTTCTTTTTCCTTTATCAGATTCTTTATTTCTTCTGCGCGGCCTTCACAGTCTTCTACATCAATTTTATTGCAGAGAACAATTCTAGGCTTGTCAAAAAGCTCTTCAGAAAAAGATTTTAATTCGTTGCAGAGAGTATCGTAAGCGCTTAGATAATTTTCATCTGACACATCAATCATAAAGATAAGACATGCAGTGCGGCTTATGTGCTTTAAAAATCTTATTCCAAGCCCCGCACCTTCTGATGCACCTTCGATAATTCCAGGAATGTCTGCAATGATTATGTCGCGGTCTTTATCTGCATTAAGCACGCCAAGATTTGGAATCTTTGTTGTAAAAGGATATGGCGCAATTTTAGGACGCGCATTTGTAAAAGCAGTAAGTAAAGAAGACTTTCCTGCATTAGGAAAACCTACAAGACCTACATCTGCCATAATCGAAAGTTCCACTCTAAGCTTTCTTGTTTCGCCTAAAGTTCCTTTATGTGCATAACGCGGTGCCTGGTTTGTAGATGACTTAAAGTGAACGTTACCCCAGCCGCCTTTTCCGCCTTTTAAAAATACAAACTGTTCGTCTTCACTCTGAGTTGTAAATTCGTAAATGAGTTCGTTTGTGTCCGGATCCCTTAAAGTTGTTCCAGGTGGAACAGGAATAATTCTGTCTTCACCGTTCTTTCCATATTTATTCCAGCTCTGACCGTCCAGACCATTTTTTGCTTTAATGATAGGATGAAATCTTAAATGAGCAAGAGTCCTTAAATTTTTTTTAACGACAAAAATAATGTCGCCACCATCTCCGCCGTCACCGCCGGATGGTCCGCCGTTTGGAACATACTTTTCCCGCCTGAACGAGATACAGCCGTTTCCACCTTTGCCGCTTGTAACTTCGATTAATGCTTCGTCTGCAAAACCTATCATAAAATTACCTCATAAAAAAAATACCCGGCAAGCAAACTACCGGGCATTCAACAAAAAAATACAGATTAATTATTAAGCCTTAACTGGAGTTACAGAAATAACTCTTCTGTTTTTGCGTTCAGCATAAACAACTTTTCCGTCTGCTGTAGCAAAAAGACTGTCATCTCCGGCTTTCTGTACATTGTTTCCCGGATGAAAATGTGTTCCACGCTGTCTTACAATGATGGAACCTGCTGTTACAGTTTCTCCGGCATATTTTTTAACGCCAAGGTGTTTTGGATTAGAATCGCGTCCGTTTTTTGCACCGCTTCCGCCTCTAGTTCTTCCCATATTAATCCTCCAACTTTAATTCAAAAGTTACATTTTGCGGGAACTCTTTTGAAAGGGAATCAAAACCTTCTTTCAAAAAATCCCCTATAGTCGAAATCCGCTCTTTTAGTAGAGAATCGGACTTCTCTGTTCCTGCAGTAAAACTCAAGTATCCTCTGCAGGAAGTATCTGTTTCTAATTCTATTCCGCCTGTACCAAGAAAAACTTCGATTGCAGTGCGCATTAAAATTGTAACTGCACTGCACACAATGTCTTTTCCCTTTTCGGCAAACTCTGCATGTCCCGAAGCCTTACACTCCAGAAACCTGCCGTCCTTTGCCTTAACAAGCAGAACTTCCGTCATTAGCCTACGATTTCTTCAACACGTACGTTTGTGTACTGCTGTCTGTGACCGATTGTACGGTGGTAATCTTTCTTGCTCTTATATTTGAAAACAAGAACTTTTTTATCTTTGAATGAATCTTCAACTACTACAGAAACTTTTGCACCTTTAACGTATGGTGCTCCAACTGATACTTTGTCTCCGTCACTAACGAGAAGAACAGAATCGATATCAATCTTAGCGCCTTTTTCTGCGTCAATCTTATCAACCTGAAGAAGAGCACCTTTTTCTGCTTTGTACTGTTTTCCCTTATATTCAACAAGTGCGTACATATATAACCTCACTTAAAATTATTTCAATCATTTACCAGGGTATTAAACGGGGATTTATACGACAGGCATAATAATGTAGGATGAATATTATCAGAATACGGGCATTTTGGTCAAGGGCATAACGTAAATTTCACTTCAAAACCTTATTTTTTTTGTTCGTTATGCGTCGAGATTGCACGCAATCTCTCATACCCTTCTGTACCTATAACGTAAATTTCACTTCAAAACCTTATTTTTTTTG
>Ga0129306_1000840_pt1 | contig 41920 bp, 27 predicted proteins | sample P827metagenome_FD_94438 | JGI IMG/M metagenome (GOLD analysis project Ga0129306, IMG submission 94438) | Capybara group fecal microbial communities from Wisconsin, USA - P827 metagenome | ecosystem: Host-associated > Mammals > Digestive system > Large intestine > Fecal | place: USA: Wisconsin... | reverse complement strand
TTTTGGATAATTTGTGGCAATTTGTGTTCAAAAAAAACGAGTAATTCGTGTTCAAAGAAAAACATCTGTGTTATCCGCTCAATCCGTGTTCAATAAATAATTTTTGGATAATTTGTGGCAATTCGTGTTCAAAAAAAAACGAGTAATCCGTGTTCAAAGAAAAACATCCGTGTTATCCGCTCAATCCGTGTTCAATAAATAATTTTCGGGTAATTTGTGGCAATTCGTGTTCAAATTCAATTCGTGTTAATTCGTTCAATTCGCGGTTCTGTTTTGTCCGCCCCGTCGCCGTGCCGCTTTTTTAACATTTGGCGTAAAGCCAGAAAAGGTGTGCAAATTTTTTTTTGCTATTTCAAAAAGTTTACGTATATTTGCAATCTATACAAACAACTCGGGAACTACAGCGCCGGCGGGAGCCGATTGTCGCGTAACTATTTTAGTACTATTTGTTTAAGTAAGCCGTGTCTGAGCGTGGGATAATGTGTGTGACGATGCTTAGAGGCAGCAAATTTCTTTGTTTTCCTTACTTTCGGGAGGGAAAATGGTAAATATAAGATAGAACTAAATGTTAAATATTTATAATTTTTAATAGTCAAACAATAAAAAATAACGGTCAATGATGCAGTCGCAGGTCATACAACGGATAACGGAACTTGGGCATAGTATTTTGCCCGAGGGGTCGTCGTTGTGGCTTTATGGTTCCCGTGCGCGTGGCGATGCCCGTCCCGACAGCGACTATGATTTGCTGATATTGCTTGACAAGGACAAAATCACAAGCAAAGACTATGACAGGTACACGTATCCACTTTTTGACCTTGGGGTAGATCTTGGTGCCGAGATAAATCCTCAGATGTATGTCCGCAAGGACTGGGTTTCGTGGTGGCGTGCTCCGTTTTATAAGAATGTTGAACAAGAAAAGGTTATTCTGCAATGAATCTGGGAGAAGAAGAACGCAAGGCAATGGTGTCGCTTGAGATAGAGCGTGCAAAAAACATCATAGGAGAGATTGACTATCTGCAGCAGGGAGAGTTGTGGAGCAATATTGCTACTCGTTTATATTATGCAGTCTTCCACTCGGTTTCAGCGTTGATGATTCACGACGGGCACAAGGTCAGTACTCATAAAGGCTCTCATATCTTGTTCAGTCAGTTATACATAAAGACAGGGAAACTGCCTCAGAAATACAGTGAGCTCTATAAGCAACTGGAGATTATAAGGAACAATGGCGACTATAATTGTTATTATGACGTAAAGCAGGAAGAAATTAAAGACTGTATCTCTCCTGCCAAAGAGATGATTGAAACCATAGCTGAGATGATTAAAGACTAAACACGAAAAAACAAAAATCAATTAATAGTTAACTTAAATTACTAACCAATTCAAAACACAATGAAACGTAAAAGTACTTTTTTGCGGATGTTTGCACTCCTGGCGCTGCTGCTGCCGTGGACGCTGCAGGCACAGAACGCGAAGGTAAGCGAGTATGACTACGAAGTCACCTCCGCTGCCTACACGTCGATTGCAAGTACGGGTACGGCGTGGACCCAGGCAGACATCACTGCCGGTTACGTAGACGTCACGTTGCCGTTTGCTATGTATCTTGGCGAGAACCAGGCTGCTGCAAACAGCACAGTCAGCGTCTATGCTGACGGCCACGTTGTACTCAATGGTCTCACTGGTGCCGAGATTGCCCCGTTGCAGTATAGCGCAGGCTATGCTACCACGGTGACGTCAATCTACTACCAGCAGACCGCGTCGAACGAGATGACCATTGAATGGCGCAAGGTCGTTGCCAACGGCAACGTCCTCAGCTTCCAGTTGAAGCTGGCCGCCGATGGTACCGTCAAGTTCTGCTACGGCCCGATGGGTATGAGCTCCAACATCGGTGTCTTCGTTGGCATTCAGGCCGACGGATACATCTTCCGCGTCGGCGGAAGCAGCTGGGACGAGATTACCCGCTACACCTCGGGCACCACTACGCGTGCCCTCAACGGCACCAACCTGCCCGCCTACGATGTCAATACCGGCATCGGTACGGTTTACACCTTCACACAGCCTGCCTGCGTGAAGCCTACCGCTATCACAGCTACTGCTACTGCTTGGAATGCAGTCGAGGTTGGCTGGACAGTTGCCGAGGCTGGCACCAAGTATCAGGTCGCTTACAGCACCAATGCTGACTTCGACCCCGATGCAGCAACTTTCCCCGCTTCGCAGATCGTTACCGTTAACGATCCTACTGCTACATCTACCGAGATTACTGGTCTCAACAGCGAGACCACCTACTTCTTCGCAGTGCGCAAATATTGCGATGCCACTACCGCTTCGGGTTGGCTGTATAAGACTACGGGTACCACTACCCCCGAGTCCTGCCCCTCGCCGGCACTGAGCAACTTCAGCCTTTCGGCTGCCGGTGTTGCTACTTGGACTTTGAGCAGCTATCCCAATATTGCTACTGTTGATATCTACTACAGCACCGAGAATGTCGCTCCCGATGCCGAGACTGCTCCGAGCGTCTCCGGCATTGCTGCAGCTACTGCTCAGTATGACCTCACCACCCAGAACCTTGCAAGCGCTACAACTTATTATGTATGGTTCCGCGGTCACTGCACCATAGATGGTGGCAACAACACCGCTTGGTTTGGCTCGAGAAGCTTCACCACTCCGTGCAGTGCGCAGACGCTCCCCTACAGTGAAGATTTCAGCAGTTATTCCCCGACTACTACAAAATATTATACAGGTCCTGCCATTGTCCCCAACTGCTGGGAAATGTATGGTAACGGAACCAACACTGCTGCCACCACAGGTTCCACCTATTTCGGCAGTGTGAATGTTAATTCAGGTACCAGCTATGGTTCTATGGTGGCTAATGATAATTATCTCTGTCTTGCTGCTTTTTATTATACTGGAACTACGTCGACATATATCAATTATGCCGCTGCACGTGGTAACGAAAGGTATGCAGTTATGCCGCAGTTTACTTCGTCGTTGAGCGATCTGATGATTTCGTTCAATTATAAGATGAGTACTACGAATTCAAATTGTAAATTGCACCTTGGTTATATTACAAACGATATCTCCGATTTTCAAGTTCTTGCCACTTATAATGCAACAACTACAACGCAAACAGTTTCTGATAAAGATTTGTCTACCTTGGCCGCTAATGCACCTACTGGTGCACGGTTGGCATTTAAGTGGGTTTCAGAATATAGTTATACTTCTGTCGTTTATTGTGGTATTGACAATATCTATGTTTCAACTATTCCCACTTGTTTCCGTCCGACAGGTTTGACTGTTACTGATAATACTGCTTCTACAGTATCTTTGTCTTGGACAGATCCAAACGGTGCTTCGGCTTGGCAGATTGAGTATGGTCCTTCAGGTTTCGAACATGGAACAGGTACGATAGTGGATGCTACCACTACTTCAGCCACTATTGAGAATCTTGGTCTTGGCGACTGGGATTTCTATGTAAGAGCTGTCTGCAGCGCTACCGACCAGAGCGACTGGAGCAATCCCGCAACCCAACATTTGGGTTACTGTCTGCCTGCTCCTACGAGTCACGATAACCAGGGTATTGGCGGTGTCACTTTTGGTACCTCGCTTATTGTAAATGATGAAACTGCTACGACAGCTACCACCCGTTATCAAGATCATACGAATATGATTGGTGATGCTTTTGCAGGCGATGATTTAACAGTTAGTATCCTTTACAAGACAGGTTATACTTATGGTACAAAAATTTGGGTTGACTGGAACCACGACCTTGATTTCGAGGATTCTGGCGAACAAGTTTTTGTTGGTCTATCAGCAAGTAGCAATCCAACTACATTTAATGCCACATTTACCATCCCTGCTGGTGCTGCTGTTGGCGACTATACTATGCGTATAGGTGGTACCGATAATGATGCTGGTCCGAGCACACCTTGTTATACGAGTACCTATGGAGTTTTTCGCGACTACACACTCCGTGTCACCCCAGTTCCTTCGTGCTTCTCGCCGTCTAATTTGGCAGCAAGCAATGTTACCGCAACGAGTGCAACGTTGACTTGGACAGAGCGCGGTCTTTCTACACAGTGGGAGGTTAAGTATGGTCCTCGTGGTTTTAATCCTGACGAGGCTGGTACTTCTGTTATTGTGAATACCACACCGACCTTGGCACTCAGCTACCTCTATATGGTAAAAGACTATGACGCATACGTGCGTGCCATCTGTGATCCCGAAGGTCCGACGGATTGGAGCAGCGTTTGCGAGTTCAAGACCCTTTGTCCTAATGGAGGAACTGTATCCATGGGCGATGCGGATTCCTATATGCAAGGTCTTCCCGTATATAACTATTATGACTACTCAATTTCTGAACAGATTTATACGTCTGCCGAGTTAGGCGGTGCCAACACGTTCACATCAATCTCTTATTATGTCAACGCTACTGGAACCGACCGTAACCCTGTGGTCATTTATTTGGGAGAGACAAGCAAGACTTCCTTTGACAACAGTAGCGATTGGATACCTGCTTCTCAGTTGACACAGGTTTATTCGGGCAACCTTGTTACTTCGGTGACGGGTTGGCAAACAGTTGAATTTACAGTACCTTTCCAGTATTCGGGCACGAACAACCTTATTGTGATGTTCGACAATAATGATGGTGACTACAGTGGACAGCCCACATTTGGTGTTATCAACACTGATGAGAACCAGTCATTATGGAATCGTCGTGACAATACGGATTATGATCCGAACAACCTTTCGGGTATTACGTCCTATTCATTCACTACAGTCAAGAACAACTTTAAGTTTGGTGCCACTTGCGACACTGGCGCTTGTGCTGCTCCGTCGGTTGTTATTAATGGTTCGCAGTCGGGCGACTTCGCAATTGCTGAGTTGACATTTACCGACAATAGCGGCGAGACTACTCCGACCTACGGTTACAAGTGCGTTTTGAGTGGTGTTGACCCAACATCCGTTACGGGTATTACCACCACCAACAGCACTGCCACCATCAGCAACCTTGCCGGCAACACGCAGTATGACCTCTATGTCTACGCAGTTTGCGGCGGTACCGAGGGCAATATGGTACGCTACACCTTCACCACTCCGATGGTATACGCTTGCAAACCGCAGGCTAACTTTGCAACAAGCAATGTTACCTATACCAGCGCAACTGTGACTTGGGAGCAGCTTGACCCGAATCAGACTCCTGAGAGCTGGACGGTGCGCTTTGCCGACCATCAGATTGCCGATATGAGTGCAGCCGCTGCCACCGAGTACACCGAGTCGACGGTTACAACCCCGACTCTTGCACTGACAGGTTTACATAATGGTAATACATATTATATATATACCAAAGCAACCTGCAATGCTCTTGATGTCAGCCCCGACTGGACAGAGTTCAGCTTCACGACCAACACAGTGATGGCTCCTGATGCTATTGCTTTCAGCAACGTCACTAACCGTACGGCCGATATGAGCTGGACCGACAACAACACTCCTGCTACCAACAACTATACGGTACGCTATGCCGACCATCAGATTGCCGACATCGACAATGCTGCTGCCACCGAGTATACCGAGTTGACGCTTACCAGTACCCAGTATGCTTTCACGATGAGCAATCCTTTGGATCCGGCAGCTGGCTACTATGTCTATGTCCGCGCCAATGCCGGTGACGAACACAGCGTTTGGTCGGTAGGAACCGTCAATACCCTCTGCCCCGCACCTGCAGAAGCAGCAATTGGAGAGGAAACTGGTACCAATCAGTATATTCCTCTGTATACACTTTACGACAATTCTCTGACGCAGCAGATATATACTGCCACTGAATTGGGTGGACCTAATATGTTTAGCACAATATCATATTATGTTGCAACGCCCAATACTTCAGACAGAACAGTTGATATCTATGTGGGAGAGACAGACAAGAATGAATTTGCAAATGGCACAGATTGGGTTCCATATAGCCAATTTACAAATGTCTATTCAGGTACTTTTGTTTCTTCGGAGGCAGGATGGCATACGATAGAACTGTCTACGCCTATTACCTATTCGGGCAATAATAATTTGGTTGTTATGGTTAATAACCATAGTAGTTGGCAGGGAACCGCTTACTTTAATGTTATATCAACTGATAATAACCAAGCTATTTATGTTTATAGAGACGGAACCGTTTATGATGCAACAACTCCTGCAGCATATAGTGGAACTCTTTTGACGGTAAAGAACAACTTTGTCTTTGGCGGATGCGACGCTACCGTTACCTGCATACCTCCGAAGGATGTTACTGCACAGGTGAGCACCACCAACGAGGTGACCCTGACCTGGGCTACCCGCGAGAATCTGGTGCCCGTACCCACCACCTTCGAGGTCCGCTACGATGTGGCTGGCACTACTGCCGATGAGTGCGCCAATGTCATTACCGACATCACCGCCCTCAACGCTACTTTCAGCAACGGTCTGGTGAAGAACACCGACTATGTTGCATACGTAGCCAGCAAGTGTGGCAACAACGACTACAGCCCGTGGCAGAGAGTGACCTTCACCACGAACCCCACCTGCTGGGATCCTTCGAACCTTGCTGCTGAAACTGCTCTTACCACTGCCAGCAGCGTTACGCTGACCTGGAACAACAATGCAACCGTTCCCGCCAGCCGTTGGCAGATTGCCTACGCTGAGGGTTATGTTACCGATCCCGAGGCTGCTACCAACATTGTTGACGCTACCAACAACGAGGGCACCGAGATTACCGGTCTGACCCACTCGGCTATCTACACCTTCTATGTCCGCGCTGTGTGCGACGAGGCTGGCGAGGATGTAAGCAACTGGGTTGGCCCCTACTACACTGTTACCGGCTGCGCTGCTTGGACTGCTGACGACCTGCCTTTGACCGAGGACTTCAGCATCAACGTCAGCGGTATGCCGTGGTGCTGGAGCAAGCTGCCCACTACTGGTACCTATCCCCACTCGAACAACGGTTACCTATGGTTCTACAACAACAGCACGACCGACCTCTATGCAGTTCTGCCCGAGGTGAGCGTTGACGTCAACACTCTTGATGTTGCCTTCGACCTCTACTTCGATATGGAGGACAACCTGATAGTCGGTGTGATGAGCGACCCTGCAGATGCTTCGACATTTACACCGGTTGTCACCCTCAATTCGGAGGACTATAATTATAATGAATACAATAATGTAACAGCTCAGCTGGCTGACTATACCGGAACTGGTCACTATGTGGCCTTCAAGGTTGCCGGAACTAACAGTGATGCTTACATTTATGTTGACAACTTGACGCTGAAGGTGCGTGAGGCTTCGCATCCGCTTGCCGACAACGGCGAGACTGTGGCCCTCTGCGACCAGTATCTGATTCCTACCATCAGCGACCAGACCAATACCTATAGCCCCAATGTCAACGCCACCTATATCGTCACTCCTGCCACCAACGGCAAGGTGCTGAAGTTGAAAGGTGACTACAATCTCGAGTATGGCTATGACTTCCTCGATGTCTATGAAGGCACCGATGCAAACGCCACCCTCGTGACCACTCTCACCGGCAAGGGCAACTATGAGTATATGACCAGCAGCTATGACTGGGCTAACAAGGGCGGTATTAAGCTTGTCTTCCGCACTGACGGTGACAACGCTATGCCGAACCTCAACGGCTTCCACTTCCTGGCTACTTGCGAGTGCCCCGAGATGGTTCCCGATGTCGAAGAGCTGGCCGAAACCGCCAACGGTACCTACACCTGGACCGCTCCCAACGGCGACGGCAACACCTATACTCACAATGTGGTTCTCACCAGCCTCACCTATGGTGATCCCGAGGAGACCGTTGACGACCTCGTCAATATCTATGATTATACTCAGGCCAACGTTGCCGGTTGCGACAGTATCAACAAGCAAATGACCTTGACGCTGCACCCGACCTACAGCAAGACCTATGACGCTGAGATCTGCCAGTACGAGACCTTCTCGTTCTATGGTCAGGAGTACACCGCCACGGGTACATATACTATCAACCTGACCTCGAAGGACGGTGCCGACAGCATCGGTATCCTGAACCTGCAGGTCCACCAGGCTCCTACGGCTGCCATCTACTACAACGGCCGTGCCGTCACCACTGTCGAGAACTTCTGCGACAATGCTGATATGGCTCTGCTGGCTCGTAGCAACACCACCGGTGCCACCTTTGTATGGGACGACAACAGCACCGAGGCCAACCGCGTGGTCAACCCGCACGAGAGCAACACCTACACTGTCGTCGCCACCGAGCCTACCTATGGCTGCTCGAGCTTGACAGCTTCTGTGACCGTCACCACCACTCCGGTGCCTGAGCTGAGCATTGCTGCCACCAACAGCGTTATCTGCCGCGGCGAGAGCACCACGCTGACGCTGACCGATGCCAACAACACCGAGGCTACCTACACCTGGAGCAACGGTCAGACTGGCAACAGCATCACCGTCACTCCCACCGAGACGACCACCTATACCGCCACGGCTACCACCACCACCGGTGCCTGCGTCGCCACGGCTGAGTATACTGTCACCGTCAACCAGCTGCCCGTTGTGACTGCTGAGGCTTCGGTAAGCACCATCTGCTCCGACAGCATCATCACTCTGACCGCTACCGAGGTTGAGGGCTACAGCTACCAGTGGAGCACCGGTGCCGCTACCGCCACCGTTACCACCGTGGCTACCGCCACTGCCGACTATACCGTCACCGTCACCGACGCCAACGGCTGCGTCAATGAGTTCACCACCGCCACCGTCACCGTGCGTCCTTCCTATGAACGCGACGTGAATATGGATGTGTGCTACACTCAGAACCCCTACACCTGGGGCACACAGCAGCTGACCGCCGACGGCAGCTACGACCAGATGTTCACCGCCGCCAACGGCTGCGACTCCTTGATCCACCTGACCTTCACCTTCCAGCAGATGTCGGTGTTCAACACACCGCGCGAGGTCTGCGAGGGTACGGTCCTCACTTGGGGTCCCGAGACCGTCACGGCTACCGAGAACACCACTGTCAGCTACATCCTCAATGCTGGCGAGACCGATCCTGCCACTGGCGAGATACTTGACTGCCCGGCTCAGTACAACCTGAACCTCGTTGTCAACCATCCTGCTGCCAGCAGCTTCGACCGCACTGTATGCGACAGCACTACCTGGAACATCAGTGGCCTTACCTACTATGAGAGCGGCGCTTATCCCTACACCCTGGCTACCACCAAGGGCTGCGACAGCGTCGTTACGATGAACCTTACCGTCAACTACCACGTGTACAACGAATTCACCGTTGAGCACGCTTGCGACAGCTACACCTGGAACACTGAGACCTACACCGAGCCTGGCGACTATGTACAGAGCTTTGCCGGTGCCAAGTGCGACAGCACCCGTACGCTGCATCTTTTGGTTGTTGACAACACCACATACGGTACCGACGACATCCTCTTCTGCGGCGACACCGCTTCCTGGATTGCCGGCAACACTGGCTATACCTGGATCGACGGCGTGACCTACACTATGAGCGAGACCGAGGGCAACATCACCCACACCTTGGTTGGTGGCAACGCGAACGGCTGCGACAGCATCGCTACGCTGAACCTGACCCTCAACCCTGTTGCTGAGGTTATGAACTGGGCTAACGTCTCCGCTTGCGACGAGTACTCTATCGATACCATCTCCTGCGACGGTGTCCGCGGCACCAAGTATATCAGCGAGAGCGGCGACTACTGGCTGCGTACGCCTACCCCCGTTGCCGGCCGCGATGTGCTGACCCGCATCCACCTCACCATCAACCGCTCCAGCTACCACACCACCGTCGTCAGCGCCTGCGTGCCTTACGACTGGAATGTTGTTGTTGGACAGGATCCTGAGACTGGCGACGATATCAACTACCTCGTGGGTACCTACAACGAGAGTGGCAACGTCTCCTTCCAGATGCCCGACCAGTACAGCGCCAATGGCTGCAACCGTATCGAGGTGCTGCGCCTGACGGCTCTGATGCCGACCGAGGAGACCACTATGGCTACCATCTGTCAGAACGGCAGCTGGACATCGCCTGACAATAACGTTACCTACAACGGTGCCGACCTTCAGCTTGGTGAGAACACCAAGACCTGGAGCCGCACTACCAACGAGGCTGGTTGCAACCTTGACAAGAAGGTCGTCCTGACCGTCAACCCGGTCTACAATGCCACTGCAGAGCTTACCTTCTGCGAGAGCGAGTTCACCAACAACCAGCTCAGCGTTGTCAATGACCTCAATGCTGACGACGACGCTGTTGTGCTGACCATACCGGTAACTCTCGACGAACAGCCTTATACCAATACCCTCACTGCCAACTGGACCACCCAGAGCGGCTGCGACAGCATCGTGACAATCACCTACACCGTCAACCCGACCACCTATGAGTCTGTTGACTTTGCCACTTGCTACAAGTACACTTGGGATCTTAATGGCGAAACCTACGAAGAGTCTGGTGCTTACACCTACACCAATGAAGGCGCTAACAGCTACCATTGCGACAACGTTGTCACTCTCAACCTCACTATCAATGACAGCGTGGTTGAAAACGTGACCGAGTACCACTGCTCCGACTACGAGTATGAGGGCGTTACCTACCGTACTACCGAGACCTTCCGCGAAGTCCTCGAACCCACCGCTGAAGGCTGCGAGCACGTCCGTTACGTAACTCACACCATCATCCCCACTCAGATGACCGACCTCTATGTCGTCACCAATATGCCTTACACTTGGCAGAACGGTGTGACCTATACAGAGAGCGTTGATCCTGTATACTTCGAGACTACCACTTTGGCATACGCCGCTACCAACGGCTCCAACACTGTTACCACTTGCGACAGTATACTTGTACTCCACCTTACCATTGTCGACGACACTGCCGAGTTCTGCGAGAACGAGCTGCCGTATAACTACACTGCTATGGGCATCACACTCGATGGCTCTACCAGTTCGCGTGATACTTGGACCAATGTTCCGGACCTTGACCAGATGCAGAATACTAATTACTACTTCTTTGGTACCGATGCAACTGGCCAGTGGACACAGTGGCGTACACGCTTCCTCGCTGGTGAGCACGATGGTATGCTTACAGTGAATGGTACAGAGTTTGCTAATCGCGAAAGTGAATATATCACTGTTGACCTCGTTGTCAATGGCGAGACCAAAGCTACCAAGACTCTCCACAACCTGCCTTCATTGTCGTGGATTGATGTGTTCTTCGACACACCGGTGCGTATCAATGACAACGATGTTGTTGACTTTGTTTATACCGCTGAAAGCCAGTATGCTGTATACACTGTTGCCAACGACAATGGCATTAGTCACCCCAACAACTATCAGATTAGATATTCACCTGACAGCGAATGGGGCTCGGTTGGAGAGAACAATGGTTTGTATTTCAATTTCAATATGTGGTATAACTTCGGCATTGACGATGGTTACTACTATATTAGAAATACCGAAGACCACCACGACACTATCCTCTACTATGTTGTAAATCGCAACAAAACAGAGAATATTGCTATGACCGCTTGCGACAGCTACACTTGGACAGATGGTACTGGTTTGACATACACCGAAAGCGGTGAATACACCTACCAGACTACCACCGTCAATGGCTGCGACAGCACCGTTACGCTGAACCTCACTATCAATGTGAACAGCAGCGAGACACTCGATGCCGTCACCGCTTGCAACAGCTACGACTGGACCTACCAGGGCAATGCTGCCGGCACCTACACCGAGAGCGGTACCTATACACACAACTTCATTGATGCCAACGGCTGCGCCAGCGTTGCTACCCTGCCGCTGACCATCAACAACAGCGTGAATGAGACCCTCGAGGCTGTCACCGCTTGCGACAGCTACGAGTGGAACTACAACGATGTAACTGTTGGCACCTTCACCACCTCTGGCGATCAGGTTTACAACTTCACCGATGCCAATGGCTGCGATGGCACTGTCACCCTGCCGCTGACCATCAACGCCTCAAGCGAACGCGACGAGACCATTGTTGTCAACGAGGCCAGCACCTATCGCAATGGCAACTACTATCCTGCCAGCGACACTCCCTACACCTTCGATGAGATTGGTACCAACGCTGCCGGATGTCCCGAGACCGTCCACATCACCCTTATCGTCCACCAGGGCGCTACCGAGGATGTCGAAGTCAACGCTTGCGGCGAGTACACCTGGGAGACTGCCAACAACGGCAACGGCCACACCTATCAGTGGATCTCCAACACCGAGCGTCAGCAGAACAGCGCCCTCTACAAGGACATCACTGATCCTGCCAACCCGATCTACATCCACGCTGGTGAGAACCCGCAGTTTGCCACCTTCAATCCTGATGGTACTGTCAACACCACTTATGTGCTGTGGCTCAACCTCAGCGAGGCAGGCTACGAGACTGTCGACCTTGGCACTATTCTGCTCAGCCAGCAGTCAAGCCTGACTGTCAACGGTGGCGCCGACTCGCTCGATGCTCAGACCATCGACCTCAGCGAGTACATCGCCGCTAAGCAGAACGCAACCCTGAATGTTCAGGTACGTCACAACAGCCCGAGCAACTGGTACTGCGGCAACATCGTAACCTACACCGCCAACTTAGTGTGGAACTACGATACCGTCCAAGCTACCATCTGCGACGCTACTACCTATGAGTGGACCGAGGCTGGCGAGACCTTCGCAGTCTCCACTGCCAACGACTTCGAAAACGGTGGCAATATGCTGACCCACATCTTCAACGCCGGTACTGCCAATGAGCAGGTTACTACGATGAAGGTCTCCGTCACCACCCGTACCACCAGCGATCCTCAGGTCGTTAGCAACTGCTTCACCTACACTTGGGCTGCCGGCGACGGCCAGACCTATACCACCAGCGGTACCTACTACTGGAACGACGATGCTAACTGCACGCTCGAGACCCTCGACCTGACGATCTTCGACAACAGCAGCTACACGTTGCCCGCTGTTACCGCTTGCGACAGCTACACCTGGACTTACAACACCGTTGAGGTCGGCACCTACACAACCTCTGGCGACTGCACCTTCGACATCACTGATGCCAACGGCTGCGCCGCTACCGTTACCCTGCCGCTGACTATCAACAAGAACCACGGTCATAGCTCGGTTGCTACCGCTTGCGACAGCTACACCTGGAATGCAAACGACGGCAACACCTACGTACTCGATGCTACTCAGGAAAAGGTTGTTGAATACACTGACGCTAACTCCTGCGTTGGTTACGACACCCTCACGCTGACCATCAACAATAGCAACAACTACACTGATGTACAGACTGCTTGTGGCAGCTTCGAGTGGATTGTCAACGGCGTAACCGTCGGCACCTACACCGAGTCTAACAATACCGCTACCTATACCATCGCCAACGGCAACGTAGCCGGATGCGACAGCATTGTAACCCTCGACCTGACGGTTTACAATCCGCGCACCTTCAGCCGCGACCAGTATGCTTACGGCAACGGTATCACCATCAACGGCCAGTTCTACGAGGCTCCCACCACTGGTGTCGCCACCTACAATGTGGTTCTCGACACTGTTGATCCCGAGGCCAACGACTGCCCCACAGTGGTCAATGTTACTCTCTACGTATCGCAGTATGAATACTTCTATACCAACTATGTGGCTTGCGGTTCCTACACCTGGCCTGTCAACAACCACACCTATCGTGGCCTGACCGACGAAGAGGCTGCTGCCAACCCGACAGCTATCTACTTCGACGAGACCGACAACGTTGCTGTCACCAGCAACCCGATGTCAACCGAAGGCAACCGCATCGACGTTCTCAACCTGACCATCAACAAGCCGAGCGTGACCAACATCACCCGTACTGTCCTGATGAGCCAGCTCGAGGCCGGCTACACGCTGACTCTCGAAGGCAATGTTGAGGACTTCAGCGCCGAATATGCCGCACATCAGAATGCTACTGTTACTCGCAGCTACAGCCTTGGCGCTCACGCTACCTGCGACAGCATCGTCAACTACACCATCAACTTGGTGTGGAACTACGATACCGTCAATGCTACCGTGTGCGACGTGACCTCTTACGAGTGGACTGCCGCCGAGGAGACCTTCGCAGTCACCACTGGCGACAACTTAAAGACTCACGTCTTCAACGCCGGTACCGAGACAGAACAAGTCACCACAATGAAGGTAACCGTTCTGGCCCGTACTGAGGATCCTCAGGCTCCTGTCACCGTGTGCGACACTTACACCTGGCACGAAACCGAGTACACCGCTTCTGCTAACCTCGAGTACAACAACGACGAGGCTTGTACACACGAAACCCTCGTGCTGACCATCAACACCAACGCCGGTAGTGAAGAGACCGTTGCAGAGTGCTTCACCTACACCTGGAACGTCCCGACCTACGAGCTTGATGCTACCACCGACAACTATGTTGCTGCCGCTGATATCAGCAATACCTACACCGAGGGCGGTGTCAAGACCGTCACCTTCATCGATGCCAACGGTTGCCAGGGTACCGCTACCCTCAACCTGACCATCTATGCAGACCAGAGTGAGACCCTCGCTGCCGTCACAGCTTGCGACAGCTACGAGTGGACCTACAATAATGTTGTTGTTAACACCTACACTGAGGGTGGCGACAAGACCTACAACTGGACCGACGCCAACGGTTGTGCTGCAACGGCTACCCTGCCGCTGACCATCAACAACAGCGCCTCGGTTGATGTTGAATTCTGGGAAGGCGAAGGCAGCTACCGCTACACCGGTATCTACACCACCGCTCCTGCTCAGATGCTCAGCGCAAGCAGCACACCTTACAACTTCGTCGAGACGGTTGCCGGTGCCACCGCCGATGGTTGCGACAGCATCTACAACATCACCCTCCACGTGGGCAACTACTACTATGCTACCGAGACCTACCGTTCGTGCAACAGCTTCACTTGGGAGCGTAACAACCACACCTACACACGCCTCACCGACGAGCAGGCCGCTGCCAACCCGACAGCCCTCTACTTCGACGAGACCGACAACGCTGTGGTTCTCTACAACCCGACAGTCAACGTACCGAACGAAGGCACCTACGACAGCCTCTTTATGCTCCAGCTCACCCTCGACGCTATCTGGGATTCCGTGGCTACCATCGACTTCCCCGTGAGCGAAGGCACATTGACCTGGAAGGGCAAGAACTACGACTTCTCGTTGGCTGACAACGATGCAGGTCGCGAGTTCACCGGCCTTAGCATAATCGATACCATCCACTTCGCAGCAGCTACCTTCTGCGACAGTATGTACCGTGTAACAATCAATGTTTACAACAACTACCGCGAGGTTGAGACCGCTGACATCTGCGCCACCACCACCGAATACACCTGGAGAGGCCAGACCATCAGCACTGTCACTACTGACTTCGATAACGAGCATACATACTATATCTATGACGCTATCAACGCCAACGACAGTGTACAGTACATCACCCTCACTCAGCATCCTGTGACATACGCCACCGAGCGCCGCACCGCTTGCGACAGCTACACCTGGTATGTCGGCAACGACAGCGTAGGCACCTACACTACCAGCACAACCAACGAGACCTACACTGCTCAGGACGAGTTTGGTTGCGACCACATTGTCACTCTGACGCTGACTATCAACCACAGCAGCAGCAACTTCATCGAGACCGCTGCTTGCGACACCTACACCTGGACGGCCAACAATGCCGCACAGACCGAGATTGGCACCTACACCGCTACTCCGAACGACACCCTGCGTTACGACTATGTCAGCGACGAGGGCTGCCCGAGCACCGATGTACTGGTCCTCACCGTCAACCACAACACCAGCACCGAGTACACCGTCGACGCTTGCGACAGCTACACTTGGACTGCTGAAGAAGGTGGCGATGGCCGCGTGCTGACCGCTACTGGTGTCGAGACTTACGACTACACCACTGCCGAGGGTTGCCCGAGCACCAACACTCTGAACCTCACCATCCGCAACAACAGCAACCAGACCATCAACAAGGTGGTTTGCGACAGCTACATCTGGACTGCTGCTGACGGTGGCGACGGCCTCGAGTACACTGCCGACGGCACCTACACCTACGAGTATACCGCTGATAACGGCTGCCTGAGCGTTAACACCCTCAACCTGACCGTCAACACCAATGCCGGTCTTGTCGAGACTCCTGTTGTAATCTGCGACAGCTACACTTGGAATGTTCCTACCTACGTCCTCAACACCGCCACCAACCTCTACGAGCTGGGTGATGCTATCAGCAACACCTACACCGAGAGCGGCGAAAAGACCGTCACCTTCACCGACGCTAACGGCTGCGAGGGTACCGCTACCCTTGACCTGACCATCAACGTCAACGAAGGCTCTGTCGAGGATGTTGCCGAGTGCCAAAACTATACTTGGGCTGTCAACGGCATCACCTACACCGAGAGTGGCACCTACACTGCTCCTGTTACCGATGACAATGGTTGCGTGGGTACTGCTACCCTCAACCTGACCATCGGCACGATGCGTACCTTTGTCAACCAGGCTGTCACCAACTGCGGTCCTTACACCTGGATTGTCAACGACAGCGTACTTGGTACCTTCGAGCAGAGCGTCGAGCTCTCAGCTAACCTGCCCAACAGCATCACTGGCTGCGACAGCGTGGTTATGCTGGCCCTCACGGTCAACCCGCTCAATGTCACCGAAGAGACCATCTGCAGCAACGGCTCTTATCTGTGGACGGTGAACAACACCACCTACACCGAGGCCGGCACCTATGATGAGGTTGAATCTGATGGCAATGGCAACTGCATCAGCGCTGAGCGTCTCGTCCTGACCGTCAACCCGGTTAAGGAAACCGCTCTCACCGACCAGATCTGCCTTGGCAACGACTACACAGCTAACGACTTCAACATCGCAGCTGCTGACATTGCCGCCGCAGGTGAATATACCTTCACTCGTACTCTGACCAGCGCTCAGAACTGCGACAGCGTCGTGACCCTCACCCTCACCGTTGGTGACATCCTCACCAATGCTATCGAGGCTACGGCTTGCGACAGCTACACCTGGACTGCTGGCGACAACAATGAGTATACCTTCACCACCAGTGGCACCTACACCAGCGAGGCTTACGCCAACGCTATGGGCTGCACCACTGTCGATGAACTTACTCTGACCATCAACCAGAACTCCAGCACTGCTTACACCGAGACCGTATGCGACGGCTATATGTGGAACGGTACCCAGTACACCGAGTCTGGCGACTACACCTATGAGTACACTGACACCAACAATTGCGTAAGCGTTGATACCCTCCACCTGACTATCAACAACAGCGTCATCAACAACATTGAGAAGACCGCTTGCGATAGCTACACTTGGGAGAATGGTGACGGCGAGACCTACACCACCAGCGGTGTCTACTCTTACAGCTACACCACCACCGACGGTTGCAACGGCACCGACTACCTCGTGCTGACTATCAACAGCAATTCCAACACCGAGTACACCGAGACAGTTTGCGACAGCTACGTTTGGAACGGAACTGAGTACAACGAAAGCGGTGACTACGAGTACGAATATGAGGCTGCCAACGGTTGCCCGAGCAAGGATATCCTCCACCTGACTGTCAACAACAGCACCACCAGCGAGGAGACCGCAGAGAACTGCAACTTCTACAACTGGCACGGCGAGACCTACACCACCAGCGGTGACTACACCTACGTCTCGACCAACGATGCCGGTTGCCAGCACACTGCAACTCTGCACCTGACCATCAATACTCCGGTTACTGTAACCATCGACACTACTGTCTGCGATGTCTTCGCTTGGAACGGTATCAACTACCTGCACAGCGACGTGATTACTCACAGCTTCACCGCCGCCAACGGCTGCGACAGCACTGAGATAATCAACCTCACTGTCAACAATCCTGTTTCAACTACACTCACCGAGACAGCTTGCGACAGCTACATATGGCCGGTAACTGGTTTGACCTACACCGAAAGCGATGTCTATATGGCCGAGTTCGTGGCTGCTAACGGCTGCGACAGCATCATCTACCTGCACTTGACTGTCAACCACAACAGCAACAGCAGCGAGACTGTCACTGCTTGCGACAGCTACACTTGGAACGGTCAGACCTACACCACCAGCGGTACGCAGACCTATGCCTACAATTCGATTGAGGGTTGCCCGAGCGTTGATACTCTCTACCTGACTATCAACAACAGCACCGTCAGCGAAGAAACGGCAGCAGCTTGCAACAGCTACACCTGGAACGGCAATGTCTACAGCCAGAGCGGCGACTACACCAATGTCACCACCAACAACGCTGGTTGCGCCGACACTGCTATCCTCCACCTGACCATCAATACTCCGGTGACCACCAACATCACCGAGACTACCTGCAACAGCTACACCTGGAACGGTGCTACCTACACCACCAGCGGTATCTACACCAACACCTTCACCGCTGCTAACGGATGCGACAGCATCGTCAACCTGATGCTTACCATCAGCGCACCTGTTACCAGCACTGTCAACGCTACTGCTTGCGACAGCTACACTTGGAACGGCACTGCCTACACCACCAGCGGCACCTACACCTACAATGGTACAGCTGCCAACGGCTGCGACAGCATTGTCACTCTGAACCTCGTCATCAACAGCAGCAAGACCAACGCTATCAGTGCTACGGCTTGCAACAGCTACACCTGGAACGGTGCAACCTACACCACTACGGGCAGCTACACGCAGACCTTCACCACTACAGCAGGTTGCGACAGTGTTGTAACACTGGCTCTGGCTATCTCGCCTGCTTACCAGACCGAGATCAACCAGTCGTCTTGCAGCAGCTACACCTGGAATGGTAACACCTACACCACCAGCGGTAACTATACGCACACCTACACCGCCGCTAACGGTTGCGACAGTATCGTGACCCTGCACCTGACGGTGACCCCGACCATCAATATGACGGTTACGGCTACGGCTTGCGATAGCTACACTTGGAACGGTACAGTCTACACCACCAGCGGTAACTACACGCACACCTACACTGCAGCAGCCGGCTGCGACAGCGTTGTGACCCTCGCTCTGACGATTAACAACTCTGCTACCGGCACCGCTACAGCTACGGCTTGCGACAGCTACACCTGGAACGGTACTGACTACACCACCAGCGGTAACTATACTCACACCTACACTGCAGCCAACGGTTGCGACAGCGTTGTCACCTTGACGCTCACCGTCAACAACAGCGTTGCCGTCAACACAGCCCAGACGGTCTGCGACAGCTACACTTGGAACGGTATGATGTACGTTGCATCGGGTGTCTATACACAGTCCTTCAACGCCGCTAACGGCTGCGACAGTACTGTAACCCTGACGCTTACGGTGAACAACTCGTATCACTCGACCGATGTTGTTGAGGAATGCGACAGCTACATCTGGATTGATGGTAACAACTACACCACAAGTACCACCACTCCGACCTACACCTACACCGCTGCCAATGGCTGCGACAGTGTTATCACTCTCAACTTGACCATCAACTACAGCGTCGAAATCTACGACTCCATCACGATTCTGTCGACAAGTCTGCCGTTCAACTATCGTGGTAACGTAATCGAGGATGCCGGTGACTACTTCTTCAACGGTACCACCGTCAGCGGTTGCGACAGCAGCGTCTATCTGCACGTGGATGTCCAGACCGTTGGTATCGACGTTGTCAACTCGCTCGACGACATAACCATCTACCCGAACCCGACTCGCGGTCGCGTCACCGTTACCGCCGACGAGGTTGTCAAGATTGAGGTTATGGATATCGTTGGACGCCGTGTGGCCACCTTCGAGAATACTAACACATTCGACATCTCTGACCTTGGCGAGGGCGCTTACACCCTGCGTATCACGCTGCCCAACGGCACGACGGTCCGCAAGGTTGTCAAGAAGTAACCTCTGACAAGTAACTCTAATAAAAAAAGGCGGTTCACATACGTGGACCGCCTTTTTTGCGTTATAATGGCGTGAAAGTTCTATTGTTAGGTGCTACCGGTCTTCTGGGCAACAATGTGCTGCGCTCGCTCCTCGACAGGGGCCACAGTGTCGTTGCCCTTGTGCGCAGCGGGCTGAAGGGGTTGCACCACCCCCAACTGACTGTATGCCAAGGCTCGATACTCGACATCGAGGCTCTACGCATCGCCGCCCGTGGCTGCGATGCCATTATCAACTGTGCCGGCACAACCGATATGTCGCTGCTGCACTATTCCGACTATGTGCCCGTCAACAAAACGCTCTGCGAGCAGCTGCTCGAGGTAATGAACGAGCTCGACATCGACATACTGGTCCACACCAGTTCGGCCAACACCATAGGCTACGGTACCCCCTCGCGGGCTGGCACCGAGGCCGACGACATCAAACCCCCGTTCTCCTCCTCTTTCTACGCACAAAGCAAGCTTGAGGCCGAGCGCATACTGCTGTGGGAAGCCCAACAGAACAAAAAACGCCGTATTTTGCTCCTGAATCCCGGATTTATGGTCGGACGGTACGACACCAAGCCCTCGTCGGGAAAACTCCTCCTGGCGGCCTTTAAACGCCAAATAATGGCAACTCCAGGTGGCGGGAAGAGCTTCGTCCACGTGAAGGACGTCGCCGAGGCCACCGTCAACGCCCTCACGATGGGGCGTAGCGGCGAGCGCTACCTGCTGACGGGACAGAATATGACCCTAAAGGAATTCTATGAGCTCCAGGCCGAAGTGTGCGGCTACCGGCAGCGCATCTATGTCCTGCCCGACGCGCTTGTGGCCCTGGCCGGCAGGGTAGGCGACCTGCTGCGGTGGATGGGCGTCGCCACACAGCTGTCGACCCGCAATGTGCGCCAGCTGATGGTGATGGAGTACTACTCGTGCGACAAGGCCCGTCGCGAACTCGACTTCCATCTCACACCCGTCTCCGACGCCATACGCGACTTCCACGACTGGCGCGCCACCTCCTTGTAATTTCTCCGTACCAACACTGGTCGTTGTACAATATATGTACAATAGTTGTACAATACTTGTACAATTGTAAACGTACAAATATTGTACAAGTATTGTACATATATTGTACATATGACGGAGTTGGTCCCTTGAAGGTCTGGGAATGAGGCGGTTATGAAACGGGGCAAAAAAGAGGATGTTTTGGGGTTAAATGGCTGTATGTATGGTTGTTAGGTGAAAAGGGACTTGAAAATGCTATTTTTGTAGGATGTACAGTGCGACACACCCCGCCGCTTTGCGGCACCCCTCTCCGAGAGGGGAAGGCGCGGCGGCGGTTTGAGATCCGGTAGCCCATCCCCTCTTGAAGAGGGGTGCCGCGGAGCGGCGGGGTGCGTTGCACCAAATACCGGGCATCAAAAAATGAGCCCTAAAATAACGGAAAATGCTGCTATCACAAAAAAAATTATTACCTTTGCATTATGGCATATTGTGTCGCAATGGGCGCAATGTGCTGGTAAAGAACACTATAACCATATAAAATATTTGATTATGAACAAAAAAAATCTCTTTTTGATTGCGTTGGCGGCTGTGGTGCTGCTTGCTATGAGTAGCTGCAGTGGCGCTATGAAGCCTGGCAAGCCCGGCTCGTCGGGCAAGACGCTTGAATTGATGGTAGTTGCATCGGACGGAATCTACAATGGTCCGACACAGAAGGTGATTGACTCGCTGTTCCGCACGCCTCAGGTGGCGCTCAACTATCCTCAGTCGCGTTTCGACGTGGTGCACATCGTGCCGTCGAGTTTCAACGGCAACTCGATGTTTCAGGCCCACCGCAATATCCTGATTCTTGAGGTTGACCCTCAGGGACTTAACAAGATTTATCTGGACAATGACCAGTGGTCGACGCCTCAGGTGGTTGTCCGCGTAACGGCTACCGACCGCCGTTCGCTCGATTCGTTGCTGCTTGTCAAGGGTGAGCGACTGCTTGAGGAATACTACAAGCAGGAGTACCGCCGTATGAACAAGGTGTTCTCGGCCGCTCCCAACGTAAAGATTATTAACAAGATAAAAGAGAAATACGGCTACAGTCTCAGCATCCCTGAGGAGTTTGAGCTGGCCACGTTGAGGTGCGAGAGCGATTTCACCTGGGTGCTGAAACGTACCAAGGACTTCGACCTCCACCTGTATCTCTACAGCCGTGAGAGCGTTGGTCCGAAGGACTTTGAGGAGTCTGTTATTCTTGACAATCTGGACACCATTCTGCGTCGCTATGTGCCGGGTCCGACCGAGGGCAGCTATCCCGGTGTGGAGCGTCGCGACTTCTTCTACACTCGTGACGTGGTGTTGGGCGACAGCATCGACGCCATCGAGACGCGCGGCCTGTGGCGCACCTACAACGACTTTATGGGCGGCCCCTTTGTGTGCTATACTTTTGCGCTGCCGGGCAGCGACAAGGTGTATACGATGATGGGCTGCGTCTATTCGCCGTCGGAGCGCAACAAGATGGTGAACCGTCGCGACCTGCTGATGCAGATTGACGGCATCTGCCGCTCGATAAAGCTTTGATAGTTAAAATGGTAATGGTTTCTTGATTGTTCGGCATTTGTTCCAAATCAGATAATGAAGAGTAGGTCAAAATATATCATCCTGTTTGTGCTGCTTCTCGCGGCAGTGCCGGCGAGTGGCCAGATATGGCTCGGCAAGAGTGAGATAGGTTTCACGGTGGGCGGTATGAACTATATCGGCGACCTGAACAACCAGAGTATGCTGGGCAAGGTCAATCTGGCTTTCGGCGGCTTGTACAGGCACAACTTCGACGAGCGGTGGGCTCTTCGCATCGATGTCGACTACGGCCACGTGGAGAGCGGAAATCCCGACTACATAGCACGCCGCAACCTCAGTTTCAAGTCGTACATCCTTGAGGGTTCGATGCGCGTCGAGTTCAATTTCTTCCCGTTCAGTATGCGCGACGACCATTTCAACTGGACGCCTTACATCTTCGGCGGTCTCGGCTTCTTTGCCTTCAACCCGCAGGCCTACTTTACCGACCCGCTGAGCGGCGAGTCGGGCTGGTTCGACCTTCAGCCGCTGGGCACTGAGGGACAGGGTACGTCGCTGGCCCCGGAGCGTACGCCATACACGCTGAAGCAGATGTCGATGCCGTTCGGCATTGGCTTCAAATACCATCCCAACAAGTCGCTGACGCTGAGTGCCGAGTATGGTTTCCGCAAGTCGTGGACCGACTATATCGACGATGTCAGTACGACGTATGTCGACAATGCGCAGCTGACGTATGTCGCCGGCGAGCTTGCCGCAGGCCTTGCCGACCGTTCGGGCGAGGTGGAACCGGGCTATGTCAATGCCGCAGGCATCAAGCGTGGCGACGACTCGCTCGACGACTGGTTTGCCTATTTCAACGTGAACATTACGCTGAAGCTGGACTACATCTTTGGCTGGATGCTGAAGAAAAAGTGCGACAACAAGTGATAGGGAGTTGGAGGAGCCAAGGGAAGTTAATTGGAGATAAGAGGAGTTAAAGGGACAATACACAAATATAAAGCAAAGTGAAAACGATAGAAGACATAGATATGAGCAGGGTGCCTCGGCACGTGGCCATCATAATGGACGGCAACGGACGCTGGGCGCAGAAACAGTCGAAGATTCGTCTGTTCGGCCATCAGAGTGCTGTGCAGGCAGTACGCGACGCTGTCGAGGCTGCCGCCAGGCTGCACGTGGAATACCTGACGCTCTACACCTTCTCGACCGAGAACTGGAACCGTCCGCAGGCAGAGGTTGACGGTCTGATGCAGCTGATGATCAAGGCTGTGGAGGAGGAGACGCCTACGCTGATGAAGAACAATATCCGCCTGTTGACGATAGGCGACGTGGAGAGGATACCGCAGGCTTCGCGCGAGTCGATTAAGAAGTGCTGCAGCGACACCGCCGCCAATACGGGCACGACGCTGGTGCTGGCACTGAGCTACAGTTCGCGATGGGAGATAGGAGAGGCGCTGAAGGCTGTGGTGGCCGACGTGGAGGCCGGACGGCTGAAGCAGGAGGAAGTAGGGGAGGAGACGCTGCGCAAATACCTTGTTACGAGAGATATGCCCGATCCTGACCTGCTGATACGCACGGGTGGCGAACTGCGTGTGAGCAATTTCCTTCTGTGGCAGATGGCCTATACGGAATTCTATTTCACCGACTTGCTGTGGCCCGACTTCAGGCAAGGCGACTTCTATGAAGCCGTCTATGACTATCAGAACCGCCAGCGTCGTTTCGGCAAGACCGGCGAGCAGGTGGCAAAATGAAACAAAAAAAGGATTGTCCAACAATAATAATGCAATTTTTCAGTTATTACTGCTACTTATAGACTAAACTACGCTTTGAAACAACCGATGAGAAACATATTGAGATTCGTAGCCGTACTTGCCCTTGCCTTGCTGCCCACCGTTGCGGCGCAAAGCCAGGTTGTGATAGGCAGAGAGGTGGAATACGATATAGACTATCTGACCCCCAAGACATACGAGATTGGAGGCATCACCATTGACAGCGAAGACAAGCTTGACAACAGAATGATTCTGCTTGTTGCCGGCTTGCAGGTGGGCGATGTCATCAAGGTGCCCGGAGACAAGATAGCCACAGCAGTCGACAACCTGTGGAACCAGGGCATCTTTGAGGATGTGCAGGTGCTGCTGAGCCGCATACAGGACGACAAGGTGTTTCTGAAGATTGTCCTGCGTGGCCGCCCCAAGCTGGCTGCAGTGCACTTTGAAGGCATCAGCGGCAACGACGCCGACAAGCTGGGCAAGGAGTTCGACATACACGTGGGCGACGTGGTGACGGAAAACGTGCTTAAGACCACCAGCAACAAGGCTAAAGCCCACTATGCAAACAAGGGCTTTACAAACACGGAAGTAACCACCAAGATGCTTACCGACACATCGGGCAAAGGCAACTACGTGATCCTTAACTACAACATCAAGAAAGGCAAGAGGGTCAAGATTGACTCACTGATTATAGAAGGCAACGAGAGGGTGGCCACAAACAAGCTGCTGCGCAAGATGAAGAACACCCACGATGTGCACTATGGCAAGAAGTTGTTTGTTTGGACCAAGGGTTTCTGGAGCCGCTCGAAATACCGCGAGTTTGAGCTGAACGAAGACTTGGAACAGGTTATTGCATACTATAACGAGTTGGGCTATCGCGACGCGAGAATAGTGAAAGACACTGTGTGGAACGTTGCGCCGGAAGACCTGAATATCTCCGAGAGCAAGAAGAAACGCCAGGATCGCGTGAAGGTTAAAGTGAAGGTCTTTGAGGGCCATCCATACTATTTCAGGAACATAACCTTCTCGGGCAATACCGTCTATTCGTCGGAGACACTTGCGCAGCATCTGCGCATCAACAAGGGCGACCCCTACAACAGGACCACTCTTGAGACCAACCTGACTTACAACCCCAGCGGCACAGACATCTCGTCGATGTATATGGACAACGGCTACCTGTTTTTCAAGGCTACGCCTGTCGAGGTGGCTGTGGAGAACGACTCGATAGACATCGAGATTCGTATTGTCGAAGATAAGCAGGCACGCATCCGCAATGTCACCGTTGAGGGTAACACTATCACCAACGACAAGATTATTATGCGAGAGCTGCACACCAAGCCCGGTGACCTGTTCAGCCGTGACGCTTTGATTCGCAGCCGTCGTGAGCTGGTGACACTGGGCTACTTCAAGGAGGAGAGCCTCAACCCGATACCGCAGCCTAACCCGCAGGACGGTACGGTGGACATCGTCTACAAGGTGGAGGAGAACCAGACCAGCCAGCTGCAGCTGCAGGGTGGCTACGGCAACGGTATGCTGATAGGCCAGATTGGTATACAGCTCAACAACTTCTCGGCACGTAACATATTCAACAAGAAGGCTTGGCATCCGCTGCCTGCCGGTGACGGTCAGAAGCTGATGCTCAATGCAATATCCAACGGCAAATACTACTATGCCCTGAATGCAGGATTCACCGAGCCTTGGCTTGGCGGCAAGAGACCGCAGTCGCTGGGCATCTCGATATCACACAACCTTATCAGCAACGGCTTCTGGCAGTCGAAGGGAAGCAGCAGCTACTACAGCCTCACCATCACTGGCGCCAATGTGTCGCTGACGCGTCGTCTGAAGTGGCCTGACGACTACTTCATTATGTCGCAGGCATTGTCGTACAAGCACTATCTGCTGAACAACTATACCTCGCTGACACCTTATTTCACCAACGGCCACGCCAATGACCTGGTCTACAGCATCGGCTTCAGTCGCAATTCGTTGGATTCGCCTATTTATCCGCGCAGTGGCTCGGAGGTATCGCTGCAAGGCTTTGTCACGCCGCCTTACTCGCTGATGAACGGCAAGGATTATTCGGCAATGGATGCTTCCGACAAATACCGTTGGCTGGAATACTACAAGTTGAACCTGCGTGGTTCGTGGATGCTCAATATCATTGGCGATGTGGTGCTTAACGCCCGCTTCCGCTTCGGATATATGGGCTACTACAACAAAGACATAGGTATGTCGCCTTTCGGCCGCTACTATCTGGGTGGCTCGGGCCTGTCGGCTTGGGTGCTTGACGGCCGTGAGGTTATCCCGCTGCGTGGTTATCAGGATTATAAGCTGAGCCCGGATGACGGTGCATCTGTTTTTGACCGCTATACTCTTGAGTTGCGTCAGCCTATAATCGAGAGTGCTGCTATGACCATCTATGCGCTTGGCTTCCTTGAGGGCGGCAACTCGTGGAGCTCTGCAAAGGACTTCCAGCCGTTCAAGCTCTATAACTCTGCAGGTATCGGCGTAAGGCTCTATATGCCTATGTTCGGACTGATAGGCATCGACTGGGGCTATGGCTTCGACGGCAATTACGGCGGCAGCCAGTTCCACTTCAGCATAAACCAGAGTATAGATTAACGTCGTGATAACGAATTAATGAGATAAAGACCGTGAAAAGAATCCTTCTGCTTATAACCTTGCTGTTTCCTTTGGCGCTTTGTGCGCAGAAATACGCCTGCGTCAACACCGAGTACATTCTGTCGAATATACCGGACTATTCGCGCGCTCAGTCACAGCTGGACAAGATGGCTGCCAACTGGCAGAAGGAATTGGAACAGAAATTCCAGGAGATAGACCGCCTGTACAAGACTTATCAGCAGGAAGCCTACCTCTTGCCCGACAACTTGAAGCGCAAGCGTGAAGACGAACTCAAGGCCAAAGAAGCCGAGGCCAGGGAGTTGCAGAACAAGTATTTTGGTCCGGGAGGCGACCTCGACAAGAAACGTGCTGAGCTGATGAAGCCTATACAGGACCGCGTCTATAATGCCATTGAACGCATTGCCAATGAGAAAAGCTATGCCTTTATTCTGGACAAGTCGGGTTCGGCCACGCTGCTTTATGTCAACGCCAAATACGATGTGAGCGACCTCGTGCTGGATATGCTGGGTTACAAGCCGGGCTCCGGTTCGTCGGAGGACAAGGATGCAAGCCAGCCTACCCGTAAGAAAGAGGTCTCAAACCCTGAAATGAGAAAGCCTTGATGAATCAATCATTTGAGAAGAAATCAATAATCTAATAACGTTAAAATAATGAAAAAAAGTTTAGTTTTACTACTCGTCGCTATGTTCGCTTTCGGAACTGCGGCATTTGCACAGAAGACCGTTAAACTCGGACACATCAACTCTGCCGACCTTATGCAGATTATGCCCGGCAAGGATTCGGCCCAGGCTGCTTTTGAGGCTGAGGTCAAGGTTCTTGAGGGAGAGCTGAAGGCTATGCAGGAAGAGCTGCAGAACAAATACACTGACTATCAGGAGCGCAAGGCACAGCTCAGCGAACTTCTGCGTAGCACCAAAGAGCAGGAAATACGTGATTTGGACCAGCGTATCCAGACCTATCAGCAGAGCGCTCAGCAGAGACTGCAGGACAAGGAGAAAGAGCTTCTCCAGCCGATTATCGACCGCGCCAAGCAAGCTATCAGCGATGTGGCCAAGGAGAACGGCTATACCTATGTCTTCGACACCTCTGCAGGTGCATTGCTTTACCAGCAAGACAGTGACGACATCCTGCCTCTCGTAAAGAAGAAACTGGGTCTTAAGTAATCATTGATAGTATATCGTTAGATACAGAAGTGGTGCCGTTCCCTACGAAGGGAATGGGCACCACTGATTGCTAAAAAGCTGTAGTATTTACATTGTTAGTACCCGTATGACGGAGGAGCAGAAATCCCTTCAGTGGCTTAGCAGCATTCTTGACATTTTGAGGAAGGAATGCCCGTGGGACAGCGTGCAGACAATTGACAGTCTGCGCTATCTGACCATTGAGGAGGTGTATGAACTGTCAGAAGCCATCCTTGCCGGCAAATATGAGGATATGCGCAAGGAGCTTGGCGACTTGTTTATGCACCTTGTTTTCTATGCCAAGATAGCCGACGACGAAGGTAAGTTCAGCGTAAGCGATGTCATAGACGGTATTTGTAGCAAACTCGTCTCGCGGCATCCTCATATAGCCCTGCCTGATCGCGATGGGGTTATACATCCGCCGTCACAGGCAGAGACCCCCGAGTGGGAAAAGGTTAAGATGCGTGAAGGAAGGAAATCTGTTCTCGAAGGTGTTCCCGAGTCGCTGCCGTCGCTTATCAAGGCTATACGTATCCAAGAGAAGGCATCGGGCTTTGGCTTTGAGTTTCCTGACACGGCATCGGCAAAAGCCAAGGTTTATGAGGAATACAACGAGTTCCTTGAGGCTCTGAAGGATTACCATAATGAAGGTGAAAGGGCTAAGAAAGCGGCCGAGGAGGAGTTGGGCGACCTGATGTTTGCCATAGTGAAATGGGCCCGTTTCGAGAACCTTAATGCCGATGATGCTCTTGCGCATACCAATAGCAAATTCACAAGTCGTTTCAAATACGTCGAGCAACAGGCACAGAAGTCGGGTAGGAAACTACAGGACCTGTCGCTTGACGAGATGGAACGTTACTGGGATGATGCTAAAAATGTGGAACGTCAATAAATGTAATATGAAAGAAAAATACACCCCTCCAACATTCACAGTTGTTACATTTCACGTCGAACAGGGTTTTGCGGGAACCGGTCCCGATCCTGTATTCAATTTTGAGCTGTTCTTGTCGGAAAGTGATGAGGACCTTAACCAGGCAGCCACATATAACGAGGGCTACTGGAACTGGTAGGATTAGCTTTCCAGTATAGCAAAGGCGGCAGCACGGCCGTCGTTCACTACATCGTTTATCGACATTGGGCGCTTGCAGGCACCGCAGACGTAAAGCCCTTGTTGCCCGGTGAGGTTGTCCCCCAGATGAGGATCTGTGGATTGTGCAAAGCCGTATTCACCGCAGATGCCGGCAGCCTTTGCAAGGCAGCGTGTGCCCTCCGAGGCCTCCATACCTACCATCAATACCAGCAGGTCGGTAGTCATCTTGAGAGGGAGTCCCATCAGTGTATCTTCAGCCTTAATCTGCACTCGTCCGTCGAATGTGCCCGACGCTTCCGAGATTCGGCCACGCACATAGCGTACACCGTAATCCTGTTGCGACTGGCGATACATCTCCTCAAAGTGCTGTCCCCACATACGAAGGTCCATATAGAATATGTAGGCTTCTGCATCCGGCAATTGTTTCTTTATTTCAATGGCCTGTTTCACGGCTGTCACACAGCATACTTTAGAGCAGTAGTGATTGCCCGACTTCTCGTCGCGAGAGCCGACGCACTGCAAGAAGACAACACGCTTGGGCTTCTCACCCATCGAGTTGACAATCTGATTGTAGCGTATCATCTTCTCCATCTCTAACGAAGTCACCACACCGTTATAAATACCATAACCCAGCTCCTCTTTGCGATGGGCATCGAAAGGAGTGTAGCCTGTTGCAAGCACAACATTGTCGGAATAGTAGCTGTTGCCGCGATTGTCGGTGAGTTTCCATCCTTGTTCGCCTTCGTGTACAAGCCCGACGATGTCGGTATCAAGATGTTGGGTGATGTTGGCGTTGAGGAGTTTGCGGTTCATCTGCTCCACGATATCGGTTGCTGCCGCAAAGTTTGGGAAAAGGAATGCTTTGTCGGCGATATTCTTGAGTGGAGATGACGATTTCTCGAACAAAGACACGGCGACGCCCTGTTTTGCAAGCACGTATGCGGCTTCAATTCCTGAGGGGCCGGCACCTATTATAGAGACTGTTTTCATTTCTGTATGAGGGTTTGAAAGGTTTAAAAGTAATATGGGTTAAATGGTTTTAGTCTTGACGCAGGCATTCGGGACGTGCCGGGCGTGGTAGCAAGCGGCCTGAAATACCCTTGTATTTTTCGTCGGGATTGTATGCAATGCCTATTTTGTTGAACAGCGGCTCGCTTTGCACCTGGTGTAGCTGGAAACCCAATTTCCAGGGGTCATAGCCCAGCAGCAAGCCCGCCAGTTCCTCGTAGGTCAGCACGGGTATGCCGTAGCCTTCTTTGTCGTAGGTCTTGTGTTCCATCTCAGCGATTGTATACTGCCATTTGTCGAGGAACATACTGCATCCAGGGCAGTTGGTCAGAATGAAATCCGGTTCGTAAGGCTCCATCGACTGGAATTTCTTCTTGGTGTTGGCAATCGAGTAGCCGCGGTTCTCCTGTACCAGATACTGGCGGAAACCGAAACCACAGCAGTGGCGGCGCTCTGGATAGTCGATAACCTCTCCGCCCCAGGCCTCAATCATTCCTGCCAGCACATAAGGAAACTCGGCCTTGCCTATGCCGCGTTCGGGGAATATCTTGGCGTAGTGGCAACCAATATGTTCCACCACGCGCAGCGGCTTGCCGGTAAAGCGGTTCACCAACTGGTATTTCATCTTGGGCTTCAGGTCGAAGCGGAATTTATAGATTACATCCGATGGGTGCACTATATTCTTCGGGATATTGAATTCACGTTTCGTGGCCTCCCACAGGTATTGGCGAGCTTGCTCCAGAAGCTTGGGGTTGTTCTCCCATTTTTCAATCACTTCCGAGAATACGCCGAACGAGGTGACACACGATGGCACGTAGTTCTCGTAGCCGCATTCGGTCATAAGCGAGAACAGGCGCGCCACAACGGTCATTGTGGTCTCAAAGGGCACCACATCGCTGTGGTAACCTATGCCTGTACAGGTGTGCTGGTGTGGGTTGTCGCATATATCTTTGCCGAGCTCGTTGCGCAAGATGCGCAGAAAAGCAGCCTCCGAGCCAGGGAAGAAGGTCTGGCGGATGCAGCTGCGCTCATAGAAGAAATGGTTGTCGGCTATCTCTTTCTGGTATTCATTCCAAAATCTTTTCTCCATAAGTCGTTAATTGTTAGGTTTGATTATATTCTCGGCGACTATCTCGGCAATGTCTTTCACTGGCACATTGTCGGCGTGCTGGAATGCTTTCTTGCACATCGGGCAAGCCGTGGCGATGGTGTCGGGCTTCGGTGCCAACAGGTTGTCGCGTGCGGCGTTGCGTATGGATGTCTGCTGCTCAAGGTCGAGTAGGGGATTGCCCAGGTTGAAGCCGCAACAGAGGCTGTGCTCGCGTTCCTCTTTGGTCTTCAGGAGTGTCGTCGTGGCTTTCAGCACGTTGCGCGGTTGGTCATAGATTCCGCAGCCGCGACCCAGCTCGCACGGGTCGTGGTAAGTCACGCGGCGGTCGTCCTTGCGCAGCTTCAGTTTGCCGCTCTCAATCAGCATATTGATATATTCCGTGTGATGCATCACGGGTATCGACAGCTTGTACTCTTTCTTGAACGACTGGTAGCAAATCGGGCACGAAGTAATAAGCATTGTCGCCTTGCTGTTGACTATCATCTCTGTGTTTTTGCGACGCAGCTCGAAGGCTTGGTTCTCAAAGCCTTGCTGCAGCAATGGGCGGCCGCAGCAGATGGTCTCGTCTTTGTCCATATACCAGTATTTCTGGCCGACGGCATTGAAGATGGCCTCCATCGAATGCGATATGCCAGGTGTCAAGTGCGACATACAGCCACCGAAGTATGCGACACGCCCTATTGAGTTGAACGGCTGCACGTTGCGCAGGTAGCCATAGCCGTTCTTGTTGTCTATTGCGGCCTTGTTCTTGATGCGTACCTGACGGCGTATAACCGAAAGGTCAATGTTCACCGGACAGTCGGCCACGCAGCGGTCGCACATAAGGCAATTCTCAGCAATCGGCTCTGCATTCTTCTGCAGTTCCAGATTGCGTACCGACTGCAGCATATACACACCCTGCATATTGACTATGCCCAGCTCGCGGTTCATTGGGCAGCCGTCGATGCAGATGCCGCAGCGCGAGCAGGCGCTGAGTTCAAACATCGTATAGCCCGTCTTGCGGTCGCTGTCGCGCACCCCAAGCTGGCGGAAATAGATGAGGAACACCTCGGTAAAGATGTGCATATACCTCGAGAACGGCATCAGGCAGAAGAAGGTGCCCAGCGCAATGGAATAGAGCATCCAGCACGTAAGTTCAAAGGCCGGGTCGGCCACTCCCATACTCGACAGCACATTGCCCAGCCAGCGTGTCATAAAGCCACCGTTGCCGTAGAGCGACGACGTGGCAGCCTCCGACAACAGGCGGAACGGGAAGATGCACCACAGGGCGAATTTTGCCACTCGGTCCATCAGCGTATGGCGCGTTGTGCGCTTCATACCCAACGGACGCGACCACACCTTTTTGAACATTGCCAGAAACAGACCGCTCAGCACATATATCAGCAGTGCGTCCATCAGGTTGGCATAAAACTCAGCCTGCGGAAATTCAATGCTGTACGACGGCTCAAAGTAATTGAAGAATATGGCTATCCACAGTGGGTGCCCGTCAGGGAATGCAAGCCGTGCCTGCACAGCTCCTACAACGATGAGCAGGAACCATCCAAAGGCAAGGCTTCGGTGCATATAACCCAACAGCAGATTCTTCTTAGTGATGCGCCAGTGCAACAGGCCCTCGCGGAAAGCCTCCCAGATTGCCGGCAGGAAACGCCACGTCCAGATATTCTTGCGTATCTTGGCACGTTGCAGCTTGTCGAAACCTCTGATCCAGCGCCAGTATTTCCATACCGAGAAGATAAGCAGAAACAGCACGCCTATGCAGAAAGGCAGCACAAACAGATGAAAATTGTCACTATTCATTGTTGCCTCCTTCGTTCTTTGATTTTAACTCGCGTTGCGGTCGCCACGTAACGGTGTCGACATTGGCCAGTATTCGCCTCATATTGATTATCAGCGAACGAGTGTTCACTCCTCGCGGACACACCAGCAGGCATTTGCCGCACAGCATACACCGGTTCAGCTGCTCGTCCAAGCCCTCATACTGGGCACGGAAGAAAGCGGTGTGTATCTTGCGGATATTAAAGTCCGTAAACCCTGCCGCCGAGCACGCTGCCGTGCAACCGCCGCAGCCGATGCACCACTTGTAGGACGGCACCATCTCCAGCAGCTTATTCACCTTGTCCGACTTCATCTCGTCGAAGTTAAGCTGGCGCCCCTTTGATATTTCAAATCCAAACTTCTTCATCCTTCAAAATTCATAATTCATCTTTCACAATCTCTCCTATGCTTCTTCCACTTTCTTCTTCAGCTCCATACCGCCTGTCACCTCGAAAATCTTGCGCACCTCGTTCAGATCCTCTTCCGAAATGGTGCGCAGCGCGCCTGCTCCTGTGCCGTGATAGTTGGCGCCCAGCTTGGGGGCTATCTCCTCTATGTGCTCGCGATACCATTCCCATATTGGGCCCTGCTCGGGGTGGTAGTCGGGGTCTACGCGGTCGGGGTGCACACAGTACCCGATTTCGAGGATGTTCCTCTCTATCGTGTTCATCAGCTGCTTCTGCTGCATCCCTTTCTCGCTCTCGGTAAAGTATCCCAGCTCTTGCGACGCACGGCGCAGCACATTGATGAGCTCGCCGGGCACATTGCCGCGCGGACAGCGCGTCTTGCACGACATACACTGGCCGCAATACCATATCGTGTCGCTCTTCAGCAGCCTCTCTATCTCGTTCTCGTCGCCGCGCTGCACGGTGTCGCAGATGCGACGCGGGTCATAGTCGTAGAACTCCGCCGCAGGGCACACAGCCGTGCACATACCGCAGTTCATACAGGCTTTCAGCGCCTCCTCGGCGCGCACATCCTGATTCAAATAATCAACCAGATTACCCATAGGATTCCTTGATTAACAAATTAACACATTAACGCATTCGCACATTTACACATTCACACTTTTACCTTGTTCCTCCCCATCAGGCGGAAAAACAGCTTTGGAAACGTCTTCTCGCGGTTGCGGGTCAGCATATTGATGTACAGATGGGGACGCTTCAGTATGGTCAGTTTGTGGGCTTCCACCAGCTCTATCAGCGTTCCGTCGGGGTCCTCGATGTAGGTGAAATGGCCGCTGGCCTCGCCCATATCGAAGTGCTCGTTGCCTTTGCAGCTGTCCACCGTGAACGGGAAGCCGAGTGCATTGCAATGCTTTTCGAGTGCACGCATATTGGTCACGTCGAAGCAAATCTGTATAAATCCCGGGTCGCCCCAGTAGCGGCCTTCATATATCTTGCGTTGTTCGCGGTCAAGAGCCTGTACCAGCTCTATGTTGCTCTCGCCGAACAGAGGCACGAAGGCACCCTTGCGCTTCTTGCTGCTGCCCAGCAGCACACGGCGGAAACGGCCTTCGCCGCCGGCCATATACTTCAAATCATCGAAAACGCCTGTCTCGTCATACAGCACTTTGTCGTATCCCAGCACATCGCGATAGAGCGGAATGGTACGGTCGATGTCCGTGCAACCGGTCATTGCACCCACGATGCCGCCGCCCAAGCGCTTCTGCTCGATGAAGACATAGCTGTCCTCCACCACCTGGAAATAATTGCCCCAGGGGTCCTCGACCACAAAACACTTCCTGCCGTCGGGCATCTTCGCCACGGGGCCCACTTTGTCGTACTTGGCGGCCAGCTCCTTGCGGAAAGCATCAACGTCGCGGCTCTTGATCTTGGCTGCAAAAATACCCAGGTCGCCCACCTGCACACGGAAGTCGCACGGATGCGGTTTGCGCTCGCTGTACTGCCAGATCTCGAATCCACCGCCACCCTGAAGGTTGACGGCAATGCAGGCGTGCCGCTTCTGGGCCTTGCCGCCGGTGTAGGGCAGCATACGTTCGGCCACCGTGTCGTCCTCAAGGATGCGCACATCCATCTGGAACATATCTATATACCAACGCCACGATGCCTGAAAATCAAGGCATCCGACACCGACTTGCTGTATTCCGGAAACAAAAAAATCGTCCATTGTCAGTTAAATATTTTTACTTTCTTTTGCTCCTAAACGCTCGACTTTGCAAAAAATTATTTCTCAGCGTGTTAAAAGAAAAGAAAAACTTTCTCAGGGGCAATAGTTTTCATTTCCCCTCCATTCTCAGCCGTTTCTGTGTGTCGTTTTGTCGCTGGTTCTGTGTGGTTTCCGTGTTCAATGTATGCAATCGGACATCCCTTTCGGATTGGATGAAAAAGATGCAGTGGCATATCCGCCGCTCCTCTCAAAAAAACACCTCGAAACACACTAGAATCCGGCTGCGAATTTACCCTCGATTTTAACATTTCAAACGTTAATTTAACTTAAAAGCACCCCCAATTTTGCCAAATCATAACTCCTTGATTTCCATATACCAAATTCCTACCAAAGTTTACCCAAATTCTTACCAAATTTTTATCAAATTTTACCATAGTAAACTTTGATAAGGCTTTCATAGAATTAACATAAAAATTGTTAACAGTCCGACCACGGCCGAGAGACGTTGAGGGGATTTTTTTTCGTTATGTTGTTACATTTTGGTCTTTTCTGCGACTAATTAGGCAAACAAACCTTTGAAGCAAATGAAATCAACCGAACAACAGGAATCTTTTCTGGCAATGCTTGGGCGATGCGAGGGCACAATTGTCAAGGTCTGCCTGGCTTTCACTGACCGTCAGCCTGACAATGTGCGCGACTTGTATCAGGAAATCGTCTGTAACCTTTGGCAGGCCTACGGACGCTTCCGCAGGGAGTGTGTGGAGAATACTTGGGTGTATCGCATTGCACTGAATACGGCGGTGACGCAGTTGCGGCGGCGTGGTAGGGCTCCGGCCATCGTCAGGCTTACCGAGGAGATGCGTCACTCCCTCGTTGACGACGGCGACCCGTTGCGCGAGCGTCTGTATGAACTCATCGACAGGCTGAACAACGTTGACAAGTCGCTCATTCTCCTTGTGCTCGACGGCATCCCTTACCGCGACATCGCGGCCATCACGGGGCTGCGCGAGCCGGCAGCCCGCGAACGTGTATACCGTATCAAACAGAAACTAATCAAATTAAACGAATCAGAAAATGGAACAGTCTCAATTTGAAAAGATAGAACAACTATGGCGACAGCAGGACGAGCGCCTGCAACGCATCGAGTATGTACAGCAGGAGTCGGTAAGGCGACTGTTGGACAAGCGCATCACTACCATCCATCGTCGCTTCCTGACGGAGGGCATTTCTGCCGCGGCAGTGTGCATCCTCGCCGAGGCATACCTTCTTGTGCGGGCCGGCAGCTTCTTCGGCGACCAGCGGCTCGCTCTGCCGTACATCGCCTTCAATGTCGTGTGGTGCGCGATCCTCGTGTGGACGGTAGTGTGGGCAGCGCGCATCTGTCGGCACGACCCCTTGTCGACCCCTGTAATGGAGATGCTTCGCTTTGCCGACCGCTGGCGGCTGTGCCTGAGGCGCACGCTGGTTTGGGGTGTCGGCATAGTGACGCCTGTCTGCGTTGCCATAGGGCTGCCTGTCGTTGCACATCTTTTCGGCCATACCTTCCACTATTCCGACCTGCAATATCTCGCTACGTGGCGTATAGTGGCCGCCGTTGCTGTATATGTCGCCTTCATTGTCTACACTATATACGAGATGCGCCTTATACGCGAACTGAAGGCCAATCTACGCCTCTATGACGAGCTGCTTGGGAAATAAAATTTTGCCAAATGCAGAATTGTGTGTAATTTTGCATTTTGAAATTAATAAAAACCCATAGTTATGAAAGACATTATGTCAGTAAACGGGCAGTTTGCAATGCCGACGCTGCCCTACGAGGCTCTCGGCAAGGTTATCAGCAAAGAAACCCTCTCGTTCCATCACGGCAAGCACCTCAAGGCTTATGTGGACAACCTCAACAAGATGCTGCCTGGCAGCGGACTGGAGAACCTGCCGCTGAGTGAGGTGATATGCAAGGCTGAGGGCGGCCTGTTCAACAATGCCGGCCAGGTGCTGAACCACGCTATGTACTTCGAGCAATTCGCCAACAATCCCAAGCCGATGGGCGACAAGATGAAGGCATTGATAGAGCGCGACTTCGGCTCGGTGGAGGATTTCAAGAAGGAATTCGAGCAGAAGGGCGCCACGCTGTTTGGCAGCGGCTGGGTGTGGCTCAGCGCCGACAAGGACGGTAAGCTGGTCATTACGCAGCAGAAGAACGCCGAGAATCCCGTCACGATGGGTCTCACGCCTCTGCTGACCTTCGATGTGTGGGAGCACGCCTACTATCTTGACTATCAGAACCGCCGCGCTGACTATCTTGCTGCCCTGTGGCAGATTGTCGACTGGCAGGTGGTTGAAGGCCGGCTGTAGTTATGAGCTTCGGCACGGGTATTCTTCGCAAGCTGCTCGTTTTTGCTTGCCTTTTTGTCGGGGTGAGCGGGGCTGTATGTGCGCAGTCGCACGTGCAGCATATAGGCGACACGGATTCATCGACCTATTACGGAGTGTATGTCACCCTTGAGACGCCTCCGATGTTTCCTGGCGGCGAAGAGGCACTGAATGAGTTCATTGAAAGCAATCTGCGCTACCCTCGCACCAATATTGGCGGTACGGTGCTGGTCGCTTTCTATGTCGATACCGACGGGACGATACTCAATCCCCGTGTTGTTCGTGATGTGGGCCGTCGCTGCGGTAAGGAGGCCTTGCAGCTTGTTAAGCGTATGCCCAAATGGATTCCCGGCAAGCTGGGCGGTAAGGTCGTCAAGATGGAATACACGCTGCCGATACACTTTGACTTGCAGAAAAACCGCGGACTGTTCATCTACTGGCAAAAGCCGATTATTGCCACCGACCCGCTGAACCCAGGGGGCGAAACAGAGGTGGATGGCTGGCGGGCCAGAGAGTGGTAGCAGAACTTGATATATTCAGGCGGCGCCAAGCCGCCTGAATGTTTTTCCCGATATTAAAGACCATCTTTTTTCTTTGTTTGGCAAAAAAATTACATCTTGATGTAGTTTTTGGAAATAATAATGCGTTATTATAATTGTGAAGCCGAAGGATCCTTTTGAAATATTGCTGCACCGCTACAACGGACTTCTGTTCACGCTTTGCCGTCATTTTAGTCGGAAGGGCGTTGAGGCTGATGATTTGTTGCAGGATGCAAGCGTGGCATTGTGGCGCGACAGCGAGCGGCTGTTGTCCTTGTCGGCAGGTCCGCAGCAGGCAGCGCTCGTGTGGCGCATAAGCCGCAACGCGATGATCGACACCCTTCGGCGCACCCGCGATTACGACTCTCTGTCAGAGGAGTACGACAGTGCAGCCGACGACCGCAACTTGATCAACGAGTTGCACGAACGAATAGAGCTCCTCGACGAACCTGACCGCTCGATTGTGAAACTGCAACTCGAAGGTTACAACTACGAAGAAATCGCCGAGAAGACTGGATTGACGGTAAAGAACGTGAGCGTGCGATTAGTGCGTGTGAAAGACAAATTGAGAAGTTACTTTATATAAGAATACAATATGAAACACACAATGACCAATGAGGATTTTGACCGACTGTGGCAACGCGCCGAGGTGGAAAGCTACGCCGCCCGGCTGTCGCAGGAATACCCCGAGTGGCGCGCCAAGCAACGCCGCAATACTGGTTTTGCGGCTGTCGTGGCCGTGATGATGGCCGTGGCCATACCGATGCTTATGCCCCACCACAACGGCTACGGCAAGGTGTACTGCAACCGCGCCGACATTGCCGAAGCCCAATGGGTCAGCCTTACATCGGAAATACTGACGACCGTTTAAATAAATGTATATGAAACGAATTCTTCTGATATTAATACCACTTCTGCAACTGACGCTGCTCGTCGGATGTTCGTCGAAGACTGAGGAACAGCCCGGAGACATTTACCGCAAGTATGCTCCGCAGCCAGGCCTTACGGTTGCACAGGTGTCCGATTTCGAGCTGTGCGACACGGTGAGCGTCGATGTCGTGATGCTTGTCGCCGACAACGACAGCGCCTGGCAGCAGATAGTCGCCGAGTTCGACATCCGCATCGACAGCGGCTCCACTTCGTGGCTGGCACCAATCGACCAGCCGGCCACACGTACATCGTGGGACAACAGCCCCGTGCTGCGCGTGGTGGCCCTGCCCGGGCGACGCACAGTGGGCATCTACCGCATCGACAACGAAGAGCAATACGATGCCCTTTTGGATTACCAATTGAACAACTTAGACAAATAAACATTAAAAGAAATGAACAAAATATTCAAATTATTTGCTTTGGTGTTGGCCGTTGCCGGCCTCGCCTCCTGCGAGAAACACAATAACACTCCCGTACAAAACGACACCGCCGAACGCACGATTATCTATACCGTCGGCGACCAAGAGGTGCACCGCACCGTGAAAAGCGACAACGAATGGGACGCACTGCTCGAGAGCTTCTGCGACTATGCAATGACCGGCGAGCAAGTGGCCTTCTACAGCCTTGGCAGCCATAGCTCGGTGGCATCCAAGGAAACCCCGTCGATAAGCACCTCCGACCGCAACGAACTGAAGCGATGGATGAAGGCTATGGAGAAAGAAGGAAAGACAGTCAACGTGAGCTACGACGACCGCACAGGCAAATGGAACGGCGTAGCCTACCTTACCATACCGATTACGCAAGAAGACTACGACTGCTATACAGGCGTGCTCACCTGCGTTGAAATGCCCATCGACGATTATGGAATGTCGGTCACAGCCCTTGTGCCCGCACTGCAAATCAGCGACGACACCCTGTTGGTGCTCGAAAAATACGGCTATACTATGCTGTGCAGCAGCGATTATGAAAGCGACGACACTATAACCCTCTGCGGCACCATAGAGACACGCCAGCTTGACGACAACACCGAGTATCTGGTACTCAATCTGACATCGGTCAGCGAAAGCGCCATAGCCAACGTATGGGAGCTGACCGACATCCAGAGTTCGCTCGACCTAACGCAGAATATCGGGGACATCTACAACTTTAATGCCGACGGCACCGCAACCCGTACCGACGGCAGCTCCTCCGACAGCGGCACCTGGAGCGTCGACGCCGACGGCAACCTTTGCTGCTCCCTGCTCCCCGGAGGCGGATGTTGGGACATCAACTGGATCTCGCCTCAGACATTGATAATCTCGCACATAGACAGCAACGGCTACATTTTAATTCTGTTCGAAAGACACGCAAACTAAAAATTTTTTCCACTCCTTGTAGTTTTTAGGTGACTTCTTACGCTCTTATAAGTGAAAACAATCAATCAAAATTATAATTAATTAAACAATCACTAAAATGAAGAAAAACATCATTATTGTTGCCATCGCAACCTTAGCACTCGCAATGACTGCTTGCCAGAAAGAAGAAAACATCGTTAACCCCGGCAACAACTCGAACAACGAAGTTACCAACACCAGAGTAAAGAGCACCTCCGACCTGCACAACACCAACTGGAGCTGCAGCGTCAGCCTGGCCGACTTCTTCACCACATCAGGCTATAACACTGGTTGCATTGACAGCATCTACGGCGACATTTTCGACTCCTACCTGAACTTCGACGGCACCTATGCCCACTTCACCTTCTCGCAGAATGTCGAAATCTGGGGTATGGACGACAACGACCAGATGCAGCAGATGCAAGGTATTGACTACGAATATTCCTACGACGGCGCTTCGCACACTGGCTACCTCTTAGGCCAAGACGATAACGGCAATCCCGCAAACCTCACCTTCACCTACAACGACAGCACCGACGCTATCACCTTCGTACTCCCCATCTATTTTGCCGAGGACACTGCAAACGTAATCAACTTCCCCTTAATTTACAACCGCGCCAACTAATAGCCCAAACGTAGCATAACTTCAATCACCAAAGCGCCGGCAGACACCTGCCAGCGCTTTTTTTATGTAAAAGTCTGCAGAATGCCAGTTATTCCGCCGAGTTTGCCATAGTTTTCCGCTGGATCAACACTGGTTGTTGTCCGCTTGATGTCCGCTTGATGTCCGCTTGTTGTCCGCTTTAAAAGCGGACAACAAGCGGACATCAAGCGGACATCAAGCGGACAACAGACGGTCTTGGTCTGCTTTTGAAATTGACGTGATGCGGTGTCTTGGGCGATCGTTTATTTCTTTTATAATTCTAAAAGTCTGAGAATTATGTTCTACTTAATATTTCTTAACAAAAGTCTTTGAAACTTTTACTCCTTCAAAAACTACTTATAGAATAAAAATCTCATTACTGCGTTTCTGTGATTAAACTATGAAAATTCAAGATCTAAAGGCAATCAAGCAAATCCTCTTGCTGACGATGTGCATTGCGGCTACTTTTGCCGCCGGTGCGCAGACCCCAGCATACAAGGAATTGTCAAAAACCGCCTACAATTTGCTTAAAGGGCAGGACTATATTGGGGCACATAAGGCTTTCCATACGATGGACTCGCTGTATGGGATAAGTGATTTCGAAGCCCTCTACTATTACTATTCCTTGTCGCACGACTTTATGCCCGACCACGAGGCGGAAAAGGCTTTGATGTTCCGCTTGGCACAAAACAAGTGCTGCGATATGCGCTACTTGGACGACTGGGCAAGAAGTCAGCAGGCCGACACGCTCGATTACTGGAACGACATTGTGGC
>Ga0129306_1000838_pt1 | contig 42048 bp, 34 predicted proteins | sample P827metagenome_FD_94438 | JGI IMG/M metagenome (GOLD analysis project Ga0129306, IMG submission 94438) | Capybara group fecal microbial communities from Wisconsin, USA - P827 metagenome | ecosystem: Host-associated > Mammals > Digestive system > Large intestine > Fecal | place: USA: Wisconsin... | reverse complement strand
GCGAGTTCAGCAACCGAATCCGCTAATTCTGCGACATCTGCAGCAAATTCGGCAACGGAAGCCGATAAATCAGCAACTGCTGCGGCAAGTTCGGCAACGGAAGCAGATAATTCTGCAACAGCTACCGCGAGTTCAGCGACAAAAGCGGATAGTTCTGCAACCGCGGCAGCAAATTCGGCTACCGAAGCGGATAAATCGGCAACTGCTGCTGCGAGTTCAGCGACAAAAGCGGATAGTTCTGCAACAGCAGCTACTAATTCAGCGATCGAATCAGCTAATTCTGCAACATCTGCAGCAAATTCGGCAACGGAAGCCGATAAATCAGCAACTGCAGCGGAAAGCTCCGCCACGAAAGCAGATAGTTCTGCAACAGCTGCCGCGAGTTCAGCGACCGAATCAGCTAATTCTGCAATTTCAGCCGCAAGTTCTGCTACGGAGGCGGGTAAATCTGCAACAGCAGCGGCAAGCTCAGCTACCGAAGCCGGTAAGTCGGCAACCGCAGCGGCGAGTTCGGCAACGGAAGCCGATAACTCCGCCACTTCTGCGGCAAGTTCTGCAACAAAAGCGGATAGTTCTGCAGCAGCAGCTGCTAATTCAGCGATCGAATCAGCTAATTCTGCAACATCTGCAGCAAGTTCAGCGACGGAAGCCGATAGTTCTGCGACATCTGCAGCAAATTCGGCAACAGAAGCTGCTAAATCCGCAACCGCAGCGGCAAGCTCAGCAACGAAAGCGGATAGTTCTGCAACAGCTGCCGCGAGTTCAGCGACAAAAGCGGATAGTTCTGCAACCGCGGCAGCAAATTCAGCTACCGAAGCGGGTAAGTCGGCAACCGCAGCAGCAAGTTCAGCAACCGAATCTGCTAATTCTGCAATTTCAGCCGCAAGTTCAGCAACTGAATCTACTAAATCAGCAACCGCAGCAGCAAGCTCTGCGATCGAGGCAGATAAATCTGCAACTGCAGCGGAAAGTTCCGCTACCGAAGCGGGTAACTCAGCAACAGCAGCGGCAAGCTCTGCGACCGAAGCGGGTAAATCCGCTACTGCGGCGGCAAATTCAGCGACTGAAGCGGGTAACTCAGCAACTTCTGCGGCGAGTTCAGCCACGAAAGCGGATAATTCCGCAACAGCTGCCGCAAGTTCCGCGACAAAAGCAGATAGTTCTGCAACAGCAGCTGCAAGTTCCGCGACAAAAGCAGATAGTTCTGCAACAACTGCCGCGAGTTCAGCCGCCGAAGCCGGTAAGTCGGCAACGGCAGCGGCAAGTTCTGCGACAAAAGCAGATAGTTCTGCAACAGCAGCGGCAAGTTCAGCAACTGAATCCGCTAATTCTGCAACATCTGCAGCAAATTCGGCAACGGAAGCCGATAAATCAGCAACTGCAGCGGAAAGCTCTGCGACGAAAGCAGATAATTCTGCAACCGTGGCAGAAAGTTCAGCCACGAAAGCGGATAAATCGGCAACTGCTGCTGCGAGTTCAGCGACAAAAGCAGATAATTCTGCAACCGCAGCGGAAAGTTCCGCTACCGAAGCGGGTAACTCAGCAACAGCAGCGGCAAGCTCTGCGACAGAAGCGGGTAAATCCGCGACTGCGGCGGCAAGTTCTGCCACCGAAGCAGGTAAGTCAGCAACTGCAGCGGAAAGTTCAGCCACCGAAGCAGGTAAGTCAGCAACTGCAGCGGAAAGTTCTGCGACAGAAGCGGGTAAATCCGCGACTGCGGCGGCAAGTTCTGCCACCGAAGCAGGTAAGTCAGCAACTGCAGCGGAAAGCTCTGCGACGAAAGCAGATAATTCTGCAACCGCAGCAGCAAATTCAGCTACCGAAGCGGATAACTCTGCAACAGCAGCGGCAAGTTCTGCGACAAAAGCAGATAGTTCTGCAACAGCAGCTGCAAGCTCAGCAACTGAATCCGCTAATTCTGCGACATCTGCAGCAAATTCGGCAACGGAAGCCGATAAATCAGCAACTGCTGCGGCAAGTTCTGCGACAAAAGCAGATAGTTCTGCAACAGCAGCTGCAAGTTCAGCAACTGAATCTGCTAATTCTGCAACAGCTGCCGCGAGTTCAGCTACCGAAGCGGGTAACTCTGCAACTGCAGCGGAAAGTTCTGCGACGAAAGCGGATAGTTCTGCAACAGCTGCTGCTAATTCAGCGATCGAATCCGCTAATTCTGCAACATCTGCAGCAAGTTCAGCAACTGAATCTACTAATTCTGCAATTTCTGCAGCAAGTTCTGCAACTGCGGCGGCGTCTTCTGCCGATAGAGCCGAGGCGATGGTTGAGAAAGTTTTTGGCGAAGATGACGGTGATGATTCAACGACGCGTTATGGTGTTGATGCTAAGGCGTCGGCGGCGAATGCCTCTGCTTTCGGTAATAAAGCACAGAGTACGGCGGAAAATACTACGGCGGTCGGGCAGAATGCACAAGCCGGCGGGCAAAGCAGTACGGCAATCGGACGGGGCGCGAAAGCAACCGGGCGTAATTCCGTCGCGCTTGGCGCCGATTCCGAGGCGAGCGAAGCGAATACGGTTTCGGTGGGAAGTGCCGGCAATGAGCGTCGGATCACTCATGTGGCAAATGGTGTCAATGCCACGGATGCGGTGAATAAATCTCAGTTGGATCAGCTGTCCGGTGTGATTAATAAAACCAATCATGCGGTGGTGAAATTGAGCGAGCATGTGGATAAGGTCGATAAGGATTTGCGCGCCGGTATCGCCGGGGCTACGGCAATCGGCTTTCTGCAGCGCCCTAATGGACCGGGTCGCAGTATTGTTTCTGTGGGCGTCGGGTCGTATCGGGGTGAGTCGGCGGTTGCCGTCGGTTATGCGAGAAATTCTTATAATAATAAGATTTCGATTAAAGTCGGCGCCGGCATTAACTCCCGTAATGATGTGAACTGGGGCGGCAGTATCGGCTATCAGTGGTAAGGTTAGGCGCTTCCGTTATATTAAAACCGCCAAGTGTCGCGGCGGTTTTTTATCACGGTGTGCAGTGAGACCGGGTAAAAGTGCGGTGGAAATTGATGCTGTTTTCCACCGCACTTTTTGCGGGCGGAATCCGAGATCAGAAAATTGCTTCCAGACGCAAAAAGGCGCCGAGGTGGTGACTGCGATCCTGATTTCGGTCATTGTAATAATTCAGTTCAGGCTGAATAAATAACCAGCTGCGCCAGATCGGCTGACGCCAGCTGATAAACGGGCCGTATTGATTAATGTCGAATTTTTTGTCGTCCAGATCACCGCCGACAAAGATGCCGTAATTCAGGCGTTTATGATTGGCGAAGTCATGTTGACGGTAAATGCTGTTGCCCCATGAAATGTCTTCATCAATATCATGTTCATATTGCAGATATAAACTGTTGCCGATAAAGGTGTTGTCTGAATCCTGATATTTGGTTTCAAAATTGGTGCGGGCATAATGTTTACTGTTGCTGCCGTAGCGGTAAATCTGTTCCAGCCGGGTGGAAAGTTGATCGTTAATCTGCCATTCTTTGTTGGCTTTAAAGCGGATATAAACATCGGCACCGGAACGCACGCCGAGATCCAAGTCGGTATCGATGCCTAATTGTTTAATGCTGTCCGACCAGCGCAAACCGACCGAAGCGTTGTCGTTGCGCGCCTGACTGCGGTCGTAATGTTTGTTGTTTTTCAGCGGTTTATTATAGACATTGCCGACATGGTTTTTATCGGCGGCCTGATTTTCCAGATCTTCATCCCCGAATACTAAGCTGAGGTGTTTTTTTAAGGTCGGTAAACGGATTTTACCGCGCACCCGCGGTTTGATGGAAAAATGATCATAACGGTTCCATTGGCTGTCCAGCATTACACGCAAACTGGCGCTGGCGGGATGATCCGGGTCGGGATCGCCTATCCAGCCGTCAATGGTGTTGGCCCAGCTGCCGAGGGTGGTTTTTACGCTGGTATGCTGTTCGTCAACCCAAGTGTTTTCCTGTTCTTCGGCGTGTAGCGCCTGCGGTATCAGGCTGACAAAAATGGATGTCGTTAATAAATAGGATGCTTTCATGCGGTGTTTTCCTCTTTTTTTGGATGATATTGGTTTTATTAGCTAGCTGTACCCCATCAGTTTGAGCAGATCCCGTGTGTAACTAATTGCTTCATTACGGTTCGCCACGCCGATTTTCTGATATAAGTTCCGAATATGGGTTTTGATCGTCGTCGTGGCGACCTGCAATTCGTCAGAAATTTGTTCATTACTGTAACCGGAATAAATCAACCCCAGCACCTGCCATTCCCGTTGGGTCAGCGGACTGATTTTCAGTAATTCCGGCACTTTCGGATTTTCCAGTAATTTGGCCACGAACTGTTCGTCGAAATGGGCGAATTTGTGGCGGTAATACTGGTTAATGTTACGCAGAATAAACTGCGCTTTATGCTGCGCCAGTTCATCCAGCAGATTGCTTTGCAGTAATTGCCGGATTTGCTGCGCCATGCTTTCGCCTTCTATCACAAAAACACTGATAAAATTGGTCTGACGCCCTAAATGTAAGGCGGTGACTAAATCCTGCTGCGCCGCCGCTTTGTTGCCCTGCATAAAATACAGACGGTTGCGTAGAATTAATGCGCGGTTTAAGTCGCTGACCAGTTTAAGTTTTTCTGCGGTACTGATTAGGCGGTTGAGAATGTCTTCTGCCTGCGTATATTGCCCTAACAGGATTTGCGCGCGGGCGATATTGCGCCATTGCACCTGACTGAAATGGTTCTTGTCCGTGGTCGGGCGCTGGTTTTGTATCAGCCAGGCCTGCGCCGCGTCCAGATCCTCGGTCATTTGCCATAGCACGATTTTAACCTGATCAGCGTTGGCGTTCCAGTCGGAATGGTAATGGTGTGCGTTTTGCAGCTGGGTAATCTGTTTTAACAGGCGTGAGGCGTTATCCAGATCGCCGCGGACAATAGAGATTTTACACAACAGCGCCAGACACTGCAGGCGGTCTTCATCCTTATTCAGCACCGCAATGCCGGCATTGGCCATGGCTTCCGCTTTGTCCAGATTATACCAGTCCCATAAAATCTGCCCTTTTAGGCGCAGTAAAAATTCATACATCGGCACTTTCTGCAGATGGTTTTCTTTTACGAACAGAGTGGCTTTATCCAGCATATCGTAACCGGCTTGCAGAAAACCCTGTGCGATCAGAATTTCCGACTGTTGCAGCAGTGTCCATAAAATATTGTGTGAGGTGTGATACCGGCGCGCCATTTTTTCTGCTTTTTGCAGCATGGTCAGCGCTTCGGTAAAATTGCCCTGCACATGGTGCGCTTCACCGATAATGGAGGTTGCCACAATATGCGCGTAATACGCGTTATCCGGCAAATCGTTCAAGGCTTTGGACGCCAGCGACAGGGCGCTGTTTTCATCTCCCTGATTAATCGCCACCTGGGCGCGCAAAACGTCAAATTCCGCCTGATCCGCACTGCTGAGGCGAATATTGTTTTGTGCCAGCACTTGATCGAAATGGGCGAAAATACCGCCCACTTCCGTATGGCGGTGCTGACTTTGCGCAAGCCAGGCTTTCAGCAAAATCAGGTTCGGAAAGCGGGCAAAACTGTGATCGTCGAGATGCGACAGGCTTTCTTCCAGTAATTTTAATTCGCCCTGATGAAATAAATTCCAGCCGTTATTGGATAGAATATCCAATAACACTTGATGATCATCAAGTTGCGTCGCGTGATAAAGGGCTTCGGTCACATAACCCAGCTGCAACCATGCGTGGGCGGCGCGCTGGTGCAGCTGTTGTAGCTCGGCGCTTAATTCCGTCTGGCAGCAATGGCTCAGAAAAGAGGCGAACAGCGGGTGAAAGCGCCACCAGTTATCATCCGAATCCATTTGCTGCAAAAACAACCCCTGTTTTTCCAGCGCTTCCAGTTTGGCCCGGCTGTTGCTTAAACCGGTCACTTCCTGCACCAGCGTTTCGTTCATGGAACGCAGAATGGAACATTGCAGAATAAAGCGCCGGGTTTGCGGATCCACCCGGTTTAGCACTTCATCGCTTAAATAATCATTAATATGAAAATTATTTAATTTGGACAGCCGTTTGGCGGCGTCCTGCAGCGGTTTTTTCTGCTGTTTGGCCGACAGGCTGATCAGCTGCAGGGCGGTCGGCCAGCCTTCCACTTCATCACAAAGTGCGGTGATTTCCTGCTCGGTTAATTGCTTTTCCACTCTTGACTGGAAAAATTCAATACTTTCCTGATGATTAAATGAAAGCTGGTGGGCATCAATTTCCAGCAGCTGCTCCTGCACGCGTAGCCCGGCAACACCGAGCGGCGGCACGGAACGAGAAATCAAAATCAGCGTCATCGCCGGCGGCTGGTGACGGATCCAGTATTTCAGCGCCTCATGAATTTCATCATTATGGATTAAATGATAATCATCAATAATCAGATAAAAATGCTCATTAATGGTGGAAATGTTGACCAATTGCTGACTGAGCAGCGAGGACAGATTGGATTGGCGGGCGATATTATCTTCATCCGGCAGCGCCTGATTAATGGCGTGATATAATGCCGCACAAAAATAGGTGGCGAAGCGTTCCGTTTGATTATCGCTTTCATCCAGCGAATACCAGCCGATATTTTTCTTGTTGGCGCACCATTGTGAGATCAGCGTGGTTTTGCCATAACCCGCCGGACCGTTGATTAACACCAGCGGGTAATTTTTAGCCTTATCAAGCAATTGTAATAAATTCGTGCGTTCGACGCTGTTTTGCAGCCGATAAGAGCAAATTAATTTGGACGGAATCAGCATACCGTATTAATCCTTTTTATTTAAGTAGGAGGAACTCCTCCCTTAGAATTTAAATTACTTCCTGTTTATCATACTCACAAGATTATAACAGGGAGGATTTTGTTTTTCCGCAATTACTCATAATAAGGCACAGAAATTTTCATATTCATCAATTTCCAAAAGGAGTGCTTATGTCTCAGTTCAATCTTAACGATATGGCGTTGTTTGATAGCAGCGTGCGAAAATTCTGTCGTTATTTCGATGTAGAATCGCCGGAACAACTCTCTTTACAGCAATGGTACCAGATCGTCGCCCAAAGCGCGCTGGATATTGTGTATGCCAAACCGGCGGTAAAAGGCACGGAAGAACGCCATGTCAATTATCTTTCCATGGAATTTCTGATCGGCCGTTTAACCGGCAACAACCTGATGAATTTAGGCTGCTATGAACCGATTAAAAATTATCTGGCGCAGTTTCATGTGGAGCTGGTGGATGTGTTGGAACAGGAACGCGACCCGGCCTTAGGGAACGGCGGTTTAGGTCGTCTGGCGGCCTGCTTCCTGGATTCTATGGCGGCATTGGGTCAGAATGCAACGGGCTACGGCTTACATTATCAATACGGTTTATTCAAACAATCCTTTGAACAGGGCGAACAAAAAGAAAGCGCCGATACTTGGGATCGGGATCATTACCCATGGCACAGTTATAATGTCGCCAAAACGCAGCTTGTACATTTCGGCGGTAAAATCAAACGTCTGCAAGGGGATAAATACGAATGGACACCGGCGCTGAGCATTCAGGGCAAAGCGTTTGATTTACCGATTGTCGGTTATCAGAACGATATTATCCAGCCGCTGCGTTTATGGCAGGCGGACAGCGATCAATCCTTTGATTTAGCGAAATTCAACGACGGCAAATTCTTAACCGCCGATAAAACGATTGTTAATGCGACCGCACTTACTCAGGTGCTGTATCCGAATGACAATCATAAAGCCGGGCAAAAACTGCGCTTAATGCAGCAATATTTCCACTGCGCCTGCTCCGTGGCGGACATTCTGGAACGGCATTTCGCCGAAGGATACGAATTATCCGATTTCGCCACCCGTCAGGTGATTCAGCTCAACGACACTCATCCGACGCTGGCGATTCCGGAATTAATGCGTCTGTTGCTGGATAAATACGAACTGACCTGGGATGAAGCCTGGTCGATTTGTGCCAATACTTTTGCCTATACCAACCACACCCTGTTGCCGGAAGCGCTGGAACAATGGGATCAGCGTTTGTTTAAACAGTTGCTGCCGCGCCATTATCAGATTGTGGAAAAAATTAACGCCATTTTCCACGAGCGCGTGATCGCCGAATTCGGTGACGACAACAAAGTATGGGAAAAACTGGCGATTCTGTTCGATTACCGCGTGCGCATGGCAAATCTGTGCGTAGTGACCTGCTTTGCGGTCAACGGTGTGGCGCAGATTCACTCCGATTTACTGGTCACGGATTTGTTCCCGGAATATAACAAACTGTTCCCGACCAAATTCTGCAACGTCACCAACGGCATTACGCCGCGCCGCTGGATCCGTCAGGCCAATCCGCAATTAAGCGATTTATTGGACCGCACGTTAAAAGCCGACTGGACCAAAGATCTGGAATTGTTGCGCGGTGTGGAAGATTATGTGGACGATGCCGGCTTCCGTGAAGAATACCGCCGCATCAAACAGGTGAATAAATCCGTGCTGGCGGATGAAATTGAACGCAGTCTGGGCTTTGCGGTGAACCCTGATGCGATATTCGACATTCAGATTAAACGTTTCCACGAATATAAACGTCAGCATTTAAATCTGTTAAATATTATCGCCACATATCAATCGCTGAAAGATAATCCGAATCAGGATTACACGCCGCGTTTGTTTGTGTTTGCCGGTAAAGCGGCGCCGGGTTATTATCTGGCGAAAAACATTATTCATGCGATCAATAATGTCGCCGACATTATTAACCATGATAAACAGGTGAACGATAAACTACAGGTGGCGTTCCTGCCGGATTACCGTGTGTCTCTGGCGGAGAAAATCATTCCGGCGGCGGATGTGTCCGAACAGATTTCCATGGCCGGCAAAGAAGCTTCCGGTACCGGTAATATGAAACTGGCGTTAAACGGTGCGCTGACACTGGGTACACTGGACGGCGCCAATGTGGAAATCGCCGATATGGTGGGCGAGGAAAACATCTTCCTGTTCGGTCATACGGTGGAAAGCGTGCGCGAATTGCTGGCCAAAGGGTATAAATCGAAAGATTACTACAAAAAAGATCCGGTGCTGAAAAGTGCGGTGGATTTCCTGGCTAAAGGCAAAGCCTCAAACGGTGATAAAACCACCTTTAATCTGATGCTGGAAAGCCTGCTGGAGCGCGATCCGTTCTTGGTCTTTGCCGATTTCGACAGCTACCGCAATGCGCAGCAACGCATCGGACAGGCTTATTTGGATCAGGACGCTTGGTTGCGCAGCGCGATCTTAAATACCGCGCGTTTGGGCATGTTCAGTTCCGACCGCTCGATCCGTGATTATCAAGCGCGTATCTGGCTGAAAAAATAAGGTGTTGCGATTAACCCGATAAATTATAACGATGTATATTCTCTAGTCGTTTTCTCCCTCCCTTGCGGAGGGAGCTTTTCAGATAATAAAACCTAACCGATTTTCTTTTCAGAGCTTATGAAAAGAGCCGTTTAATTAAGGAGTTGGCAATGAGTATTGCGGCAAAACAACAAAAAAAATTCGATCAGGCGGGCATTATGCCGTATTTCTTCGATGAGCGCGGGTTAAAGAAACGAGCGCCGCATCAGATCAAACAACGCTTGCTTAACACCTTTCACGGCAACCTTTCGGCGCGCACTACGCCATTACCGGAAGTGAAAATCTTTTATCAAAACCGACCGCACTTTTTGCCGCTTAAGCACGCCGATAAAAAACATCCGTTACGCGGCAGCTGGCAGCTACAGCTGGAAGACGCATCGCAGGTTATCGACGGTAAAATCAAACGCAACGGTATCGATTTACCGCGCGATTTGCCGCTGGGTTATCATAATCTGGTGCTGAAAATCCGCAATAAACGGTTCGAATGCCGGATCATTATTGCGCCGACCCGCTGTTATCAGCCCGCCGAACTGGCGCAGGGCAAAAAACTGTGGGGATCGTTTCTACAGCTTTATACGCTGAAATCCGAACAAAACTGGGGGATCGGCGATTTTGGTGATTTGAAAGCGTTTTTACGCAATATGCAGCCTTATCAGGCGGATTTTGTCGGCTTAAACCCGATTCATGCGCTGTTTCCCGCCAATCCGGATGCCGCCAGCCCGTACAGTCCGTCTTCACGCAAATGGCTGAATATTATTTACATTGACATTAATCAGCTGCCGGAATTTCAACACAGCGACATTGCGCAGCAATGGTTCAACAGTGCGGAAGTGCAGCAAAAATTAGCCGAAGTGCGGTCGGATTCGTGGATAAATTATCCGCAGGTGATGCAATTAAAATTGCAGGGACTGGCGCTGGCGTTTGATTATTTTCAGCAAAATCCGACCGCACTTCGTCAGCAGGCGTTCGCCCGATTTGTGCAGCAGGGCGGCGAAAGTTTACAGGTACAGGCGACATTCGATGCGCTGCATCAGTATCTGAGCAATCATTTCAGTGAACAATGGGGCTGGGATTTCTGGGCGCCGGAATATCAGGATTACCATTCCGAGGCGGTGCAGAAATTCCGCCAAAAATACGCCAATGAAGTGCTTTTCTATGCCTGGTTGCAATTCTGTGCCGATCAGCAGCTGGCCGAATGTCACGAAATCTGCCGCGCCAATCACATGACCGTCGGCATGTATCGTGATCTGGCGGTCGGCGTGACCGGCAGCGGAGCGGAAACCTGGTGCGATAAAGATCTTTACTGTCTGGAGGCTTCCGTCGGCGCACCGCCGGATATTCTCGGCCCGCAGGGACAAAACTGGGGATTGGCGCCGATGAACCCGCATGTATTAAAACAGCAGGCGTATCAACCGTTTATTGATCTGGTTCGCGCCAATATGAAACATTGCGGCGCGTTGCGTATCGACCATATTATGTCGCTGCTGCGGCTGTGGTGGATTCCGAAGGGCGACAGTGCGGTAAACGGCGCTTATGTGCGCTATCCGGTGGATGATTTGATTGCCATTCTGGCTCTGGAAAGTCAGCGCCATCAGAGCCTGATTATCGGCGAAGATCTGGGAACGGTGCCGAAAGAAATCGTCAGTAAACTGAAAAATGCCGGAATTTTGTCTTATAAAATTTTCTACTTTGAATTCGATCAGCAGGGACAAAGCCGTGCGTTGCAGGATTATCCGTATCAGGCGATGACGACGCTGAGCACCCATGATCTGCCGACCATTAACGGTTACTGGCGCGGCTATGATTTTGAACTGGGGCAGCGATTCGGCGTGTATCCGAATCCGAAAGTGCTGGCAATTTTGCAGCAGGATCGGATTAACGCCAAGGCGAAAATTCTCAGCCGCTTAAAAGAAAATCATATTGAGATTGAAGACGGTATTGACGAGACCCTGTCTTCGGCGGTCAGTAAGACGTTTAATCACCAGTTACAGCGCTATGTGGCCAATGTCAGCAGCGCCTTGTTCGGCTTGCAGCCGGAAGACTGGCTGGATATGAGCGAGCCGGTCAATATTCCGGGCACCAGCACGCAATATGCCAACTGGCGCCGGCGCTTAACGGCGGATGTGGCGCAAATCTTTGCCGATCCTGAAGTGCAAGCTTTGCTAAGTGCGGTCAATACGGTGCGCAAAAACGCATCATCAGCTACTTGATAGTCAACGGGGAACCGGGTCGGTTCCCCTTTTTGACCGAAATTTCGGCTCATCAATAAAAACCGCTTTCCTTTCCAATAAAAAACGGTACTATATGCCGGCCCTATCGCCGACGGTAAACGCCGCGCGACAGGGCTTATCTTTCCGCTTCGGAAACTGTAAAAAAGCTGCAACGCTTTTTTTAATAAGTAGCGAGTCAAATGCCCCATGGCATCTTATTTTCAAGAATAAGAAAGCTTAGGCTTCCCGCAAGGCACCCGACTTATTTTTTTAACCTCATAGAGAAGGTATGTTTTAATCATGACAATCACTCCGGTAAATCCCATCCAACATGCGACCAATGAATATTATTTAACCCGTCAGAACGAGATGGAATCGAATGTTCGCAGTTATCCGCGCAAATTGCCGCTGGCCATTGCAAAGGCACAAGGCTGTTGGGTCACTGATGTCGAAGGCAATGACTATCTCGACTGTTTGGCCGGCGCAGGAACCTTGGCGCTCGGACACAACCACCCGGCGGTCATTCAGGCGATTCAAGACGTGTTAAGCAGCGGTCTGCCGTTGCATACGCTGGATTTAACCACGCCGTTAAAAGACGCGTTTACGCAGGAACTGTTATCGTTTTTCCCGCAAAATGCCTATCGTCTTCAGTTCTGCGGACCTTCCGGCGCCGACGGTACGGAAGCGGCAATCAAACTGGCGAAAACCTATACCGGGCGCGGCAATGTCATTGCCTTTTCCGGCGGCTACCACGGTATGACGCACGGCGCATTGTCGATGACCGGCAATCTGGGCGCGAAAAACGCCGTGCAGAATTTAATGGCGGGCGTGCAGTTTATGCCGTATCCGCATGAATACCGCTGCCCGCTCGGCATCGGCGGTGAGGCGGGCGTTGAGGCGTTAACCTATTATTTCGAGCATTTTATCGAGGATGTGGAAAGCGGCGTCGTGAAGCCGGCGGCGGTGATTCTGGAAGCCATTCAAGGGGAAGGCGGCGTGGTGGTCGCACCGACAAAATGGCTGCAAAAAATCCGCGCAGTGACCCGCAAACACGGCATTGTGCTGATTGTGGACGAAGTGCAGGCCGGTTTTTGCCGTTCGGGTAAAATGTTCGCCTTTGAACACGCGGGTATCGAACCGGATATTGTGGTGATGTCCAAGGCGGTGGGCGGCAGTCTGCCGTTGGCGGTACTGGCGATCAAAAAAGAATTTGACGCCTGGCAGCCGGCCGGTCACACCGGTACTTTCCGCGGTAATCAGCTGGCGATGGCCACCGGCTATGTTTCACTGAAAATCATGCGTGAGCAGAATCTGGCGCAAAATGCCCGTGAGCGCGGTGAATTTTTGCAAACCGCATTGCGAACACTGGCGCAGGAATTCCCTTGTATCGGCAATGTACGCGGTCGCGGTTTGATGATCGGCATTGAAATCGTGGATGAGCGGCAGACGGCGGATCGTCTCGGCGCCTATCCGGCGGACGGCGAACTGGCGGCGGCGATTCAGAAAGCCTGTTTTAACCACAAATTGCTGCTGGAACGCGGCGGGCGCGGCGGTAACGTGGTGCGGATTCTGTGTCCGCTGATTATCACACAGGCGGAATGCGAAACGATGATTACTCGCTTCCGGGCGGCGCTTGCCGATGCACTGAAAGCCGTTCGCGGTTAATGTTATGGTAACGGCATTTGACCCTAAGTTCGCGTCGGTGCCGTTTCTTGTTGTATTTATCTCACCTTGAGGAACATCATATGGTCGATTTTGCCAGACATCAACGGGCGCTGCTGTGCAATGATCCGCAATCCGTCGCCGATTATCAGGCCGCTATGGCCGAGGCGACAAGTGCGGTCGTAAATTGGCTTAAAACGGATAAAATGTACACCGGCGGCAGTATCGCACAGCTTCGTGCGCAGATCCGGTTTAACCCGACGCCATCCGGTCTTGGGCTTGAGGCGTCATTACGGCGGATGGTCGATTTATTTTTAAACAACAGTCTGAAAGTGCATCACCCGCATTCACTGGCGCATTTACACTGTCCGACTATGGTCAGCAGCCAGATTGCGGAAGTGTTGATTAATGCCGCCAATCAATCGATGGACTCCTGGGATCAAAGCCCGGCGGGGTCATTAATGGAAGTGCGTTTAATCGAATGGCTGCGGCAAAAGGTGGGCTACGGCGCGGGCGAGGCGGGAGTATTCACTTCCGGCGGCACTCAGTCGAATTTAATGGGGCTGCTGCTGGCGCGGGATGCCTGTATCGCCGCCCATTGGCAAAACGACGCAGGACAGGAATGGTCCGTGCAGCAAGACGGTATGCCGCCGGCTGCATTGCAGAAAGTGAAAGTGATTTGTTCGGAGCACGCTCATTTTTCCGTGCAGAAAAATATGGCGATGCTGGGCATGGGCTTTCAGTCGGTGGTGACGGTTCCCTGCAATGCCGATGCGCAAATGGATATGCAGGCCTTAGCGCAGATATTGGCAGATTTGACGGCGCAGGGAAAGATCATCGCCTGTATCGTTGCCACCGCCGGTACCACGGATGCTGGTGCGATAGATCCGATAGCGGAAATTCGCGCGCTGGCGGATCAATATCATAGCTGGCTGCATGTGGATGCCGCATGGGGCGGGGCGTTGCTGTTATCCAATACGTATCGCCACCGGTTGAACGGACTGGAGCAGGCGGATTCGGTAACGCTGGATTTCCATAAACAGTTTTTCCAAACGATTTCCTGCGGCGCGTTTTTATTAAAAGAGGCGGCTAATTATCGCTTTATTGATTATAAGGCGGATTATCTTAATTCGGAGTATGACGAACAGCACGGTGTGCCGAATCTGGTTTCTAAATCGCTACAGACCACCCGCCGTTTTGACGCATTGAAACTTTGGTTGACAGTTGAAGCGCTGGGCGAGGAATTGTACGGTTCGATGATTGATCACGGGGTTGAACTGACTGCTGAGGTCGCGGCATATATTGAGGCGACGGCGGAACTGGAACTGCTGGTTCAACCGCAATTCGCTTCCGTATTATTCCGTGTCGTGCCGCAAGATTATCCGACCGAGCTGCTGGATGCGCTGAATCAGCACGTTGCCGACGAACTGTTTGCGCGTGGCGAAGCGAATATCGGCGTCACCAAAGTCGGCGGGGTTCAGTCGCTGAAAATGACCACCCTAAGCCCGATTGCCACGCTGGATCACGTTAAAGCCTTACTGGCGCAGGTGTTATCTACCGCACATCGAATTAAAGAAGCGATTGCGCGTGGAGAATATAAGGTGGTTGTGGGGTAGGTGTTGTTAAAATGATGACTTCACCTGCGTTTTGAGGTGAAGTCATTATAATTAAACGCGGCTTGATTTTTTCCGGCGCTTTTCCCGTTCAAACTGAGGCTTGTGGCTGCTTGATAACGGATAATCGGCAGTATATAAAGTGCGGTCGATTATAAAGCCGTTTTTATTTCGCCGGTTTGTTCATGGATGAAATGCTATCCGCAAGGTGGATAACCGGGTTTTCTGAAAAACGGTATTTATCGATGCTGATTTCAAAATCATCGTTTGCGCCGTTAAACAGCATTCGTTTTGTGTTTTCCAGATGCGTCCACATCGCCATTTTGGCGGCGTGCGGATCTTTATCCATTAATGCCTGTAAAATTTCATCATGTTCATCGCACCAGCTGTCAATAGAACGCGCATCGATATGTTCGTGTAATTTACGCCAGTAAGGATTCAGCACCCGCTGCCGCCACATTTCCTGTACGATGGTAATCAATGCACTGTTGCGGGTAATCTGAGCGATTTTAGTATGGAATTTCAAATCCCATTGTGAATCACGGAAATGATCTTCCTGACGGGCGTTTTTCTGTATTTCCATGATGTCGATAATATCTTCTTTGGTGGCTTGTGTGGCGGCGAATTCAACGACGATACTTTCGATCAGTTGACGGGCCTGTAATAACTCAAACGGCCCGCATTTTGAGAATTCCAATCCTCTGTTTTCATCGGCTTCGGAAGCGTTTTTCGGGGCGGCGGAAATGACGTGGATGCCGGAGCCTTTTTTTACTTCAACAAAGCCTTCCACTTCCAGCATGATGATGGCTTCGCGTACTACCGTACGACTGACGTTCATTTCTTCGGAAATAAAACGTTCCGCAGGCAGCTTCTCGCCGACTTTGTAAAATCCGGTAATAATTTTGTCTTTAAGATCTTGGGCCAATTGTTGGTAAAGGCGTTGATTCTCGGTTAATTTCATACAAATCTGATATCCGTCAAATAGCGAGTGGTTAGATTCTAACACAGCTTGCTTGAATTGTAAGAATCATGTACGCAAATTGTTGCTATCTTTAATAAAGATAGCAACAACCTTATAAAGCTATCATATACCTAATAATTGAGGCAGGAATAATGATAGTTGAGGCAGGTAGGTTACCAGTAATAAGGTGAGTAACAAAACGGCGAAAAACGGTAACATCGGCTTAATTAAATTCTGTAGTTTTACCCCGGAAACGGAACAGCCCACAAATAATGCGCTGCCCACCGGTGGCGTACATAATCCGATACAGAGATTGAAAATCATCATAATTCCGAAGTGTACCGGATCCATGCCCAATTCGGTTACAATCGGTAAAAAAATCGGGGTAAAGATTAATACCGCCGGTGTCATGTCCATAAATACGCCGATAATGAGTAATAAGATATTGATGATCAGTAAAATCACAATCAAATTATCCGAAACGCTGATGAGCAGTTCATTCACCATATAAGGGATATCCGCATTGGTCATCGCCCAGGACATTGCAACGGAGACGCCGATAAGGAAAAGTACGATTGCGGTTGTCACCACAGAATCCAGAATGATTTTGGGTAATTGTGACAGCTTGATTTCACGGTAAATGATCACCGATAACACGAAGGTGTACACGACCGCAATCGCAGAGGCTTCCGTGGCGGTAAATATACCGGCTAAAATCCCACCGATAACCACAACGACCATTAATAAACTTGGAATCGCATCCAGCGCGTATTTGATCACTAATGCCAGGGTCGGTTTGTCAGATACGGGATAATGGCGTTTTTTGGCAATAAAATAGTTGACCAGCATGATACCGAATCCCATCATGATCCCCGGTATATAACCGGCCATAAAGAGAGTGGCAACGGAAATTCCACCTGCAGTCAGAGCGTACACTATCATGACATTAGACGGTGGAATCAACAGGCCGCTGATACAGGAGGTTACATTAATCGCCGCCGAATAGGCCGGATCATAACCGGCTTTTTTCTGCAACGGTGCCATTGTGCCGCCTACGGCCGCCGCTGCGGCAACGGCTGAACCGGAAATCGAGCCGAACATCATATTTGCCATGACATTAACATGACCCAGTGAACCGGGGATACGGCCGACCAGTACCTGAGAAAAATTAATTAAACGGGTTGCGATACCGCCGCTGTTCATGAGCGAACCGGCCAGAATAAAAAACGGAATGGCGAGTAATGAGAAGCTGTCCAGACCGGTCGCAATCTTTTGTCCCGAAACGATCATGGTCGTTTTAAACGGCAACATAAAGGAAGCGGATAAAATAGTCGCAATACCAATGGAAAACGAGATTGGTACGCCGAGAAAAACCAGAATGAAGAAAGATGAAAACATCACCAAAGGAATAAACCATTCCCAGTTAAGTAGCCATTCCATTATTTGTTCTCCTTTAACGCCAGAATATTATCTATCAGAAATAATATGCTATAAAACAACATTAAAATCCCGCTGAGAGGTAGTGCGATATAAACATAAGCCATCGGAATCTGCATAGACGGAGAGATCTGTCCGGAATGATAAACATTGGCGACTAAAGTAAATCCGCCAAATATCATAACGCCAAGTGAAAATGCGAAAATACAGATATTAATAAAAATATTACTGATCGCTTTTTTATGACCCGCGAGATTATGCGTGAATAAGTCGATGGATAAATGTCTTTGTAATCCGACGGTATAAGCCGCACCTAATAAGCCGACCCAAATCATACTGAAGCGGGCAATTTCATCAGTCACGGTACTTGGCATGTGCAAAACATAGCGGCTGAAAACCTGCCATGTCACACAAATTACCAGAAGGCCCATGACAATAATAGAAAAGGTTGAAATGAATATATCGACCGGTTTTTTGAGTTTCTCTAATTGCATTCAGTCACCCCAAATAACTAAATAATCGTACTGCATTCCTCCTTACCCGATATGTAAGTAAGGAGGGACGCGTATCATTGTTTTCCTTGTGTTTTGATGGCATCGATAAATTTTGCCAGCGCCGGATTTTTGGCAAATTCGGTATAGAGGGGTTGTAGCGCATCGCGGAACGGTTGTTTATCTACCTTAATAAAGGTTGCACCGACTTTTTCCGCTTCGGCACGGGAACGGGCCGTTTCTTCATCCCATAGTTTCTGTTGATAAGTCTCGGAATTTTTAGCCGCGTCTTGTAAGATTTTTTTCTGGTTATCATTTAATTTGTCCCAGACTTTGCTGGAAATAATCAGATAATCCGGCACGCTGGTGTGCTGATCCTCCACATAATATTTTGCCACTTCGACATGTCGGGTCTGATAATAAGACGGAATATTATTTTCCGCACCGTCAATGACGCCTTGCTGCAATGCGGTATATACTTCGCCAAATGGAATCGGTGCCGGCGAACCGCCCAGCAATTCAATCATCCGATTGGTCGTCGGGGTGGAAACGACACGAATTTTCAATCCTTTCATATCCGCCGGCGAGTAGATGGGTTTTTTGGCATAGAAACTTCGGGTGCCGGCCACATAAGAAGCGATAATATTGAAACCGCTGTTTTTGGTTTTATCGGCAAGCGCTTTACCGATATCACCGAATAACACTTTCTTAAAATGGTCTTCGTCATCAAACAAATACGGGCAGCTGAATACCGAAAATTCTTTGACGAAAGATTCCATTTCACTGGCGCTGGCTTTGGTCATATCCAAGGCGTCATTTTGAATCAGTTCTATTGTTTCTCGCGGCCCTCCCATCTGACCGCTCGGATAAATACGGATTTTTAAATCGCCATTTGATTTTTCCTGCACTTCTTTTGCCATTGCGGCTAACGCCTGATGAACCACATGAGACTGATCAAGGTTATGCGCTAATTTTAAGGTGACTTTTGCTGCCAGTACATTGGTTGACGTCATGAGAAGCGGTAATACAACACATAAACTGGATAGGCGTAGTTTGTTGAGTTTCATGGTAATCTCCGGATTAAGTTAAGTTGTCTGATAGCCTTCTTGCTGATATCCCCTGAATTAGGGGCAGTCATTCCATGCGAAGCGATTTTCAGTGCTAATCCTACCACTGAAATAGTTAAAGTTATCATACAAATTTCTCGAATTGAGATCTGTATCACAAAAAAACAAGTATGTTTATATTTGTTTTGGTATAACATATTTGTGAAAGGTAAGTACAATCATCTGGAGACATAAAATGAATAGTTTTTTAACAGAAGAATTTCTGCTTGATACCGGCACAGCGAAAGAGTTGTTTTTTGATTATGCGGAAAATCAGCCTATCTTTGACTATCACTGTCATTTACCGCCGGCGCAAATCGCGGCTAATTATCAATTCAAAAATCTGTATGATATCTGGCTGAAAGGTGATCACTATAAGTGGCGCGCAATGCGTACTCACGGCGTTGATGAGCGCTTTTGCACCGGTGATGCGAGCGATTATGAAAAATTCCAAGCCTGGTGTGAAACGGTACCCTATACCATCGGTAACCCGTTATACCACTGGACGCATTTGGAATTACGCCGTCCGTTCGGTATTACCGATATGCTGTTATCGCCGCAAACCGCTGAAAAAATCTGGCATAAATGTACCGCACTTTTACAACAGGAAGATTTTTCCGCCAAAGGTATTATCCGCAAAATGAATGTGAAATTTATCGGTACCACGGATGACCCGGCGGATAGCCTTGAATACCATGACATCATTGCGCAGGATAAGCATTTCGACACCAAAGTCGCACCGAGTTTTCGTCCGGATAAATCGTTTAATATTGAGCAGGATTCCTTTAACGATTATATGCGACAATTAGGTGCGGCAGCCGATATTGAAATTCGATCCTTTGCTGATTTATGCAATGCGCTGACAAAACGCATCGATCATTTTGCTCGTCACGGTTGTAAAGTCTCGGATCACGCCTTGGATGTCGTGTTGTATGAAGAGGCCACTGAAGCGGAATTAAATCGGATTCTGACCGCTAAATTATCCGGTTTCACGCTGGATAACACGCAGGTTGCGAAGTTTAAAACTGCGGTGTTGGTTTTTCTCGCGGCGGAGTATCACAAACGTAACTGGGTTCAGCAATATCATATCGGTGCCTTAAGAAACAACAATACTGTTATGTTCAGACAGCTTGGCGCGGATACCGGTTTTGATTCCATTAATGACGAACCGATAGCGCAGGCATTGTCCCGTTTGCTGGATGCGCAGGCGATAGATAATACGTTGCCGAAAACTATTCTGTATTGTCTGAATCCGCGCGATAACGAAGTGTTGGCGACTATGCTGGGCAATTTTCAGCAAGCGGGCATCAAATCTAAAATGCAGTTCGGTTCGGGTTGGTGGTTTAACGATCAGAAAGACGGCATGATCCGTCAGCTGACTCAGCTCAGCCAGTTAGGTTTGCTACGCCATTTTGTGGGAATGCTGACTGACAGCCGCAGCTTTTTATCCTATACCCGTCATGAATATTTTCGCCGTATTCTGTGCCGGATGATCGGACATTGGGTGCGTGATGGCGAAGCGCCAAACGATATGAAATTATTGGGACAAATGGTTTCGGATATTTGTTTCGATAACGCGAAAAACTACTTTGAAATTGAGCTGAATTAAGCGTAGGAGAGCAATAAGATGAAAACCCTAAACAGAACAAACTTTCCCGGTAAACAGTATCCGACCAAAATCATTCAATTCGGTGAGGGTAATTTCCTGCGGGCGTTTATTGACTGGCAGATTGATTTGCTGAATGAACAGACCGATTTCAATGCCGGGGTGACTATCGTACGGCCGATTGATACGGATTTCCCGCCGTTACTGAATACGCAGGACGGTTTATATACCACGATTATCCGCGGCTTAAACGAACGGGGCGAGGCGGTCAAGCAAGCGCGGATTATCCGCTCGGTAAATAATGAAATTCCCGTTTATCAGCGCTATGACGACTATCTGGCGCTGGCGCACAATCCGGAGATTAAATTTATTTTTTCCAATACCACAGAAGCCGGGATCAGTTATCACGAAGGCGATCGTTTTGATGATCGGCCGCCGCGCAGCTATCCGGCTAAATTAACCCGTTTATTGTTTGAACGGTTTCGCGCCGTGGACGGCGATATGAATCAGGGCTTTATCTTGCTGCCGTGCGAGTTGATCGATTATAACGGCGAGCAGTTAAAAACATTGGTCTTGAAATATGCCCGCCAGTGGCAACTTTCCGCCGATTTTATCCATTGGCTGGAGGAGGCGAATACCTTCTGTTCCACTCTGGTGGATCGTATCGTGACCGGTTATCCCCGTCATGAAGCCGCCGAGCTGGAGGCGGAATTAGGCTATCATGACGCTTTTTTGGATACGGCGGAACATTTTTATCTGTTTGTTATCCAAGGGCCAAAATCGCTGGCGCAGATGTTGCGTTTGGATCAGGCGACGCTGAACGTATTAATTGTGGATGATATTAAACCTTACAAAGAACGCAAGGTGGCGATTTTAAACGGGGCGCATACCGCATTGGTACCGGTGGCGTATCTGGCCGGGGCGGATACGGTGGGCGAGGCGATGAATGATCCGGCATTGCGCCGCTTTGTGCAAAGTGCGGTGCAAAACGAGATTATTCCGGTACTGTCGCTGCCGCAGGAAGAACTGCAACAATTTGCCGAAGCGGTCATCAAACGTTTCCGCAATCCGTTTATTCAGCACCGGCTGTTATCCATCGCGCTGAACAGTATGACGAAATACCGCACCCGCAATTTACCGCAATTATTGGCTTATGTGCGGAAATATCAAAAATTACCACCGCACTTAACCTTTGCTTTGGCGGCGTTAATCGCATTTTATCGCGGTGAACGCAACGGTCAGCCTATCGACTTGCAGGATGATGACATCTGGCTTGCTCGCTATAAACAATGGTGGCGGCAATTTGCTGCCGGTGAGTTGAGTTTGCAACAATTGGTGCATAACGTGTTAGTACAGGATGATCATTGGCAGCAGGATTTAACGCAGATCCCGCAGCTGGTTGAAACGGTCACCGAACAGCTGGATGCTATTTTGCAAAAAGGCATGCGGCAGGCATTGGCGCAATATTGCGGAGATTGACGATGAAGCAGTTTATCCGAATCCACGGACAGGATAATGTGGCGGTGGCGTTGCAGGATTTGGCGCAGGGTACGCGGCTGACCGTTGACGGACGGTCGATTGAGTTGCGAGCCGATATCGCCAGAGGGCATAAGTTCGCCTTATGTCCTATTGCTCAAGGCGGCGATGTGATGAAATACGGCTATCCGATCGGCCATGCGTGTGCGGATATCCGACCCGGCGAACATGTGCATACCCATAATGTTAAAACCAATTTACAGGCTATTAACACCTACGCCTATTCACCGCTACCGACCGCCCTTCCGCCACCGTTGCCTGATCGCGACGTGCGGATTTACCGACGTGCAAACGGCGAAATCGGCGTGCGCAATGAGCTGTGGATTATTCCGACGGTCGGTTGTGTGGTGGGGATCGCCGATCAAATCAGGCAGCGTTTTATCGCGCGCTACGCACCGGATGATATCGACGGCGTTTTCACCTTTAATCACAGTTACGGCTGTTCGCAGCTGGGCGAAGATCATGAAAATACCAAACTGATATTGCAGAATATGGTTAAACATCCGAATGCCGGTGCGGTATTGGTGATCGGGCTCGGCTGTGAAAATAATCAAGTCGGCGCCTTTCGCGACAGCCTCGGCGAGTACGACGAACAACGGGTGAAGTTTATGGTTTCCCAGCATTATGATGATGAAGTGGAAGCCGGCTTGCAGCTGCTGGAGCAGCTTTATCAGACAATGCGCGGCGATCGCCGCCGGCCGGGCAGGCTCAGCGAAGTCCGATTCGGGCTGGAATGCGGCGGCTCGGACGGTTTTTCCGGCATTACGGCCAATCCGCTGTTGGGCAATTTTTCCGATTATGTGATCAGCCACGGCGGCACCACGGTATTAACCGAAGTGCCGGAAATGTTCGGTGCCGAACATATTTTGATGAGCCATTGCCGCAACGAGGCGGTGTTTCATAAAACCGTACGGATGATAAATGATTTCAAACAGTATTTTATCCGCCACCGCCAGCCGATTTATGAGAACCCGTCGCCCGGCAATAAAGCCGGCGGCATTACCACGCTGGAAGATAAATCGCTCGGGTGTACGCAGAAAGCGGGGCACAGTCAGGTGGTGGATGTGCTGAAATACGGCGAGCGGTTAAGCTGTGCCGGCCTGAATTTATTGAGTGCGCCGGGCAATGATGCGGTGGCCACCAGCGCATTGGCGGGGGCGGGCTGTCATATGGTGTTGTTCACCACCGGGCGCGGTACGCCTTACGGCGGTTTCGTGCCGACGATGAAAATCGCCACCAACAGCGAACTGGCGCATAAGAAAAAACACTGGATTGACTTTGATGCCGGCCGTTTGGTCGATGATGTGTCGATGGCGCAATTATTACAGGATTTTATCGATCTTGTGGTGGAAACCGTTAACGGCAAACCGACTAAAAACGAATTAAACCAGTTCAGAGAACTGGCGATTTTTAAAAGCGGTGTCACCTTATAAGGAACGGATTGTGCGATGCAATATCGCGCGGCGAAGCGTTGTGATGCCGGTTATTGTGCCGCACCGTTGCCGGGTGCTGATGCGATTGTTTTGGCACGATGAGCGCATGTGCGGCAACATGACACTCCCACCCCACGCGGTAAGAATCGGGCGCGGGTTGGTGTCATGCCGAGCCGGCGGACGTGATGCGCACTGATAGGGAAAACGGCGCAGGCGGTTTTACGGTGCCAGCCGGTCTTTGCGCCATATGCCGTTATCCTGCAACAGGTAGCGGATACGGTCATGCAGCCGGCTCGGACGGCCTTGCCAGAATTCGATAAGCCGCGGTTTAATCAAATAACCGCCCCAATGCGGCGGGCGGGGAACTTGCAGCGGGTGTTTGGCGGCGATCAGCGCCGCTTTGCGTAATAAACTATTTTTGCTGGAAATGACCGCACTTTGTTCGCTGGCCCAAGCGCCGATGCGACTGGTGTAAGGGCGGCTGGCGAAATAGTCGTCCGATTGCGGCGCCGGCAGTTTTTCTGCGCATCCTTCGATGCGTATCTGGCGTTCCAGTTCCGGCCAGAAGAAATTCAGCGCAACGCAGGGATTGCCGCGGATGGCATTGCCTTTATGGCTGTGATAATTGGTGAAAAAAACTAATCCCTGAGCGTTGAGTTCTTTCAGCAACACGATCCGACTGCTTGGTTTTCCGTCGGCATCGACGGTCGCCAGATTCATTGCCGTGGGTTCGTTAACCTGCGCTTGCATGGCTTCGTTCAGCCATTGTTCCAGTTGGGTGAGCGGATTGTCGGCACAGTGTTTTTCGGATAATTCCTGTTTGCTGTATTCTTCGCGGATATTATGTAAGTCCATGTTATGTTTTGCCTTTACGTTGTTGTAAATGTTCGCCGTCATGGTTTTTCAGGTAGGACAACACGATAATCAGCACCAGTCCGAAAACGGTCGAGGTCAGAAAAGTCGCACTGAATGCCTGTTGTAATTGCTCCTCGCTTGTACCGAATGCGTTGCGGTATAAGCCGAGGATGACGGAGGAGACGGCAATGCCGACCCCGATTCCCACTTGCTGAATCACACTCAGCATGGTTGACCCGGCACTGGCGTACTGATCGGGCAGATCACCGATAGTCAGCGTATTGACGGCGGTAAAAATGATCGACATACAGGCGCCGTAACACATTAAAACGAAAATAATCTGCCAGACAGGCGTGTCTTGATGAAACAGGCTCATTGCCGCGATCACGGCACTCATGCCCAATGAGGCCAGAATCAGAGTATGTTTATAACCGAAGCGGGATAAAATCCGGCGGATAAAGGCTTTTAACATGACGGAGCTGAGCGCAATCGGCGCCATCAGCCAGCCGGCGATTTCCGCGCTGTAATGAAATACCACCTGCAACATCAGCGGCAGCAGGAACGGAATCCCCGAACCGCACAGGCGAATAAACAGGTTGGCGATAAAACCGAGGCGAAAGGTGCGGATATGGAATAATGCCAACGGCAATAAGGGGGTTTCGACGGCGCGGGCGTAAACATAATAACCGCACAGAAAAATAAAGCCGGCGGCCAAAATCAAAAAGGTGGTGATTGGCGCGGTCATATTTTCCGCCACTAAATCCAGGCCGAGGGTTAAGCCTACCAGTCCGCCGGCAAACAGAATAAAACCGATCCAGTCAAGCCGGCGAACCTCAGCTTTGCGGTTCGGCATATAAGCACCGGCGATAATGATACCGGCCAATCCGATAGGAATATTGATCAGGAAGATCCAGTGCCAGGTGGCGTAAGTGACCAGCCAGCCGCCGAGAATCGGGCCTAAAATCGGGCCGATTAAACCCGCCATCGCCATAATGTTCCACGCGTTAAGCAGCTCGGTTTTCGGTACGCTGCGAATAATCGACAGGCGAGCCACCGGCATCATCAATGCCCCGCCGAAACCTTGCACAATGCGCGCTGCGATTAAGCTGTCCAGTGAATCGGATGCGGCACAGGCAACGGAACCCAGCACGAATATGCCGACCGCAAAACGAAAAACGGTCAGGGTGCCGTGTTTATCCGCCAGCCAGCCGCTGAGCGGAATAAACAGCGCGACGGTCAGGGCGTAGCTGATAATCGCCATTTGCATTTCCAGCGGTGATTCGTGCAGGCTGCGGGAAATGGCCGGCAGGGCGGTGTTCAGAATCGTCGCATCCAGCGTTTGCATAAAAAATGCCGTGGCGGCAATCCACGCCAGTCCGCGGTAATTTTTACTGTCTGTCATAAAACGGCCTTATTTTTCACCGCACTTTTGGCGATACCAGTACAGAATAAATTCGGCGATTTGGCCGATATTATTGATATCCAGACAAGGCACGGCCGTATCCGGCGTATAATCCGTCGCAACGGCCCGTACATAATCGTCCGCCGGCGGCAGCGGTCGGGTCATGCAGCGGCGGTGTAGCAGAATTTTATCGATAGGTTCCTGCTTGAAGCCTTCCACCAGAATCAGATCCGCCAGCTTGGGGTCGAACTGTTGCGCCAAATAAGCGAGGGTGACGGGGCGAGCCGTTTCCGTCATCAGCGCCCAACGGGCATCACAGGCCAGCGCAACCTGCGCGGCGCCCGCTTCTTTCATGCGCCAGCTGTCTTTGCCTTCTTTGTCTGTCTGGGCGTTGTGATGGCTGTGTTTAATCACGGCAACGCGCAGCCCTAAGCGGGCTAAATACGGCAGCAGTTTTTCCAGCAGCGTGGTTTTACCGCTGCCGCTGTAACCGGTAATACCGAGCATTGGAAGCATGTTTTGTCCTTATGTTATGCGGTTACAGAACGCGGAGCAGAACCGGTCGGTAACTTGATTTTTTTTGCAGTTTTTTAGCATAAAGACGAACGGCGAGAAAGGCAAGTGCGGTACAAAAAAAGATAAAAATCGCACTGTATAATTCATGGCTGAAAAGGGATTCGGCACAAAGCGTGCTGAATACGATGGCAAGTAGCGGCAACAGGTAAATCAGCAGCGTGGATAACATCAACGACCGTTCCGCCAAACCGATTTCGACCGATTGACCGGGCTTAAGCGGGGTAATGGTTTCAATGCGAAAGAAATGTTCCGTTGCGCTGCCGGTCAGTTCGGACAGTGCGGCGGAACCACAGGCGCTTTTGGCGGCGCATTGTCCGCAGGCGCTTTGGGCGCGGCATTTTACCGTGGCAATGCCGGCATGGTAATCAATAACGACGGCGTTTTCTTTTAACATAGGCTTATTTTAACTGAATGTCCTGAACGATGCGTTTCGCGGTGGAAATCGGCAATTGACCGATAAAGGTCAGTTCTTTGCCCCCACGGGTTTCGCTGTAAAAAGTGATCGGGCCTTGTTTCCATGCATTTTCCGGTTCGTTCGGAATGAGGGTATTGGCGCTGTACAGGGTGAACGAGAACAGGCCGTCGCTGTATAATTGGGTTTCTATCGTAATATCGCCGTTTTTTTCCCGCCCGCTGTTAATCAGCTTAAAGCCGCTTGGCAGCCAGCTCGGCTGCCAGCTGAGTTTTACGTCGGCGGATTTTTTACCGGCTTGTTCGTTTAGCAGCGGTGGGAATACGATATTGTTCAGATAATTCGACAGCTCGTTTAGACCGTCGCCCACATACAGATTGACAACCCGGAACTGTTCCAGCAGGTTGCCTTCCCGATCGAGCATATCGCTGCGCAGTAACAGATGATTCTGTTCGTCGATAAAGACCAGATATTGATAACGGAAGTCGTCTTTCGGCAGAATACGCACGGTCTGCACCACATGATCCGCCACTCGGTTGCGACCGATATTGATGAAATCGTAGTATTTGCTCAGATTATCAAGATTGCTGCGCATAATCGCCGGCAGGCTGTCGATAATATTGCTGCCGGTGATGGAAAATGCCTGATAGTTGGGCTGAAAATAACTGATCAGCTGATCGCGCTGAATAATTTCCTGCGGTACGCCGTCCAGCGTAATAAGCTGGGCGTAAGTTTTACCGTCCGCATGAAGATGGCGATAGCGCAGGGATTCCATATTGACCGGCGTGGTCTGCACAAACGCGATTTCATAATTCAGCTGATCCTTGGCATCGTGCATTTTTTCCAGCAGCTGTTTCGGCTCCAGCGTTTCTTGGGCGAATAAGGCGCCGGAAAATACCAGTGTCAGGCAAAGTGCGGTGATTTTTCGAGATATTTTTAACATCATGTAGCAGGATAAGGTTATTGTTAAAATAAAGTCACCACCAAAAAATGGTGGTGACTATTCCGAGCGTTGAAAATGATTACTTACTGTTGTCGCTTCGCAGGCTTAAATCATCCGCATAGACACGGCGTTGTAGTTCATAATTCTGCAGCATGGCGCCGATACGTTTGTTTTTTTGTTCAAGCTGATCGGAGGTGACCACGTCTTTGCTTGGCGCGTTATAGCTGACCTCCTGCACCGAATCATTAAACGGCAGGGTTTGCAGCACCGGCGTATCCGGCGCATCTTTCGTGCCGCCGGCACTGTTGAAACTCTGTACGCCGATAACCGCAACCAGACAGACACCGGCGGCAACGGCAACCTGCACCATCGGCGCGAACCAGGCTTTCAGTTTGTGTGCGAACGGCGATTTGTCGACTTCTTGCGCGCTCGGCTGCGAAACCAGCGGTTCGGCGGTTCGGGTTTCTTCCTGCGCAATCAGCGTTTCCATTTTGGCGGTGAAATCCGCCCCCAACAGCACTTCGGTTTCCTGCCGCATTACCGAACGAATGGTGTGATACGCCGTCCAGGATTTTTGTAAATCTGCATCACGGCAAAGTTCGTCGGTTAATTCGTTACTTACCTGTTCGCCGTCGATGTATGCTGAAAGTAACTCTTTTTGCATATTAAACTCCAAAGTCTGGTTTTATGTTACGCTTTTTCTGTTAACGCTGAAGAAACGGCTGGATTTTGCTTTCGATAATTTCCCGCGCTCTGAAAATCCGGGAACGTACCGTACCTACCGGACAATCCATGATGCCTGCGATTTCTTCATAACTTAACCCTTCAATTTCCCGCAGGGTAATGGCGGTTCTTAAATCTTCCTGCAAACCGTTAATGGTATCAAACACGATTTTTTTCAGCTCGCCGGATAACATTTCATTTTCGGGCGTATCCACATCCCGTAAATTGGTTCCCACATCGTAGGTTTCCGCCTCTTCCGCCAGAATATCTTCGTTCGGCGGCCGGCGTCCCTGCGCGGTTAAATAATTTTTTGCAGTGTTGACTGCGATCCGATATAGCCAAGTGTAGAAAGCACTGTCACCGCGGAAAGAATCTATCGAACGATATGCCTTAATAAACGATTCTTGTACAACATCGGGAATATCATTCTGTGACACATAGCGGGTCAGTAACCCGGCGACTTTATTCTGATAACGCGATACCAACAAATTGAAGGCTTTCTTATCTCCCTGCTGTACCCTTTCTACCAAAGCCTGATCTGTTAGCTGTTCAGCCATATAACCTCTTATATCACCTCTAACAAGCCTTAATATAAAGACAGCAAGCTCTTGCAGTTAGTTAGAGAATGTAAACTGTAAAAAGTTCAATCTTTTTTATCAAGATTGACTAATTCGTCAAATTTAATTTTTCCTGTATATAAGTCACCATCTGCTGTAATTCAAGGTCCGGTGCCGGGGTGCGATTAAAAAACCATGAAAACAGCTGTAGGTCGGTGGCGGTCAACAGGCGCAGGAAGACTGCTTTTTTCTCATCCGGCAAGGTATCGAAATACTGTCGAAAGAACGGCATAATCACGTTATCCAACTCCAGCATGCCGCGCCGGCAATCCCATTCGATACGAAATTTATTGTATTTTTCCATGCTGTTTTCCTTGTGACGCAAACCCGCTAATAGTAACAATGACGGCGAAAAGAGTAAATATTCGCGAAAAATAAACCCGACGCGTTGCCGGGTTTATACCAAAAGTGCGGTGCTTTTTTAGGCGGTTTTCGGCTTGATAACCGAATAAATCACCCCGGTAACCACGGCGCCGGCGGCAATGGCCGCCAGATACATTAACGGCTGGGACACGAACGGAATGACAAACAAACCGCCGTGCGGCGCTTGCAGTGTAATGCCTAAACCTAACGAAATCGCACCGGCAGTCGCACCGCCGATAATGCTGGATACGATAACGCGAATCGGATCGGCCGCCACAAACGGCAACGCCCCTTCGGAGATAAAACATAAACCTAAAACGAAAGAGGCTTTACCGGCATCGCGCTGGTTAACCGTAAATTTACGGCGCGCCAGCAGGGTGGCGATCGTCATGCCGAGCGGCGGCACCATACCGGCGGCCATTACCGCCGCCATCGGTGTATAAACGCCGGACGCGATAAGACCGGTACCGAAAGTGTAAGCCGCTTTGTTCACCGGGCCGCCCATATCCACGCACATCATGGCGCCGAGAATGATCCCCAGCGAAACGGCATTGACCTGACCCATGGTATTTAACCAGTTCACCAGCGCATCCATTAAGGATTTCACCGGCGGATTAATCAAATACACCATCGCCAGACCGACAATTGCGGAGCCCAGTAACGGCAGAATTAAAATCGGTTTTAGCGAACTTAAACTCGGCGATAAATGAATGCTGTTATTTAACCCTTTCACCACATAACCGGCCAGAAAACCGGCAATGATACCGCCTAAAATCCCCGCGCCGGCAGTGGTGGCGAGCATCCCGCCGATAAGCCCGACCGCCAGCCCCGGACGGTCGGCGATAGAAAATGCCACATAACCGGCAAATACCGCGATCATCAGGTGGAATGCCGCACCGCCGCCGATTTCCATTAACGCGGCCGGTAAACCGCCGGCGATGGTCGGATCCTTAAAGGCTTCGATACCGAACATAAAGGAAATCGCAATCAGCAGACCGCCCGCCACCACCAACGGCAACATATGAGATACGCCGGTCATGAGGTGACGATAAAGGCCTTTTTTCTCTTGCGCCGTACTTTCCGTATCGGCTTGGGCGGCAGATTGCGCCGCGCCGGTATAGATTTTGGCTTCTTTAAACGCTTTTTCAAATTCCTGTGCGGTTTTCTTTAATGCCAGACCGGTGGAGGTACGATACATCGGTTTGCCGTGGAATTTGCTTAAATCCACGTCGATATCCGCGGCCACAAAGACCAAATCGGCAGCGGCGACTTCTTGCGGCGAAATCGGATTGCCGGCGCCCACCTGACCGCGGGTTTCCACTTTGATATTCCAGCCCTGCGCCTTGGCGTAGGTTTCGATGGCTTCCGCCGACATAAACGTATGCGCCACGCCGGTCGGACAGGCGGTGACCGCCACGATGTTTTTAACTTTGCCGGCGGAAACTTGGGCGGAATCGACCGCACTTTCGGCCTCCGGCGCGGTGTAAGTTACGGCCTGAGTTAATGCCTGCTGCACCAGGGCTTCCGGTGCGTTGAAAGCCTGCTGCGGGTCGGCGACGAAGACCTTTTTGCCCGCCAGTTGCGGATTATTCGGCATATCGCCGAAACTTACGGCTAACTCCGCCTGCGTGGCATCCTCAACGATCTGATGACCCTGTTGTTGTGCGGCGGCGGCAACGGTGTGTCGGAGTAAAAATGCTTTTGCATTACCGAGATTGGCTGCGTTGGTAAGAAAAATGTTCATTGAAATTTACCCTTCGATTAATTGGATTTTGACGTCGTTTAAAATTGGCGTTAACAATGCCGGATCGCTGACCCCGACATTACTTTGTGACACGGCGAATGCCGAAACCGCACTGGCAAAGGCAAGGGTTTCCTGCTGCGAAAGCTGCTTGCTGAGTCCGTAGATCAGACCGGCGACCATTGAATCGCCGGCACCGACCGTGCTGACCACATGTTCGCATTTCGGCGGACGAGCCTGAATGATGGCCTTATCGCTCAACCACAGAGACCCCTCCGCACCCATGGAAATAATCACATTGGCGATGCCCTGCGCTTTCAGTTTTTTGGCCGCGGCGATAATATCTTCCATGCGCGGTAAAGCATGGCCGATCCAAGCCTCCAGTTCGCGATGATTCGGTTTAACCAGCCAAGGATTGGCGCGTAAACCGGCGCTTAACGCCTGATTGCTGCTGTCCAGCACCACTTTTACTCCGCTATCATGCAACTGTTGCAGCCAATCGGCAAATAATGCCGGGCTGACGCCGCGGGGCAGACTGCCGCACACGGCGACAATATCGAATTGTTTGCAATAATCCAGCGAATCCTGCACGAAAGCCTGCCAATCGGCGCTATCGATTGTATAACCGGAGAAATTGAGATCCGTCACATCGGCTTCGGTTTCGGTGATTTTCACATTAATCCGGGTTTTGCCGGCGACCCGGCGGAATTTGTCTTCCAGCCCGAGGGTTTTGAACATCGCCTCGAAATCGCCCTGATTGTCTTGCCCCAGAAAACCGCCGACCGCCACATCCAGACCTAAATCCTTCAAGACTTTCGCCACGTTGATGCCTTTCCCTGCCGGAAATAAACCGAGAGTTTCCACCATGTTGACTTCGCCGCGTTCGATCCGTTTGAGACGGCCGACCAAATCATAGGCGGTGTTGAGCGTAATGGTTGCTACTTTTGCCATTATCCGCTCCTTATTCGCCTAATCCGGCGTTAATTGCTGCACCGATGCCGTCAATGGCTTGTTGTGCTTGCTCACCGCTTGCCACAAAACGCAGGCGATGACCTTTCACCACGCCCAGCGCCACGATTTTCATCAGGCTTTTGGCACTGACTAACGGCCCTTCGCGATCTAAATTCTGTACCGCCACGGAGGCATTGTATTTTTTCACCTCGTTGACCAGCATCGCGGCAGGGCGGGCGTGCAGACCGTGTTCGTTTTTAATCACGAACACGCCTTCCACGCTGTCCGATGCCGCCTCTTCCGCCGTTTCCGCCGCGGCGGTTTGTGGAATCGAGGGTTCCGCCGCCTCAATGGTGTCCGGCTGTTGCGGCGGTACGGCGGAGACGGCTTCGCCCAATCCTTCGGCGATCACTTTGCCGATCGCTTCAACTGCCTGACGGGCATCTTCCCCTTCCGCCACAAAACGCAGACGATGACCTTGCGTGACGCCTAAGGCCACAATTTTCATCAGACTTTTCGCGCTGACCGCGGCAGTCTGGCGACTGAGATTTTCCACCGTGATTTTCGCATTGAATTTTTTGACTTCGTTCACCAGTACCGCAGCCGGACGGGCATGCAGACCGTGTTCGTTGCGCACGGTAAACGTACCGGTGACCGAACCTGCCGCCGGGGCTTGCACCGCTGTTGCGGCCGGTGCATCGGTTGTCGGCTGCGGGTTGCCGTTCAGTGCGGCGATAATTTGTTCGGCGCTGCCGGTTAACAGCGTCTGCTGCACCGGATTATCCAACAGGCGCAGCAGCACGGGGTTAATCTGATCATTTAGTGCGGCAACGGTTAAGACGCCCTGTACGGTTTTGCCGTTGTTGTTAAACGGCGCTTTCGGGCGGCTGAACGCCAGAGCGTTTTTTTCATTACCGGCAACGGCGTCGGTAAGCCATAAACCGTTACCCAACGGCAACGCGGGGCTGGCGATAACCTCGGAAACGAAGTGATTATTCACCGCACTTTGCTCTTGCAGCTTGCCGGCGTTAATTGCCACTAACGTCAATAGACTTTGGCTGTCCACATTCAGGCTGATCGTCTCCGGAGTCAGGGTAACCTCTTGTTCGCCGGTTAAAATGGTGCGGAACTGTTTGACATCCTGCAAGGTGGCCAATTTTGCCGCGGTTTCTTCGTCGCCCAATACATGGGTCAGCTGCCGCAGCAGTGCCAGGTGTTCGTCGGAGCGGGCGGCGATCCCGATCACGATATAGGCGGTATTGCCTTCGCTCCATTCAATGCCCTGCGGAAACTGAAAAACCTGCACGCCGGTATTTTTTACCATGGAACGGGTATCCAGCGTACCGTGCGGGATGGCAATCCCGTTGCCCAAATAAGTGGAGGTTTGGGTTTCGCGCGCCAGCATGCCCTGTAAGTAGCCGCTTTCTACATAACCGGCCTGTTCTAATGCTTGTGCCGCCAGTTCAATCGCCTGCTGCTTATTGCTTGCCTGTGCAGATAAATGAATGTTAGTTTCGGGTAAATTAAACATTCCTTCTCCTTATGTGTCTCGATGGTTTAGATTGACTGAAATGCGGATAAATAAATTTATAAGCAAAAACCTTTCAGCCTATGGTTAAAAAGAGAAAGCTGTTGAGGTTATGTTGCATCAACAGCTTAGCCATATTGTTCCGATTATTTACCGCGGCAAAGGGTCAGAATCTGCTCGCTGCCCTGCACGATATATTCGTCGTCTTCCGACCGCACTTTATTTTTTTGTAAATCCAGCATGGCGTCGTAAATCCCCTGCGTTGCGCTCAGCTGGTCAATATGCTGCCAGCAGTTTGCGCTTAACCGGTTAAAATTGTTTTGCAGTTCCGAGGCGAAAACCACACCGCTGTAATAGGCGTAAATATTGCTGTCATGTCCGCCCTGATACAGATTGGCTTTGACTTTATCAATCGGCACTAAAATCCGCCCTAAATACCAGTCGTTGGCGCCGCTGGCGAAAGAGTTGACGTCATAATCCTGATTCACGCGACCGGCGTAAGTCTCTACCGTGGCGGCATAGGCAGTGGCGTAGGATTTCTGGTCGATTTGGTCTTTATCTAAATTGATAACGGGTTTTTTGTCACCCATAAACGGAATATACGAGGAAACGGAACATGCAGAAAGCACGGCAACCATGAATAGAATGGAACATTTTTTAAACATACGGGTCTTCCTGATTAAAACTGATTTCCGGCATTATACTGATTATAGGGGCGATAAAAAAGCAAAATGTATGGTCACGCTTTGAGCGAAATCATCTTTCCAGCTCTTCCGGAGTATTGATATTGGTAAAGGCGGCGCGTTGTGCGCTGAAATCCACCGCCTGTGCGCCGTTTTGCTGCATAAACTGCAAGATGCGGCGGTGTCCCTGCTGCAAAAAGTCCTCCAGTTTGTCTTTTAACGCAACGGCAAGCAGACAGCAGGTGGGATGTGCGCGCTCGCCGTCGTGCGCATAGGCGGCGAAAACATGCGATTTTTCCACCGCACTTTGCAGCGTTGTCCGCAGGTTGAGCGGAAGAAAGGGCGTATCGCAGGGCGCGAAAAGCACAAAATCCGTTTTTGCCCGTTCCAGCGCGCTCAGCATACCGCTCAGCGGCCCTTGGAAATCCGGCAGCCGATCGGCGAATACCGGCAAGCCGGCGGCGGCATAGCGCGCCTGATTGCGGTTGGCGTTAAGGGCGATTTCGCCGACCTGCACGGACAGCCGCCGATAAACGTGCATAAACAACGGTTCGCCGCGAAAAAGTTGCAGCCCTTTGTCTGCGCCGCCCATGCGTTTGGCCTGTCCGCCGGCTAAAATTACCGCACTAATTGTGATCGCCATGTTTTATTCTGCCCTTAATTCAAGTATGATTGACGGGATTTTGCACATAATAAGGAAAACTTTATGAAATGTCATCGTTTGAATGAAGTGTTGGAACTTCTACAACCCTACTGGTCTAACGATCCGGATTTGCACTTAATCCAGATTCTGCAGAAAATCGCCGCTGAAGCCGGCTTTGACAAGCCCGTTTCAGAGCTGACCGACGAGGTGATTATTTATCATCTGAAAATGTACGGCAAGGATAAAAATGAGCCCATTCCGGGGATCAAAAAAGATTATGAAGCAGATTTTAAATCCGCGCTGTTAAAGGCGCGCGGCATTATTAAATAAGGACGTTACAGTATGAAAAAATTTCTTTTTGCATGTATTTCATTTCTCTTTATCACCAATGCGCAGGCACTGGATTTAACGGAAGGCAAACAATATATCGAGCTGGATACCGCGCGTTCGCTGCAACCGGAAGTGGTGGAGTTTTTCTCTTTTTACTGCCCGCACTGTTATTCCTTCGAAATGGAATACGGCATTCCGCAAAAAGTGAAGGCGGCGTTGCCGGAAGGCACCAAGTTTAAACAATATCATGTCAGCTTCCTCGGTTTTCAATCGGATAATCTGACCCGCGCCTGGGCGCTGGCAATGGCGCTGGGCGTGGAAGATAAAGTGAAAGCGCCGTTATTCGAAGCCGCCCAAAAAGCGGTGGCTGACCGGGATCAGTCCGCACCTTCGCCGGATGCGGTGCGTAAAATCTTTTTGGCTAATGGTGTTACGGCGGAACAGTTTGACGGCGGAATCAACAGTTTTGCGGTAAACGGGCTGGTGAATCAGCAGGTTAAGCTGGCGGAAAAATTGCAGGTACACGGCGTGCCGGATTTTTATGTTAACGGCAAATTCCGCGTCAATCCTGAAGGGCTGACCCGCAGTGCGGACGGTTTCGTGCAGGACTATGTGGAAACGGTCAAGGGCCTGCTGCAAAAATAACAAAAAAATTGCAAAAGCGGTAAAAAATTGGTTTAATGCCTGCCGATTTTACTACTGATTATTTGAGGATATTATGGCTGAAAGTTTTAGCGTCACCCGTCGTTTCTTTGACGACAAGCATTACCCGCGCGGTTTTGCACGCCACGGTGATTACACCATTAAAGAATCTCAGGCACTGGAACAGTACGGGCAGGCGTTTAAAGCCTTGGAGCTGGGCGAACGCAAACCGGTGACCGAAGAAGAAAAAGCCTTTGTGGCGTTCTGTCAGGGTAAACGTGCGGCGGAAACCTTCTTTGAAAAGACCTGGTATAAATACCGTTCGCGCGTTTCCAGTACGAAACGGGTATATACCTTATCCGGCGTGGTGGGCGCGGATAATCTGGACGATTTTTCCGCGGAATAATAACGATCGCATTATTCAGATGAAAGGGCTTGATGATTTCAAGCCTTTTGTTTTTATGTTAGCAACCGTGAACAAAGCTCATGCAAAATTTACCGATTGAAGGATACGCCGCGCAGCTGGCGGAAAAACACAAAAAACTGACCGCACTTCTGGCGCCTTTCGGCGCGCCCGACATTCAGGTGTTTGATTCACCGCCGCAGCATTACCGCATGCGCGCGGAATTCAGAGTCTGGCATGAGAACGACGATCTGTATCACATTATGTTTGACTCGCACACTCGGCGCCGTTGCCGCATCGACAGCTTTCCCGTCGCGTCCCGTTTGATCAACCGGATGATGCAATCGCTGCTGCCGCGCTTAAAAACCAGCGAGGTGCTGCGCCGGCGTCTGTTTCAGATTGATTATCTCAGTACGTTGAGCGATAAAATTATCGTCAGCCTGCTGTATCATAAAACCTTGGATCAAACGTGGCTACAGGCGGCGCAAGACCTGAAAGCGGATTTGCAGCAGCAAGGGTTTGCGCTTGAACTGATCGGGCGCGCCAGCAAGCAGAAACTCTGTCTGGCGCAGGATTTTGTCGACGAAGTGCTGACGGTAAACGGAAAAAACTATATTTACCGCCAGGTGGAAAACAGCTTCACCCAGCCGAACGCGGCGGTAAACTGCAAAATGTTGCACTGGGCGCAGGCCTGTACGCAGGGCAGTCAGGGCGATTTGCTGGAGCTGTATTGCGGCAACGGCAATTTTTCCATCGCGCTGGCGCACAATTTCCGCAAAGTGCTGGCGACGGAAATCGCCAAGCCTTCGGTCGCCGCGGCACAGTTTAATATTGCGGCCAACCAGATTGATAATTTGCAGATTATCCGTATGTCGGCGGAAGAATTCACCCAAGCGATGAACGGGGTACGCGAGTTTAACCGTTTACGCGGCATTGATCTGCGTGAGTACCAATGCGATACCCTGTTGGTGGATCCGCCGCGCGCCGGGCTGGATGCCGATACGCTGAACATGGTCAGCCGGTATGCGCGCATTTTGTATATTTCCTGCAATCCGCACAGTCTGTGCGATAATTTGCAGACCTTATGCCGCACGCACCGAATTGAAAAAGCGGCGCTGTTCGATCAATTTCCTTATACGGAACATATGGAAAGCGGTGTATGGCTGATCAGAAAATAGCGATTCAGTTGCTGTGCGAAACGGAAACGCACGAAAATTTCACCGCACTTTGCGCTGCGCAAGGGCTGAGCCATGACCCGTCGGCGACGCTGGCATTGGTGCAGTGCGAGGTCAACGGCGAGGCGTGTTTGGTATTGCGCAAACTGGATGATGCAAAGTTAGGCGCGGTTTATGTGGATTTTGTCGGCGGCGCGCTGGCACATCGGCGTAAATTCGGCGGCGGGCGCGGCGAAGCCATCGCTAAAGCCATCGGGATTAAGCACGCTGAAATACCGACGGTACTTGACGCCACCGCAGGTCTGGGGCGTGATGCTTTTGTGCTGGCTTCGCTCGGCTGTCGGGTGCGTTTGGTGGAGCGGCATCCGGTGGTGTATTTATTATTGCAGGACGGCTTGCGGCGGGCTTATGCGGATGCGGAAATCGGCGCCATGATGCGACGGAATATGCGCTTACTGCCGGTTCGTCATATCGCGCAATTAGATCCCGCCACGGAATTTGCCGATGCGGTTTATTTGGATCCGATGTATCCGCATAAACCGAAAAGTGCACTGGTGAAAAAGGAAATGCGCCTTTTTCAGCAGCTGATCGGCGCCGATGCCGATGCCGATCAACTGCTGGCGCCGGCCTTGCGGTTGGCGCGTAAACGGGTGGTGGTGAAACGCCCCGATTATGCCGCTTTTCTTGCGCAAAAAGCACCGCACTTTAGCCGCGAAACCAAAAACCACCGCTTTGATATTTATCTGCCTCAGGCGGGATAACGGCACGCTCGGTGCGTGACGGAGAAAAGTGCGGTAAAAATGTTATGTGTTTTAGATAAGATGTATCAGAGAAAACGGCGGATAAATTTCCGCCGTTTTTGTTCGTCGTTTACAGGCTGAACGGTTGAATATAAGGCAGTTTGCCTTTTTTCAGCATTTCTTCGATACCGCTGCGGTGATCATTGCCCAAGCCGCGCAGCTCAAAGGTGAAGCCGATGCCGTGATCGTATAAGACTTCGTCATCGGTCTGGTTGGTACGGCTGGTGACATAGCGTCTTACCCCGACGCCGACGGCCCAACAACAGGCGTTATACTGTACGCCGAGGTATTGTTCCACCGGTTTTTTCAGCGCCAGATCCTGATAGTAACGCCCGACCACCGCCCAGTTGTCGGTAACTTCCCAGGCGGCGACGATGCCAAGCTGTTTGATATCCTGATTATAGCGGTTAATGCTGGAAGTCAGGTTTTGGTCGATATATTCCTGACTGGCGTAACGGTAGTTCAACTGAACCAGATTATTCCCCTGCGGATTGAATTCCAGCGTGGTATTGGCCAGTGACGTCTGGTTCAAACTGGTGTCGTATTGATAACTGCCGCGCCAGTTCCACTGCGGGTTAATGCGCCAGTTGGATTCCAGCGCCCAAGAGGAGGACGAACCGTGCGTGCTGTTTTGCGGATCGTCGTCGATACGGGAGTCGCGGATATAGTAGATTTGCCCTAAGGACAGATTAAAGCGCTCGTTGGCCTGCTCGTCATAAAAACGGGTGGTGCCGCCCACGGTGAACTGGTTGGCGGAGGCAATTCGGTCTAAGCCGCTGTAACGCCGGTCGCGGAATAACGAATAGTAATCCTGTTGCAGCAACACGGAGTCGTAACCGAAGCCCAGATATTGAGAATTCAGCTGCGAACCGATATTGCTTTGATCTTTATACGGGCGGTATAAATACTGCACTCGCGGTTCGATGGTCTGCGTGTAGCCGTCGATAAAACTCTGGTGGCTTGCCAGCAGGGTTTGCAGATCCACCTTCACCTGCGGCAGAACCCGGTTGACCGATTTCTGCACTTCTTCCGCATCGCGGTCGCTGCCTTTCGTTTGGTTGTAATGGGTGGCGTACAGTTTGGTTTCGATATTCAGGCTGCCGTATTTATTCGACAGCGGTAAGGTTAAACTCGGTTCCGCATGGAAACGCCAGGCTTTCGGCATCAGTGTGCTGTCATTTTCAAAGCGTACCGCTTGGGAAAACAGTTTGAAATCCAGTAAGCCGCCCGCTAGATCGTTTTTGTAATAATTAAAATCAATTTGCGGTAATGCGCGGTAAGGGCCGATACTGGCTTCATCAAAAACCTGGAACTGTTTTGCGGAAATGGAAAAATTATAGTTCGGCTGATAATAGGTGACGCGCGCGGTTTGATCAGCATAACCGTCGGTGCTGCTGCCGTAATCCGAATCGAAATCGTTAAAATAGCGTTTATCGCTGACCCGGGTATAATTGACATTTAGGCGCCAGTCTTGCAGAAAGCGAGAATTATGTTGCCAATGGAATAAATGACGGGAGCGGTTATCGTCGGTGAAATCGTCATAACGGTCGTCGCCCAAATATTCGCCGGCGATTTTGCCTTCGCCGAGCGCGGTCAGATAGCGGAATTCCCCGTTCATCTGCCAGCCGCGGTGCGACATATATTTCGGCGTGAGAGTAGCATCAAAGTTCGGCGCAATATTCCAATACACCGGCTGCGAATACCAGTATCCGTCGCGGCTTGAACTGCCGGCGTTCGGAATTAACAAACCGGAACGGCGGCGATCGCCGATCGGCAGCTGCAAATAAGGGGTATAGAAAATCGGTACGCCCTGCACCTTAAAGCGCGCATGCCACATTTCCACATATTCTTCTTTAATATGCTGACGCATCTCGCTGGCGTCAATCGCCCAAGCGTTATCATTCGGCAGACAGGTGGTAAAAGTCGCATTTTTCATTAAACGGTAATCGCTGCGCAACTCCACCTGTTCGGCTTTTCCGCGCCCCTGACGGTCAACCAGCTGATAATCGGCGTTTTCAATGTCGCTGTCTTTGGTATTGAGGTGAATTTTGGCGTTGTCGCCGGTCAGATTGATTAAATTGTCTTTATAGTCGAGTCCGCCTTTGGCATAAGCGTAGCGCTGAACGTTCTCGCCCTCGCCGGACTGGCGGACTTCCGCGATACGGGATTGCAGATGACGGTTGCCCTGTTTAATATCCACGCCGCCTTCATAGCGCGCGCTGGTCGGCTGATTCAGCTCGGCGCGATCCGCTTCGATATAAACCGGTTGATCATTAGGATCGCCCGTAATGACATCACCGCTGAAATGCGGTACGCCGATCAAACATTGTTGTTGTAAATCCGCCCGGCTTTGCGTGCTGTAGAAGGCGGTCAGAACAGACAGAGAAAGTAAAGTATAATAATGTCTTTTCATCGGTTAACCGTTTATCTGTGACGTAAAATTTGCTTGATTATAAAGAAAATCCGCTCAAAAAGCATGTTATTTATGCTTCCACCGGCAGCCGTTGATGTGATCGTCCACCAACCCCATGGATTGCATAAAGGCATAACAGGTGGTCTCGCCGACAAACACAAAGCCCTTTTTCTTCAGCGCTTTGGACATTAATGCCGAGGTCGGCGTTTTGGCCGGAATGCTGTCCGGCGTCGGCCGGTCGTTGATTTGCGGCTGATGATTGACAAACGACCAAATAAAATCGCTGAAATTTTCACCGCACTTTTCCATCGCCAGATAGGCATGGGCATTTTTGACGATGGCCTGTAGTTTGGCGCGATGGCGGATAAGACCCGGATTTAACATCAGACGGTCGATATCCTGTTCGCCCATGGCGGCGATTTTATGCGGGTCAAAATGGTAAAAGGCCTGACGATAATGTTCCCGTTTTTTCAGCACCGTAACCCAAGACAGCCCGGCTTGTTGTCCTTCCAGACACAATTTTTCAAATAATTTCACGCTGTCGTATTGCGGTTTTCCCCATTCCTGATCGTGATAATCAATATAAATCTGTGCGCTTTCGCACCATGAACAACGTGTTGTCATATTGTTACTCCAAATACTGTGATTGAGATCACGGTTATTTTTACCGGCTTCGCCTATGATAAGCGCCCTGAAAAGAGGCCGGCATTTGCCTATTACTATTAAAGCCAAAATATCCGTTTCTTCATAACGAAGATATGCTATTGTATTCGCCTACGACATAGAATGAAACCGTAATAAATAAAAGAGGAAAACTTATGACAACACAATTAGACGCTCTGCGCGGCATGACCGTGGTGGTTGCCGATACCGGCGATATCGATGCGATTAAACAATACCAACCGCAGGATGCCACCACCAATCCGTCCTTAATTTTAAGCGCCTCCGCCCTGCCGCAATACGCCGCGCTGATTGACGAGGCGATTGCTTATGCCAAAACGCAAAGCCAGGACCGCGCGCAGCAACTGATTGATGCGGAAGACAAACTGGCGGTCAATATCGGGCTGGAAATCCTCAAAATCGTGCCGGGACGCGTTTCTACCGAAGTGGACGCCCGCCTGTCTTATGACACCGACGCCACAGTGGCGAAAGCGCGCAAGTTAATCAAACTGTACAACAACGCCGGCATTGCCAACGAGCGGATTTTAATTAAAATCGCCTCCACCTGGCAGGGTATCCGCGCGGCGGAAATTCTGGAACAAGAAGGGATTAATTGTAATCTGACCTTATTATTCTCCCAGGCGCAGGCGCGCGCCTGTGCGGAAGCGGGGGTCTATCTGATTTCGCCGTTCGTCGGCCGTATTCTGGACTGGTATAAAGCGCACGGCGAGAAAAAAGACTATGCGCCGGCGGAAGACCCGGGC
>Ga0129306_1000835_pt1 | contig 42145 bp, 35 predicted proteins | sample P827metagenome_FD_94438 | JGI IMG/M metagenome (GOLD analysis project Ga0129306, IMG submission 94438) | Capybara group fecal microbial communities from Wisconsin, USA - P827 metagenome | ecosystem: Host-associated > Mammals > Digestive system > Large intestine > Fecal | place: USA: Wisconsin... | reverse complement strand
GAGCCGCCGCAAATTCACCTCACTCCGTCGCCTACGGCTCCTACATGAGGTGAATTTGCCATTATCTGCTTAACATCTTATTTTTTGAGGGTTAGTGTCCAAGATCATTGACAAGTGTACACTATTTTTTATTTCTTAACAATATCCGCTATTGCATTTTTGGTTCGGATAGACTATAATATTATAAAAGAATTATTACAAACTACAAACACAAGGCGGGAGGGAACATTATGATGATCTGCGGAAGATGCGGAAATATGATGGTACAAGGAGACTTTTCCATGCAGAAGGAAGGCATAGGCCGGAAAGGCGGTGCTTTCATTTATCCTGTTGCCGTTTTTTACAAAGATAATGAAATGATCTGTGAAGCTGAGGGAGAGACTACTATCGGATACTACTGCCCTGAATGCGGACTTCTTGTGGGCGTCTTTCCGCTTACTCATCCTACCGGATTCGTAGGAAAGTACCGACAGGATCTTGACGATAATGTGGACAAGCTTCCCACTAAGAATTGCCCGGAGTGCGGTTCGGATATTGATGTGGATTATCCCAGGTGTCCTTTCTGCGGATACCAGTTCTGATATGTGAGGCAGATACATGAAGGACGTTACAACATTATTCGGCAGCGCATTGGATAGATCCAGTTCCTATCTCTATACGTCTGTAAAATCTGCTCTTGAAGCTGATAATGATATCTGGTGTCTTGCCGATTCCGATACCAACGAAAAATGGGCGTATATCGGTAAAACCGACGGCGAATCCCTGACAGAATATTACGGTATTCTCTGTGAAGCATATCCCGTTGCTTTTCTGTATGATACTTGTCCCGACAAAATAAAAGCTGTACTTGACAAATGCGGTGTAGAATATACAGCTTTCGATGAGGAATTATCCTGCGATGAGGCGATTCTTCATCATTATATCACCGACACTCTTATAATAGACGACCGATTCTTAGAGGATGACTCCCTGCCGTTCGATCAGGAAGCTTTCGATATGATAGTTGACGGCCGCCGATACCTGACGCCTTATAAATTTGCATTTGATGACCTTATCTACAGCTGTCCGCACTACACTGTAAGCGAACTTGCAGGGATGGATATAACAGAAAAAGACAATGTTATTTTCCGCAAAGCCACCCCCGGGGAATACGTGCTGCTCGAAGATTTCCTCTACGAAGCCATATTCATCCCCGAAGGAGCAGTCTCTCCGCCGAGAGAGATAATAAAACGCCCCGAGTTGCAGGTCTATATCGAAAATTTCGGAAGCCGACGCAGTGACATCTGTATGTTTGCGGAAAAGGACGGAAAAGTGATAGGTGCCGCATGGGTGAGAATAATGAACGATTACGGCAGCATCTCTCCTCATATCCCATCACTTGCCATCTCGCTGTATCCTGAATACCGTGGACACGGTACCGGAACAGCACTTATGCGTGTACTTCTAAATGAAGTGCGAAGAAACGGCTACGGATTTGTATCGCTGTCGGTTCAGAAGGCCAACTACGCATACACGATGTATCGGAAGCTTGGCTTTGAAACTGTCAGAGAAACAGCTGATGAATACATAATGAAAAAATATCTTTTCTGAAAGACGTTCACTAACCGTGGTACTCTTACAGCAGTTTTTACACGTGTCTATCGAGGGAAACCCATTTGAAAAAGGGTTTCCCCCGATAAATACATATAAACCTGCCGTATGGGTACCACAGCTATGAGCGCCTTTTTAATTTTCTGTATATATTCTGAAAAAAATTACAATTTGATATAATCCTACATAAAAATGATGATTTTGTGTATAGATTTTTTTCTGTTTTTATGATATAATAATAACGCAGGATGGTTTCAACAAATTATTTTATTTATAGAAGGGAAATGATCGTATGAAACTATTTTCAAAAGCAGTTGCATTCGTAGCAGCTGCAAGTATGGCTGTGCCTTTTATCGGCACATTTCCGCCATCAGCAAATGCTGCGGCAAATGTTACAATTTCGCCGAACAATACCTATGAAATAAACAAAGGTATTTTCCAAGGCTGGGGTTCTTCACTCTGCTGGTGGGCAAACCGTGTGGGATATTCAGACTCTCTTTCTCAGAAAGCAGCTGACGCCTTCTACGGAGACGATGGACTTCGTCTTAACATTGCCAGATTCAATATCGGCGGCGGTGACGATCCGTCTCACCACCACATCACAAGAACCGACTCAAATATGCCCGGATACACCAAATACAACAACGGTGTAGTTACCTATGACTGGACAGCAGATGCAAACCAGCGAAATGTCCTCGACCGCTGTATCAAAGCAGCAGGGGATGATATGATAGTGGAGATGTTCTCAAACTCACCTCCGTATTATATGTGCAAGAGCGGCTGTTCAACAGGTAACAAGAACGCAGGACAGAATAACCTCAAGGATGATCAGTACACAGCTTTCGCTGAATATCTTGCTGAAGTCTGCAAGCATTTCGAGGAAAACTGGAACGTCAAGGTACAGAGCATCGATCCTATGAATGAGCCGTATACCAACTTCTGGGGAGCTTTCAGCGCCAAGCAGGAGGGCTGCCATTTCGATATCGGCAACTCCGAAAGCACTATTCTTGTTGAACTGAAGAAATCTCTCGCTAAAAGAGGTCTCAACGACATAATTATCAGTGCATCGGATGAAACTTCGATCGATACACAGATCGAAGCATACAACGCACTTTCTGCTGATGCAAAAAGTGTTGTCGGACGTATCGACACCCATACATATGGCGGAAGCAAGCGCTCACAGCTGAAAGATACCGCTATCAAGGCCGGTAAGAATCTCTGGATGAGTGAGGTTGACGGCAAGGGCACAGCCGGTGTAAACGCAGGCGGTATGAGTGCAGGTCTCTGGCTGGCACAGAGAATAACCACAGACTGCAACGACCTTAACGCAAGCGCATGGATACTCTGGCAGCTTATCGATAACCACGTAAGTTCCGTTGGTTACAACGGCAACAAGGACTCCGGTATGCCGAATATCAATGACGGCTTCTGGGGCGTAGCTGTTGCTGACCATGACAAGAACGAGATAATTCTCTCAAAGAAGTATTACGCATTCGGACAGTATACAAGATACATCCGTCCGGGTATGACTATGCTGAAGTCATCAGGTTCGACAATGGCTGCTTTCGACAAGAAGAACAATCAGCTTGTCATAGTTGCATACAACACCTCAGGAAGCGCAAGCGATATCAATTTCGATCTTTCACAGTTCGATGAGTTAGGCGCTTCAGCTCAGACTATACGTACAAGCCCTTCCGAGAACTGGGCCGACATCGGCAAAACAGCCATAAACGGTTCTTCACTCAAGGCTTCACTTGCCGCAAATTCCGTTACCACATTCATTATCAACGGAGTAAAGGGCGGTGCTGATCTTACTAATAAGATCAACGTTGATGCTGCTAATGTCACAGGTACAAAGTCATGGAAAGACTCATCTGACAACTACTCAAAGGTATTTGACGGAAGCACAGGCACTTTCTTTGACGGACTTGAAAACGGCTGGGTACAGGCTGATCTGGGACAGAGTTACGATATTTCAGCTATCGGCTTTGCACCAAGAAGCGGTTACGAATATCGCTGTGCTGACGGTAAATTTATGGTTTCCGACGATGGCGAGAACTGGACAACGATCTATACCATCAACGGTAAACCTGCTACAGGTATGAATTATGTTTCAAAATTCTCTGCCTCAGCAACCGGCAGATACATAAGATATGAGATTCCCGCAGGCGCTCCGAACAACGAGTATAACAAAGACAACGTTTACAACTGCAATATCGCAGAGATAGAGGTTTACGGAACACCTTCCAAGCTGGCCAATCTCAACAAAATAGAGATACCGACATCTTCTGTAACAGGTTCAGCATCATGGAGAGATTCATCTAACGACTTCACAAAAGCATTTGACGGCGATATCAATTCATTCTTCGACGGACTTGAAAGCGGCTGGGTACAGGCTGACCTCGGCGCTGTATACGATATCGACACCATCGGATTCAGTCCACGTAAGGCTTATGAAGCACGTTGTACAGACGGAAAGTTCCTCTTCTCACTGGACGGCGAAAACTGGACTGAAGCTTACACCATAACAAATAAACCTGTTTTCGGTATGCAGTATGTGACCGATCTCAAGGGTGATACCAAGGCAAGATATATCCGCTACGAGATACCTTCCGGTGCACCTGCAAATCAGTACAACAGCGATAACGTTTATAACTGCAACATCGCAGAAATAGCTGTATACGGACAGAAATCAGCTGAGCTGAAAGGTGATATAGACTGCAACGGAAAGGTTGACTCAGAAGATCTCATTCTCCTCAGTCAGTTCCTCCACGGCAAAAAAGTCACACTCGACAATGATTCAGCCGATCTCAACAAGGACAGCGTTCTTGACGTATTTGATCTTGTAGAGCTCAGAAAAATACTTAACAAATAACATCAAAGCCGACTTTGCATAATGCAGAGTCGGCTTATTATATATCATGATATAACTAAAATATACAAACAAAAAAACTAATTAGAGTATTATATCAATTGTTTGATTGTAACAAATTTAATAAATTCGACAATCTTGCAGACTTTTCGACATATTATATCACAACAAACTCTTGCATTTTTCTTGTGTTTATTGTAAAATATATGTAGTAGGAAATTTGAAAAGGAGATATATTATGGAAAACGATAGAATAAAAGTACTAATAGGAGACGATACCGCTAACAACGGTATAAGACTTGCTTCAACGCTGCGAGAGAAGGGAATATACGCTTACACCAGAAAACGAGAAGGAAAAGCCCTGTTTGACTCTGTGCTGAAAGAGAAGCCTGATGTTGTGATAACTGATCTTACTTATCCTGATTCAGATGCAATAATACTCATGAAAGAGATTCGGACAGCTTCTAAGAATCCGCCTGCATTCATAGTAGTGTCAGATATCTACAACAGTTTCATCGAGCGCCAGGTCATCGAAAACGGAGCGTCTTATTTCTTCGCCAGACCATACGACCACGACGAGCTTGAAAAGATCATCAGAGGAGTGGCACATAAAAGTGAATCAAAGAAGAGCAACGATGTGGAAATGATGGTTACGGATGTTATCAGAAATCTTGGAGTTCCAGCCCATATCAAAGGCTATCACTATCTGAGATGTGCTATCCTCAATTCTATAAGGGACTTCACACTTATGGAATGTGTAACAAAACAGCTTTATCCGTTTGTTGCACGTGAATACAATACCACATCTTCAAGAGTTGAAAGAGCTATCCGTCACGCTATCGAAATAGCCTGGGACAGAGGCAATTCCGAGGAGATCAGCAATTATTTCGGATACAGATCTGATAATTACAGATGCCGACCCACCAATTCTGAATTCATCGCTCTCATCACTGACAAACTGAGACTCCAGCTGAAAAACGCAGGAGAGATATAATATAAAAGCCCGAACACATTAACCTCGGTACTCATATAGAAACTTTATACGCATTTATCAGGGGAAACCTTTCCTCAAAAAGGTTTCCCTCAATAGACACGTGTAAAAACTTCTGTACAAGTATCAGGGTTAACGTGCTCGGGCTATTTATTACATTATCTTTTTCCCTGCCAGGTATTTCGTCTTACAAGTTCTTTGTCAATGCCGCCGAGTACCGATTTTTTATCCGCACTCCATGCAGGAGCGATAAGCTTTGATTTATCGCCGTCGCCTGTAATACGCTCTATGACCGTTTCTGGAGGCAGAAGTTCAAGCTGCCTTACTATGATATCTATGTACTCATCCCTGCTGAGCAGTGTAAAACCGCCATTTTCGTATATTTCTGCAAGACGGGTACCACGTATTACATGAAGCATCTGAAGCTTTACTCCCCCAGGAGCAAGTTCAGCTATTTGCCTTGAAGTTTCGATCATCATTTCTGCGTCTTCCCCCGGAAGACCATTTATGATATGCAGACAAGTACGGATATGCCGTTCTTTCAGCTTTTTATATCCATCAAGAAACTCTGCATGAGTACAGCATCGATTTATATACCTTATCGTTTCATCATGAACAGACTGAAGCCCCAGTTCAACTGTAAGATCAGTAACATTATTCAGTTCAGACAGCAGATCAAGCACCTCATCGGAAAGACAATCAGCACGTGTACCTATTGAAATTCCTTTGACATATGGATAATCAAGCACCGAAAAGAAAACCTCTCTCAGCTTCCTATCAGGAGCATATGTATTGGTATTTGCCTGAAAATAGGCAATTACCGCTGATTCTTTGTGCTTTGCCGAAATTCGTTTATACTCAGCTTCAAGCTGTGCCGCAACAGAAAGCAGGGGAGAGGTAAAATACCCGCTCCCCCCATCACAGAAGATACACCCTCCTGTGCCTTTTGTTCCGTCAATATTAGGACAGCTGAAACCGCAGTCGATCACAGCTTTAAAGACCTTTTCTCCGTATTTCTTCTTATTGTAATAGTTCAGCGTGTGGTAACGCTTATTATCAGATGAATAGTGAAAAGGACTGTTATTCTGACTCACTCTTCTTCCTTCGCAGTAACAGCGATACCAAGAATATCAAGGCTGTCCTTGTCCACAGTTGAAGGACACTCAGACATGATCTCACTTGCATTCTGAACCTTCGGGAATGCTGTAACGTCACGGAGACTGTCAGCCTTGCACATTATCATAGCAAGACGGTCAAGACCGATACCCATACCGCCGTGAGGTGGTGCAGCGTAACGATAAGCGTCAACCAGGAATCCGAACTTAGCCTGAATCTCTTCGTCAGTCATGCCGAGAGCCTCAAACATTTTCTGCTGAAGTTCAAAATCAGTGATACGCATAGAACCGCTTGAAAGCTCAGTTCCGTTGAGAACCAGATCCCATGCCTTTGCACGTACATTTGCGGGGTCACTGTCGAGATAGTCAAGACACTCTTCCATAGGCATAGTGAATGGATGATGTGCAGCAACCCATGTATTGTTATCTTCATCGTACTCGAAGAAAGGCATTTCAGTGATCCAGAGGAAATTGTACTGATCCTCAGGAATAACATCAAGCTTCTTAGCACAGATAAGACGAATAGCGCCGAGAGTTGAAAGTACTGTCTTGGTCTTGTCAGCACAGATGAGAACAAGGTCGCCCTGCTGAGCGTCAACAGCTGAGCATATCTTTTCAAGATCGCCGTCAGCGAGGAACTTCTTGAACGAGCAGTTAGGCTCATCAGCCCAACGAATGTAAGCAAGGCCCTTAGCTCCGATGCCCTTAGCGTGGTCAACCAGCTTGTCGATCTCCTTACGAGTATATGCAGCAGCGCCGTTCTTGACATTGATAGCACGAACAGAACCGCCGTCCTCGATAGCGCTCTTGAATACAACAAAGTCGATATCCTTTACAGTATCAGTGATGTCCTGTATCTCAAAGCCGAAACGAGTATCAGGCTTATCAGAGCCGTAACGATTCATAGCGTCTGCAAAAGTAAGACGGGGAAGGGGAGTTGGAACATCAACGCCCATTACTTTCTTGAACACACGCTGAATGAATCCCTCAACACATTCCTGGATATCCTCAGCGTCAACGAATGACATTTCAAGATCTATCTGAGTGAATTCAGGCTGTCTGTCAGCACGGAGATCCTCATCACGGAAGCAGCGTGCAAGCTGGATATAACGGTCATAGCCTGCTATCATAAGGAGCTGCTTGTAGATCTGAGGTGACTGTGGGAGAGCATAGAATTTGCCGGGATGAACTCTTGAAGGGATGAGGTAGTCTCTTGCACCCTCAGGAGTTGACTTCATCATCATAGGTGTCTCAATTTCAAGGAAGCCGTTCTCATAGAAGTATTCACGGGTAACCTTAGCGATCTCATGACGCATGATGATATTTCTCTGGAGAGGTTCACGGCGAAGATCGAGATAACGGTACTTCAGACGAAGCTCCTCATTTACCTTTGTCTCTGCTGTGATCTCGAAAGGCGGAGTTTCAGCCTTTGAGAGAACTCTCAGATCGGTTACGAAAATCTCGACGTGGCCTGTCTTGAGCTTATCGTTCTTGCTTTCACGCTCACGGACTTCACCCTTGACCATAAGTACATCTTCACTTCTGCATGAAGAAGCTTTTTCAAAAATAGCCTTGTCTGTAGTCTCATTGAAGAGAAGCTGAACAACACCTGTTCTGTCTCTGAGAACGATGAAGATCACGCCGCCCTTGTCTCTTACTCTTTCTACGAATCCGCCAACAACTACTTCCTTTCCAATCTCAGTAACATCTCCGCAGTAGTGTGTGCGCTTTAAACCTTTCATACTATCAGCCATTGCTGTATCCTCCTGTATAAAGCGGACAGTACATCTGTCCGCCGAATTTATTTTATTGCTGCTGTCCGCCCATCTGGCTGAACATTTTAACTGTTGAAGCCTCGTCGATCTCTTCAAACATCTTGTCGATGTAAACAGAATCGAAAGCGCCTACGAACTTATCATCAAGAGCAACCTCGGTTTCTTCGCCCTTGGACATTTCCTTCAGCTTGACCTTTCCGCTTTCAAGCTCGTTATCACCGATAACAACGGTGAATGCAGCATTGATCTTGTTAGCGTACTTCATCTGAGGCTTGATGCCACGGCCCATAAGATCGTACTCAGCGCAGTAGCCCAGTTCACGAAGATCCTTGGTAAGCTGCATAGCCTTTTCAAGAGCAGCATCACCCATAGTTGCGAAATAGATGTCGCACTTCTTAGGTGTAAGATAATCGCAGCCCTGCTTGTCCATAACAAGGAGAAGTCTCTCGATACCCATACCGAAGCCCAGTGCAGGTGTTGACTGACCGCTCAGCTGCTCTATAAGACCGTCATAGCGTCCGCCGCCGCAGACAGTACCCTGTGCGCCGATCTCGGTAGTTACAAATTCAAATACAGTCTTTGTATAATAGTCAAGACCACGAACGATACGTGGATCGACCTTATACTCAATGCCGAAACCGGTAAGATACTTCTGGAGCTTTGTAAAGTGGTCGGAACAATCCTCGCAGAGATAATCTGTGATAACAGGAGCATCCTTGCCAATCTCCTTACAGATAGGGCTCTTACAGTCGAGAAGTCTCATCGGATTCTTGACGAGCCTTTCCTTGCAGGTATCGCATAATTCATCAATATGAGGCTCAAAATAGGCTTTAAGTGCTTCATGATACTTGGCACGGCAGTTCGGACAGCCGATAGAATTGATAAGAAGCTCAATATTTTTCAGTCCGAGACGCTCAAGAAGTGTCTTCGCAAGGAGTATGACCTCAGCGTCAGCTGTAGGTGCAGCGCTTCCGGCCATTTCAATTCCAAACTGATGGAACTCACGGAGTCTTCCTGCCTGAGGACGCTCATGACGGAAGCATGAGATGATATAGTATATCCTCTGCGGCAGAGCTTCATTGAGAAGTCCGTTCTGGAGCATTGCACGGATAGCGCAGGCTGTACCCTCAGGACGAAGAGTAAATTCAGTTTCTTTAGCCTTAACAGTATACATCTCCTTCTGCACAACATCGGTAGTCTCACCGACAGAACGCAGGAAAAGATCTGTATTCTCAAAGGTAGGGAAACGAAGCTCACCGAAACCAAAGCTTTCAGCAGTCTCCCTTGCGATTTTTTCTATGGTGTGCCATTTGTAAACGTCCTTCGGAAGTACATCCTCAGTACCGTTGGGGCGTTTGATATTTAAAGCCATATTATCCAGCCTTTCTATAATTATAAATTCTTCTCACATGAAAATTGTCCCTGAGAAGGGACAATTGAACATCAGATGCTCGGATTACCGACCTCACGCCAGTCAAGATCGCCTCTTTCAAGGGCAAGGATGAGGGCTTCGGCGGTTGCGATATTTGTGGCAACAGGTACATTATGAACATCACAGAGTCTGAGAAGGTTCATACCGTGCACATCTGCCGCCTTTGGATTTATAGGATCTCTGAAGAAGAGGAGAACGTCCACTTCATTGCAGGAGAGGAGTGCAAGTATCTGTTCTGCACCGCCCTGACCGCTGAGATATCTCTTGATCGGAAGTCCTGTAGCTTCGCTTACCTGCTTTCCTGTAGTATTAGTCGCAATAAGAGTATGCTTTGATAAGATGCCGCAGTAAGCACTGCAGAACTGTACCATAAGCTCTTTCTTAGCATCATGTGCAATAATTGCTATCTTCATATTTCTGTCCTTTCCCCGCTGAGCGGTTGTATTTCAAATATATCAAGAAGTCTTGACAGTAAGCGGAACAAATTCTCCGCCGAGTCTCTTTGAAATGGCATCAAAAGCCTTGAGAGCCTCTGAATCGGTAGGGATAGGCGTACCCTTACCGGTAGCGACTGTCATTTTGAAATCATCGGGAATAACACCTATAAGCTGAACGCCGACCTTATCAATGATCTCATCGAGGTTGGCAACAAGAGCTTCACCGATAACTTTCTTGCTTATTTTATTGATAATGAGACGCTGACTCTTATTTCCTCTGTTGTAGAACTCATCCGACATGAGGCTTGCATCTCTGATACAAACAGGGTCAGGAGTAGAAACAACGAGGATAAGGTTAGCCTGTTCAACGATATCGAATACATGGGAATTGATACCCGCACCCGTATCGATGATGATATACTCAAAATATTTTTTTACTGAACGGCAGATCTCAACGATCTGTTCAGCCGAAACACTTGTGAGACTTTTCGGAGCGCAGAGCAGATTGAGATTTGAAGCCATAGGAATCGGGGCGATAGCTTCAAGAGCACTCTTTTTGCCTTTGAGAACATCACCGAGATCGTATCTGATATCATCTTCAACGCCGAACATGATATCAAGACATCTGAGACCGAAATCCAACTCAATAATGAGGGTTCTGTGTCCTTGTTTTGCGAGAGTGTAGCCAAGTCCTGCGCAAACGGTTGACTTGCCCGTACCGCCCTTGCCTGATGTGATCGCAATAATTTTAGACATTATATTTCCTTTCCGATATCCGTGAGACTCTGAAACAACAGACTCTGCTGCATCTGACAGGGATACACTGCAAATGAAGTAATTCACTGAAAGCAACGATCAGCCATGTACGGTTAATCTATCATTGCTTATAGCGGCGAACAAACGATCATATTACAGCATTATCCAGGTAAAATGCCGGATCCTCATAAATAAACTAATAAATTATAATTCCAGAATATATTATATCACAAAATTTGCTTAATGTCAAAGAAGTTTTTTGTATAAAACTGAAGATTGTATAATTTGGCATATTTCAATAAAAATTATTGGTGATTTCGACCAAGTCTCATATAAATTCCAGTATTTTTTCAACGGTTTTTTCTATATTTCTGCCGTTTTCATCAATTATAACATCTGCATATTTCTCATATATCGGGCATCTTTCATTATAAAGATCAGACAATTTCTGTCCGTTTCTTATAACAACGCCTCTGTTTTTAATATTGCCAAGGCGGTATTTAAGCTTTCTGTAATCAAGTTTCAGATAAAAGATCTTTCCGAGCTCAGATAGCTTTTTCATTGCATCATCGCCATAGATAACACTTCCGCCTGTGGCGATAACAGCCTTTTCAGCGTTGAGTCCGCTTATGATATCATTTTCTTTTGCGATGAATCCGTCAATACCTTCCTCGGAAATAATATCCTTGAGCAGCTTCTTTTCATGCTCCTGAATAACGATGTCGGTATCAATAAATCTGTATCCGAGGATCTTAGCAAGAATGACCCCGACTGTGCTTTTGCCGACACCGGGCATTCCGATAAGAACAATACTATTTTTCATTTTTCACCCCTGATATACAATATAATATTTATTTTACTCTTATTTTTAAGAGATGTCAATAGATGCTTAAAATTTAGAGGCAATATTATTTATTTATATTTTAATAGGAAATCGTAATATGCATACCAAATGAGCAAAAACATTTTCTGTTTAAGGCAGCACCGCACAAAACTTGTGCTGAATATGCGCCGACAGATTTTTCGTCAGATTGTATGGAAATTCCGCAGGCATACTGACGTATGTCAAGGGATTTCTGTGCAAGATGGCGGAAAATATGTAAGCAGATTCAGTGCAAAGCCGTCAGGCGGGCTTTGTGCGGTGTTGCCTTAAAGAAAAACTCACAAAAATATCTTGACACAGCTTTGATTTTGGTGTATAATTAATGTGCTGAGCAAATAAGCGCAAAGGGGAGCTGTCTGTAGGGAGGGCTCCTTTTCTGTTTATTTGCAGATTATTATTGCATATGTTATAAAATTCTAACCCTCTGCATATTGACAATTTCATGACAGAATGTTATAATAATCTCATCAAATGACCAAAAGTCATTTTCAAGGAGGGATAATTTTGGCATCAGAATCAGTAAAAAAGATCCTTGCCGCCGAAGCAGATTCGGAAAAGAAAAATTCCGAGGCAAAAAAGCGGCGTGATGAGATCATCAACGAAGCAGCCGGAAGATCATCTCAGGCTGTTCAGAAACGTCTGGCGCTCGCTTCTCTGGAAGCTGCAAAAATGCGGAATGACATAAGATCAAAAGCAGAGCAATACCGCATGGAAGCTGAAAGAACGTGCAATAATGATATCGATCTCATCTCATCGCAGGCTCAGAAAAACATGGATAAAGCGATCAGCGCTGTTATCGAAAGATTTTTCTGACCCGCTTCCCTAAAAAAGGAGAGTGATATAATATATGTCGAAGCTCAGAATGAAAAAGATCGAGCTGATCGCTATGCTGACTGACAGCAAAAAGATCATCGAACTTTTGCAGAGAAGAGGCGTAGTAGAGATTTGCAGCAACAACGATGAAGAACTGATGGATACCAACGTTACCGCTGTTATCGGCGAATTTGAAAAATTCCGGAGTACTGCCGTTCAGGCGCTTGATATCCTCGAAACTTACGCTCCCGAAAAGGCAAGCTTAGCTGATATGCTGGAGGGGCGCAAGGAAGTGGAGACTGATACTTTCGGCAAGGAAGCCATGAAGCTTGAAAAAGTAATGAACGCTTCCAACGAAATAATCCGATGCAGCAGACTGATAGCTGATGCGGATTCTTCTGTTTCACAGTTCAATCTGAAGATAGATACTCTTCAGCAATGGTCTGACCTTGATGTTCCTATGAACTTCAAAGGCACCGCCACAACATCAGCTTTCATTGGTACCGTGCCCTTTCCTACAAACGCCGCTGATATGGAAGCACAACTCCCGGAGGGGTGCAGTGCCGAAGTTATTTCTCTATCAAAAGAACAGACCAACCTCTTTATTCTTTGCAGAAAAGAAACAGCCGAAGAAGCTGAAATCGCTCTGCGAAAGCTGGCTTTCATTCCTCTTTCCGAAAATGACAAGCGAACGCCTTCAGAAGTCATAAAAGACTGCCGCATGGAGATCGCTAAACTGGAAGAGGAGAAAAAACAGGCTGCCGAGCACATAAAAAAACTGGCAGAGCATCGGGATAAGCTGAAATTCACCATAGATTATCTTCAGATGCGAAAGGATAAGTATGAAGCACTCAGCAATCTCGGATTCACTGAAAGCACTTTCATACTAACAGGATTCATCCCCGAGAAATACTGCGACAAACTGAAAAAGGAACTCACATCAAAGTATACTGTTGCAGTAACCTATACAGATCCCGCAGAGGACGAGGATGTTCCCGTACTTCTTGAAAACGGACGCTTCTCTGAACCTGTGGAAGGCATTACAAGAATGTACGCAATGCCGTCTAAGATAGATGTAGACCCGACGCCTGTAATGTCGTTTTTCTATTATCTGTTCTTCGGTATGATGCTTTCGGATGCAGGCTACGGTCTGGTGATGACCATAGGAACAGCCGTTGCACTGAAAAAATTCAAGCTTGAAGACAGTATGCGGAAAACACTCACTATGTTCCGCAACTGCGGTATCTCCACTGTTTTCTGGGGGGCACTTTTCGGAAGCTGGTTCGGCGATATCGTTCAGGTCATATCAAGAGAATTTTTCGGCAAGGAAATAGGCAGTATTGCTCTATGGTTCGAGCCTATGACAAATCCTGTAAAACTGCTCCTGTTCTCATACGGACTGGGTATTCTTCACCTTTTCCTTGGCGTGGCAGTAGCCTTCAAGATGTCATGGGACAAGGGCGATAAACTGGGAGCGGTATTCGATGCACTTCCTGTCTACCTAATAGTTACAGGCGTTGCACCTGTGGGAGTTTCAATGTTCACGGATGTTGATCCTACTCTGAAGCAGATCGGACTGTACGTAATGCTTGCGGGCATAATAATACTCGTTCTCACCGCAGGAAGAACATCTAAATCCATATTCGGAAAATTCTTCGGCGGTTTGTACGCCCTTTATAACACGGCTACAGGCTATCTCGGCGACATTCTTTCATATTCACGACTTCTTGCGCTGGGACTTGCTACAGGTTCTATCGCAAGCGTCATAAACCTTATGGGAACGATGCCAGAAAACAAGATAATCAAGCTTATTCTTTTCATTGTAGTATGTATTGTCGGTCACACAGCTAACCTTGCAATAAATCTGCTTGGTGCTTATGTCCATACAGACAGACTTCAGTTCGTTGAACTGTTCAGCAAATTCTATACAGGCGGCGGAAGAGAATTCGAGCCGCTTACAGTAAACACAAAGTATATAAAATTCAAGGAGGAAAAATCTCATGAGTAACGGAATTATTTTAGCACTTATCGGTGCAGCACTGGCTACACTTTTAGCAGGTATAGGTTCAGCAAAGGGCGTTGGCCTTGTTGGTGAGGCAGCTTCAGGCGTTGTATCAGTTGACCCTTCAAAGTTCAGCAAGGTACTTATCCTTGAGCTTCTCCCCGGCACACAGGGACTTTACGGCTTCCTTTCATCACTTCTCATCCTCAACCGTACCGGTATTTTAGGCGGAAACGCTCTTGAACTTACCACTGCCCAGGGACTCGGCTTCCTCGCAGCTTCGCTTCCAATTGCAGTTGTAGGTCTTATCTCAGGTATCATCCAGGGAAGAACAGCTGCCGCAGGTGTAAGCATCACAGCAAAGAAGCCCGATCACAACGGAAAGGCTATCATCATGGCTGCTATGGTAGAGACATACGCTATCATCGCTCTCCTCGTATCTATTCTTATGATAGTTAACGTTGCTGTCTGACGGAGGTGTTCTGAATGGCAGGACTTGACGAGATACTGAACATGATATCTGCTCAGCAGAAGCAGACTGAGGACAGTATCATCAAGGCAGCTGAGACAAAGGCACAGCAGATCATAAAAGAAGGCGAATCCAAGGCTCAGACTGCATATGATGAATACATCAGAAAAGCAAAAACACAGCACGAAAGAGACTACGAAAACAGCCTCAGCGCCATAGATGCGGAAATGAAAAGAAGGCTTCTTTCATGCAAGGTCGAACTTATAAATACAGCAATAGAAAAAACTATCCGGAAGCTTAAAGATCTCCCCGATAAGGATTATTTCGACCTTATCGTAAGGCTTGCTGAAAAGCATATGCAGGCAGGGGAGGGAACTATCAGCTTCGGCAGCAGCGACCTGAAAAGACTGCCTGCCGATCTTGAAAGCAGACTTAACGAAAAAGCCGCTAAGTCATGCGGAAGCGTGAAGATAGCATCCGGATCAGCCGATATAGAGGACGGCTTTATCCTCAGATACGGTCTGATATCCGAGAATTGCTCATTCAGGGCAATAATCGAATCAGAATCCGAAGAAGTAAGAGATATCGCTGCAAGAGAACTGTTCAGGCAGGTGGAATAATGAGCGGAACAAATTATGCAAACGCTGTAGGTGCAGTAAGAGCTATGGAAAGCAGTCTGCTCAGCAGGAACGACATTGACCAGCTCATCGCTGCAAGAACAAATGCCGATCTGCAAGCTATGCTTGCTTCAAAGAAAAATACGGATACTCCCCAGAACACTTTGCAGCAGGTATGGGAACTGATACAGAACTACGCTCCTGACTGCGAAGAACTGAAGATCCTGCTCTACAGGAATGATTTCCATAACCTCAAAGCTGTGATCAAAGCGATGATCCACAATCGTGATCCTAAGCTTTATTACATCGACCCCTCCAACGTTTCAATTGACGAACTCAAAGAAGCGGTAAGCAAAAAGGAGTACGATATACTTCCCGTTTATATGAGGGAAACCGCTGCACAGGCTTACAAGCTTGTAACGGAAACTCTTGACGGTCAGCTATCGGATATGCTGATAGACAAAGCCTGTCTTGAAGCTATGAAAAAAAGCGCTGATGAACTCGGAAACGGCTTCATGCAGGAGTACGCTAAGCTTATCGCAGACTGTGCTGATATAAAGACAGCATACAGATCATGCCTTATGAAAAAGACTCTGCCTTTCATAGAAAAGGCTCTCTGCGGCTGCGGAAAAATTGACAGGGAAGACCTTGCAAGAGCTGCTGCTGAAGGAACAGATACACTTTTCGCTTATCTCGAAAACACGTCTTTCAGTGATGGTGCAGCACTGCTGAAAAGCTCGCCTGCTCAGTTTGAAAAGTGGTGCGATGACATTATAACAGAACACGCAGAAAGCGCACGTATGACTGCATTCGGCATCGAGCCCCTTGCTGCATACTTCATAGCAAAAGAGGCTGAAATCAAGGACATAAGAATACTGACCGTATGCAAGGAAAGCGGTACAGATAACGATACGATCACGGAAAGGATGAGAAAGCTCTATGTATAAGGTGGCAGTCATAGGCGATACAGCCAGCGTTTCGGGCTTCGCCGCACTCGGACTTTCTGTATTCCGTGAGACCGAACCCGAAAAAATATCAAAGCTTATCTCAAAGCTTGCAGCCAGTGAGTTTGCAGTAATTTACATCACCGAACCTGCGGCTGCATTGGTAAGCGATACTATAAACAAGTACAGGAGTGCAAAACTCCCGTCCATCGTTCTTATACCTGCAATCGAAGGCAATACAGGCGATGGCATGAGAGCGCTGCATCAGGCAGTCGAAAAGGCTGTCGGCTCCGATATATTAAATTAGGAAAGAGGCGGATAAACAGAAATGTACAGCAAAGGAACAGTAGTAAAAATTTCAGGACCGCTTGTAGTTGCCGAAGGTATGCGTGACGCCAATATGTTTGACGTTGTACGTGTCAGCGAGAAGCGCCTTATCGGTGAGATAATCGAAATGCACGGTGACCGTGCTTCAATACAGGTCTACGAGGAAACATCAGGACTTGGCACAGGCGAAAACGTAGAATCTACAGGAGAGCCTATGAGCGTTGAGCTTGGCCCCGGTCTTATCGGAAGCATATTCGACGGAATACAGCGTCCCCTTGACGATATCCGCAAGGTATGCGGAAACAACCTTGCAAGAGGAGTTGAAGTTCCCTCACTCAAAAGAGAGCCGAAGTGGAAGTTCACCCCTTCAGTAAAAGAAGGGGATAAGGTGATCGGCGGAGACGTCATCGGTACAGTCCCGGAGACTGATATAGTTCTCCACAAGATCATGGTCCCCAACGGTGTTGAGGGTACTGTAAAGAAAATATCCGAAGGTGAATTCCATGCAGATGAAACTGTTTGTGTCATAGACACAGGCAAGGGCGAAAAGGAACTGAGCCTTATCCAGAAATGGCCTGTAAGACGTGGCCGTCCGTATAAGAAAAAGCTTTCACCCGATATGCCGCTGGTAACAGGTCAGCGTGTAATTGACTGCCTTTTCCCTATCGCAAAGGGCGGTGTTGCAGCTATCCCCGGTCCTTTCGGAAGCGGAAAGACCGTAACTCAGCATCAGCTTGCAAAATGGGCAGCTGCTGATATCATCGTATATATCGGCTGCGGTGAGCGTGGAAACGAGATGACCGATGTCCTTAACGAATTTCCTGAGCTTATCGACCCACATACAGGAAAAACACTGATGGAGCGTACAGTTCTTATCGCTAACACATCAGATATGCCTGTTGCAGCCCGTGAAGCATCAGTATATACAGGTATAACTATCGCTGAATATTACCGTGATATGGGCTATTCCGTAGCTCTCATGGCTGACTCCACGTCACGCTGGGCAGAGGCTCTCCGTGAAATGTCGGGACGTCTTGAAGAAATGCCCGGTGATGAAGGCTATCCTGCTTATCTTGGAAGCCGTCTCGCTCAGTTCTACGAGCGTGCAGGCCGTGTTATATCAATGGGCAGCGACGGCAGGGAAGGCGCACTTTCCGTTATCGGTGCTGTATCGCCTCCCGGAGGTGATATCTCGGAACCTGTATCACAGGCTACTCTCCGTATCGTAAAGGTATTCTGGGGACTTGATTCAAATCTGGCTTATCAGAGACATTTCCCTGCTATAAACTGGCTGACCAGTTATTCTCTCTATGCCGATTCACTGGCTGAATGGTACGATAACAACGTATCAAAGGACTGGATGAAGTACAGAGCAAGATTCATGGAGATACTCCACGACGAAGCCGAACTCAAGGAAATTGTAAAGCTCATCGGTATGGATGCTCTCTCAGCAGGCGACAGACTGAAAATGGAGACCGCCCGCTCTATCCGTGAGGACTTCCTCCATCAGCTGGCTTTCCATGAAGTTGATACCTATACCAGCCTGAAAAAGCAGCTCTACATGATGCAGCTCATCCTCAACTTCAATGATGAAGCAGCAGAGGTGCTTGCCAAGGGTGCAGACGTGGAAGCAGTTGCAGAGCTGCCTGTACGTGAAAAGATAGGACGTTTCAAGTACGTCCATGAAGATGATACTGATTCCGAATTCAGCAAGCTTTCGGTAGAGATATCATCAGAACTCAATGATCTGCTTAAAAAGGAGGATGACTGATGCCAAGAGAATACAGAACAATCGAAGAAGCAGCAGGTCCTCTGCTTCTCGTAAAAGATGTAGAAAACGTAACTTACGGCGAACTTGCCGAGATAAGACTTAAAAACGGTGAAAAGAGAAGATGCCGTGTTCTTGAGATAGACGGAACAAATGCTCTCGTTCAGCTTTTTGAAAATGCCGCAGGTATTAACTTACAGGACAGCAGCGTTGTATTTTCGGGACACCAGATGGAACTGGGAGTTTCTGAGGATATGCTGGGACGAGTTTTCGACGGCCTGGGACGTCCGATCGATGACGGCCCTGAGATAATCCCCGATAAGCGTATGGACGTAAACGGTCTGCCTATGAACCCTGTTGCAAGAAAATATCCTCAGGAATTCATACAGACAGGCGTTTCAGCGATAGACGGCCTGAACACACTTGTAAGAGGTCAGAAGCTTCCTATTTTCTCAGCCAGCGGTCTTCCTCATGCACAATTCGCCGCTCAGATAGCAAGACAGGCTAAGGTTAGAGGCAAAGATGAGCAGTTCGCTGTTGTATTCGCTGCAATGGGCATCACTTTTGAAGAGTCGGAATTCTTCGTAAAGAGTTTCCGTGAAACAGGTGCTCTCGACAGAACAGTCCTGTTCATCAATCTCGCAAACGACTCAGCTATCGAGCGTCTTGCAACTCCTAAAATGGCACTGACTGCCGCTGAATATCTTGCATTTGAAAAGGGTATGCACGTACTTGTCATACTCACCGATATCACTAACTATGCAGACGCTCTCCGTGAGGTTTCCGCAGCACGTAAGGAAGTTCCGGGAAGACGTGGTTATCCGGGCTATATGTATACCGACCTTGCTACGATCTATGAGCGTGCAGGCCGTCAGGCTGACAAGGAAGGAAGTATCACCATGATACCTATCCTTACAATGCCCGAAGACGACAAGACTCATCCTATCCCCGATCTTACAGGCTACATCACAGAGGGACAGATAATCCTTTCCCGTGAGCTTTACAGAAAGGGAATAAATCCGCCAGTTGACGTTCTCCCATCCCTTTCACGTCTGAAGGATAAGGGTATCGGCGAAGGCAAGACCCGTGCTGATCACTCCGACACAATGAACCAGCTTTTCTCAGCTTACGCAAGAGGAAAAGATGCCAAGGAACTCATGGTCGTTCTCGGTGAGGCTGCTCTTACGCCTATAGATCTGCTCTACGCAAAATTTGCAGACGAATTTGAAAGACGCTACGTTTCACAGGGCTTCGACAACAACAGAAGTATTGAAGAAACCCTTTCCATCGGCTGGGAGCTTCTCAGACTGCTTCCAAGGAGCGAGCTGAGACGTATCAGAGAAGAATATCTTGAAAAATACTACGATACTCAGGATTGAGGTGAGCTGATTGGCCAGACTTAATGTTAATCCTACCAGAATGGAACTGAGCAAGCTGAAGAAAAAGCTGGTCTCAGCAAAAAGAGGCCATAAACTGCTGAAAGACAAGCGTGATGAGCTTATGAGACAGTTCATGGGCCTTATAAAAGAAAACCGTCAGCTGCGTGCAGAAGTGGAAGAAGGTATCAGGGAAGCAAACAGATATATGGCTGTCGCAGGCTCGGTAATGCAGAGGGAAGTCCTCGAAACAGCGCTTATGCTGCCCAAACAGGAAGTCGAACTGAAAGTAGGGGAGAAGAACGTAATGAGCGTTTATATTCCCGAATTCGACCCGAAATACCGTACCGACAACACCAACGATATCTACTCTTACGGAACAGCTTTCACATCAATTGATCTTGATGGTGCGGTGAATTCACTGAGCAAGATCTTCCCTAAAATGATACGTCTTGCCGAAATAGAAAAAGCCTGCCAGCTTATGGCAGACGAGATCGAAAAGACCAGAAGACGTGTTAATGCTCTTGAGCATATAATGATACCCGATTATGAAGATACTATCAAATTCATAACCATGAAGCTTTCAGAAAACGAAAGAAGCACTACCACATCCCTTATGAAAGTAAAGGATATGGTGCTCAAGCAGAGCCATAATTTCAGCTGATAATCCTCAATTAAATCCAAAACTCCGATGTATCAACAAGTACACCGGAGTTTTTTATTACCAAATATTTTCTGTATGTTATCATAATATTATCACATTATTGTTTATAATATAATTTGAAAGTAAAAGATAATTTCGGCTAATAACAGAAAGGATGGTATAATATGTCAGATAATTACGATCCATATAACAACGGAAACTATAATGACCGAAACGGTCAGTCAGATAATTACAGCGGATACCCTCAGAACGATCAGGGGGTAAGAAAAGGCAATGAGTACAGCTATGAAAGCAGCTCATTTGATCAGAGCTATGAGTACAGCTCCGACCGTTCAGCTCATAAGAAAAAGCAGGGGAGTCACAGAGTGCTGAAAGCAGTTGTTTGCCTTCTCCTTCTTACAGGAGTTGGTGCCGGTTCTGTACAGGCTTATAAATTCCTTAACAAGACAAAAAAGGAGCTTGCCGAATATACAGGTGAAAGCTCAAAAAGCAAGGCTGAATCCAAGACCCAAACTCAGGATAAAACTGAACCGGAATCGGAAGCTGAAAACCTTCAGGCTGAAACAGACAGCAATGAAGAACTTCCGAGCCTCATCCAGCTTGCTTCACGTTCAGATGCAAAGCCCCTTCCTGATATAGTTGAGGAAATAATGCCTTCTGTAGTAGGTGTTTCTTCGACTTTTGAGTATGAATACTCACAGCCTTCTTTCAGTATGTGGGGATGGAACACAACTCCTCAGACTCAGCAGGCTAAGGATACAGGCACAGGATTCATCATTACAGATGACGGCTATATCGTAACTAATGCTCACGTTATTTACGACGAAAGCGAATATAATGCAGGACTTGCAATAGAGGTATCCGTTCTTTTCAGTGACGAGACCGAACACGAAGCTAAAATAATCGCATACGACAAAGAAACAGATATTGCCGTATTAAAAGTCAACGAAAAGGGATTGACTCATGCAATTCTCGGAGACAGTGATGAACTCCGTGTAGGCGAACTTGTTATCGCAGTAGGAAATCCTCTTGGATTCGATTTGTTCGGTTCGGTTACAAGCGGTATCGTATCCGCACTTAACAGACAGATCAGTATAAACGAAAAAAATATGACTCTGATCCAGACAGATGCCGCCATCAACAACGGTAACTCCGGCGGACCGCTCCTTAACAGCTGCGGACAGGTCATTGGAATCAATTCCGCAAAGATGTCCTCAAATTACGGCTCAGCCAGCGTTGAAGGCCTCGGATTTGCAATTCCTATGAAGGAAGCAAAAGTCATCATAGATGACCTTATCAATTATAACTACGTCAAGGGCAGACCTCAGATCGGTATTTCCACAGTTGATGTAAATGAGTCCTATTCACGCTATCTGAACATTCCGATGGGAGTCTATGTAAGAACAGTCGAAGAAGGAAGTGCTGCTGAACAGGCTGGCATTCTCGAAGGTGATATCATTATCGGAATTGAAAATGAACCAATTACTACTATAGACGAGCTTACAGCCATCAAGAACAAATTCAAAGCCGGAGATACGATCAAGCTGACACTCAGCAGAAACGGTACTGACGTTGATGTAAATGTCAAACTCCAGGAAGAGCGTAACCCGCTTGAAACCAAAGATGAAAATCCGCTCGAAAAAGATCCTGATATCTCCAATAACTAAATTATTCCTATATCCATATATATTCTCCTTGACCGGCCGTATTTCATTTTGAGATACGGTCGGCCATTTTTATGGTATTTATGCGCTTTTACTTGAAAATTCGGAAGAGAAGTGTTATAATGTATACAATTTTTATGGTATTTATGCGCTTTTACTTGAAAATTCGGAAGAGAAGTGTTATAATGTATACAATAAATGCTACACTCAAAGTTGCACCAAATGAAAGTTTGGTGCAACTTTGAGGATGTTTAAACAGGAGTTAGCTATGAGATGTCTATTTATAATGGATCAGAAAGATTACGACGAAAGCTGGAAAAGATTTACACGTCCGTCTGTTCGTGGCATTATCATCATAAACGGCTATGTAGCTATGGTCTATAGCTGCAAGTTCGATTATTATAAATTTCCGGGCGGTGGTATCGAAAATGATGAAACACATCCTGATACTCTGAAACGTGAGTTGTACGAAGAAATCGGTGCCGTTGTCTGCGAGGATTCGATTACTGAGTATGGCTCTGCTTTGCGCTTACAAAAAAGTCTGTATGTTCCTGAGACCGTTTTTGAACAGGAAAACTTTTATTATCTATGCAACGCAGACTTCTCTTGCGGTCAGCAGCATCTTGATGCATATGAAGCTGATGAAGGTTTCAGGCTGGAATTCGTCACTCCTGAACACGCTATCGAAGTCAACCGCACACACTGCCACTCAGGTTACGATGAACACATGATCGAACGTGAATCCAAAATTCTTGAATCACTTGTAAAGGACGGTCTTATATGAATAATTACAATACTCCTGATAACCCTGAATTCCTCAATGAATATCTGGTACATATAAAGCTTGTACAGCTTCTGTCCGAGCGTACTATCCAGGGATACTATGAGGACATAAGGCTTTTTCTCAGATTCATCTACATGAACAGCCACAATATCGATGACAGCCCTGAAAACATTGATATATCCGATTTTCCAGCAGATGATCTGCGCAAGATAACTGTCTCTGATATTTACAATTTTATATTCTATGTATCTGATGAACGCCACAATAACGACAAAGCCCGCTATCGTAAAATATCATCGTTGAGAAGCTTTTTCAAGTATCTGGAAAAAGCCGCACATATAATCGAAAAAGATCCTACCAAAGATCTTGACGTTCCTGTACCGAAAAAGTCGCTCCCGAAGTTTCTTTCGCTTAATGAGAGTATGCGTCTGCTTCAAGCTTCGGATAATGCCGATTCCAAGCGTGATTACTGTATAATTACGCTGTTTCTAAACTGCGGTATACGTCTGAGTGAACTTGTTGGAATCAATATCAGCGACATCGACTTCTATGAAAACCGAATGAGAGTTCTGGGCAAAGGCAATAAAGAACGAATGATCTATCTCAACGAAGCCTGTGTTGACGCTCTGAACAAATACCTTATCATAAGGCGGGATAATCAGAAAGCAAAAGCCGAACCTGCGCTGTTTATAAGCAATCAGAACAAGCGTATATCAAAGCGCCGTGTACAACAGATAGTGGAAAATACACTTACTGCCGCAGGTCTTGACGGCAAAGGCATTACTACTCATAAACTCCGCCATACTGCCGCTACGCTTATGTATCAGTACGGAGATGCCGATGTGCTCACTCTAAAGGAACTGCTCGGCCATGCAAGTGTCGCTACTACAGAGATATACACACATCTCAGCAACGAAAATGTCCGCAGCGCCATAGAAAGCAATCCCCTTTCAAAAGTAAAATCAGATGACAAAGAGTAAAAATATAACTTCATATCATTTTTTTATAATATTAACTATTGTTTTGGTTGCAAATCCCTTTAAAATGTAGTATAATAATTCAGGCAGAAAAATTATTGATCGAAGGGAAGATTTTTATGTGCGGAATAGTTGGTTTTACCAATAACGCTGATAACGCCGATAAGATCATCGGTGATATGATGGACAGGATCAGACACAGAGGACCTGACGCTGAGGGAAAATATGTGGACGAAGACATCGCCCTCGGACATCGCAGACTCAGTATCATTGATGTCAGTTCATCGGGTGACCAGCCTATCTATAATGAGGACAGTTCACTTGTCATCGTTTTTAACGGCGAGATATACAATTATATGGATATCCGCAAAGACCTTGTTGAGGCAGGTCATACATTCAGGACAAATACCGATACGGAAGTTCTTATCCATGGCTACGAAGAATACGGTCCGGATCTTCTCAATAAGCTGAGAGGTATGTTCTCATTCGTTATCTGGGACAAGAACAAGAAGGAACTTTTCGGCGCCCGTGATTTCTTTGGCATCAAACCTATGTACTACGCACGCATGGGCAATACATTCATGTTCGGCTCGGAGATAAAAAGTTTTCTTGCACATCCCGATTTCAAGAAAGAGCTGAACACAGCTGTTCTGGAGAACTATCTCACCTTCCAGTACTCCCCTACTTACGAGACTTTCTTTAAAAATGTATACAAGCTCCCCCCTGCCCACTTCTTCACTTATTCAGACGGCAAATTCGAGATGAAGCGTTACTGGGATGTGAACTTCAGCGCTGATAACGGTCCTCAGCTGGATGAATGGGTAGACCGCATTTCCGACACCTTCCACAACTCTGTAGAAGCCCATAAAATAGCCGATGTTGAAGTCGGTTCATTCCTTTCGAGCGGTGTTGATTCAAGCTACGTTGCAGCTGTTGCAGATGTTGACAAAACATTCACTGTAGGCTTCGGCAAGGATGAGAAATACAATGAGATCGGCTGGGCAAAGAATTTCTCCAAGGCTATCGGCAAAGAGAATACCAGCAAGGTCATTTCTCCAGAGGAATACTGGAACAGCATCTCTATGATACAGTATCACATGGATGAACCCCTTGCAGACCCATCTGCTGTTGCTCTGTATTTCGTTTGCAATATCGCTTCTGAAAAGCTGAAAGTCGTTCTTTCCGGCGAAGGCGCTGACGAGATATTCGGCGGATACAACGTTTACAGCGACCCTGACGGTACTGTATACGACAAGCTTCCAAGATCAATAAAAAGAGGTATCGGAAAAATTGCCGAGAAACTCCCTGCAAAGCGTGGCGTAAACTTCTTCGTACGCAAAGGCAAGGATGTTGAGGAAAGATTCATCGGAAACGCTTATATGTTCAAGCCGGCCGAGCGCAAGGAACTGCTGAAGATAAAAACCACAGCGCCCGATCCTACTTCTATTACCAAGCCTTTCTTCAACCGTGTAAAGGGCAAGGACGATGTTACGAAAATGCAGTATCTGGATCTCCATCTCTGGATGGCAGGTGATATCCTCCTTAAAGCTGACAAGATGAGTATGGCCAATTCCCTTGAACTGCGTGTACCTTTCCTGGATAAGGAAGTTATGGCACTTGCAGAGAAAATACCAACTAAATATCGTGTTACACATGATAAAGGCACAGATGAGACAAAGTATATAACTAAATATGCAATGCGTCTGGCTGCCAAAAAAGATACTCCAAAGCAGACAGCAAAAACTGCCGCAAAGAAGAAGCTTGGCTTCCCTGTTCCTATAAGAATATGGCTCAAGGAGGACAAATACTATAATATAGTAAAAGGCTACTTCACTGGCAAAAGCGCAAAGCAGTTCTTCAATACCGCTCCCCTGCTGAGGCTTCTTGACGATCACCGTGCAGGCAAGGCTGACAACAGCAGAAAGATCTGGACAGTGTTCATATTCCTTGTATGGTACAAGGTCTACTTTGAAAATGATGGAAAATATACAACAGAAATGGTGTGATGACAATAAATGGCAAGTATCGTTACTTATCAGTACATAAAGCAGAACCCTGATATTATGGAATATATCAGGAGAGCTGACAAGGCTCTCGAGGCTCTTGGATATACCGAACATTCTTTTCCGCACGTTGAAAGAGTTGCTCATGTTTCAAGTTTCATCCTCGAAACTCTCGGATATGACGGCAGAACTATCGAGCTGGCTAAAATAGCATCTATTATGCATGATATCGGCAATGTGATAAACCGTGTCGATCACGCTCAGAGCGGCGCTGTAATGGCTTTCAGACTTCTCGACAATCTGAGTATGCCTGCCTCTGAGATATGCTCTATAATCACCGCTATAGGCAATCACGACGAAGGCACGGGTCAGCCTCTTGACGCTATATCAGCAGCTATGATGATAGCCGATAAATGCGATGTAAGAAGAAGCCGTGTAAGAAATACCGATCTGCTTACATTCGATATACACGACCGTGTAAACTATGCTGTAGAAAAATCATCTGTCTCTTTCAGTGATGATAAATCTTCAATAATACTGGAATTGCAGATAGATACAGAAATATCGTCTGTACTTGAATATTTTGAAATATTCCTGGAGCGTATGCTGCTTTGCAAAAAAGCTGCTCAGTTCCTTGGTGTACAGTTCGAGCTCATAATCAACGGAAGTAAAATTCTTTAATGGAGGAAAAAAAATATGTATTCAGAATATCAGCATCTGATCGATCTCAGCGATTACCCCGTTTCATGGTGGACAAAAGTAGTTGAGCTGGGAGAAAAGATCTATTCAAACCCTGCGGAATATGCTCATGTATGTGACGGAAAGATAATGGCTACTCTTTTCTATGAGCCATCCACACGTACACAGATGTCGTTCCAGACAGCAATGATAAGACTGGGAGGACAGATAATCGGATTCGATAACCCTGCAAATTCCTCAGTAGCAAAGGGCGAGACTATCAAAGATACCACCAAGATAGTAAGCAACTATGCTGATGTTCTGGTCATCAGACACCCGATCGCAGGCGCTGCGAAGGCAGCTTCACTTACAGCTGACTGCTCTGTTATCAACGCAGGCGACGGCGGACACCTCCACCCCACACAGACACTTACAGACCTTCTTACTTTAAAAATCGAAAAGAAGACCCTTTCAGGACTTACTATAGGTATGTGCGGCGACCTTCTCAACGGAAGAACTGTTCATTCACTCTGCAAGGCTCTCAGCCAGTTCGAGAACAATAAATTCATCTTTATCTCTACTCCTCAGCTCCGTATGCCTGCATACATCAAGGATATAATCAAGGCAAGCGGCAGCAGCTATGAGGAAGTTGACACTATAGAAGAAGTCATCGGCAAGCTGGATGTGCTGTACATGACACGTATCCAGCAGGAGAGATTCGCCAGCGAAGAAGAATACCTCGCTCAGAAGAATACCTATGTACTTGACAAGAAGAAGATGCTCGGTGCTAAGAAAGATATGATAATCATGCATCCGCTCCCGAGAGTTGACGAGATAACTGTTGAAGTGGATGACGACAATAGAGCAATGTACTTCAAGCAGGCTAAGTATGGTATGTTTGTGCGTATGGCTCTGATAATGACTATACTCAGCGAGAAAAAGCAGTCTGAGACACTCCACGGCAAGATCTACGGAGGCGTAAGATGCTGCAATCCTAACTGTATCACCAACCATGAAGACTATCTCCCAAAGAGTTTCCGTTCAAGCGGCGACGAGACACTGCTCGAATGTGAATACTGCGACGAAAGAAAACTCATCTAACAGAAACGCCCTCGGTCATCACAAAATGGCTGAGGGCTTCTTATTATAACGTGAACTCAGATATAAACAAAAATGCGGCTCAAAAAACTGAACCGCAGATTGGTGAGACATGAGGGATTCGAACCCTCGACCCTACGCTTAAAAGGCGTATGCTCTACCGACTGAGCTAATGTCTCACGACTAAATAATTATACCATACCAATACTGTAATGTCAAGGATTATTTTGATTTTTTATGTTACACACATATTTATTTACTCTTCGAATATTTTTTTGTATCAATATACAAATCTAAAAAAAGCTATTGACTTTCATTTATATTCATGCTATAATATTAAAGTCGTCAAGAGATGTGCTTGTAGCTCAGCTGGATAGAGTGACTGGCTACGAACCAGTAGGTCGGGGGTTCGAATCCCTCCAGGCACGCCATTAAACCTCACGCATTGCGTGAGGTTTTTCTTATGCTCAAAATATTTCTGTTTATAAATTCAAAAGCTGCACAGGAAAAACCATGCAGCTTCTGAATACAAACCCAATTTTATTCTATGTTATACACTGATAATATCAGTGACACACAGCTATATAAATATTTATTGCCTGATATATTATATCAATCCTTCAAGATAATGTCAAGAGTTTGCCCGAGGATATTCTCAGGCAAACTTTTTTTCGTCTTATTTGCTAAGTTTGCGCAACTATATTTGTGCAATAAGCCAATTATTATACTATTCTTTATCACATTTCAAATTATTACAAAACTTAATATCTGTACAAAATATTATTCAAATGTAATTTTTCTATGAACGTTTACGATTTAAACCCTCTAAAAATTGACAAATCAGATAAAATAGTGTAAAATAATAATGTAATTAATATGCATTTTTCTATACACATAAACATTTTTGGGGGTCTATAATGTCTAAATCTATAAGAAAGAGGATCGGTCTTACTATCAGCTGTGTTCTCGCCCTCTTTGTTATTATCAGCTTTATCGTATCATTTATATGTGTTCTGTCTGTAGGTTCCGAATATCAGCAGTCTATTGCTGATTCCGCTCTTGATTTTTCAGAACTTACTATCAACGCAGATACTGCTAAAGAAGTTTTCGCTACCAGAAATATCAATGACGAATTCGTTTCGGTCAACAACAAGCTTTATACATATCAGAACCGCAGCAAGAATGTGATCGAAAGGATCTCCGTTGTTGTTTTCAGCAATTCAGCAGGAAGCTATATTTACGATACGGGCGGTCAAACTCTCGGATCAAGAGTAGATTACGATAATTATACTGAATCCATCAAGGCCGAACTGATCAACGGACGCAATGAGATACAGCGTATCGAAAGCAAACAGCTTACAATTTACCGACCGATCAGAACTGTTGACGACAGACTTGCAGGACATATAATAGTTAAACTCAATCAGCCGTTTGAATATCGTTTTCTGCCGGTGCTTATTGCTGTTTTCGCAGGACTTGTATTACTGAGTGTGATAATAGTATTTATTATCGTTATTTACCTTAATAAGAAGATATTCCGTCCTATAAAGCAGATAACCGACTCTACCGTCTACCTTTCCGGCGATGACAGTGCTTCAGAGGGAAAAGACACTTCTGTTATCTTTGATACTGACCGCAGCGATGAGATAGGTCAGCTCAGCAAAGCGCTTCAGAAAATCCTCTTCGATATGAACAGCGGTGCAGAACACCTCTCTCAAGCCCTCTACGACGCTAATCATGATGGTATGACTCAGATGCTCAACAAGCGCTGCTATCACAGTATGATCGAAAAATTCACCAAAAGCGAGTCTATCTGTATCATTTACTTCGATGTAAACAACCTCAAACTCATGAACGATACCCACGGTCATGAGAGCGGCGATTATGTAATCAAAAGAGCGGCTGACTATATCAGGGAATTCATCGATAAGAACGATTATTGCTTCCGTACAGGCGGAGATGAGTTTGTGCTGATAATGCTCGATTGCAGCTTCCGTGATATCGATCATATTGTTTCACGTCTCGATAGGGACTGCCCTTACCTTCTTAACAGAGAAAGCGATACCGTCAAATGCGCTCTTTCCTACGGCTTTGCTTATGCCAAAGGTGAATATGTTTACGATGACCTTGTTGCTGAGGCTGAGGCTAATATGTATGAGAAAAAGACAGAACTGAAAAAGCAGCTAAATATGCCTGACAGATAACGGAGGTGATAGTTTGAAAGAAAAAAAGGGAAAAACCAGAAAAACTCCGTTTTCAGATATGTCCGTTTCTCTGAAATTCATAGTCCTTGACTTTTTGCTGCTGCTTGCAGTTGCTATGGTTTTTTCAGCTATGCTGAGAGCAATTTCCGCAGCTCAGAAAGAAAAATATACTCAGATGGAAAGAACCGTCATCACTGCCTCGGAACAGATCACGGATATGGCTGTTGACACTGCTGTAGCTATTGCAAAAAATATATACTCAAACGAAACGATCTACACTTTCCTCAATAAAAAATACGCTTCATCATCTGAGTATTACGAGGCTTACTATCCTCTTCAGCAGAATACAGCAATGAGGATCGCTGATACGAACGTTGTCAACGGATGTACCATTTACACCGAAAATCCTACAGTTCTTACAGGAGGAAATCTGAAGAAACTCGATTCAGCAAAAAATGAATACTGGTATAAATGCTTCAAAAAGCTCAATAAATCCACAATACTCTGTATTGATCCTGATACCGCTTCTCTCGTGCTTGTAAGAAAGCTGGATTACGTCAGTCTTGATACAGGCGAAAGCTTTCTGTGTATGGAGATAAACAAGAAAGCTCTTGTGAAGAATTTTGAAAATCTCGGATTTGACGGCGATCTTTATCTTATGAGCGGAGGTACGCTCATTTATAGCAGCAGCGAAGATGTTTCAGAGGCCGATCAGATAGAGATAACCCCTGAGTTTGACTGCATTACCAGGAATTACTATTCAGCTGATATAGAGTATTATTCCAAGGCAAATAAAAACGGATTCAGGAACTTCGTTCTTGTAAATAAAATACTTCTCATCACCCTCGCTGTTGTTATAATCATGGTCATTGCCACAGGATATATGATGAGTCACAATATCAAACGAAGGATCAGGACTGCTGAAAACGATTTCAATAAATCAGGCAGTACACCCTCTCTTGTAAAGGGACGGAACGGTAAAGACGAAATAGGAACTTTACTGGACATATGCTGCTCGATGTCAGAAAGGCTGAAACTCAAAGGCAGTGAATACAAAATGAGCAGTGATTCTCTGATGCAGAAGATCTCTGATTATGACTCTCTCTACGCCACAGCTATGCGTCTTGATGCCGAACTCACCATTATCAATAAGTTTCCTGACTTCAACAGACATATCAGCGATGAATATGTCACTCTTGATTCCGAGATAGAGCAGCTTACAGAATTCGCCCGAGTCAAAGGTGCAGAGATAAACGGAAATATCTTTGGATCAGAAAAAATACTGATACCTGCCTATTCTCTCTTACTTATTGCTGACGACATTTTCAGAACATTCAGCAATGTAAGCATAAACCTGCACAGCCGGGACGATCAGGCTTTTATAAGCTTCCTCAGCGATACAGCGCCCAAGTCCTCTGACACTCTCAAGTTTCACGCTATTTTTGAAGAAAACGGCATAAGCGATGAATACTCATTTGACAGAAGCAGCAGGATCAATCCATATCTCCGACTTAAACACTGCCTTGGCAGCAGTGTAGATGCAGAAATAAAAGATAAAGACAGTTTTAAAGTAACATTCAGGATCAAGTATCAGAAAGAGAAGGTGGAATAGTATGAAAATCAAAAAAACTGCTGCTATCCTCTCAACTGCTGCTTTAATGCTGACATCAGTCGGCTGTTCAGCAAAAGAGTTAAAATCTGACGAAAAACAGATAAGAGAATTCACCGGTTTTTTCGCAGCACGAAATAATGCTATATCAGATAAAAACGAAATACAGCAGCTTATTGCCGAAAAAACAGGTGCATACATTAAACAGACATGGCTGGAAGATCAGGATGATATAAATAAAATATTCAGCGATATGATGATCTCTGACAAATATCCTGATTTCATTTCGCCCGATGCTGAAAACTGCCAGAAGCTTATCAAAGAAGGCAGCTTCATCCCTCTCGACAATTACTGGGACAAATACCCGAATATCCGAAACCTATGCACAGACAGCGAATGGGACAGAGTACGTGCTGATGACGGTCATATCTACTATATTCCTCTATTCTCATCTACTTACATGAAAGATGTTGACCCTGTTCATAACGGCGAGGCTTTCTGGATGCAGGTAAAAGTCCTTGAATGGGCAGGATATCCTAAAATAAAAACTCTCGATCAGTACTTCAATGTGCTGGAGGATTTTCTTGAAGCAAATCCCACAGATTCAGACGGAGAGCCATTTATCGGATATGAGATACAGGCTAATGATGCGTGGTTCTTCGCTCTCGACAATCCGCCTATGTTCCTTGACGGCTTCCCCAACGACGGCTGCTGCAAGGTCAATCCCGAAACTCTTGAAGCTTACGACTACAACCTCTCCCCTACTGCTAAGAGATGGTTCAGCAAACTTAATGATGAATACGTAAAAGGTATTATCGATCAGGAATGCTTCGTAATGTCATCTGATCAGTATTACAGCAAAATCGCTTCCGGAAAGGTTCTGGGCATGGTGGATCAGCACTGGAATTTCGATTATTCTACCCGAGAACTTCCGCCTGACTGTACTTATATCCCGATAGGAGTTACCATTGACGAAGGCATAGAAGAACACTATCACGACAGAACAGCTTTCAATGATTCTACGGGTACAGGTATTTCTATAAGCTGTACTGCACCGGAAGAAGCAGTAAAATTCATTAACGATCTTCTCGAACCCGAGATACATAATCTCAGATTCTGGGGAGTTGAGGGTATTGACTATAAGGTCGGTGAAGACGGAGTCTTCTATCAGACAGACAAGCAGAAAGAGCGCTGGAATGACGCTGACTATATATATTCGCACAGATGCGGATATGAATATATGCCGTATTACCAGGGAATGCTCAAAGACGGCATAAACGCCTACAGTCCTTCCTGCCAGCCTGACGAGTTCTTCCAGGGCTTATCCGATGAGGTGAAGCGCTGCCTCGAAGCTTACGGCGTAAAAACATATGTTGAACTGCTGAATGAAGCTCCTGAGAATCCTCCGTGGTATCCTATGTGGTCATTCAATAACGCTATCACATCCGATACCGATTACGGAAAGATAATGAAGCAGATCGACGAAGCAAAGCACAAATATCTGCCGCTTCTGGTAATGAGCAGCGATTTCGGGAAAACCTGGAAAGAATACACCGAAGTCTACAACGATATCGATACTCAGATCTATTTCGACGAGTTGACTGCTGAAGTACACAGAAGAACAGACAACTCCAAGTAATATAATCATGCCCCTGAACGCTTTGAAACGCTCAGGGGCATTGTTTATAGTATAATTATCTGAGTATCAGCTTTCTCATGGAGATAAGGTCAAATACATCCAACGTATTATCAGAATCAAGATCGCCGTTCTCAGGTGTTTTGAGTGTACCTGCTCCAAGGAGATATTTCTGCATAGTCACAAGATCGGAGGCATTGAATTCATTGTCACCATTGACATCGCCTCTCACGGAAGCAGGTGAATCATCCGCCTTGCCAAGCATAGCTTTCACTTCAGACTCTGTCAGGGCATTTTTATAAATTGCCAGATCATCGATACTGCCGCTGAACATAATATCCTCCGGATAATACGACTTACCGATGAGGCAGCTCTGCTTGCTTCCCATATCAGCAGGTCCTGTAGTAAGATCACTTGTCTCTTTGACCAGTTCTCCGTCCACGTAAAGCTTTCCTACAGCACCGTCGACAACGAGAGTATAGTTATGCCACCTTGTACCGTCAAGGTCGTACCTGAATCCGCTCTCGCCTCTCCAGGTATCTGTGGTGGTCTGGAACCTGAAATGATCTTTTGCGACTTTGAAGAACGCATACTTCTCCTTATCCTGTCCCTGAGCAAAAGTGAAGAAATCGCCTTCCGACTGAGACTTTATATCCATGCTGACAGTATAATCACGAACGCCGTCAAGAAGTCCGTCAGGCATTGCTCCGTATGTATCAGTGCTTCCGTCAAGAACAAGCACATTGCCATTTTCTCCGTCTGCGGATACAGAGGCATTACCCGACAATCTCATATCATTGCCGTTTCCGCTTATATCCTTAACTGTGCCTCCTGATGATGTCTCAAAATCATACTTCACTATCGGCTCAGGAGCAGATGCTTCACTTATCGGAGTACCGAAAACCTTTACTTCAAATACGTTCGGAGTGTACCAGTTGTTATTGGGATTATTCTGTAGCGTGGCATTCTGGACATTGAGACGGACATATCTCGCCTTACCTTTTAGCATATCACTTGTAAATCCGTATGTCTTGGTAATAGTCTCGTCATTCTTATTTGTACGGTCAAGGAGCTTCTCCCAGTGCTGACCGTCGATACTGCCTTCTACAGTATAGGTATAATAAGCCTCAGAGCCTTTGTAGATGAACCATGAGGTCTGGATATTGGCGAGGTCGCAGACTCTTTCCAGGTCTACCTGAAGGTAGAAAGGCCATTTCTTATTATCGTCTATAGCTTTGAATCCGCTCTGATAGGAACCGTCAAACGCTTTAGCAGGTGATTCGTTGCTCTTTGATGCGATTGAAGCAGATGCAGGCCTGTCCTGAGACAGAAGTTCACCTTCCTGCACCGGATAAAGATCGCCTGTCTTTGTGCTGTATCTGAATGTGGGGCAGTAATCATAAAAAGCAAATCCGTTATCAAAATAAAGCGGACAAAGTGTAGTTCCGCTTGTACCGCTTCCCTTCAGCCAGCGATAAGCGTGCATCATATAATTCTTATCCTTCAGATTCAGTATCCAGCCTGACTGCGACGAGAAAGTTGAGGTGTTTCCGATACTGCGAAGGTCACTCCACTCGCCTTTCAGATCCTTTGTAACGGTATATGCACCGCTGCTTGGATACCATCCTGCTGCCTGTGATGTGAAAAGGAAGTAGTAGCCGTCCTTCTTTATCATATTCGGGAATTCACGGTACTGATTTTCATGGAGAGTCTTGACTACCTCAGTTATGTCACTGTAGTCGCTGTTCATTTTGAAAATATAAATGGTAGCATTCGCACCCTGTCCTGATTTATTGGCAGCTGCAATAAGATAGCCTGTTCCGTCATCATCAAAGAATACAGCCATATCACGCACCTGTATATCCAGAGGATTGTATACATGATGTACCTTGAAGCTTCCGCCGGGGGTACCAGTAATTACAAGAGCCTTGCCGTCGCTGTAGCCGCTGGGCTTTTCCCAATGCGCCCAGACCACTATCTGTCCCGTCTTCTCGGCATATTCAATATGCACCGATTCTATTTTACAGCTGGCGAGATCCTTATTCTGCGAAGAATCTGCTACATTTCTCTCGTTTCCGAAATGAATGCCATCGGTGGAAGTTGTCTCGGCAAGATAAATGTCATTCTGCCCGGGATGACTTTTCAGCGAATAACTGTAGTAGGTATTGCCTACCTTAGTGCCATTGGTCTCATAGACAAGATTGCTGCCATGCTGATTGTCATATTTGCTTAGTCCGCCGGGCACTTCACAAGGTGTAAGCTCCCTTATCTCGGAATAAGCGGTACCCTTGTCAGTTGTGACTTCAAGCTGATAAAAATAATCCTTACCCATCTCCATGGAATTATCCTGCCATGAATTTCCGTTTCCGCTGTAAACAGGCTCATATCCGCTGTTTTTGTCCGTTGAGCGATAGAGAGTGTAGCTTTTGGCAGAAAGTGTTGTGCTCCACTGCAATTCAGCATGGTCTGCGCTGCCGCTGTCAGAAATGCAGAAAAGATTTCCTACAAATCCTATTTCATCCGAGATGACCGCTGCGGCATCTCTGCCATGTGCGGTGATACACGGCAGCGATGGCACAGCACTGATGATCAATGCGGCCGCAGTCATGGAGCTGAATATTTTTTTCATCCTCATAATATTACTCCTAACCATTGCCTTGAAAAGGCAATATTATTTTTATTTAATTAATTAAACTACGGGAAACATATCTTTGAGTTTATTATATCACGCTCTGATGCCGAATGCAATGATTTTTTGTATTTTTAATGTTAAAAATCTGATGCCTCCGCAAGATTATTCTGCATTTCCGACTATTTCTGACTTTTATCGACAAAATTACCCATTTACTGACAACATCTTCCATGTCGAAATTCTTCGTAATATGGTATAATTTGTCTGAAAGGAGCTGTTCGACATGGACAATAAACTTGAGAAAGAAATAGTTAAAATTCTATTTGATCTTGGTATATCCCCAAGCATCTAAGGCTACAGATACCTTGTGTACGCTGTATACTACTGTCATTGTATTACCCTCCCCAATATATCATTCTCAAAGGATATCTATCCCAGAATAGCTGACCATTTTGAGGCCACGGCTTCTTCAGTGGAAAGAGCTATCCGTCATGCCATAAATACAGGATGGTGCCGTCACGATCATGAAGCGTCTGCACGTATATTCGGAAACACGATCTACAGTGATATAGATATACCATCTAATGCTGTATTTATCAGTGCTGTTGCTGAATGGATAAGGCTCAACTATGATAGCGCCGATTAAGGCAGAATGAGCAGTCAACTATCACAAAATAGTCCATCAATCATTGACAATTTACGTCTAATATGTTATAATAAAAGTGCATAATTATATGTATTTTGTCAGAAATGGGGTGATGGTTTTGTTAAATTATCTTAAACGATGGCTTGGTTTTGAAAAGCAGTCCCAATATGTCAAAAATTATTTTTTCAGATCAAATATGACAGCAAGCATCTATATGTCGCTTGTATATATAGTAATAGAGATATGGATGATAATCAGACTGACATACATAATCATCAGAGATGCTCTTTATTCAGACTTGGAATATTATTTCAATAAATACTATTTCTATTACTTTCTTCTTCTCGCTTCTTCTGTTGCAATGCTGATATTTGCATTGAGATACATCCGTGGGAAAACCAATGATCAGCGACTTGGTACGGTAATTAAATGGGTATTCGCCTTTGTAGGCATTTACTTCGGTATTAAGATATCTCTTAATGATTATGCCAAAGGCGAACAGATGCTGGCATTTATCACGCTTGAAGTAGTCGTTCTGTGTATCCTTGTATGGCGGCCATGGACAGGATTTCTAATACTCACTGTTTCATACCTGATATATTACTATAAGATCGATCAGATGGTACCTGTCAATATCGCATACAATTCCGTAATCGACGGCACTCCCGCTGAAAAAGGCGTTACCACCGCCACCTCCATCAACCTTTTCACCATGTGGCTCTCTACCATGATGTTCTGTATAAGCAATTACAGCAGAACGCTCATACAGGCTGAAAAAGATGAGAATCTGGAGAAGATCAATTCCCATCTGAAAGAAACTTCGGTTCTTGATGAGCTTACCGGTATCCATAATATGGTGTACTTCCGCAGCGAAGCAAACAATCTTTTCAGTGACAAGGAAGCGGATAAGGATGATCTGGTTTTCCTTTTCATTGATATCGAAAACTTCAAGTCCTACAATGAGACATACGGCTTCCATAAGGGGAATGAGCTTCTCTCGCAAACAGCTCACATAATCGACAGATATTTCAGCGACTCCATCGTATCACGCTTCTCTGATGATCATTTTGTAGTCCTCACTCACGGCGGTGACTGCATCTTGAAAATAGATAAGATATCGAATGAACTGAAAAATCTCCAGGGAGAAGTCCACCTTGAACTTAAATGCGGTGCTTACAAATACGATGAACGCACTATTGATACAAGCATCGCCTGTGACAGAGCACGATTTGCCTGCAACAGCATAAAGAAGCACTATGGCGAGACATTCCGCATCTATGATAAATCTCTGGAAGATATCTTCCAGCAGAAGCAGTATATCGTAAATAATATCGATCTTGCCATAGCCAACAAGTACATACAGGTATACTATCAGCCCGTCATATCAACCACTACAGGGAAGATATGCGGACTTGAAGCCCTTGCAAGATGGCATGACCCGAAATACGGACTTCTGTCCCCTTCTCAGTTCATAACAACTCTTGAAGAATACAGACAGATACATAAGCTGGATAAGTATATGATAGAGCAGGTCTGCCTGGACTATGTTGAAGCAAAAACAAACCGACTTTCTTTCGCTCCGGTATCCATTAATTTCTCACGCCTTGATTTTGAGCTTTGTCATATTACCGATCATCTCAATAGAATACTGGAAAAATACGGTGTACCCAAAAGCTTCATAGATATCGAGATAACAGAAAGCGCACTCATCGATCAGCTCGATTTTCTGCCTGATGCTATCGCTCATCTGAGAAAAATCGGATACAGCGTATGGCTGGATGATTTCGGAAGCGGCTACTCATCTCTGAATGTGCTGAAAGACTATGCTTTTGATGTGCTGAAAATTGATATGAAGTTCCTGAACAGTTTCGATTACAATGAAAAGGCAAGACCTATACTCCGGACTATCGTAAGCCTCTCAAAGCAGCTCAATATGATCTCGCTTTCCGAAGGCGTTGAGACCCGTGAGCAGTTTGAATTTCTCAAAGAGATCGGCTGTGATAAGGTTCAGGGCTATCTTTTCAGTAAGCCTGTCATGCTATCTGAATTAAGAGAAAAAATAGCAAAAGGTGAACTCGCTGTCGAAGAAGAATTTCTGCCGTAAAGCTCATATACAAAAATAAGGGGATGGCCTTTCTCAGGTCATCCCCCATTTTTTATAATCACATCACTGTTGTGAAGCGCTTTTTGATCAGCCGAAGTATCTCTTGAGAAGTCCCTCGAAAGCCTTACCGTGACGAGCCTCGTCCTTAGCCATCTCGTGAACTGTGTCGTGAATAGCGTCAAGATTGAGTTCCTTAGCTCTCTTAGCCAGCTTCAGCTTGCCCTCTGTAGCGCCGTGCTCAGCGGCAACTCTCTTTTCAAGGTTCTCCTTAGTGGAATCTGAAAGCACCTCACCGAGAAGCTCTGCAAACTTAGCAGCGTGCTCTGCTTCTTCAAAAGCAGCCTTCTCCCAATAAGCGCCGATCTCAGCGTAACCTTCTCTGTAAGCAACTCTTGCCATTGCAAGATACATACCTACCTCAGAACATTCACCTGTGAAGTTTGAACGGAGTCCTTCGATGATCTCAGGATCTGTTACAGCCTTTGCAACGCCAAGTTCGTGCTCGCAGGCAAATACAAGCTTATCGCCTGTTTCCTTTTCGATGAACTTAGAGCCGGGAACTCCGCACTGTGGACATTTCTCCGGTGGTTCTTCTCCTTCATGAACGTATCCGCAGATAGGACATACATAAGTTTTCATAATTGTTATACCTCCATGTTTAGTTGATTTATTCCAACCCGCAAATAATTACGGGAAAGCTGCGATCAGATCGTATGCTTCACTCTGTCGTGCTCCTCAGCACGCTTGCCGTTGTTAAAGCGATCAAGTGTACCAACGAGGTAGCCTGTGATCCTTCTGATCCTGTCAAAAGGAACATCCGGTTCAAAGTCATACTGAAGATCAACAAAATCACCATCTGTTTTCACAGTCATTCCGTTTATGACTCTGTCACTGTACTTCTTTTTGCCGTATTCGATATAAGCGTCGATCTCCTCCTGAGAAAGCTGCTCACCGATAACATTGACTTTCATTGCAAATACCTCCTGTACAAATTTTGCTTGACTTTTGTCTGAATATATTGTATCATAAAAGGAGAAAAAAATCTGTTGCATATGCAACAACGGAGGTATTTTTATGTTACCCGAGAATAACATATTATTCAAAGGAGTTGACCCTGCTGACTGCCAGAGAATGATGGTATGTTTTTCCCCCGAGATAAAGAAATACAAGTCAGGGAGCAGGATAATAGATTTTTCCGAAAACAGCGATAAAGTAGGAATAATCCTCAGCGGACGTGCAGTCATGGAGAGATACGATATAAACGGTGTAAGAACTATTATCGAATCTCTCAGCGAACAGAGCATTTTCGGTGTTTTCTTCACATTCAGTGCATCCCCGAGAAATAATATCGAGATAGTTGCTGAAACCGATTGCGAGATCATGTTTCTGAAAAGAAGTGAGATAACCAAGCGCTGTGAGAACGCCTGCCGCTGTCACACAACTGTTGTGGAAAATCTGCTATCGCTTATGTCGGAAAAAGCCATCGCACTGACGGAAAGAATAGAAGTTCTGAGTCAGCGTACCATTGAGGATAAACTAATAAGCTGTCTGAGTATAATCGAGGAGAAAACTCCTACAGGAAAAACTCCGCAGATCCCGTTTACAACTACAGCCCTTTCGGACTATCTCTGTGTCAACAGAAGCGCCCTTCAGCGTGTCATTACCAAACTGAAAAGTGACGGCATCCTGACCATTTCAAAAAGAAGATTCCATATTCTCAGAAATAGTGATATTGACGATTGACAGCCAAATAAAAGTATGGTATAATTACCACTGTACGATTTTTTAAGAAAGGATACAATTGAATATGTTAGAGATCATCAAAGCGATCATCCTCGGTATAGTCGAAGGTATCACTGAATGGCTCCCGATCAGCTCCACAGGACACATCATCCTTGTCGAACAGTTCCTCAAACAGGATCAGTCACAGGACTTCAAGGATATGTTCGATGTTGTGATACAGCTTGGCGCTATTATGGCTGTTGTCATCATTTTCTGGAAGAAGCTGTGGCCATTCGGAAGAAAGGATAATGCTCATCCGCTGAACAAGACTCCTTTCGGAAAAATGGTAAAGACCGATATCTTTATCATGTGGTTCAAGGTACTGGTTGCCTGCATCCCTGCCGCAGTAGTAGGCCTTGCATTCGACGACTGGATAGACGCTCATCTGCGTACCCCTTATGTAATATCCGTTGCACTTATAGTTTTCGGTATCGCATTCATTGTAGTTGAGAACTGGAACAAAACCCGAAAGCCAAAGGTAAACTCTATTGAAGAGCTTACATATCAGGCCGCTTTCATTATCGGTGTTTTCCAGCTCATAGCCGCTCTTTTCCCGGGAACTTCACGTTCGGGTGCAACTATTGTCGGTGCTCTCCTTATCGGCATTGCAAGACCTGTTGCAGCTGAATTCACATTCTTCCTGGCAGTTCCTACAATGTTCGGTGCAAGCCTGCTGAAACTGCTGAAATTCGGTTTCCATTTCACAGGAAGCGAATTTGCGGTTCTCCTCACAGGTATGATAGTTTCGTTCATCGTTTCTATATTTGTTATCAAGTTCCTTATGGATTACATCAAAAAGCACGATTTCAAGGCTTTTGGATGGTATCGAATCGGACTTGGTATTCTGGTGCTGATCTGCTGTTTCTGCGGAATAATCAAAAACTGATACAAAAGCTTCTCACATCTGATGTGGGAAGCTTTTTCTTTATGCTGTTATCCCCTTTTAATCGTCACAATATAGCAATTTTTCTGTTTTCTCCCCCGTTCACATACTCTTTTCTCTATGGTATAATCTTATTATCAAAGAAAGGAGAACAGCCATGTTCAGTACAATAATGTTAAACAAGAAATATTTGCAGAAAAAGACGATTTACCTTGAATTATTCAGCGAAAGAAAAGTTACATACCGTGTTACGGCAGGACATACTGTCCGTTTCGGTGAAGAGATCTCAACCTATGGGATAGAAGCTTTCGACAGCAGAACAGGTGAATCTGAAAACATCGCCGATTTCTCTCAGGATATCACAGATGCTGTAGCTTTTGCAGAACTTCTGTCGGCTCAGAAAGTGCGTCCGAGACAGCTTTACAGCAAAGCTCTCGGATTCCTCAGCTGCTGTATATAAGACAATACCGCAGCAGAAAAAAATTCCGCTACTGTTATGTTACAATAGATCATAGACACTAAAAATAGAAAAACAACTCTCAATATGATATAATGTTAAGTGCTAACAAAAACAAAAATATCATGAAAAGAGAGTTGTTCCATGAATAGTATAG
>Ga0129306_1000834_pt1 | contig 42161 bp, 17 predicted proteins | sample P827metagenome_FD_94438 | JGI IMG/M metagenome (GOLD analysis project Ga0129306, IMG submission 94438) | Capybara group fecal microbial communities from Wisconsin, USA - P827 metagenome | ecosystem: Host-associated > Mammals > Digestive system > Large intestine > Fecal | place: USA: Wisconsin... | reverse complement strand
CACGATGTCGTCATTAGCCTTTGTCATGTTGGCAAGGGCATCGCCGAGCGAGGCAACCCGACGGCTATAATAACCAATCCAGTTCCAGCCATTTTTCACCTCCACGGGAGTCGTAACGGCGGTACCTACCACGCGCAGCTTGCGGTCGGCCTTCATCCGCACGGCATACATCGCCGCCGGCGAAAGGTCACCCATCAGGTCGCCGGCCCAGGCGTTGTCTTCGTACGTCAGATAGCCGCTATGTCCCTTCACCGTCATCACGTCATCGGCAATCCCCTTGAAGAGTTCGGGGACGGTCATAACGTCCCGGGTTACGGTAAACGATATCCAGTTCCAGCCAGCCTTCAGCTCGGTGACCTGTTCAATCTTGTCCTGAATGTTGAAGACCTTGGGGTCGGCGAAGCTACCCATCAGCGACGGCGGCGCAAACGTCCATACGCTTTCACCCGTCATCGTCACCTCGGGATAGATCGTTCCTGTCTGGGCATCGTAGGCGCGGAAGGTCACTTCCTGACCCTTTTCGTTGTTATTTCCATAGATGTCCATCGTGACATAGTAGTTACCATAGATGGCATTATACTCCAGATGGGCCAGTCCTCGGCACTCATCGCCGATGAAGGCAGCCAGGATGTCGTCCGGGTCGGACAGGGGAACGTCGTCCTTCTTCAGCACGCCGATGACGTTCATCGACGTCTCGTAGTCATGCGGGTTGACGGCCCAGTCGGGAAGGTTGCCCGTCACGGTGATGCTGAGCGTCAGCGGTTCGCTGATGTTGCTGTTTCCGGTCAGATAGACCGTCTGCTCATACTTGCCAATGGCCATGCTCTCTGCCACGGTGAAGGTGACGGTCTTCGACTGCTGTGCCTTCAGCGTACCGCTCATGGTGCTGGCTGTCAGCCATGCAGGCAGGCCGCTCAGGCTCCAGTTCTCTGTGTTGCCGCTTTCGTTGGTGAAGGTGGCTTCGAAGGAGGCAGACTCGCCGACCTCCTTCTCGAGGGTCACGTCCGCATCGCCTTTCCACAGTAGGCTGTTCTGGCGTACGAAGGCCGTCCACGTGATGGGCGTCGATTCGTTGCCGTTCATGTCCTTCATGCCTCTCACGTTGAAGGTCAGCGTCGTGCCTTCCAAGCGTTCGGGCAGCTCGTTCAGCGTCAGGACGATGCTTCGCTCGTTGGCCACATAGCTGTATTCCACGTTGGTGGCCTCGGGCTTCACCTTCATGGCGGGCGCATTGTCGCTGTATGGGATGGCGCTGCCGCCGACGGTGGCTGCCGTCGCTGTGCCGGTGCAGAGGTCTCGGGCGCTCGCCACGGACGTGATGATGCCGGTGCCGGCGTCGCGTGCCATTTCTTCAAACGAATAGTAGGCCACGAGTCCGCTCTCCTCGCCCGTCAGTCGTGCCCTCCGCTGGCTGGCGATGAGGTCGCCCGTCATCGAGGCGTTCCAAAGCCGTATCTCATCGACGGCTCCCTTGAAGAAGGCCTGCGTGCCGTCTGACGAACCGACATACAGGAATGCGCCTTCGAGCGCGGGCACGACCGTGGCGGCCACGGCATTCACCGCCGTGCCGTCGGCATAGACCGTGGCGCTGCCGTTACGCAGCACGTTCAGGGCCACGTGGTGCCAGGCGTTGTCGAGGAGATTGACCGTGGAGGAGGGGACACGGAGAACTACCGTCCCACGGGCACTCAGCGTAAGGTCGCCGCCCGTGTCGAAGCCCATGCTGACCGACGGCACTACGGGTGCGGGATTCTCGCCGGCCGGCGTTCCGCCGCAGGCCGAGAACAGGGTGCTGGGCCCGTCGCCCGCGGCCTGAGCGCCCTTGAACCACATCTCCACGGCATAGTCGTCCGTCGGGAGGGCGTTACACGACGTGATGTCAAGCTTCAGGGCATCCGTCCCGCTCAGGAAGACGGACTTGTTGTCGTTGTTGAGATACCAGGTGTCGTTCGGCATGAAGAGATGGCGGTTGCGGACGTAGTCGCGTATGACGTTGCCGTCGCCCTCGTCCATCTTCCAGTAGCCGATGAGGCCGGGCGAGCTGGGCTTCTTCGTATAGTACATCTCGGCCTGAGCCTCCTGCATGGTGCGCTCCTTGTCCCAGAGCGTCAGCTCGTGGATGGCGCCGGTGAAGTTCGTGCCGAGCGTGATGCTGCCTATGCCGGCATAGTCGGCCACGGCCTTGCTGACAAACAGGTCCTTGGTGTCGTTGGCTGTCACGGCGCGTGCGCTGAGACGGCTGCCCGCCTCCTCGTAGCTGTAGGCCAGCGACAGGAACGTCCATGTGTTCTTCTCAATGGTCTCCACCGACGTATAGCTCCCTGTGCCGATGGTCACCACCAGCTGGCCCGCGGTGTTGATGCTCACCTTGAACGTTTCGTCGCCGCGACCGTGGATGAAGATGTCGCCGCTTTCTGCGGCACGCACCCACATGTCGGTCGAGAACGACTTGCCGGCCAGGTTGAAGCTGGCCTCGGAGTAGGCGGCACGCTCCGTGCCCTGTGCCGACAGGGCCACGTCGTGCTGCACATGTGCGCCGTTCAGCACACCGCTCACCACGAAGTTGTTCTTCGTCAGCAGTTCCTTCTGGATGTCCTCGTTGAAGGTCACGCCTATCTCGTCATCGACGTTCAGCACGCCGTCGCTGGGGCTGGCGAGGCCGAAGAGCTGCGGACGGCTCAGGTCTTTCACCACCGTCAGCACCTCGCTCTCCGAGGTTACGGACTGGCCGGAATAGAGGGCCGAGCTCTGGGCGCGGAAGCGGTAGGTGCCGTCGGTCCAGCCCGACGTGTTCATGCTCAGTGGCAGTTCGATGACGCCGTTCTCGGGCAGCAGTTCCTGACTGGCATCCGCGCGCACGTCCTCACTGGGGATATAGCCCTTCAGCAGGCTCCACGTCTGCGAGCCAGGAGCCATATACTGCAGGTCGACGCGCTGCAGTCCGGCAAACAGGCGGTCAAAGCCCGTCACGCGCACCGTCAGATTCTCTTCGATATTATTGGTGTTCACCACCGTCCGGTCCATGGCCATGATGACGGGTGTGCTGGCAGGCACGAAGTGGGCCGACAGACTCACCGTGCTGCCTATAACGCCGTGTATGGAACCCTCGTCGTTTTGGCAGGAACTCCTCAGCATGAGCTGAATGTCCTCATAGTCCGTCACGGCGAGGTTGACCTGCTCGAGCGTCAGGATCATCCTGACGGTCTCACCGCCAGGCACGAACACAGTGCGGCCGTCGTGAATGTCGCCGGTGGGCAGACTCAGCCTGGCGCCCTTCGGATTGGCACCATCGACGGGCACCAGCTCGAAATAGGCGTCGGCGCCCGTGTCGCTGTTGTTGCGCAGCAGCAGCTCAAACTGCGCCTTGCCGCCGGTGGGGACGCCCGTGAGCAGGGGATTGTCGCAGGCCAGTTCCGGCTTTTCGATCTGCACCGTCGCTGCCGACAGTTCCTTGCCGGGCTCAAAGTACTTCGTCACCTCCTGTCCCTCGTAGGGGCAGCTGCTCTGGCCGCCCAGTGTGCGGAACACCGGGCCGTGGTTGCCCGAGGCTTTATAGACGTTCATCGAGAACGAATCGTCGGCACCGCTGTCGGCCAGCGTGTAGCTGAAGGTGGCGGTCTCGGTGTTCTCCTCGCTTGACCCCTCGGCACCGTTTGAGCCGACGCCATCCACGCTATAGCCGTTGTCCGTTCTGTCTATGGTCTTGTGCTGCTCCCGGTGAAATTCAAAACCGACTTCGTTGATTTTGTAACCAGCGTCGAACGAGCAGTCCAGAATGTAGCTGTGCTGATGGCTGACGGTGCTCGAGAAGGTTTCCTCCGTAGTCACCGATTCGGAAATCTCTATCCCGCCGCCGAACGAGATGTTTTTCTTATCCACAGAACCGCTTGCCGTGAAGAGGCTGAGCTTGTACTTCTCGCTCTCGGCAATCTGATGCTGCCAGTTCCTGATTTCTTCATTGTAGTACTGCACCATGTCGAGGCCGGCCGTCTTTGCCAGGCGCTTGTAGGTGCCCGGCTCACCGAAATTCTCGTCGTCCGCCGTCAGCTCGGTCACGTACATGGTCGTGTCGCCCGGATTCGTGTAAGCGTCCACGTCGGCCACCACGGTGAGGTATGCATTGCGAACCTTTCTCAGGCCGGGGATGACCGTATTCTCAATCTGATACTGCGTATAGTAGAAGGTGGTCTCGAATTCCTGGCTTACGGTGACGGCATCTTCCACACCCACGGCAGGCGGGTTCGTACCGTCGCCGCTCAGGCCCACTGTGCGAGCTTCGCCGAAGAGCAGGTTCGTACTCGCCCCGATGTAGATGTCGGCATCGGCACCCACCATGTCGGGGTCGGCACTCGTGCTGATGGCACGCGAGGTTTCAATCGTCGTGGTGTGTTCGTTGGTGGTGTCATCCTGTGTGGTATAGGTGAACCCCGTGTTTTCTTCGGCGATGATTCTCATTTCCGTAATCAGGGCGATGCCTAAACCCTCGGAGACATCCAGTGACGGGCCGAGGGATACGTTTGAGTTGAAGTTTATCTCGTTGGAACTGGTTTTCAGCGTGTCCTTGCTTGTGACGGAAATCTGGCCGGTCTCCCATGTGGCAAACGAGGAGTCGCCATACGGGTCGTGAAGCACCATGTCGACCTGCGACGGTCCCTTCGTCGTGAAGTTCGTGCCTGTGGGCAGGTCGCCGAAGATGATGGCATTGAGTCCTTGCCATCTGTAGTCGCCGGCACCGTTGCTGTAGGTCATGTTCAGGCTGCGGGTGTAGGGGCTCTGGATGTTGGGCAGGCCCGCCTGCCACGTATAGACAGCCTTACCCTTGTCGTCGAGCATGAGCTGGTTGTCCTTCAGGTCGGCCACCTGACCGGCATTCGTACCGTTCACTTCCGCAGCCGTATATACCTTCTGGTCGGCGCTCAGCGCATTGCTGATGGTCACCACCGTGTTCTGCAGCGGCACCTTCGTCACGCGGTCGGGGTCGGACGCCTCCTTCTCGTAGTTGGTGTAGAGCTCATAGCCTTCCAGGTTGAAGGTATAGTGCCCCATTTCCGAGAAGATGGGATAGCCGAAGGGGTAGGTCACCGTCGCCCCGTTCACCGTGTAGAGATCGACCTCCTGCTGTACGGTCTTGCCTGTCGAGGCGTCAAGATAGCTGTACTTGGCTTTGGCATCGCCGAATACGCCCTCGTTGCGTCCTTTCTGTTTGACGCTGAGCACGGGCTCAGTGTGCTTTGTCAGCTGCAGCGAGGCCACATACTCAAAGTAGCTGTAGCCGCCCTCCGTCGTCGGGATGCTGTCCTTCTGCACTGTCGCGGGGTGGCTGGCATCGATGCGGGGCAGCTGTTCGGCGGGGAACGTATAGGCCGCACGGGCCTCGTCGTTCACCATCTGCACCGACACCGTCTTATAGTCCAAGGGCGGCAGCAGCACGGCAAATTCGCCGGTGGCGGCATCGGTGGTGATGACCACCCGTTTGGCATCGCCCTCGAGCGCGCCGCCCGTGCGGTAGCCGGAGCCTGTCGATGAGGCATCGGCGGGCGTGGTCAGCGGCGTGTTGTCAGCCACAGGTTTGTAGCCGCCCGACACCAGCCCCGTGTTGTCCTCGTAGGCATTCAGCATGTAGCGCGTGTCGGGTATCTCAAGTGTTATCTGCGCCTGGCCGATGGTATTCTTGCTCTGGCCGAAGCCGATGGGCTTGTCCGCCTCGATGGCGCCGCCCACGATGCGGCCTGCCACGGTGACCAGCGTGTTGTCGTAGAACAGCAGGCCCGACAGCGGGTTCTTGAACTCCATCGTGGCTTCATTCAGGCCGGTGGGGTCGGCAGGGATGCGGCCCCCGCCGACAAACGTGTGGCCATCCTTGACGGCCGAGATGTAGTGGTGGCCGATAGGCACGTCGATGACAAACTCACCATAGGCGTTCGTCACCACCATCTCGTTGTTGCGCGACACGGCACGGCCGTCCACCTGGATGGTCACGCTGTCAACGGGGATGTTCGTGCCGGCAAAGAAGATGGTGCCCTTCACCTCGAACGAGCTGACATCGGTGAAATCGACGCTGTTATGCACCAGCGACGAGGTGCTGATGAAGCGGCTCGACTTCATGGGCGAAAACTCATGGCTGTCCAGTACGGGCGTCACGTTGTAGATGGTTCCCTCGCCCGCGAACGGGATGCCCTGGATGACGTAGTTGCCGTCGGCGTCGGTCTTGGCCTTCAGCTTCAGCTGCGCGGGTGTCAGCGTCGATGACTGGGTGTTGCTGCCCATGAGGCCGTGGTGCTGATGATAAGTGGTACCCTCGCGCGAGTAGTCGAAGAACTGCGTGTTCAGGCCTTCGTCGAAGGTGTAGTAGGTCTCCAGTCCCCGCTCGTTGCCAATCAGCTGGTGGTCGTAGTTCTCCATGATTTCCTCGTCGGTGAGGCATCTCGTCCACAAACGGAAGTCATCGACAAAGCCCTTGAAGAAACCTATCTGGAAGACGGTGGCTCCGCTGAGGCTCAGGCTTCCGCTGAGCGTCTGCGTGGATTTGTTCAGCCTGGGGACTCCGGCTGCGTCGCTGCCCATCACGCTGGCGGTCAACGTCTGTCCGCTGCGCGTCAGCACCACGTGGTTATACTGTCCGGCCGCCAGCACGGCATCCGCAAAGGGATAGGTGTCCGAGCCGTTCACCAGCGTCAGCTTGCCGTCGGCACCCATGCCCACATAGCAGGTCTCACCGTTCAGACGGATGATTTTGGCCTCGTCCAGCGTCTCGGGGTTCACCCATAGCTGGAGGGTGAAGTCTCCCTGTGCAAACTTGCCCGCGGCGTAGGTTGCCGAGGGATATGTCCACGTCACAGCGCCGTTCGTACCCGTGAAACGCATGGAGTGGTACTGCTCCACATCGTTGTCCGAGTCACCGGCCTTCACGATTGTCACCTCGACGCCTTCCACCGAGCTGCCCGAACTGCCGTAGGTGATGCGGCCGCTCACGGTGCCCGTAGCCAGGGCAAAGCCGATGTCGGTGGTCTCGTTGGTGATAATCGTACCATCGGAGCACTCGTCCTCCACCGTCACGCGGTAGTCGTAATAGACGCCCGCCAGCGGCGTGTCGTCCGTGTACATCAGGTAGTCTTCGTCGCTCGACGTGCGGTAGAGCGTCACCCACGCCTCGTCGGGTCTCTCCGTGCGACGGCGGTCCACGATGTAGGTCTTGGCTTTGGTGTTGCCCTGTTGGTCAACGTGCCATTGCAGCTTCACCGTGCCGGGATAGGCACCCTTTGTGGCATCGAGCGAGTAGAACAGCGTACCCGTGCCGATGGCCTTCTTTACAAAGGTCATTGAGTTGAGTACCACCGTGCCGATGACACCCTCGATACGGTAGGTGTGCGGCAAGCAACCACTTAATGGCTCCTCTGTGTAGTGGATGCCGTCGAAGTTCTCGCTGGCCGGATTGCTACTCTGGCGGTCATCATGCTGGTCAGTGGAGCGGTGCTCCCATTGGAAGGCGGTCTGGTTGTCCGTCGGCGTAATGGTATAGATGGGTTCCGACTCGTTATCGACATATATCTTAAACTGGTTGCCCCAGTCGGCTGGATAGCCGTCCGACGTCCACGTGAACACGATGCGGTCGGACTGGCTTTCGGCATTGGAAGCATTCACGGGCACCCTTCGCGTGGTACTGACGGTGACAGTCGCTTTCCAATCCGACCGTTTGGTGTTTTCATCCCAGCCGTCCGGCACGAGATAGACATCATAGCTGACGGTTGTCTCGTAGGGGAAGTTGGCCTTTGTAGCAGTATTCGTATCCTCGAAGGTCAAGCCGGTAGTGCCATTGGCGTTGAACGTATGCGCCACTGCACCTATCTTCGTGTCGCCACGGTAAACGACAAACGTTCCACCCAGTGGCGACGAGCCGCTAAGGGTATTCCACAAGAGCTTCACCTTGCGGTCCTTCTGCATGAATTCGCCGGAAAGGTTGGTGGGCATGGAGAGCCATTGTGCATAGAGTTTCACTGGGCCTTTATCCTCCGCAGTGGCCGTAAGGGTTGCTTCGTCGGCGTAGTATGTGCCGCTGCCGTCGGCCTCGGTGTTCCATCCGGCAAAGACATAGCCGTCGCGAGTAAGGGTACATTCCGTCAGCGTGCCGCTATTCTCAATGCTCTGCTGCTCCATCGAGCCGGTGCCGCCATTGGAATCGAAGGTGACGTGCTTGTAATAATAATATGTCCATGTGTAGCTTTTATTCTTAAAACCTCCCCATTGATGTACCCCTGATTGTCCGTTTCCTCCATTATTAACAACATGTGTCAGCAGCAGCGCCCATGTCTTGGACTGGGAGGTTGAGGAATTTCTATTGTCAAAATCAAAGGAATTCGAAAAGGCTTTGGTAACTTTGCCTGTATAACTCTGGTAAATATGATTAAGGTGATACTGCTTGCCGCTCTGATTCCACCAGCTTTCCGTGAAATCGACTTCCGTACCCTTGAGACTTGCCAGGTCTTCTCTGGCATACAAGGCAGTATGTTGCCAGTGAATGTTGGCATTCATTCTCAGCTCATAATTCCAGTTCAATTGCATTCGCGTGTAAGGAGGTACATTTTCCGAATGCGAATAAACCGAAAAAATAGCATGTTTTTCATACGTAGAGCTGGTGCCATCCACTGTACAGCCGATTCCGTCTCCATCTTGCCAAAACCATACACTGCCCCAGTTTGTATTGTTCAGCCTATTGAAACTTATGGACTTATTATAATCAATGGAGCAATGCCCCGAACGATGTCCCTTATACGTCCACACCCCTTCTGTGTTCTCAGCCATGACCACAGAGGAGTAAACCAATGCGAGCAGCGTCACGGCCACTCTTGCCTTCAGACGTGCACCGGCTGTCCGGCCGCTTGCCTGAAGATTGAATGATTTGTTTTTCATTTTCATTGTTGTTACTGTTTTTTATATTGTTTGTTGTTTTTCTTTGGCTTCCAGCTCGTCGTGCAGCAGGATGTTTTCGTAGATGAAGCGGCAGAGCGTGCGGTGGCTGTCGTCGAGGCGACGGCGGTAGTAGTGCACGGCTGTCCATAGCCCTGCGATGAGCACCAGAACGGCAACGGCGAGGACTACTATCAGAATGAACATTTGGTCTGAGATAGAAATCATACTTTGCTGTAGTTTCAAAAATCGCCTCAAAAGTACAACAGATTAATCCCCCTGTTGTTTCACTGCTGCAAAAATGTGTGCCATTTCTGCAAAAACTGTATTTGTGCGCTTTAGAGGTAAAAAAAAGCCCGCCAAGACTCCTTTCTGGTGGTCTCGGCGGGGGGGGTAATGCTAAAAGAGTGGATTAGTCTGTAGATTCTCGCTCTATCGAGTTAGACCAATTCGGCAATGGTTACTTTACTGACGCAAAGGTCATCACGGCTGTAGGCCAGAGGTCAGACTTCATGATGGCCTCCATGTCACCGTCGTCATGGTCATTGGCCCGGCAACCGGCAAGATTTACCCTTCTGCTCTTGATGCTTTTCTGTACTCCGATGGAGTCATGGAGTAGTGCTCGCGGAAGAGGCGGTTGAAGGTGCTGCGGCTGGTGATGCCGCTCTGCTCGATGATGCCGCCCACAGGATCGTTGGTGCTGGCGAGCAGGCGGGCGGCATGACGGATGCGGTGCTGGTTGAGGAAATCGGCGGTGGTCAGTCCGGCACATTCGCGCAACGCCTCACCCAGGTAGGTACGGTTGGTGCCGAGCAGGCGGGCCAGTGTCTCGTGGTTGGTGGCGGCGTCGGTATAGACGTCGGGGTTCTCCATCAGTTCGCAGAGGCGACGGTAGAGCAGCTGGTTCTGCCCCAGCGTCTCGGCGGGCTGCGCCTCGGCTTGTTCGCGCTGGCGGCTCTCGGCCTTCTCAAGCTGCTGAACCTGTTCGTAGAGGACGCGGTTCTTGGCTGCCAGCACCCCCGCCGAACGCGCGGAGCGCCAGAGGAAGTAGCCTATCAGCAGAAGGATGACGACGAGGCTGGCGACGATGATGCGATGCCGGGAGATGGTGAACTGCTGGCGGGCCAGCTGGAGGTCTTTCTCGCTCGTATGATAGATGACGGACAGCTCGGCGGCATCGCTCTTCTTCTGCCAGACGAGGGCGGAGTCGATGGCGGCTGAGAGGCTGTCGGCCAGGGCCAGCGCCCTGTCGCTGTGGCCGCCCTTGCGGTAGGCTGTGTAACGGGGATTGAGCCGCTGGGCTATGGTTTCGAAGTTCAGCTGTGCGCCGTCGGTGGCAGCGAAGGTGCTGTCGAAGCGCTCGTACCAGCGGGCGGCCTCGTCATAGCGTCCGGCAGCCATCGCATAGTCCGCAGCGGCGCTGAGGACGAGGGGTGCGCGGAAACGGCTGGCGGGGATGGAGGCGTATGTGGCAGCGGCCTCGGCCGTATGGCCCGCAGCGTGCTGATAGAGCGCCCGGCGCAACGCAAGCGGCGTCGTCCACTCCTCGGCGAACGAGGGGTTATGGCCCGCCTGCCTGTAGAGGGTCAGAAGATGTTCGGCCTCGTCCAGCCACCGCTGCGCCTCGTCCAGGTCGCCCATCCGGTAGTGGATATCGGAGATGACATAGCAGGTGATGATCGTGTTCGCGTTGTCGCCCGACGACGAACGGTTGTCCACCGCCAGATGCGCCTCGTAGGTCTTCTGGCAGCTGCTCCGGCAGGCGTCGTACTGGTGGAGCTGGAGCTGACACTCAGCCATCAGCGTGAGGAGGCCCCCCTTGGGGCCCGGGGGGAAGTCGGGTTGGGTGTCGGCCAAGGCGAGCATCTCGGTGATGATGGCCAGCGCGCCCTCGGTGTCAAAGCGGTTGGCTCGCAGATAGGCCGCACGATAGCCCGCGTCGGCATAGTGGATCCAGTCCTGGGAGGGGTCTTCGCGATAGGCCTCGTATGACTTCTGGAAATAGTATTCTGCCAGCCGCTGCTGCTTGCCGTCGTTGTCCCGTGCGCGCACCCAGTATTCGTAGGCTTCGCGGTTCTGGACGCCGTCGCTGCTGCCGTCCTTGCAGCTCGCGAAGAACAGCACAAAGGCACACGCCATCAGGGGGAACAAACACATTGGTCGTTTCATGTTCACGTTATTTTTGGCCGCAAAGATACGAATTTTACCCCTTCCAGATTTCCCATTCCTGCAAATCTATTTCCCAAATCTGCAAAAAAGCTTTTTCTAATACGATTATCCGCAATCACGTGACAGACGGCCTGAAAGGCCAACAGCTTATAGCCCATGCTGGCGCCCTGGGTATATTCGAGCACACATCATCCTTCGCCCTATAAGGGCAAGGCATTCAAAAACAATGCTTTTGCCCTTACAGGGCGAGTGTTACTTCTGGCGTTTGTACCCGGGGCGCCAGCCTGGGCTACGCGCTATATGCCCCTTCGGGGCGCTCATCGCAGTCTGGGCTCGTTTTTTTCTTGCGAAACTTGAATTCACTTACTCTATTATTCTATTTGCTTACTTTGTTTTCTTATTCGCTTACGTTGTTTTCTTATTTGCTTACGTTGTTTTTCTATTTGCTTACTCTGTTTATAAACTCGGGCCGTGTTTATATAAACATGGCCGCTGTTTATATAAACGGCGCCCCTGTTTATAAATATTCAAGTGCGTTCAGAAAACTACAGTTTAAACTGTCTTAGGAATAAGCAAGACACGTCTACAATAATGAAAGAAAGATATTGTTGTCCGCTAAACTATTCACATGAGGATAGAATTAGGGCTTATACCGGATTCGGCGCATTTTTATAGTAGTAGAGAGGAATTCCAAGCGCTTGGATTGGCAATTCCAACTGCTTGGAATGTGTAATCCAAGCGCCTGGAATTGGCAAGAAGAGATACAAACGGGGGAGAAACCTTGTGCATACAAAGTATAGTCATTCGCAGCAAGCCCTCCAACATGCAGAAAAATAATGCTGCTGATTCTGCGAAAAAGTCCCGATATCGTGCTGGTTTTTATGGAAAAAGTCCCGATTTTGGCTCTTGTTATATGGAAAAAGTCCCGACACGATTTTCTTTTTTTTCAGAAAACGTGCTATTTTATATTCGCTTACTCTGTTTTTCCATTCGCTTACTCTGTTTATAAAAATTCAAGTGCGTCCAGAGAACGATCCCTAACTACGATGGATCGAACCTTTCAGTCGGCTTTGTAATCCGACTGCGCTTGAGTTGAGGGATTTGCAATCCCTCACCATTTGCCACCTGTCCATAGGCTGGGGGATTACAAATCCCCCAACTCATAGCAGCCGGATTACAAATCCGGCTGAACGAACGGGGGTGAAAAATGGGTTAGGGGTTAGGGGTTAGGGTCAAAACTGACGCAGCAAAAAAAACTAACCCCTCACCCCCAAACCCTAACCTCTAACCCCTAACCTCTAACCCCTCACCACTAACCAGTCCCCCCTCCTTTAGGAGGGGCCGGGGGAGGCTACTTCTTAATCAGCTTGCGGCCGCCGGAAAGGTAGATGCCATGCGGCAGGCGGCTCCAGTCCGCCATGGTGCCCACGCAGACGCCTTGCAGCGTGTAAATGGTAGGGGAGAGGGGCTCGGCCTCGATGCCTTCAACCGCCAGCCCGTGGGGGTTGAGCGTGCAGAAGGTGAAGTAGGCGGGGTCATCGTACTTGGCCGACAGGGCGTCGTGAAGGAACTTGCCTGTATACGCGTTCTTCAGGCTGAAGCCCTTGCCCGCTACATACCATATCTTCCACACGGCTCCGTTCTCCACGTCCTGTCCGTTCTGGTTGTTCAGGCCAAGGATGAAGCTGCAGTCGGCTACGGTGGAATAGCCGTTCAGGTAGCCCGGGCTGCCCCAGATGCTATACTCGTTGCCCTGCGGGGTGATGAGCCGCAGCAGGTAGCCATTACTAACGGAACTCTGCTCGAGCCGGAAGAGATAGCCCGTGTTGGTGTCGGCAAAGGCGGCGTCATAGACGTCGAAGCCGAGGTTCTGGTTGTCGGAGCCGTAGAAGGCCTTTCCCTGCTCTTCGTCGATGATGGCAAAGGGGGTGCTGCCGATGGCTTTCAGGCTGGTGAAGCGTTGGTCGATCACGTCGATGTCCGTCGAGGCATCCGGGTCGTCGACCACGTCCTCGTAGCCCATCAGCCTTAGCGCCTTCACGGCATAGCGCTTACCCATGATGCGGTAGCCCTCTGGGGTGAAGTGCAGGCCGTCGCCCTTCTGGGGGCAACCGGCAGAGGATATGACGTAGGAGTTGGGGATGACCTTGGGCACGCCGGCGATGACCGAGTTGTGGTGCCAGCAGGCGCCGCCCGCGGCCTGGCTTACCGTTTCGCCGACAAAGAGGGGAACGTCGGCGGCGTCGAGGCCGAGGTCGCTGATGAGACGGTCGTAGATCTTCTTCACCTTCTGGGGCCAGTCGGACTGGCCGTTGTTGCTCTCGCCCTGATGGAGCAGGATGCCCTTGATGACGCCCGACTTCTGGGCTATCTTAGCCATATCGACAAGCCGCTGGTAGGGGTCGTTGTCGTAGGCCTTGAAGTAGTTGATGAGCCAACCCTCGGAACTGGGGTCCATCGAGGCGATGTACGAGGCCACCTCCTCTTGCATGAAGCCTTCGATCTTAGTGCCGCCGATGGCGACGTCCACGACGCCCACGCGGACATTCTCGGGCAGGTTCTTGACCATGGTGCGGCCGAAGTAGTCGGCCATGCCCAGGCCTGTGCCCTGACGGACGATGGGCGGCGTGGCGGTGTACCACTCGCCCATGGTGCGGGCAGGGCTGGAGAAGTTGACGCAGGCCAGCGTCTGGAAGCGGGCATCGACAGTCTGGTCGACAGCCTCGGGCGTGGCGTTGCCCTCCATGTTCGACTGTCCGAAGCAGAGATAGACGTAGAAGTTCGGGTCAACGCCGGCGGGCGGTTCCTCGCCGTCCGAGCGGGTGAACACCACTTTATCCAGATTGCCGTTGGCGCCGGTGATGGCTACGCGGAGGATGTGCTGTCCGGCGGAGAGCGTCTTAGAGAGCGTGCCCTTCACGACCTGGTATTTGCTCCAGTCGCTGTCGCCCGTCTGCGGGATGCTGACACGGCAGAGCTGGGTGGTCTGGGTGCCCGTGCGGAGGCCGATGGTGAACGCGGCACCGGTGGTGCCGGAGGAAACGTAGGCTTCGTAGTTGTACGTGCCGGCTTCGGCGACGTTGACGGTATATTCGAGCCATTCGTTCGCAGCCGTGTAGCCGATGGCGTTGCCGCCGTTACCCTTCACGATGTCCACGCCTTCGTTGTCGGAGCGGTAATGGGCATCGCCCTCGTCCTTGTCGTCAGAGTCATGGAAGCTGAGGCCCTCGCCGCCCTTGTCGAAGTCCTCGAACTGGACGGTGCCGGGTAAGTTGAGCGTCTTGTAGGGAGCACGCGTGCCGTTTACCTTCAGCGTGGTCTTGGCAACCTTCGACTCGCGGCCCTCGGCATCGGTGGCGATGGCGGCGATGGTGTAGCTACCCTTCGCCGTAGGCTGAAAGACGGTGGTGTAGGGCTCCTCGGTGAGAGTGGCGAGCAGCATGTCGTTAGCAAAGAGACGGACGTTGGCGATGGTGCTCGTCGAGGATGCGGCAGAGGCTGTAATGGTGGCCTCTCCGTCAACGTTGATGGTCGTGGGGCTTACCTTGACGGCAACCCGCATGGCGTTGTCGGTCTCGAGACGGGTGAAGGTCATCTTACCGATGCTGAATCCACCTTTGTCGATGGAAAGGCTGAGCGTGCGGCGCCCGGCCTCAAGGGGCGTGGTGAGGCGGAGATGGACGGTTTTGTAGTCGGTATTGCTGCCGGTGCTGAGAACGGTGACGAAGTCGGAGAGGAAGATCATGTCGCCGAAATGGTTGTCGGCAAGGTGGAACATGCCTCCGTCGCTCGCGGCGGCAACCTCGATATCCAAGGAGTAGAGTCCCGGTTCTTTCACGTCAACGGTGTATTCCATCCATCCGCCTGTCTTGGTCACGCCGGTGCGGGTGGCGTTGTCGTAGGCGACGCCGGCGGCGCCGTTATCGTAGTTCATGGCTTCGACCACGCCGGGCAGCTCGGGCACCACATCGTTATAGGGCGTGCGGGCTGTGGTCGTGCTGAGCACGTTGATTCTCGACAGTCGCTCGTACTGCGAGCCGTCGGTAGCGGTCACAACAGCCTTCAGGGTCTTTGTGCCCGTTGAGGCTGAGGACACTTTGGCGATGTAAGGCGCCTCGGTCATGGTGGCGACGAGGGTGGGACCGTTGTAGAGCTCCACCTTTTCGATGGTCTTTGTGGCAAGGGTGGCATCCACCCACACGGGCAGGCTGTCGCCCTTGGCGACCTTCATCGACGCAGGCTTTACATAGACGGAGGCCTCTTTCTTGAAGCCCGGGAAGGGGCTCTTGGCGCTCAGGGCGGCGTCGCTTTTCATGTATTCACGCAGCCACGTCATAGCCGGGCGGTCCTTGCCGTCGCGGATGAGGCCGCTGTTGCCGTCGGTGGTCCAGGTGGCGCCGTAGATGTAGCCCCAGAGGGTGATGCCGGCGCAGTAGTCGGCCTCCCAGAGAACAGGGATGAGGTTCTTGTACTGCCGCTCCTGCTTGGCATCGTCGGAGGTGCCGATGTCGAACTCGGTGCTGTACATCGGCATTTTCAGCGCGGTCTGAATCTCAGCCATCGCGTTTTTGAAGTCGGTGAGGCTGATGTCGGTGAGGTCGTGGCTCTGGCATCCGTAGGCATCGATGGGCGCTCCGGCGTCGCGCAGGGTGCGCACCAGATTGATGAACTCGGTTTTCTGCCAGCGGAACGTGTTGTAGTCGTTATAGACCAGGATGGCGTTGGGCCAGCGTTCGTGAGCTAGCTGGAAGGCTTTGATGATCCAGTCGAAGCCCGTGCGTCCGTCGCCGCCGAGCGCAGCGCGGTAGGGGGCGGGCTGGTGACCGGCGACGGCCTCGTTGACCACGTCGATAATCTCCAGATTGGGGTAGTGCTTCTTGACGGCATCGAAATACTCGACGATGGCCTTGTACTGCTCAGCCGTGGAGAGGTTGTTCACCCAGTTAGGATACTGCGCGCCCCAGATGAGCGTGTGGTACTTGAATGGGAAGCCGTGCTGACGGGCATAGTTGGCTGATTTGTCGGCGTTGCCAAACGAGAACGTGCCGCGCGCCGAGCCTTCGATGGCGTCCCACTTTGTCTCGTTCTCGGGTGTAATCTGGTTCCAGAGGGTGTAGAATTTCTCGTTGCCGTAATCGACGTTGTAGCGCGTCGTGATGTTGCCGAGAAACTTGTCGGGGTTTTGCGAAAGCTGTGCCTGAGCCGCCAAGGCAGCCAGGCACAGCAACGCCATGAAGACGTTTTTTTTCATTGGATAATTTCCTTTAGAGCCCAAGACTTTAGACTGATAGACTATCAGACTATCAGACTAACAGACTGGCAGACTATCAGACTGACAGACTATCAGACTAACAGACTGGCAGACTATCAGACTGACAGACTATCAGACTGACAGATAAAAGACCTGCAACTGCGTCGTTCAGAAACATTCATCTGATAGTCTGAAAGTCTGTCAGTCTGATAGTCTAAAAAGAAGTCTGTCTGTCAATAATTTACTTCACCAACACCTTCTTGCCGTTCTTGATGACGATGCCCTTGTAGGCCTCCGTCACGCGCTGACCGGCGAGGTTGTAGATGACGGCGGGAGCGGCGTTGCCAGCTACGTTCTGGATGCCCAGCGAGTAGGTGTCGCCACCCACGACCTTCACGTAGAAGTTGTCGCCACCTTCCATGTTGATGAGCGTCTCGGTGTTGTCCTCAGTACGCCAGATGACGTTCTTGATGGTGTAGTCGCAGGCGTCCTTGATCTCGGCCATGTTGAAGGCGATGGACTGCATGCCCTCGGCTTCGGCGGGAATGGTGAACGTGGCGGAGAAGTGCTGTTCCTCAGTGGTGAAGTCCACATCACCAATGGCAGCCCAGTGCAGGTAGTTGCCCGGCGTGGTGTGGCATTGTGTGGAGGTGTGGGCATTGATGGAAGCTACATAGTCGAACTCAATGACCGTTACTTCGCCGGCAGAGAGCGTGCGGTTAGCGACAATCCAGAACTGGTTGTCCCAAGCCTGGCCCGTGCCGCCTTCCTGTTCAGCCGATGTGAAGTCTCTCTCGAGGGCATTCACCACAGCAACAAACGGGTTGGCAACGATTTCGATGGGCTCGTGGAATTCCTCACCCTCGAGCATCACGAAGTTCATCATCTCGTACTCCGTGTTGATCATGATGGTCCACACACCGGCTGCGGGCAGCTTGATCTTGGCGTTCGAAGCCTCGGCATAGGGATACCAGGTGTCGGGGTCGCCCGTGATGGCTTCTGACACCTTCAGCGTACCAGCCTTGAAAGCCTTGTCATTGCCGCGGACGGTGGAGATCATGAGCTCGTTCACCCACGTCTCTTCCTTACCTTCGGTACCGACGGTGGCGACGTAGGCTTCGCTCGCGTCGTCATAGGTGAACTCGATGGCATTGTCGAAGTCATAGTCCACCAGTCCCGACTCGGTGTTGGTGCAAGCGGCGAAGTAGCCCTCGTCGAGCTTCATGAGCGACACGTTCAGGTCGTCGAAGTAGATGTCGATATCTTCCAGATAAGCCTGGTCCTCACCGAAGTTAAAGGCGATGGACTGTACGCCGGCAGCTGCGGAGAAGGTCTTTTCGAAGGTTTGCCAGTCGGTGCTGAACTGCACGTCGCCCAGCTTACCGCCACCCAGATAGTCGCCCGGGTTGGTGTGGTCCTGTGTGGTGACGCGGAAGTCCTTCGAGGCTTTGTACTTGAATGAGATCTTCACCTGTTCGTCGGCCTTCATGGCACGAGGGAAGTTGATCCAGAACTGGTTCTGCCATGTGTTGTCAGGCATGGGGTCGCCAGCGCTGTGCGGCTGTCCCCACTGCTCGCCGTCGGAATCCCAGACAAGAATGGGATCGACCTTCTTGGCATGAACGGCAAACACCTTGTTGCCGCCCATGTCCTCAATGACAGCCACGTGAGGTGTGGGCAGGCCGTCTTCACCGACACCCGTGCCCCACTCCTTCGAATAGGCACTGGGCACCTCGCCATACTCACCCTCGGCATCGCCGTTCTCAAGGATGTTCTCCCACTCGACAGGGCGCTGATCCCTCTCTTCGTGGGTAATCTTCATGTACTCAATCCACCAGTCGCCGACATAGCTACCGCACTGGAAGAGCAGGTCGCCGCTGGTTCCGGTGGCTTCGTACTGGAATTCGAGTTCCTGCCAGTCGGTGGTGACGTGAAGCGCACCATACTTGTCCACACCGGCGAAGCTCATGTTGAAAATGTCGGCCTCGACAGAGCCCTTGATCTTCAGCGAGAGGGTATAGGTCTGACCGACCTCGACATCCACGCCGCCAATGGGGAAGAACTGAACGTCCCAGGGGTTTTCCGTAGCCTCTTCACCATGGTAGAAGAGGCAGCCGTCCTGCAGGGAGAGACGGTCCGTGTTGCTGCCGCCCCAGCCATACAACTTAATGGCAGTCTGCTCGGCGAAGTTGACTTCAGCGTCAACGACCACCACTGCCTTTGCTCCCACGAAGCATGCCATGAGAGCCACAAGCGTAAAGATTTTCTTCATAACGAAAACATTTTTAAGTTAATAATAAAAAGACTAAAATTATTTACGATTTTGAGATCCTATTTTATTTACGATTTGACGATTTACTAATGAAGAATGAAATTAGATTTTTCATTTTTTCCGCTGAGGGCATCGCAGAAAGCCTTGTAGGTAGCGGTGCGCACCCAGTCCTTGCTCTTGTTGTCCACTGCCCAGAGGCCGACGGGGTCTGTCGTGTCGGCAAGGTTTCCTTTGCAGATACCGGCTTGCTTGTCGGCGGGGATTGTGGCCATATAGCTCCTAATGACGTAGCCGTAAAAGTCAGCCAGCAGCTGGCGCTGCTCGGGAGTGATCTTCTCGGCGGTCACGCTTGCCCCCGTAGCATCCTGATACTTGATGTCGAAGTTCGAAAGACGGATGAGCTTGCCCGTAGCAGCAAGTGACTTCAGCAGCGCGTCGAGCGAGGCGCGGTTAGCCTCCTGCCGTGCGCCGTCCTCGCTGAAGGTGAGGTTCAGTTTGGCATTGATGCCGTCGATTTTTGCTCCGTTCTTGTCCCATACGCCCATCCAGTAGATGAGGCTCTCCATCTTCTTGGGGTTCTCGAGGCCGGACTCGCTGATGAAGAACCGGAGCTTGTCGGTGCTGCCGCCATGGCGCGTGAAGGCTTCGCTTGCCGCCTTCGACACGGCAGGACCATAGTTCTCGCTGCCCAGCACATCCTGCCAGAAAATCTTCTCCGTCGAGTGCTTCAGGTCGTACATGCCGTTTTCGAGTTCGGCTTTCGTGTCGATGGCTTCGTCAATGAGGTCGAACGAGTGTATGCGTCCTTCGTTGATTTCCATCAGTCCGTTGCACCATGCATTCAGGGCATAGCTGATGGTGTCCTTCAGCTCGTCGGGCGTCTGCGGACGATGGTTGTCAGGAAAATATCCTACCTCCACCTTCGAGATGTAGATTTCGCACGAAAGGGCATTCTCAATCCTCAGGTAGCCGTCTGTCACGCCCTCTGCCGCCTTGCCTTCCACGACAATCTTAGTCCATTTGCCGGCAGGGAACGTCCATCTGCCTTTTGAACCCGTACCTTCAATCTGATTGCCGCAGAAGGTGACGGTGAACGTTGCCGTTTTCTCGGCCTTAGCCCAGAAGGTTGTTGTGTAGGTTGCCATCGGGTCAACGTCGAAGCCTTCGATGATACGGACGTTCGACGTCGTGTTGATGCGGAGCGCGTTCTGTCCGTCGTAGGAGACGATGGACGCCTTGCCCTTTTCGATCGTGCCGTCGAAAGCCGTCATGGTGCTGAAGTCGACGCTCTTACCTTCCACGAAATCTACGGGCACCTCTATGGGGGCTGTCAGCGTGGCGAGCCAGTCGTCGGCCTGATAGGCATTGGCTGCGATGGGGCTGCCGAACACTTCGCCGCCTATCTCCTCCACATGGTCAAGGAGTTCCTTCATGTCGAGGAAGTTCATCACACCCTTCTTATTGACGATGGCGCCCGACATCAGCGTTGTGCCGAAGGCGAGGTTGTCGAAGTTGGTGATGGCTGCAGCGTGAGCCAGCTCCTGCTTGTTGAAATCCGTGACTTTCAGTGTGGCTCCGACGGTCATGTTGGCATACCGCCCGTGGTCGATATACGTCTTGACAGGAGCCAGGTCCTTATAGGGCTCCGTGAAAGCCGGGTCGGGCTCGGCAGCGAAATCGTCTGTCACATTGTATTCTGCGCAGGAAGCAGCAATCACCCCTGCAACCAGCAGAAAGAGACCTTTTTTAAATGTATAGTTCATCATTAGATATTTACGATTTGACGATTTACGGTTTAACGTACTTGGGGGTAAAGAACTCTCTCTTGTTTGACTCACGCGTCTGGACGACCAGTGTGTCGTCTGTCGCAACCGTTACGTCGTTTTCAAGAATCCAATCCTCTTCCACCTCTTTGCCTCCTCTCATTACTTTTTTCTTACCGATGACCCGTCCTTGCTTGAAGGTCACCGAGTATGCCAGACGGAGAATGTCGCGCTCGACGGGCTTCCCGTTCATGTTGCCCCACTGGAAGTCCTTGTATTCGGGCTTCTCCGTTCCCCGAACGATAAATTCGCCCGAACCGGTAGCGGCCACTTCGGTGTCGTCAGTGGATAGGACGCACTTTCCAGCATCGAAGGTGAGGATGAGACTACAGGTCTGCGACGGCCTGATAGCCCCGGATGCATCTTTGCCTATATTAACAGATACGGGGAATACGGCCTGTGTCATGTTCCGGGTGCTGATGGCGCATACCTCGTCGTATTGGTTCACGGGGTTTTCCGTGTAGCGTCCCGGGTCGGTATTGATGAGTGTTGTATCCCTGCGGATGACGGTTGTTGTGGTGCCCTGTTCGGTGACGCGGTCGGCACCTCGGCGGATGTATTTTCCCTGCCAGGGGTTCATATATTTCACGCAGTAGAGCACATAGTCTTTCGCCAGCACCTCCCAGTCCTCGGTGTTCGTACGCGAGGGTGAGAGCCCTTCGCGAGGTGTTCCGGTGAGGATGTGGTCGACGCCCTTCACGTTAGTCATCAGAATAGGGATGACGTACGTGTTGCCCGTTGCCTTCTCGTCGTTGAAAAAGGCATCGGTCAGCTGCACCTCCACATATCCACGCGTATCGTCCTGGTAGGAAATGGTGTTTGTCGCCAGTTTGTAGTAGTCAGCCGGCATGGGCCGCACTGGCTCCGACGGGTTGCCGCCTTCGTCGGTGAACCACAGGTTTTCACAGAGCGATTCTTCGACGACGATGTCAGCTGTGGCTGTGCGTCCGTGATAAGCGCCGCCCATCGTGGCCCATATCTGGCACTTGTGTGCGTTGTCGAGCGTGTTGTCGTATATGTCGTTGCCCAACACGATTGTACGCACAGGGAACTGGTAAGCAAAGTAGGCTGTCGTACCCCCCTCGAAGTCCGGGAACCTGTGTTCCGTATTGTAGCACGATGAGAGGGAGAGTAATAATGAGAAAGTCATTGAAAAATAAATAGTCCTTCTTCTCATATATTCTTTTATTTTTAATTCCTGATTTCTAATTCACAATTCACAATTAGCCGCGCACCAATTATTAATTTTTATTCTTTATTCTTTATTGCGCGACAGCGCGTCATTGCCATCCTTTGTTCTGCATGAGGTTGCTCCATTTGAGGACCTCGTCCTTGGGGATGGGACCATACCACTGGTAGGTGCTGTCGAATTTGCGGTCCTCAACCTCGAAAGGCGTATAGCTGAGCGGGCTGTCGGTCAGGTCAGGGTTGATTTTCACAATCTTCATGCCCCTGATGCTTTCGTTCAAGGGCATCTGCCAGCGTCGGAGGTCCCAGAAGCGTTTGTTCTCGAAGCAGAGTTCCAGACGGCGCTCGTTGCGGATGAGTGCAGTCATTTTTTCCTTGTCGGCCCTACATTCCTCGATGTACACATCGCCTCCACCGGGCAGTTCGCGGCCATACTCGTCCTTACCGATTCCGGCACGCTCGCGGATGGCCTTGATGACGTTGTAGGCTGTAAACCCAATACCCGTAGGATCTTCGTCGGGACCCCATGCGTCGTTGGCCGCCTCGGCATAGGCAAGGAAGATTTCCGTATAGCGTATGCGAGGATAGATGTGCTGTTGCGAAAGAGTGGACGACGGGTTCACGCTCACATCCTCGCGCAGCAGTTTCTTCAGGTAGTAGCCTGTGCGGGTTGATTTTTCGATGTCGTTGAGGTTGTCGCTGGTCTCGTTGTCGTCATTCGGCATGTTCATGCCTGTTAGGATGGCCTTGTTCTTGAAGGTCATGCCGTTATAGATGACGGTGTTCTCCAGACGCGGGTCGCGGTTGGCGTAGGGGTTTTGAGCGTCGTAGCCGGCGTTCGGGTCGGTGATGGGACGTCCGTTGCGCATGGGGAATGCATCAACAAGGTTCTGCGATGGGTTAACCAGACCGTTGCCATAGAGACTTGGCGGGAAATTCTCCTTTTCCTGGTCGTTGTTGAGGTGACGGTCCTCGCGCCAGAGCATCTCCGGCATCTCTGATGCATCGGGATTCAACTTTGTCTTATTCTTGTACCAAATGTTACCAGTCACGTCAAACCCGTCCAAGCCGCCGATGCGCTTCAGGACATTCGCGCAGAGGGTGGCTGCTTCGGCGGACGTCACGCCCGACCCGTCGCGGAATGCGGGGCTTGCAGCGAGCAGAGCCGTCTGGGCCTTCACAGCCTCGGCAATCTTGCCGGACATCAGTCCCCTTGACCTCTCGCCGAACACAAGGTTGTAGCCTGTCTTCTGGGCGCCAAGGGCCAGGTACTTGGCGGGGATCTCCTCGTCACTGTCAATGTCTGTATAGTCGGCGGGCAGCAGCGCCATGGCGCTGTCGCAGTCGGCCAGACACTGCTTGACACAGTCAGCAAAGGTGGCGCGCGGCTGGTTGAAGTCGCTGCTGCCGTCCTCGGGCGTCAGCAGTAGGGGGACACCGTAGAGCACGCCGTCGTCGGCATAGCCGCCATGAGCCTGCAGCAGATGATAGTACATCACGGCTCTGAGGCCCATTGCCTCGCCTTTCAGACGGTCAACGAACATCTGCTGCTTCGAGGCCGCGCTGGGAGCCCACTTCACCTTCTCCACCTTCGAGAGGAAGAGGTTGAGGTACTGGATGCCGTCTTTGCATGCGTCCCATCGCGACATGGGGTTGTTGTCCGCCGTCCATGTGCCGCTGGTTGCCATGTTCCACAGGGCGCCGGCCGCCAGGTTCGTCACGGCATCGTCCGTGGCAATGTCCGTCTGCGTGGTCGTCAGATAGGGCAGCTGGCCATAGCCATACATCAGCAGGCCATGTGCATACTTCGACTCCTCGTACATGGCTTCTTCCGGCCGGTTGTTTTCATCGGCCGGCTCGAACATGTCTGCGCACGCACAGAGGGCGAGCACGCCGCAGAGATATCCTATAATATTTCTTGTCTTCATACTTCTTTATTTCCTAATTTCTAATTTATCACAGTGTTACCTTGACGCCGAGATTATAGAAACGCGTCTGAGGAGCCGTGCCGATGCTTGTTTCCATCAGCTTGCGGTTCTTCGAGATGGTGAGGAGGTCATTGCCGTTCAAGTAGAGCGACAGACCCTGCACGGCTTTTCCTGCAAATTTCTCCTTGGGGAAGTCGTAGGTGAGCTGCAGCTTGCGGATGTTGAACCGGTTGGTGCTGTAGATCCAGAACGTGGATGCTGCACTGTTGTTGGCCGAGGTCAGGGTGGTCAGACGGGGATGGGTGGCCACATCGGCTGTTTCGGGTGTCCAGCGGCCAAGCGCGTTCACCGAGTACTTGGCTTCCCTCTCCATGTAATAATAGCTGTTGTTCCTCATCGCGTATGCCCCGAACTGGCCGTTGCCAAGTGCAAAGAGCGTGAAGTTCTTATACTTGAGTGTGAGGTTTACGCCCATCGTCCATGGAGCGGCAGTAGTTCCGAGCGCGGTGCCGACGGGATTGCCGCTGTTGTCCAAGGCTACGATGTTGCCCGACCTGCCAAGAACCACCATGTCCTTGTTGTTGATGGTGCCGTCGCCATTGACATCCTCGTGCTTGAGGTCGCCTGGCAGGATGGTGCCGCCGATGGCCGGGCGGGGAAGGCCCTCCTTCAGCGTGTATTTTCCTGTTGATGCATTGTAGTCGAAGTCATCGGTCGTGTAGAAGCCCAGGCACTTATAGCCCCAGAGGGCATCCAGAGCCTGTCCCTCGGTATGCTTTTGGGCGGCGGCGGGGTCAACCGTCTCATCGTATTTTTTCCACGAGGTGGTAAGCCATGTACCGACGACGCCGAGCGTGGCGTGAACCCCGCCCAGCTGCTTCTGCGCCGTAACGCTGAAGTCAAGGCCACGGCGATTCTGAATGTTATTGTTGATGGCCGGCTTGAACGATCCTCCTGAAAGACCACTCTGCAGATGTGAGGGGAACAATGTCGGGTTCTTGATGATGAATCCTGACATGTCCGTATTGAAGAAGGTGAGGTCGGTGGTAATCAGTCTGTTCCAAAAAGCGCCGCGGAGGCTTACGGAGTATTCCTTGCGATGGATGAAGTCGAGGGCGGGGTTGCTGCCCATCGTCGAGAACGTGCGGTCGGTGGTGGCGCCTTCATTCCACGTGAACCCGCTGCCAGCCGTTGCCCACAGTGCATCGTAGAGGTAGAAGTACTTGCTGTCCATATAGACGTCAATGTCCTCGTTCAGGTCGCTGTAGTTGGCGCTGAGCAGGAGGTCGTCGACGCCGCTGTTTGCCATGAACTCCTCACGGGCTATGTTCCAGCCAAGCGTGAGGGAGGGAGAGAGTGCCTCGCGATGGCCCTTTGGCAGACGGGCTGAGTGGACGCCCGCTAACGACACCTCGGCAAGGTATCGCCCGCGATAGTCGTACCCCGCCTGAAGGCCGAGGTTGGCATTGGCATAGCGGTGGTAGGCGCCGCTGGCGGTGGTGGTGTACATGTTGGCGAGGAGCATGCTGGTCACGTGGTGGCCACCTGAGAAGGTGTGGTCATAGTCGAAGTGCCCGTTCCAGCTCACCGTCTGACGGTACGAGGAACCCGACATGGCCATGTGGCCCGTCACGAGCTCATCGCCTTGCTGCGTAAGCCCGACAATGGCATCCTGCGCGTTGTAGTTGCTCCAGGTGGGGATGAAGACGGCATATTTGTTGTCGTAGGAGAGGCTGTAGAGGGCAGCATAGTCGATGGAGAAGAGGGTCTTGAACGAGAGGCCGCGGACGAACTTATCCATGTCGTAGGTGAAACCTGCATCGAACTGGAACTGGCGGCTGACGTCGCGGGTCTTGCCGCCAAAATAGCAGTCGGCAATGGCATTGCTGGGGGTGGCTTTGGTGCCACCGGGGAAGAGGTGACCGTCGAGGAGGTTGAGCGACTTGCCGAGCATGGCGAGAGCTTTGCTGGCATTGGGGTCAACCCATTCGATAGGTATCAGCGGGGCCGCATTCTCGGGGAAGTTGGGCCGCATGGTGGATGCTTCGCTCCAGAAATTCCCTTTGTTCTTGTTGGCGTTGTAGAACGTGGCGCTGGCGTTGGCAAAGCCCTTGATGGACTTGTTGATGACCAGGTCGACATTACCGCGGACGCTGAAGCGGTCGGTATAGTTGCTCTTTGCAATGCCGAAATTGAGGAGGTCCTCAAGGCGATAGTAGTTGATGTTGGTGTAGAAGTGAGCCCGTGTGCCACCGCCCTGTATCTCCAATGTAGCCTCAGAACGGTTGTAGGCCTTGCGGATATAGTCGTCTGAATAGTAGTTTACGTTCTGATAGCGGTAGGGGTTGATGCCTGCAGCGTGGTTGTAGATGTCCATCTGGCTGTACTTGGCGCCAGTCGCAAGCTGGTCGTTCAAGCAGGCTTCGTTGTAGAGTGTCATGTACTCTGCCGAGCCAAGATACTGGGGGAACTCCTTGGCGACATGGTATCCGGTGTTGGCGTTAGCGTCAATCCGCAGGCCGTCAACCTTGCCACGCTTGGTGGTGATGAGGATAGCACCCTTAGCGCCCTTTGAGCCATAGAGCACCACAGCCTGTGCACTTTTGAGGAAGGTTACCTGCTCTATTTCAGAGGGGAGCACGTTGTTCGACGGGCGTTTTACCCCGTCGATGATGACGAGCGGCAGGTTGCCGTTGTCGTTGTTGTCGAGGCGCTCGTTGTCCATGCCCCAGAGGTTGTTGCCATTCCAACCGCCCACGAGGGCATACATGTCCTCAAGGCTGCTCATGGTGTAGTCCTTCTTCTGCAACTCTTGCATGTCAACGTATGAAATGCCTCCGAGCAGCAGGTCGGGGTCAACGTCGCGGAAGGCGACATGGACTTTCTTCTTTGCCGCGAGGGAATCCGCGTCGCTGGTGTTCTGTGCACCTGCCGTCAGCGTAGCTACGGCAAGAAGGACAAAGAGTATCTTGTGCTTGCTATTCATAATTGTCAATTATCCATTATCAATTGTCCATTATCCATTCTCTATTCTTTTACCATCCCGGGTTCTGGGGGAAGCCTTCGTAGAGATAGGTGTCCTTGTCGGGGAGGGGGAACCAGTAGTGTTTCGACTCGAGGCGGCGACTGATGAGCTCCTGTTTATGGAAGCCAGCCACGTGAGCGTCCTTGGGGTCGTGGTTCTTGAACCAGCCTTCCGTCTCCAGCCGTTCAAACTCGTGGGAGTATTTGACCGTGTAGGGGGGCTCGGTCAGGAGGAGCCAGCGCTGGAGGTCGCACCAGCGGAAGCCTTCGAAAGAGAGCTCCACGGCCCGTTCGCGGCGCACCTCGTCGAGGAAATGTTCGCGGGTGTCAAGGAACTGGGCAGGGATGTGAGCCATGGGGTAGTCATCGCTATTCACGCGGTCGCGGAGAGCGTTGACGGCATCGATGGCGGAGAGCGAGGGACAGTACTCGGGCTTATCCTTCAGCTCCTTGGCGCTGGTGGCCGCGGCTGCGCGTGCCTCGGCATACATCAGATAGATGTCGGCAAGGCGCATGTAGGGGAGGTAGCAGTGGAAGGTGTTGCCGTTTTCCCATCCGTAGCACCAACGGTCTAGTTCGTTACACTGGTGAGGCACGAGTTTCTGAATGAAATAGCCTGTGCTGCTGCCGTTATCGACGGCGCGCATGGCACCGCCCGTGTAGAGGGTGCAGTAGTCGAGTCCGAGCTTGCGCTGGGCATCGGTGAAGTTCTCGGTGTTGATGACGTAGTGGAAGCCGTCGAACACGATGTCGTGGTAGAATCGAGGGTCGCGGTCCTTGTACGGATGCTCGGGATCCCAGCCCGACTCGGGGTTCAGCACGTACTCGCCGTTCTGGACGATATAGATGGGCTGGCCGTTAGCCATGCCGTACTGGTCGATGAGGTTGGCGGTGGGGTGGTGGATGATGTTGTCGTGAGGCACAATGCCCAGCACCTTGGGGCCGAAGATCTTCGAGCAGTTCCAGTTGCAGTCGTCCCTCTGCGAAAGGCCACGGAAGATGGCTTCGGTGGAACCGGGCTGCAGCCAGTCCTGACCACGGGTGTAGAAGATGTCGGAATAGTTGGACGAGGAGTTCTCGTCGCGCTCGTGGTCGTAGATGTTGGTATATTTGAATTCCGCTAGTTTGTAGTTGACAGTGCCTCGTGTCACCATTTCGAGAGCTTTGCCGAGCGCCTCGGCAGCACGGTTGCAGAACTCGGCGTCGTAGTCGTAGGTCTTGCCGTTGGAGCTGGCGCCCAGTAGCTGGGGGACGCCGCCCGTCCGTGCCTTCTCGCTCTCCTTCATGAGGGGCGAGCCTGCCCACAGCAAGCACTTGCCCATGTAGCAGAGGGCGGTGAAGCGGTTGACGCGCAGGTCGTTCTTGCCGGAGGTCTGCATGCCTGCCAACGTCTCGTCCCAGTCGAGCGGGAGGAGGTCGTAGGCGCGCTGGAAGTCTTCGGCACAGCGGTCAGCACATTGTTGGAAGGTGAGGCGCGGCAGCTCGGGGATGCTGGCGGCTTCGAAGCTCTGGTCGATGTAGGGCAGTCCGCCGAAGTAGCAGATCAGCTCGAAATGCCACCAGGCGCGGAAGAAGTAGAGCTGTCCGAGCAGCAGGTCACGCTCTTCGTCGGTGCCAATGAGCGACTTGATGTTTTCGATGCCCATGTTGCACTTGCGGATGCTGTACCACGCGCCTTTCCAAAGCGAATATTTGTTGGCCCACGAGCCGTCTTTGCCGGCACCGTTCAGCCAGCACTGGCCGTTGGTCCACCAGTTACGATAGTTGCCAAGGTCAATTTGGTGATCCATGTGGGCGTAGCCTTCGGGATTGTGGACGGCATCGTCGCCCCAGTTCCACGAGGTGCAGTAGTTGACCATCTCCTTATTGGGGATGCAGTCATAGATCTCCTCGATATATCCCTGGAAATTGCGGTAGTTCTTGAATGCCTCGTCCTCGGCCACGATGGCTTCTTTCTCCTTCTCAAGCCAGTCGGTGCAAGAGGAGAGGGAGAACAGCAATGAAAAATGAATAATGAAAAATGAAAAATAAAATGTTCTTCTTCTCATATATTCTATATTTTTATTTCCTAATTATTAATGATTTTGGTTTAACGTTTAACGTTTAATGTTTAACGAACACGTCCTATGATTTTGGTTTAACGTTTAATGTTTAATGTTTAACGAACACGTCCTCAGACCTCTTACTTCTTACTTCTTAACTCTTACTTCTTACCTCTTACCTCTTACCTCTTACCTCTTACTTCTTACCTCTTAGCTTATTATAGGTAGAGTTTGAAGCCGAGGTTATAGCGTCTGACGGTTGGGTAAGCACCGCCGCTACCGCTCCAGCCGTAGTTACTCTCACGGTCGTCGGGCATCTTGGTGATGAGCAAGAGGTTATTGCCGTTGAGATAGACCTTCAGGCTTGAGAAGCCGAGGTTTTTGATCCAGCCCTTTGTCCAGGTGTAGGCAACCTCGACGTTTTTGAGGCGGAAGTAGGAGCCGTCGAAGAGGTACTGTGTGCCGTCGTTGTAGGAAACCTGACTGGCGAAGCGGGGGACGACGACTGCACCCGTGGCATCGACGGGGTTCCACCACGTGCCGTTGTCGTAAACGGTGAGCAGCTTGTTGTTGAACGAGGGGAGGCCGACGTCGCGGGTGACGCCGTTGACGCCATAGAGCTGGGTGAAGATGCTCCAGCCTTTCCAGTCCCAGCCGATGGTGGCGTTGTAGGTGTGCTCGGGGTTCTCGGTGTAGCCGAAGGGTGCCTGGTCGTTGGTTTCGTCGACGATGCCGTCGCCGTTGAAATCGACGATGTAGTGGTCGCCGATGAGCACCTGGCTGTCGTCCTTCTCGCGGGCGGGGGTGCTGTAGAGTTCGTCGTAGGTGCCAATGAAGCCGTTGTCGATGAACGAGACGTACTGGCCCTGTGAATAGCCTTCGGCCTTACGGTAGGCGGGGATGAGGGCGGGGTCGTCCTTGAGCTTGATGACGTTGTGGGCGAAGGTGTAGTTGGCGTTTGCCCAGAAGCGCATGCCGTTGGCCAGCACCTTGTTGAGACGGAGCTCGAGTTCGAAACCGGTGTTCTTGATTTTACCCTTGTTGATGTCGGGTGTCATGGCGGCACCATAGTATGAGGGCACGGAGCGGTTGTTGCCGGAGATGAAGATGTCGTAGCGGTCGTCGCGGAAGAGGTCGAAGCTGCCGGTGACGACGCCGCCCGCGAAGCCGAAGTCGAAACCGAGGTTCTTCTTCTGCACGGTGGCCCAGTGTAGGTCGGGAGAGGCGACTTTTGATTCCTTATATCCCGTGAACGGACTGTTGGAGCCGTCGAGGTTCATGCCGAAGGGGTTGGTGACGGCCCATTCCGTCAGGTAGGCCCAGCGGGCTCCGGCGCTGTCGTCGCCGATCTCGCCGATGGAGCCGCGGATTTTGAGCATGTCGATGATGTTCTTCTCCTTAAACCACTGCATGAACCGCTCTTCGGAAATCATCCAGCCTAACGCTCCTGAACAGAAGAAGGCAAAGCGGTTGGCGGGCGAGAACTTCTGCGAACCGTTGTAGGCACCGTTGAACTCGGCAAAATACTTGCTTTTGAGGTCGTAGGTCGTACGGAACACCCAGTCTTCGCGGCGGAACTCAAGGTCTGCATTGCCGGCATTGATGCGTCGCTTCCAGTTGCCCATCAGGGAGAGGTTGTGATCGCCCAGTTGGCGCGCCCAATAGAGTTGGAGCGACATCTCTGTGGCACGGCTGGTGCCGCTGACGCTCCCCTCCACCGTCGTCCAATCGCGGCTCTCGTAGAAGTCGAAGCCCGTGGTCGGGTCGAGTAGCGTCTCTGCCATCAGCTGTCCGTCCTCGGGGAGCATGTAGGCACGCTTCGTCGAGTGGAGGTCGGAGATGCCGCGGCTGCCCTCGTTGAACTGGTTGTCCCACGAGATGGTGCCGCGTGCCACAAGGCCGGGTGTGATGAAGTCGAGCTTCTGCTCGAGGTTGAAGTCGGTGAAGATGCGGGTGATGGTACGCAGCTCATAGCCTGACGTGGCCACGCCCATGGGCGAGTTTTCGATGTTGGACACCAGCGGGTAGTAACCCCACGAGCCGTCGGAGAAGCGGACGGGGAAGAGGTTGGGTGCCATGCCGTAGGCGCCGGACCAGTGTTGCTGCTGGAAGAACATGCCGTCGTTGCCCCAATAGTAGCGCGGGGCCTTCTGCTGGGCGTTCGAGCCGGCGAGGTTGACCTTGAACTGGGTGGTCTTGGTAATCTGGAAGTCGAGGTTCGAGCGGACGTTCAGACGGTTGTAGGTGTAGCCGCCGGTGTAGCCCTGGTTGTTGTCCCAGATGCGTGTCATGTCGCCCTCGTTCTGGAAGTCGAAGGCCACGAAGTATTTGACGTATTCCGTACCGCCGGAGAAGTTGAGGTTGGTGTTGTAGGAGAAGGCGAGGTCACGGAACATCTCTTCCTGCCAGTCGACGTTGGGGTAGCGTTCGGCCTGGCTGTAGTCGCCGAGGTAGTTGCCTGCGGCGTCGTAGTTGGGACGGACGGTGTGGTCCTGGTTGCGGAAGAGGTCGATGAAGGTCTGGGGGCGGTAGTAGGCCCACGAGGCGTCGCCGGTCAGGGCCAACTCGTGCTCGATGGCCTGGTTGCGGAACATGTAGCTGTCGAACGAGTCGTACTTGCGGGGCAGTTTGGACACGGCCTTCATGGTGGCGTTGTAGCCGACGTCGATGCGTGCCTTGCCCTCGACGCCTCGCTTGGTGGTGATGAGGATGACGCCGTTAGCGCCCTCGACGCCATAGACGGCGGTGGCGGAGGCGTCCTTCAGCACCGACACGGTGGCGACGGAGGTGATGTCAACGGACTTGATGTCGCGCTTGACACCATCGACGAGGATAAGGGGCTGGGCGTCCTGGTTCCAGGCAGCGGCGCCGCGGATGTAGATGCGCGGGTCTTCCTCGCCAGGCTGGCCGGACGAGGCTATGGTGGTGACGCCCGGGAGGTTACCCGTCAGGGCAGCACCCACGCTGCCGATACCTGCCGTACGCTCAAGCACGGCACCCGTGGTCTGGGTGATGGCACCCACCACCGATGCTTTCTTCTGTTGGCCGAAGCCCACGACGACCACCTCCTCAACTTGCTGGGTGTCGTCTTCGAGCGTTACGTTGATGGTCCGCTGACGGCCGACGGTGACCTCCTTCGAGGCCATGCCGACATACGATATCACCAGCACCGACTGTTCCGAAGGAACTTTCAGTTCGTAGTTGCCGTCGATGTCGGTCACCGTACCTACACCCGTCAGGCCTTTTACAACCACCGTGGCGCCAATCAGGGGCTCGGAGGTCGGGTCGGAGACGGTGCCCTTGACCGTAATGTCGTTTTGGGCATAGACCACGGTGCTGCATGTAAGCAGCGTCAGCATCGCGACAAGAAATGACTTAAATGAATAGTTCATACTACACAATTCACATTTCATAATTCATAATTCATGGTTATCCTTTGTCCATTTCCCATTTTCCTTATCCTTATTATATTTAGAGCGTGGTTCATGGGTATGGATAGCCATTTCGGGGGTCAAAGATACGAAGGGATTATAGAACAAACAAGCGTTTTGCCGAAAAAAGTTAATAATTTTTAATTTTCGGTATCCTGGCGCCTTCGGCGCAGTTGAAAATTAAAAAATTAGGAATTAGGAATTAGGAATTATCGTTTAACGTTTAACGTTTAATGTTTAACGACCATGATAACTTCGTTAATTGACAATTGACAATGGATAATTATCAATTTTCAATTATCAATTATCAATTGCGCCAAAGGCGCCAGTCATGTAGCGGTTTTCGGGGGCGATGCCGTAGTCGGACGAGGGTTTACCGGCGAGGGTAAAGCGGATGTCACCTCCCTTCATCAGCTCGCTGTGGTCGAGGAAGGTGCGGAGGGGGTTGCTGCTGCCGGGGACATCAAGCCGCTGCACATAGATGCCGTCGGCGATGTTGGCGCTGATGGTGGTCGTCGTACCGTCCTCGAGGTGTATCTTGGCGGTCTTAAAGTGAGGCGAGCCGACGGCATAGGTCGTCTTGCCTGGGCAGACGGGGTAAAAGCCGAGTGTCGAGAAGATGTACCAGGCCGACATCTGCCCGCAGTCGTCGTTGCCGCAGAGACCGTCAGGCACGGGCTGGTAGAAGAGATCGGTGACCTGATGCACCACCTCGGCAGCGCGCCAGGGCATGCCGGCTGCATCGAAGAGGTAGATGTCGTGGTGGCTGGGTTCGTTGCCGTGGGCGTATTGTCCGATGAGGCCGGTGATGTCCGACTTCTCGTCGCCCTTGGTGGCCGAGGGACCCTCGAACAAGCCGTTCAGCTTCTCGCCGTAGGCCTTGTCGCCGCCCAGCAGCGCCATGTGGTCCTTGATGTTATGCTGCACGTGGAAACTGTACTGCCACGAGTTGGCCTCGGTGAAGTGGCGGTTGACCTCCTTGGGTTCGAACGGCGTCAGCCATTCGCCCTTGATTTTCGGGCGCATGAAGCCCGTCGAGGGGTCGAAGAGGTAGTGATAGTAGAGCGAGCTCTCGTAGAATTTGTCGGCCACGTCCTGCCTGCCCAGCTTTTTCGCTACGGTGGCGATGCACCAGTCGTCGTAGCACATCTCCAGCGTCTTCGACACCGACTCGTCCTGTTCGTCGGAATTGACGTAGCCCAGTTCGTGGAATGTGTCGATGCCAAACTCGTGCTTGCGTGTGCTCTCCTGCATGGCCTCCAGCAGTTCGTTCATCTCGCTGTCCGTGAGGGCGATGCCCTTCATCAGGGCGTCGGCGATGACGGAGACGGAGTGGTAGCCGATCATGCAGTTCGTCTCGTTGCGGTGGAGCTCCCAGATGGGCAGTTTTCCGCACTCGCGGTAGATGCTGAGGAACGAGTACAGGAAGTCCTTGGTGCGCTCGCGCTCGATGATGGTCATCAGCGGATGCAGGGCGCGGTAGGTGTCCCATAGCGAGAAGACGGTGTACTGGTCGTGTCCCTCGCTCTTGTGTACCTTGCCGTCCATGCCGCGGTACTCGCCGTTGACGTCGCTGTAGAGGCAGGGGGCGATGGCGGTGTGGTAGAGCGAGGTGTAGAACGACGTAAGCTGTTCCTTGGCGGTGAACAGGGTGCCGTCCGTGCCGCGCTTGCGGTCTTCGGCCTCTACCTCGATTTTGCCGAGGTAGTTGTTCCACGCTGTGTCGGCGTCCTTTCTCATCTTGTTGAACTGAAGGGCGAACGCCTTCGTGCCCTTGTCCTCGGCCAACTCTGAGCGGAGGTTGAGGCGGGCATTCTCTTCAGAGACGCTGCTGATGCCGACGCGCACATAGACGTCGGACTTCTTCCCGAAGCTCAACAGGGCTTTCACAGGACGGGTTATCTGCCTGCCGCGGAAGTCCCACGTCACGTCCTCCACCTGCGCGTCCGCAATCGGCTCCGAGAACTCGGCGTAGAAATAGACCGAGTGGTCGTTAGCCCAGAAGTGCGAGCGGCGCAGGCCGCTGACGGTGTGGTCGTCGATGACCTTCAGCGTGCCGTCGATGAGGTATTCGCGCAGCGTGAGGTCGATGACCATCTGATGGTCCGTGCCTGCGTCTTGATAGCTGTAGTGGTGCATGGCGGCACGCAGTCCGGTCGTCAGCTCGGCATTGGCCTTCCAGCGGTCGAGGCTGATGCGGTAGTAGCCCGGCGATGCGCTTTCGCTCTCGTGCGAGTACTCCGAGCGGTAGTCCTCTTCGCTGATGCGCTGTGCTTTGTAGCCCGAGGTAGGCATGAAGAGCACGTCGCAGAGGTCGGCACAGCCTGTGCCGTTGAGGTGGGTGTGGCTGAAGCCATAGATGTACGGCTCGTCGTAATGGTAGCCCGAGCATACCTGCCAGCCCTCCAGTCCGTTGTCGGGGCTGAGCTGTATCATGCCGAAGGGATAGGCGGCGCCGGGGAAGGTGTGGCCGGTGAATGCCGTACCGATCATCGGGTCCACATACTGTGTCAGGCTGTTGGTTTCGGTCTTCTCTGTGCATGCCAGCGTGCATGCCAGCGAGAGTGTCATCGCGAAAAAGGTCTTACGTGTTGCTTTCATCATATGGTTATTTTGTGAACATTTCATTCTTCATTTTCTCATATTTCTCCATGTAGTCTTTGGCTCGGGGTGCCGTCCATTCCGTCATCTTGTCGATGCCTTCACGTTCCACGACGCGTCTGAACAGCACGTCGGCTCCGTTCTCGATGCCCTCCTGCGGGGTACGTTCCAACTGCATGAAGCAGAGGGCCAGCTCCTCCTTTTCCACGCGTGCCAGCAGCACGGGGTCGTCGTTGACGGCTGCGCGGGCCTCGGCAAAGAGGTGCCGTCCCTCGCGGACGAACTCGTCGGTATAGTGCTCGGCGTGGACGTTGGTGAAGCAGTTGACGTGCATGCCCGGACGGCGCAGGATGCGCTCCTCAAGGTCCAGATACTGACGTATGTAGGGTGCGGCGGCACCATAGTAGCCGTTGGTGAAGTCGAGGATGAGGGCATCGACATCCTCGTCGGGGTTCCACATCAGCTTGGCGAGCAGATAGGTGCGCATCTCGCGCATCTCGCACGACACCGTCTGGTAGTCGCCCTCCTCGAGGATGCCGATGGCGTGGTTGTCGCGGAAGTCGCGGATGTGGGGCTGCAGCGTCTTCCAGTTGGCCACGGGCAGGCAGTAGAGGGGGAAGTTCGTCACATAGTCCCAGATGTAGAGGTGGGGCGCGATGGCTCCCCACGCCTTCAGGTCGTCGAGGAACGCGCGGTTCTGCTCGCAGTCATCGTAGTTGTGCATCAGGCAGCACTCGATGCTGCACAGGCGGATGACCACGTTGTCGTGAGGCTTGATGCCGGTGGGGGCGTGGCGGGTGTACTGGTAGGCAAACGTGCCGATGAACTTGTCGGGAAACTCGTCCCTCACGGCGTCGGCCACCTGGTTGACAAACCACACCATCAGTCCCGACTGCCCCCCGTAGCGCTCGGCGATGGCCGCGCACGAGTCGCAGGTGCAGTAGGCCTGGTTGTCGTTCTGCTCCATCGAGTAGATGAGGTAGTCGGGATGCCGGCGCATGCGCTCGCGTACCCTCTCTGTGCAGAGGCGCAGCACGTCGGGGTTGGAGAGGCACAGCTGGGCGTAGTCGCTCCTGCGCTGGCCGTCGATGAGGCTGAAGTACTCGGGATGGGTGGCATAGAACTCTCTGGGCGACACGTAATCTCCCATGGAGTGTACGCCCAGATAGCCCTCGGCGGTGCCTGGGATGGTCTCGCCTTCCCTCTTTCCGGGTAGGCGGACGAAGTTGTTCCTCAGCCGTGCCGAGAAGGCCGGCGTGTTGAGCGGGTCGAGATAGCAGTTGTCGCGTATGAAGATGGCGGGTGCCTCGTGGTTGTAGAGGTTGCCGAAGCGCCAGCGCGTCTGCTTGGGGGCGATGCTGACGTCCTTGGCATACCAGCGGCAGCCCAGCTCCTTCTCGAGGAACGAATAGACGGCATAGAGCGTGCCGCGCTTCGCCCCGCCCCAGAACAGGATGTCGCCCCCTTTGTTACACCAGGTGAAGGCGTCGTCCCTGTCCGCAGGCTTCTCGGCGTCGGGCATCATCTCCGCCACGAGGGCGTTGTAGCCGACAATCAGTCGCCGTCCCTTCACGCCGTCCGTCAGCAAGCCTATGGGCAGCTCCACGCCGCTCACCTCGCGGAGCCAATGCTGCAGTTCGGTGGCGGCATACTGCTCCGATGCCGGAGCATCCGCATCGATTACGATGGTGTAGTTTGACGTCCCCTTATGGAACAGCGTGTGGCTTCCCGTGCACCCACACAGGAAAACCAGTAAGAACAGACTGAGCTTTTTCATGTTTCAGACGGATTAGATGGCGATATTTTTTTCTCCCTGCAAAGGTACGAGTAAGCGAGCGAAAAACCAAATTTATTTGGGTTTTTCCGAGCGTGAGTACCTAAAAGCCCCCGCAGGGGGATTAAAGGTATGGGTAAGCCGAGCGAAAAACCAAATTTATTTGAGTTTTTCATGAAAATGCTTACCTTTGCGCAAATCTTTCCGCTATGAAGAAAACCCTGTTCATCCTTTCCCTCCTGCTGAGTGCCGCCTGCTGGGCCGACGACGTGAATAGCGACTATTGGGCTGCCACCGATGCCCTGGGCCGCAAGGTGGGGCGTTACGACGAGCTCCATCCCGACAAGCAGGTCATCCTTTTCTACTGGACGTGGCACGAATGGGACGACCCCGCGGCTACCGAAATCCGTAACATCACCGACATCGTGCGTGCCCATCCCGAGGCCATGCAGGACGTCTCTCACCCCGCGTGGCAGCCCCAGCCCGGCCATTTCTGGTGGGACGAACCGCTGTTTGGCTACTACCGGACCACCGACCGCTGGGTGCTCCGCAAGCACGCCGAGCTGCTGGCCGACGCCAAGGTCGATGCCGTGTTCTTCGACTGCACCAACGGCTCCTTCACCTGGGATGCCTCGACGGATGCTCTGCTGGAGGTGTGGGACCAGGCGCAGCGCGACGGCGTGCGTGTGCCCCACATCGGCTTCCTGCTGCCTTTCGGTTACTCCGATGCCTCGCTGACGTCGCTCCGCCATCTCTACGACCGCCTCTATAGCAAGGGGCTCTACCGCAACCTCTGGTACTATTGGGACGGCAAGCCTTGCATCATGGCCTATCCCGATAACCTCACCGACAGCCCCACCGACCGCGCCATACGCGACTTCTTCACCTTCCGCCCCGGCCAGCCCGACTATGTCAACGGCCCCTCGCCAGCCTATCCCAACCAGTGGGGATGGCTCGAAAACTACCCGCAGAACGGCTATGTGCCCATGCCCGACGGCAACTACGAGCTGGTCACGGTGGGCGTGGCGCAGAACGCCTGTCCCGAGACCGGAGGCCATTGCAGCGCCTTCAACCTCCCCGGCGCCCACACGCGCAGCTACTCCGCCCGTAACGGTTTCGACCCCCGTCCCGAGGGCTATCTCTACGGCTGGAACTTCGCCGAGCAATGGGACCGTGCCTACGAAATCAATCCCCGCGCCGTCTTCGTCACGGGCTGGAACGAATGGATTGCCGGCCTCTGGACGCCCGAGGGCACCCCGTGGACGGGACGTCCCTTCTCGTTTGTCGATGAGTTCGACTGGGACCACAGCCGCGACATCGAGCCTGTCCGCTCGTGGGGCGACAGGGGCGATGTCTATTACCTCCAGCTGGTGGACCGCGTGCGCCGCTTCAAGGGCACCTCGTCGCAGCCGCTTCCCTCACCCCCTCAGCACATCGCCCTCGGCGACTGGGACGCCTGGCCGTCTGTCCGCCCCGTCTATGCCGCCTATCGGGGCAGCACGCTCCACCGCGACGCCCGGGGCTGCGGCTCGCTGCATTACACCAATGTCTCGGGCCGTAACGACATCGTCGAGGCTCGCGTCGCCCGCGACGACCGCTATCTTTATTTCTACGTCTGTGCCGCCGACGCCCTCACCCCGCCCTCCGACCCCCATTGGATGATGCTCCTCCTCGACATCGACCGCAATAAGCAGACCGGCTGGCAGGGCTACGACTACATCGTCAACTACCGCTCGCCCCGGAGGGGTGAGGTGTTTGTCCAGCGCAGCCGTCAGGACAAGTGGCTTTGGGACGACTGCGGCAGGGGACAGATGCGTGTGGATGCCGGCCGGCTGATGATGCGTATCCCTCGTGCGGCGTTGGGGCTGGCACCCGATGACAAATTCGACTTCGAGTTCAAGTGGAGCGACAATATGCAGGACGAGGGCAACATCATGGACTTCTACGTGAATGGCGACGTCGCCCCCGGCGGCCGCTTCAACTACGTCTTCACCGAACTTTGAGTTTGCTTCGCAGAGAAATATTACAAAAATTCATTTGGCTATGTCTTATCTTGTCACGACTCGGCAAAATGAGCAAGCTCTTTTGCGCTCGCTGTTCCAAGATTTCAAAATGATTCAAAATTAGGACTATTCGCTTGAAACGTGTGTTTCCGTGAACCAAAACCAGCAAAACCCTTTTGCTCTGTTAGAGACTTTGTCTCAGATGTTATGGCTGTAGGCTTTTCCTTGTAAGCCTGCTTACAGATAAAAGCCTACAGCCATAACATCATCCATCTGGATGATACCAGAGCAAAAGTAAAACCCCGCTATCGCTAGAAAACCGGTTGCACAGAGGACAGAACCATCAACTTCTAAAAAGCCGCCCGATCAAGCAAGCTTGACTCTGCCTTCAGTTGAGCTTCGCTCTTCCTCAGTCGCGACTCGGCAGAGTTCAAACAAGTTTGACTCTGTGCTCGCTGCTCCTTCGGTTTTTACGGTTTTTCTTGATTGTACTGCTGGGGCCGTAGTCTGTCTGTGGCTTCAGGCAAGAAATGGTTATGCTTGCATAAACAGGTCTTGCCTGAAGCCTACAGATGAATGCTCGTAGAGCATGCAGTACAAACAAGGGTTTTGTAGGTTTTGGTTCATGCTAACACAGGAATTTACAGGAGACCCATTTTCTGCCTCGAAGAGGCACTCTCATAAACTTCTGAAAGTTGATACGAAACGTAATTCGTGTAATTCGTAAAATTCGTGGTGAAACGAAATCCGGGTGCTAGACTATTTTCTTGACTCTTAACTTGTCATATAAACATCACTTCCCGTCCGTGGAATAGGAAGTTCCCGGCCACCAGGTACTCGCGGCAGGTGGGCGAGAACTGGTCCTCGACGGTGATGTGCTCGTGCCCCGCCAGTATGCAGCAGAGCAACGGCTCGCCGCGCAGGTACTGGATGAAGTCGCGGGTGACGGCGTCCTCGCGCTGCAGCTGGTAGGCGCCGTTCCTCGGCGGCAGGTCGCCTGTCGTCAGAGGTCCCTTGCCGTTCCAGAACCGTACCGTCGCCCGCCAGAGGTTGTCCGTGAAGAACGGCACGTGCATGCACAGCACGATGGGCATCCCGCGCCTCACCTCGTTCAGGAACAGCTCCACCTGAGCTTCCGTCACGTAGCCATATACGTCGTCGAGTGTCACGAAGTTCACGCCGTTCGCTACCTGGCTCTGGAACGTGATGTCGAAGGGATAGACCTCCTGCAGCAGCTGGCGGGTGTTGTCCTTGTAAGCCTCGTTCCTCTCCTCCTTCGGCTCACTCAGCCACATGTCGGTGCTGAACTCGTGGTTGCCCATAGTGCCGATGACGGCCTCGCCGAAGTAGCGCCGCACGAGGTCGAAGTTAGCCTCGCTCTGCCAGTCGATGAGGTCGCCCGTATGGACGATGTAGTCCACGTGCTGTTTGGCCCAGGCCAGGGCATCGCGCAACGCCTCCTCCTGCCGTCCGCCGAAGGTGGTGGTGCGGGTCTCGCGCAGCTTCTGCTTTTTCTCGTTCTCGTGGCCGTAGGCCGCCGTGAGGTGCGTGTCGGAGAGGTGGAGGACTGAAAACGGCTTCTCCAGCCCAATCTCTACGGTGGCGTAGCTCAACGAGAGCCGTTCGTACTGTCCTCGCTTGGGGAATACGGCGGGGTTGTCTTCCGGCCTTCCCCCCGCCCAGCCGTTCCCTTCGCCAGTCCGTACGCCGGTCGGGTGGGGCATAGCCTGCGTCAGGGTCTCGGCCCAGCTGGGCAGGCTCGAGGTGGCGATGAGGGCTCCCGCCCCCGCCATCTGTCTGATGAAATCTCTTCGGCTGCTCATATCTTTTCATGGATTTGCCGGCAAAAGTAGCGCTTTTTATCCGAAAAACCAAATGATGATTTTGAGACGTAGCTGAACGCATGTAATTTTGTTAAATCCATACTTTTTTATATCATAAATGATGTAATATCAAAAGAAAATAGTAATTTTGCATCCGAAACAATATAATTTGATATGGAAAGGACAAGACTATCTGCCGTCGTAAAGGCCCTGCGCAAAGAATATGGGCTTACACAGGAAGACCTCGCCTTGAAGTCGGGCGTGGGGCTTTGCTTTGTCAGAAATCTCGAGCAAGGGAAGCCGACGCTGAGGATGGATAAGGTGAACCAACTACTTGATTTGTTTAATTACGAACTAACGGCAACGCCTAAGCAATGAGACAGGCAGAAATATACCGAAAGAACATTCTTGCAGGCATTCTGACGGAAGAAGGTGGCGATTATCGTTTCTGCTATGATGAAACGTATCTCGCTTATGAGGATGCGCAGCCTGTAAGTCTGACACTCCCATTACAGAAGGAGGCATTCGTGAGTCCCGTGCTGTTTCCATTCTTCGACGGACTGATACCCGAAGGATGGTTACTCGATGTAGCGCTTCGCAACACCGACATAAGTATCCTCGACCGCATGTCGTTACTGCTGCTATGCTGCAAGGAGTGCATCGGCTCTGTCAGCGTTGTACCTATAAACAAGGAAGGAGGCGAATGATGTGTAAATGTCTGTTTTGTTATCAACCTCTTGAGGGAGGCCAGAAGGATTTTCATCCCCGATGCGCCCGAAAGTTTTTCGGGACAAAAGATGCCCCATCAATGGATTATCGGCATGAAGACCTTGACAGGCTGGCCGAGCAGATTATTCGCGCCCAGACATCACTTACGGGTGTCCAGCCTAAACTGTCGCTGAATCTCAATAATCATGATGGCCGGCTGACTATCGTGGGACTTTGGGGTGACTACATCTTCAAGCCCCAGACGGAGAGCTATCCTCAGTTGCCCGAAAACGAAGACCTTACTATGCACCTTGCTGAAGCAGCAAAGATAAGTGTCGTGCCTCATAGCCTCATTCATTTGGCCGACGGAGAACTCGGTTACATAACCAAGCGCATTGACCGCACCAAAAACGGCGAGAAGATAGACATGGAGGACATGTGTCAACTAACGCTGCATCCCACAGAGTATAAGTACAAAGGCTCGCATGAGCAGATAGCTAAGACCATAGGACGGTATAGCAGTACGCCAAAACTCGACCTGACGAACTATATGCAGCTCTTGCTTTTTTGCTTCGTGACGGGTAACAATGATATGCATTTGAAGAACTTCTCGCTCTATCGTCCTTCTTTGAAATATCAGTTGACACCAGCCTATGACCTCCTTAACGTTGCTATTGTCAATCCCAAGGACAAGGAGGAGTTGGCGCTACCCCTTTCCGGGAGAAAGGCTAAACTCTGCATAGACGATTTCTTGAAAGCAGCAAAAACGATGGGGTTGGAAGAAAATCTGGTATGGCGTCTTATAGCAACTCTTCAAAAGGCCCTGCCACAGTGGACGACCCTCATACGGAATTCCTTCCTCAGCGAAGACATGAAGTCAGCATATCTGGAGCTTATCACCTCCCGGTTGGCACGATTACAGAAGTGAGTTTTTTCAAATTCTCCCGTTTAGCGTTTAACGTTTAACGTTTAACGACGCCAGAAACGACGGCGTCATTTAACAGAAACGCATCTCCTCTGCCCAACGTTCCACCACTTCTATCAAAGATCGTTTTTCAAATGGACAATGGAAAATTATCAATTGTCAATTATCAATTACTCAACTTTCGGAAGTTACCCGAGTCTGCTTCGCAGAGAAATAATACAATAATTTATTTCAAAATGATTCAAAATTAGGACTATTCACAGGAAACGTGTTATCGAAATTTTGTAAAATTTTG
>Ga0129306_1000832_pt1 | contig 42231 bp, 27 predicted proteins | sample P827metagenome_FD_94438 | JGI IMG/M metagenome (GOLD analysis project Ga0129306, IMG submission 94438) | Capybara group fecal microbial communities from Wisconsin, USA - P827 metagenome | ecosystem: Host-associated > Mammals > Digestive system > Large intestine > Fecal | place: USA: Wisconsin... | reverse complement strand
CACTTACGATGGCAAGGTCTACGAATACTTCCATTCTTCCTATGGCTTTGGCGGCCGCAGCTGCCAGGAAATGGATTGCATGAGGGTCTTCGAATCCGACGGAACGACTCTCATAGAAGACGGCTGCAAGACCTTTGACGAAGACTTGAGCACGGTGCGTTCGTTGCCGGTCGTGTGTCGCTTTGCTAGCGTGGACGACGGCTCGTTCGGGGATTTCACCGACACGTTTGAGCTCTGTAATGGCGATTTCCGACTGGACATGGATCAAGAATAAACTGTTCCTATGATGCGTTTGTCTGTACTTGCCTATTTCTTGTTGTCGATTTTAGTGGCAACGTTTTGGGCGTGCTCCGACGATGATTCTTCCAGAGACCCGAGCGGTCCTGATGATCCCGATATCATAGTGCCGGACACGACGAGTACAGATACCACCAAGAAGGACACGACCCGTACAGATACGACGCAAACGGATACAGTAAAGACGGATACGCTCCCGGAGCCGAGTCCGGTCTTTATCCAGAACGAAAACGAGTACACGGGCTTCTACAAAGAAGACGGCTATGCGGCTTTCCGCAAGTTGGCCTACACGTCAATGACGGAGATGGGCGCGAGCTACTTGGTGAAATTTGTTATTTCCAATTTCGATACGGATTCTCCTGAAGTCCATTTCATGAACACGAAGGCTTATCCGATACATTACGACTTTGCGCAGATGGTACTGCACGACGAACGCTCGGTGTTTGTGTTCGAAAGCGAGACGTATTTCACGACGGAGAAGAATACCGTTGCCGGGACACTTACGTACTATGCTTCTGTCGATTCCATGATTGCGTTGACATTCTTCCCGACCGATCTCATTACGCCCGAGCAAGTGGCTGTAGTATACAAGATGCTTGAATCCCGTATGCTGTTCCTTTCTCTGGGAGCATCCAAGAACTGCCTGTTCTACATGCCCGCGGGGACAAATGCCGAGGAGGCTGCTGCCGGATATGCCGCTGAGTTCAAGGCGGCGAACATCCCCGTCTATACGCATGCCCAGCTGTTTGGCGATATTCCTTTCCTGATCATGAACACCGGGACCGCATACGGGACACTCCGCAAGCTGACTGCTGCGGAACTTGATACGGCGATTGTCTCTTCGCACGACATTCTGATTCTCGAAACGCTCCCCGCCGAAATCCCGTTGGTTGCAGCGACAATCAGCAAGGATACACAGACTCCGCTTTCGCACGTGAATCTTGCTGCGAAGGCCCGCAAGACGCCGAACATCGCATTTAACGGCAACGAACTTCCCGATAGCCTGCTCGCCCTTTGCGGAAAACTGGTGAAGCTGGAGGTCAAGTCAAATTCCTATACGGTGGGCGAGGCCTCTCTTGATGAGGCGCAGGAGTTTTGGAACAAGAATGTGCGTGACCCGATAACCCTCACTTACGATTTGTCGGATACGGGCTTCATCGACTTCGCAGACCTGGATTTCAATTCGGCGAAGTCGGTGGGCGTGAAGGCCGCGAACCTTGCGGAACTCCACAAACTGCTTCCCGACAATTCGCCCGATGGATTCGCTGTCCCGTTCTACCACTACAGCCACTTTATGGATTACGCCCAGGTGACTGGGGAACTCTGCGAACGTTCCTTTGCTGATTGCGGGACCGAGGGCCGCTCTTCGGAAATCTGCACCCAGGTGAAATCCGCCTGCGACAATGCACTCCAGCAAGAATCAGAGGGCTCAGAGTCTGCCGACGAGCCTGGAACCACGTCCCTCCGCTCTTATATCACGAGTCTCGTCAACCGTGAAGACTTTGCCGCCGATACGCGCCTGCGCGAGGCGATGCTCGACAACATCCGCTACATGTTCAAGCATATCCCCGTCGAAACTTCCTTTGGCGAGGCTCTCGATGCCAAGGTGCGCGGACTTTATGGCGAAGCGGGTGTGCGCCTGCGTTCCAGCACCAATTCCGAGGATTTGAGCGACTTCAACGGAGCTGGCCTCTACAAGTCCGTCAAGGCCACCACGCGCGAAAAGGACCTCCCGTCCGACGAAATCCGCAAGGTGTGGGCGTCCGTATGGAGTTTCAAGGTCTTCGAGGAGCGTTCCCTCTGGAACATCGACCACTTCTCGGTGCAGATGGCCGTGGCCGTGCATGAATCCTACCCGGACGAAGTCGCGAACGGCGTCATCATCACGCAGAATATCGCGGATTACTCGGTCGCTGGAATCTATGCGAACATCCAGGTCGGCGAAACGTCCGTCACCAATCCTGAAGGCGGGGAACTCCCGGAAATCATTTCCATCATCCCGTCGCCACCGCCGCAGCGCGGCGTGCAGAGCGTGCTCTTGCAGCATTCTTCGCTTTGCCCGGATTCTCTAATCCTCGGCAGTGGCGAAATCTACGCACTCTACCGGACCGTCAAGCTCATCCAGGACCACTTTGCCGCACTTTACAAGAAAAGCTCCGACGCGATAGCCCTCGATATCGAGTTCAAACTCATGGGGGAGGACCGCAAGATGGTGTTCAAGCAGGTCCGGCCCTACATCAATTAGCCGTTTTTAGGGCAAAAAAGCTCCATTGACCGAAAAAAACGCGTTTTACGCCTCAAAAAACGTGATTTTCCGCATGGATGTAAAAATTTTTTAATACATGGGCCCAAAACATATATATATTTATAAAAAAAGGCTCGTTGGAGGGACGTGCCTTTTTATCGGGTATGTTTAGAAGTGCAAGAAGAGGTTGAAATGTTGCTAGGCAAGGCGTTTAAAAGAAGGAAAGGCTTTGGCATCATAGAGGTACTGATATCGATAACAGTACTGGGTTTTTTGTATCTCGCACTGATGAACCTCCAGCTGGGGAACAGGGAATCTCTGCTCCGTATCCGTGGCCGCGACGGCGCGGTGGAAGTCACCCAGCAGCTCCTCGATTCGCTTCAGTCCGTCGGGGCCTCGTTACTCCCGTCCAAGCCCAAAAAGGATGTTACCTTCGATGGGCCGGAGTACGTGCGCAAGTGGGGCCGTGGCGATGATTCCATATCGGTCAGGTATTTCACGGAAGTGACCGTACAAGCCGATACGATGTACCATTCTAAGGACTCATCCCTGTTCGAGCCGTCTATAGAGCATGTCTATGCGAAAAATGTCAAGATCAAGGTTTCTTGGAGGTTCAAGGGATCGGTTCAGTCTATCACGACCTCGGGAGTAGTACGATGAATAAACGTGGCTTTACAATGATGGAATTCTTGGTCTACATGGCCATTGTTGGCGCTGTCGTCATTATTGCCGGGAACGCGTTCAGCGATAGTACCAGGTTCCGTGTGCAATCCGAGAGCATGATTAAGGCTAATCAGGAGGCCGAGGCCCTGGGTGTTCTATTCCGTGACGATGTCTCGCGGATGGGCATGAAGTCAATCGTTGAAAAGGATAGCATCTCTGGAGTTCGTGCAGCCGGATTGTATGTAAAACCCGAAGTCTACATGAATCTGTATAGGCACGATTACTCTTCGTTCAAGTATTACCCCGGGAAGGGAGATTCTTGTAAAGTAGGGAAATTAGGAAAAAGAGAAGCCGGCAAGGATAGCCTTGTCCTGCGCAAGGTTGTGGTCAATGATTCCGATGGCACTTTTTTGCGAGTCGAAGAGATTTCTTGGTACCTCAATTGCAAGGAAGAGCTGAAACGTACATGTAAAACTATTGTGGGAACGCAAGATCTTGATAATTGCCCGCAACAACCAATAGATCTGGCTTCGGGAGTTACCCGGTTTGCAGTGACCCCTGCGAACCCCTCGCTTCTCGAAGGCTCCATCCAGATGTTCCCTGTTGGCGAAACCGAACAATTTAGCTTGATTGCCCGTGAGGATACGGTTAATAAAGTTTATGGGCTTACGATTGCCCCTCCGTCGGGCGGTGTCGCTATAGGTATGAAAGGGCTTATCACGAACTACAACAACGGGAATCCGATTGCAACGAAGCGTTACCATCAGGTTTTTGTGGGCAATGCAGGCGAAGTTGCTACGGATTGGCGGAGTTGCCAAAAGTTCACGTTTAACAAGGATACGACCTACGAGGTCTCGTTTAGGACGCCCTTTAGCGAAGACTTTTCTAGAATGTTCAGACCGGCGAAGGACCACTTCACGGTTGGCTTGAGAACCGTCGAGAACGGTGTCGTGAAACCGTGTAGTGCAGCGGTAGATATGATGATCTTCCCGCCGCTATCGGATGAAACTCCGGATTCTCACAGATTGCGCTTTATTCCGGATACAACATATACGAACGTCTGCGTGGCGTTCACCATGGCGTTCTTCTCGCCGACACTCGATATGGGAAGTATTAACATCGCAGAATTGAAGGTGAAGGCAATCTCCGACAGGAACTACGTTTTTGGAAACTACCTTCTCGATGAGGACGATGATGAAAAGGTGAAACAAAAAGCGAATGTTCGGGCCTTCAAGTTAGATTTGCAGGTGAGAAGGAACAAAGTGTCGGGGTCGTCGGTTATGGTTGTTCCTGTTCCTAGCAACGGCGTGGCCGAATAAAATAGGAGGCGTTATGTTTAAGTCTCGAAAAGGTGTTTCTCTCTTTACCGTGCTGCTGTTCATGCTGATGGCAACCATTGCCGCTACTGCAACCTACAAGTGGCTCTTTTCTGAAGGTTTCTCTTCCAAGGACAGAATGCTGATGAACGAGGCCCGCGCAGCTTCGCTGGCCGGTGTGGATGCTGCCCGCTCCTGGATGTCGTATCACTCGAACGACGTGGGCTCCTTGTTGAAACAGTATTTTACGATGAAGCATCAGAAAAGAGGGATTTCGCTGGATACCGTACTCAAGCCGATGGCGAAACCGGGGCAGTTGTTTTCTGTGGCGCTTGTGGGCGTAGATGCACCGCCGGCCAGCGCTACGTATACGCTAAAGATTATCTCTACAGGCTATACCCGTGATAGTTCTGCCGTGTATACAGAGACGGCGGTGCTGAAGGTTTCTGGCTTATATAGGGTCCGCAGGCCTGTTGCTGAAATACAGATTCATAACAATTATCACTACGCTTATTTTGGGGGCTCGACGTCTTTTGCTGGAAAGCATAACGGATCGGCCATGTTGATTAACGGAAACTGGGGTACGCAAAATGGATCTAACCCAGGTCGTTTGGCTAATGACTTCATTGTTACAGGCGATGCCAGGTTGAGCGGCGATAGCATTGTTGTAGGTGGAACCGCTTGTATCGGAAGAGATATTTTGACCGATAACGGATTGTGGGCCGGAAACCTGTTTGTCGGCCGCAATTCCATTGGCAATAACGACTTTAATGCAAGCGTTGTTCAAGATGCCTTTTTTGCGGGGAACATCAAGGTGGGTCCGGTCCAAAAGGCCGGCTTTGCCATTGGCGGCAACGTGTTCTTGCAAGGAAGGCTCACGCCAAGGTTGAGCAGCTTTGCGCATACCATCGGCGGAAACCTTTGCCTGGATTCAAACGCTTCGCTTTATTTTCAGTCGGAATCGGCCAACTACGACTTTATGGTCACGCATAATGTTTGGATGCCTGTGTCGAATCCTGGGAAAGGCTTGGTTACGAGCAATAATGGTACGACGAGTCTTTATCATAGACAGCTGGGTACGACAGTTGGCGATACAGCCTTTATCAAGGATGCCAAGAACTGCTACAACAACGTTGTTCCTGGAATGAGTGACTGTAGTGATATAGATATGCACGGAATGAAGTACAAGAAGTACTTCCAGCTTACGAACGGAAATTCGTCACAGGGATATTCGGGCTTTACGACAAAAGCTGCTGTGCCCGCCGTGCTTCCGGATACCGTGCCGTTTGCGTGTGGCACCGGTGTGAAAAAATATTGCGATGCCATTTGGCAGACGAAGGAAAAGGCCGGAAAATCTTGCGACAACGCACCTTATTATGTACCCGATATTCTCAGGACCGCACATATCCAGTTTGAGCCTTATGCTGGCGCAACCAAAGGGACAAAGGCCAGTGAATCTGGTGTGAATGATTGCAATAACATCACACACATTTCAAAGACGAATATCACGAAAATGAATTCGTGCTATACTCAGATGATGCTCAATCCGACGTATAGAAAAAAATACTTGTATAACGATTATCTGGTGGTCCGCCTTGAATCCAACGAGAATGAATCAAGCGAAGCGGACAATGCGCAATACCAATTGAATGGAAAGTTCTTGTTCATTTATGAACAGGCTCTTCAGGGGAACAACCCGCATTTCCCGCAGACGGCGGATAATTCGATTGTATTCGTCTATTTGAAAGGGGGTACAGGTGCGAATACGAGAATCAACTGTAATGGTCAAAAGGGTGTAAAGTACAACTATTTCATCTTCTCAAAACATGATATTGGTGGCTTGTTGGGGCAATGCACCTGGAGCGGTTCTTTGTACGGTTCTGCCACGTATTGCGCGAAAATCAACGACATTAACGGAAGCGTCGAAATGGAATATAACCCGAAAGTTGTCGACGATCTAGTCAAGAGTGCGATTATATGCGATGCACAGCTGGACTCGTGCGATGGTTCGATGCATGGCGACAATGGCGGTGGCCACTCTAGCAGTTCCAATAATGGGAACGGTTCTTCCGGCAATGACAACGAAGAAGTCGAACTTCGTTTCTTGAACGGCCCGTACGATGAAGAATTTGTTGCAACCGGTACGCAGCTGTATGTTACTGTGGAATCGGAATACCGCAGCAAGGATAAGATTGATCCGGATGTGCATAAAATGGAACCGTCTTACCTTGTGATGCCGAGAATCCTCTATTTGGCTCAGGGATTCCCTGGAAAGCTGAAGGACTATGTAACCGTAGTTCCTCGTGCTGGGGCGAAGGCTGTTAAAGTTGATGATTCAGATATCGCGTGCTCTGGTAAGGCGAACGGTTTGCAAAGCGGCAAAATCGAAAACAAACTTGCCGAAATGTCGCCAAATGTCTATTCATGTTCCTTTAAAGAAAATAATCTTGAATCCAAATTCTATGTGGTCCTTTTGGATGGCGATGTCCATGAAATGCCGATGGTCTATTTTGAAGGCGAAACGAACGAATTCTTCGAGGTAGGGAAGTCTGGCAGTGGCGAGGTGAAAATCGTTTTGGCTCCGTCAAACTACCAAGGTAAATTTACTGTAACTATCGGTATGTCGGAATTGCCTTCGGGCTGGGAAGTTATAAAGAGCGATGGCTCTGCGATCAACTGGAAAACCGCTGAAGATGGCTCCAAGTATATTGAAGTTGAAAAACAAGCGAAAAAAGAGGGTGAGACGTTTGCCATATTTAAGGTTTCTGCAGGTGAATCCGCAGCACCGGGAACTCTCCGGTTTACATTGCATAATCCACAAAACTGTATCCTTGCCGGTGGTTCTGCGGTAAAGACATTCAACCGTCGTGGCTCGACGGGCATTAGTAGGTGTACGATAGGTCAGTATTGTGAGCGTTACCCGGATAATTGTAATTCCAACAGCCGCCTTAGAATTGCGGCCGATTCCGCAGAAGATTGTAATACGGCGGCTGGAACGTGGGTCCGTGCCGATGGTATTGGTTGCGACGCCTCTAATCAAAACCAAACCTGGCAATGCGATGCTGGCGTGGGTGAAGCCAATGAAATCAGGCTGGTTAAGGGAAACTCGACTAATAACAATTTATGTGCTGTATATATTCCTGAACAGCATAACAGTGTCTCTGCTCCAAAGGCCGATACGACTTATGAACTTTGTGCGTCGATCAAGAGACTGCATTACATGCTTCATATTGATATGCATGGCGCTCACCACAACAGTGAGGTGGTTGCCAGCATTTATGAACCGGAAGATACGACATTCTCGCATCCATATGCAGTTAAGAGATGCTCGAACTCCTCGGGTTGTGATTTTATAGTCTATAAAGGACAAACCGTTCTGATGAAACCATCCCTTAAAGGGGATGATAAGTTCTCCCGTTGGTATTCGGAGGGATATTATTTCTCCAAGAGACAGGCTTCGCTTTACCAGTTGCAGTTTGTGATGTCGGAAGATCGCTCCTATAGCGCATATTTCAATGAAAAAGATGAGCACTGCTTCTACACGGAATTCGATGAATCTCCTATTTGGTGCCCGGATGATGAAACCATCGACTGTGTTGATTATTGCAATGGAAGTGCTCCATGTGCTATTGAGGATGTCCGCTATAAGAAAGCCAACTGGGTCGTAATAAATAGCAAAGGTGGCGCGGAAGTAAAGCCTGAAATCGTTTCGCAAAAGTATATTGCCAAGCCTGCTGACCCCGATGATATTGCGATGATGATGAGTACTGTGAATGCGGGACCGGAAGGCACGTTCTCTGCTCAACTTTGGACAGAAATTGGCCATGCAGGGCCGTTAGGCGTGGGTAATTTGTCGCTGAATAGTGGTGTGGTGGTTAGATCGGATAGCGCGGGTTCAGAATACATCTCGGTGAACTTCTATGGAGCGGGAGGCCCTGCAAATGCGTCTGCAGCAACAACGTATGCCCGTGTTTGTTATGCGAAAAAATTAAAATTGCTGGCTGGCGATGCAGGAACGGATAACTGCAAGGCTGTTGCATTGAAGAATGCGAGTCCGGGACCGTCGTTCTCCTGGAGCTCCATGACCCCCGTCAACTTTGAAGTGAGGGTGGAAGGCGATAGCTTGCATATCTTGGGGAGCTATGCGGATGTCCTCGGTGTCTATCAGGCAACGGGTGATGTTGACTTAAGGGACGTTATCCACCAAGAAGACAACACTTTGAACGATGACAAACACAGGTTTGTGGGACTCAAGCTGGGCGATGCTAATTTTGGTGTCTACAATGCCGCATGGTATTCCAAGACCTATGACGCGGAATGTTTTGCTACTCCAACGATTTTCTGTTCCTTTGATGCAAAATATATGGCGGGCGAGGTTCCGCAGAATCAGTCGGTGTCCCCCGTTGTCGGGTATTCCAGCTGGTTTATGAACGAAGGGGCGGAATGTTTGAATAAGACGAAGTTCTATTATAACGGCTGTGACATGCCTAGCGACAGGTATGCAAATCCGATGGCCGCCGATATGCTGAACGGCATGTACTGTAATGGGCGAATTGACGGAGATGGCAATGTGGAAAACTACTTCACGAATAGTAGCTTCGAAGTCAAGGATGGCAATGACTTCTACTTTAAGCTAGAAGGTCCGCATGGATTTGAGCACAACACCCGTAGCGGAATTGTCAGGAATGCATCGGTCATGGTGAACTGCAGTAAAGTCAATGGACATTCGTACCAGGCTAATTGCGGTGAATTTTATGTTGGACAGACCCATAGTTGCTCTCAGGATGAATATATTTCGGGCCCGTCACCGATGCATGGCATCATGGACTATGAAATCCCCTTGACAGGAGTTTATGCGAATGGAATGAACTTCCGCGATGCGAAGGTGCTGTTCTACCTGGCGATGAATCCAGGAATCAAGGTGTCGGCGCGCTTTGTCGATGCTTCCGGAAGGACCTCCAAGTCCGTTTCCTTGACTTCTGTCGGATTGAACGAAGTCGAAGGCAAGGACTATGCAAAGCAATTCGGATTTGACCAGGAACATGTGACAAAGATTATTTTGAGGGGCTCCGGGACCTATTCCGTGGATTCCATCGTGACCCAGTGTGCTGCATCCTTAAAGGTGCGTTGTGGGGAAAACGATGCGTCCTATGTCAATGAGGGATACTGGCGCGTTCATGCCAGTATAGATCCGTACCAGCTTGCGGAAAAATGCAAGGTGGAGCCTATAGGGCTACCGGCCATGTCGCCTTATTTTGGCCCCTGTAACTCGCAGGGTATCTTCCTGCTCAATGATCTCGATTTCGAAGATCGTCTGAATATGGGAAATGAGGTGCAAAAGGTGTCCTTCAAGGTGTCGGTGTACGATAACGATGCTGCAGATGCGTTCTCGAGCCCCAAGAGCGAATGTATTGCGTCTACGCAGGAGTACAAGCCGATTACTCTCAGTTGCAATCTTTCCGGTGACGCGGAAGTTATGCAGGGCGCAGGGGTCCCCGCTGTCGTCGTTGACGCTCAAAATTGCCCGTCTACAGGCTGCGTGTACAGCATTACGCTGTCGAACGGAACGGAATACGTGCATACTTCCAACATAATGGGTACTATGACGTGGCAACCCACCTTGAATACGACGACGAAATTGCCTCCAAACAGTTACCGCTACACGGTGAACATCTACAATTCCGATAAGTCAAAGGTGTATAAAACCTGTACGACGGGTGACTTTGACGTAGTCACGGCTTCTTCTGCGACTGCGACTAGTTGTGAAGTTAACGATGCAGGGCATTTCCGTGCATTCGTGACTACCGGGAATGAGGGGACTGTCTCGGCGACCCTTACTCGGTCGGACCTGCTTGGGAATCCGCTTGGACAGCAGACCTTGCCTGCGAATTCAAGCGACTATGTTGACTTTGACTTGCATTTGGGTACGTATCCCAGTGGAACCTACCAGTTTAACTTGAGTTTGAACGGTGATCCGGCGTGTGCTGTGTCGCATACGGTGGACAATACTAACCCGTTGATCGTGAAGTGCCCAGAAAACCCGATTACTGGGCAGGATCGGAACAGCTCAATCTCGGTTAATGTTTCCGTGAGTGGATGTACAGGACCTTTCGACTGGAATGTCCCCGAAGCAACGGCAGGAGGCTCGGGCTCCACATCGACTGGTTCTGTCAGTTTCTACGATACGAATGGTAAGGGAACATACACCTTCAAGGTCAGCAACTGTAATGGTGGCCCAGGTAAGCCGAATCTGTCTGGCCAATGCACTTTCAACGTGGTATTTAACTCGTCGTCCAGCAGTTCCTCTAGCAGCAGCTCAAGCAGTAGTTCCAGCAGCTCCAGCAGCAGTTCTAGCAGTAGCTCTTCTTCGAGCAGTTCCAGCAGCTCTAGCAGTAGCTCGAGTAGCGTTGCGGCCATTCCTGTAACGTTCTCTTACCAGGGCCCTGCTACGGACTTTGTGGCTGGTAAGACATATCAGGTCAGTTGTCCTAGAGGTGGGTTGATTTGTACCGCACCAGCGGGGGGTACGAAGATGTACATCAATAACACCTTGGTGTATACAACTCAAGATTGGCAAGGAGACCAATATCCTGGTGGCTTCCAACAGGTAGAATATTGCAGTAACCTCAATGGTGCAACTGTAACCGTGTCAGGGACAATGAAGTGTAAAAACGACTGGTAACTTAAACCTTATTTTACCACTATTTTACCTAGTAGGTGTGGCGCGCGTCACACCTATTTTGTTATTTTAGTACCTCTAGGCTCTATCGGTGGGGTTGTTCGCGGGGCCAAACGGGGAATATGAGCGGGAATTGTAAAAAATACGGCTTCACTTTGATGGAGCTAATGGTATACATCGCCATCCTTGGCGTCATTGTGCTTATTGCTGGAAATGCCTTTAGTGATAGTACCCGGTTCCGCATCCGCACCCAGAACATGCTCAAGGCCAACGAGGTAGCCACCGCTGCTGCGTCCATGTTCGTGGAAGATATTTCGCAGACGGGTGCCAAGAGCTACAAGACCGCGGGCGATATCAACACCCCCGACAAATTCGAGACCTCTTCGCTGGTGTATATGGACCCGGACGGTTCCGTCCCGGATTCCTCGTCTTTTTCGATTGTACGGCGCAATAATGGCGATTCGCTCACGGTAAGGCGCGTCCGCTTCGATTCCAACGGCGAATACGAGGCTGTCGAAGAGGTTTCGTGGTTCAAACGCCGCAATTCCATTTACCGCAGTTGCAAGACTCTCGATATCAAGACGGGTGTTACCGCTCCCGACGAATGCCCTACCGAAAACATGCCCGAGGTCGAAATCGTTTCGGGTGTGGATTCCTTTATCGTTGTCCCGGCACGACCGGTTGTCGTTGGCGATGCGGGCGTTTCTGCCGCAGTCAAGTCCATTGTGCTGCCCGAGGTCAACTCCGGGGCTTCCGAATACCCCTTCAAGCTGCTTCCGCGCTTTACGGGAACCACGTCCACGGGGCCGCAATACTTCGCTTTGGCCTCTAATCCCACGGATGGGGGTGTGAGCCAGGAACTCAGCGGGTTCCAGACGAATTATGTTGCCAGATCGCATTCGGAGAATGCCTCCGGCAAAAAGGTCGGGCAGGTCTTTGTCGGGCGTGCGAATACCGGCCTTACGGCGGTAAATGGTGACGACTGGAAGACGTTCTGCTCCAAGGTCACGCTCGATTCGACGGCTGAATACGAAATTTCCTTCAAAATTCCCTATTCCAAGGACAATAGCCGCCTGTTCTGCGCGGGCCGCGACCACGCCTCGGTCGGTTTCAGGACCGCGACGGGCGACAAGATTGCCGGCCTTGAGGACTTCCTTTTCTACCCGCCCGTATCAAAACTGGAACCTGCACTGCGCGCGTTCCGTTTTAGGCCCCCGAATTCCGTGAAGAACGCCTGCCTTGCGTTCTCGTTCGCAAGTTACGCTCCTGATGGGGGCGGTCGCATAACCATTAACGACCTTTTCTTGAAAAAGATTGAAAGTTCCAATTACAATTTTGACGACAAGACATACGACCCGGCCACTACCGACAAGCAGAACGTGAAGGCTTTCCAGCTGCGCATTGTCGTGACCGTGGGCGGTGAAACGGGTGAAATTTTACAGGTTGCTCCGATGCCCAGCAACGGGCCGGAAGACTAGGGGGACTCGAATGCGAAACAACTGCCTGGCAAAAAGAGGTGTCTCGCTTATAACGGTGCTCATTTTCATGATGATTGCCACTATTGCGACCACGGCCACCTACAAGTGGCTCAGTTCGGCGGGCTTTACCAGTGCCGACCGCATGGCCATGTCCGAGGCCAAGGAAGCGTCCCATGCTGGGCTCGAGAGTGTCCGTTCGTGGATGACGTACCATGCAAACGATGTGGGCGCCATTCTCCGCCAGTATTATGATGGTGGCAAAAAGCCGGTGGCCCTCACGAACGTCGTCCGCAGCATGAATTCCAGCAAGCAGGTGTTCAAGGTCTGGCTGACCGGGGTAGAAACGTCGGGCTCGGCCTACAAGTTCACCATCGTTTCCAACGGCGTATCCCATGGCGATGCCAAGTACAGCGAGACATCGGTCTTGAAGGTGCGTGGCCTGTACAAGGTGAGGGAACCCGAGGTTGTTATGGAAAGCCCGGTGGATTTCAAGCATTCGTACTTTGGCGGGTCAATGGAAGGCTCCGGCGAAAACAAGAATACATCGATGGTTATCAACGGCAACTGGAAAGGCAACCCGACAGGAGTCTCTGAAGACTTCATTGTGACCGGAAAAGCGGAACTTTCGGGCAATGACGTCAATTTGGGGCGTCATGCCTGCATTGGTGGCGACTTCAAACCTCAAAACGAGGGCGCTACTGCTGGGGACATCTATGTGAAGGGCGCTACCACCAATCTCAGTGCTAGTATTACCGGCAATGCCGTTTTCGATAAGAGTGTCGGGTCGACTACGGCGGGGCATGGCATAGAAGTTGCCGGGGACTTGACCTTAAGAGGTACGTACACGACCGAGAAAACCAAGCGAACCAGAATTCGTGGTAACTTTTGCGTGGAAGCGGGCGGCCAACTGAATATCGGCGATCTTTATCAAGACTTTACCGCAGAAAGAAGCGTCAATGTGAAGACGAACAATCTTTTCCTGAATTCGCCAAATTCAGATGCTGTCGGGCATACGAATTTTGGTGGGAGTGGCTATTCTATATACATGCCGAACTTTGGAACCTGCAATTCCAACAATAACCCGGTGCATGGCTGTAGAAGCGGATGGAATTATCAGGGTTACGGCGGCTTTTTCAAGACGAGCGCAATCCCAGTTTCTACCCCGAACAACACGATGTATTGCGACACCAGTATCATCGCATATTGCGACAGCATCTTGGGAAAGCCGACGAAAGGCTGCGATAATACCAAATACAAGATCAAAGACATGATTACCACCGCGTATGACTCTTTCAAACAGCTGGTGGACAAGGTCCCTTGTGCCAAAATCACCGGCAGCAACACAAACAACTTTAATATGGCGACCTTGAATCAGTGCTATAGGAATGTCTCTAATACGCCCAACTTGATGTACCATGGTTACCTTGTGGTAGGAGTACATGGCTCTGGAGACTAGTCTATATTCAAGAATCCCAGCGGAAGGCTTGAAGGAAACTTCATCTTCGTTTCTGAAAACAAGATTTCCATGTTGAATCTTCCCCCGACAACGGATACGTCGAAGGTGTTTTTCTACATGGCGAAAGGCGCCGGGATGGTCAATACTCCGCCTTCCAAGGTTCATGAAAGATACAATTACTTTGTCTATTCAAAAGAAAATATTGATGAACTCCAGAACAGAAACATGGCTGATACCCTCTGGAACGGCTCGTTCTATCTGACTGCGGACAACTGTGCCGGAATCAAACACTTCAATACGGCGCACATGGGAATTCAATATAATGAACCCTTGGTTCAGAGTTTGGTCGACAATGCCATCATTTGCGGTATTAACGAAGAAGGCTCCTGCGGTTCCCTGGTCAATGACCACGAAGACGACATCAACCACGATGGCGAAGAACTGAATGTGGAAGCCGGTTATGACTCTTACTACATAGCGACGGCTCCGCAGCTATCCATATCGCTCGAATCGCAACGCCGGAACAAGGAAATTCTGTACGACAACCTGTCTTCCAGTGAATATACCACGGTTAAGCCGAGCATTGTCATCTTGCCGCGCATTATCTACATGAGTGACCTGCCCACGGGCAAGCTGTGGCAATACTTCAAGGTGATTAACCTGAACGGTGCGAAGGAAACCTACGGGAGTGGAAGAACGAAATGTACTCCGAATATCGAGACGGAAGACGTGATTACTGACGGCGTTCCGTTGGAACATCCGGTGTACAAGTGCGAATATACAGCGAAGAAGTCGTCCTACGGTACTATACCCTTCTGGTTGGTGGTCGATGCCCAGGCGGCTCAGAGATCTGCTGTGAGCTTCGTCGGTACGGCATCGCGAATCTTTGGCGGCGGCTCGGTAACCGTAAAGATGAATGCCGATGGAAGCCAACACGAACCGATTACGGTGAATGTGCGCATGACCGAAATCCCCGACGGCTGGCAGGTGCACACGTCCGGCGACTATGTCACCGCTGGCGAAGTCATGGACGACGGCTCCCGCATGTATACGGTGATATTGCCGCCGGGCATGGAGACTCCGGTATTTGTGGTGTCCTCCGAGGCCGGGCTCGACAACAACCAGATTAACTTTACGATTACTTCGGTGGGCGAGAATGGACGAATGGGCTCGCCTGTGAACCATTCTGTCTGGCTCGATGGTGCGGCCACGGTCGTGCGCGAAGATATTCCCAAGACCGGGTTCTGCGATGCGAACAAGCATAAGACGATTAACGGAGTCAGTTGCAGCGAGATCGTTACCAGGCCCGAGTGTACAGGGAACCTTGTCGTAGCCTCTGTCGGCGACTGGATCCGTCCCAGCTGCCCCGACATCACGACGCAGGAATCCAACAAGCAGTGGGGCTGCGGCCTCTCCGATGCCGAGGATGTCGAACTCCAAAGGACGAGGAACGCCTCTCCATATTGTGACGTGTTCATTCCGGATTCCTCCATCGATAACCTGCAAGATGGCCACACCTACACGCTCTACGCGTCTTACAAGGCCAAGGAATTCACCCTCAAGGTGTTCCTGAACGGGGCCTCTAAATCCAAGGTGGAAGTACGCTCTTCCGACCAGATTATCGGTGCGAACACGCCCTTGAATGCCATTACCTCGAGCATGTGTAGTGCGGGCGATACCTGCCGCGTCAAGGTGTTCGCGGGTCGCCATATCCAACTCCGTCATCAGGATGGTCCTGGTGAAGAATTCAAGACCTGGAACTTCTTGCGCAGCGATGGAACCGCGGATTCCGTATCGTCTTCCGATAAGATGGCGGTATCCTTGCTCCACGATACGCTTGTCGTCGCGGAATACGCCGATATCGAGAACCATTGCTTCTACACGGACTTCAAGGACGTGAGGATATGGTGCAACGGCACAAACGATAACTGCGTTGACACTTGCCAGGTATCTAACAAGAATTCGTCGTGCCATGCCGACGGCGACGGCCAGTACCCGACTTCGGACTGGCTGCTGCCCAGGACCAACAATGGACAGAAATACAGTAAACCCAAGATATCATCGGGTAAATTCATCTATTATTCGGCCGGTAAGAACGCCAATAGCGGCAATGCGACCATCTCTTACCTGCTGAACCGAACCCAGGCGGGTGGCCATGGAACGCTCACGTCGCGATTCAAGGCCTGCTCTCGCGAGATGAAGGGGAACAGCTATACTCCGTTGAACAGTGGCTTTATACTGCGCTCTACCGACAATGCCTCGCGTTACTCTATCGTGCAGGTATACGGCAGGGCGAGCCAGGTGACTAGCGTCGGCAATTACGTCATGGAGGTGCGCGTCTGCGAGGGGGACGGCAGCGGCATCAAGAACGAGAACCAGGGTGACTGCAAGAAGGCCTCGTTCCCCGGAATCACCCTTACCCCGGCCGAATTCGGCGGCATTGTCTTCAATACCGATATCGAGGTGTTCGGCGACTCCGCGAAGGTCAAGCTCAGCTATAAGAGGGATGGCTCCTGGGTCCGTTCCTCGGTGAATATCCCGCTCCTTGTCGGTGCGACCCTTGACGAGTACGTGGGCCTCAGCATGGCCGATGACTGCTTCAAGGTGATGAACCTCGGCTGGTCTTCCGATGACTGGGATCCCGAGCACTGTTTCGACATCCCGAATGTCACCTGTTCCTTTGCCGCAAACTACCTGGGCGGAATCCTCCCCTTGAACGAGGACGTGAAACCCTGGGTGGGTACCTCCAGCTACTTCAACGACCCGGCCAACGCGGACAAGCTCCGTCCCGGCTGTTCCATGACTTACCACTACAACGGCTGCGATCTGGCCTCTGGCTATGCCAAGCACTCCTGCGAGACCTGGTTGGACGGCTCCACGCATTGCGGCAGTTGCAGCGCAGATAGCGACGGCCCGTATTTTGTGAGCGGTGTCTATGCAGACAGGCTGGAAAGGAGCAAGGGCGACAAGTACAACTTCACCTATGCTGGGCTGCACGGAACGGCCAAGTCTTATGACTTCAATGGTACAATCATCAACGGCGCCGTGCGCGACGCAAGCGTGACTATCGACTGTAGCGATGAAGCTCAGGGCGGTAACGGTCATACCTACGAAACCACCTGCGGCCGGTTCGTGGTCGGCCACATCAACGAATGCTCTCAGGGAACTTCGTTCCTTATTGATGATTGTGACAACCAGTCGTCGTGCGTGGCCGGCGTTTCGGGAGGCGTCGCGAACCTCAGGTCTTCTAGCCTCATGGGCGAAATCAGCGGCCTGCCCGACGCTGACGGGTCCGGAAGCATTCCTGTGGTTACCATGGTGATGACGGATGCGAACGGCGTCAGGTCCCAGGAATTCCTCATCAGCGGCAACGGCTCGTTCTCGCGTAGCGTGGACCTGATGTCCGACATGCAGGAATTTGACCCCGAAAGAGTCGTTTCCGTCGAGTTTACGGGCTCGAACGACTTCACCGTGACAAGCCTCGTGAGCGATTGCCCCAACAGCGTGGGCGTCCATGGCTGCGAGGCTATGCTGGACGGCGACCGCTTTGTAATCTCTTCGAACCTCATGAATGCGGACGAGGCGCTTTGCAAGGTGAAGGGCGTGGACAACTCCTACGAAACCGAAGAGAAGGATTGCCCGCCGGAAGGCAAGTTCTACCTGCCTGCGGTGGATTTGCAGAAGAACGTCAACATCAGCGGCGGCGACCGTACATTCACCTTCACGGTTTCCGTGAAGCCCAAGGGTGGCGGCGACGAGATGACCTGTACGACACTTCCTGTCGATGTGCTTTCGAACGAACTGACTTGCAGCCTGAGCTCTACAGTGCCCGTTAATCCAGGCGACAACCTGCCTGCGCTCAACTACCAGATTACGAACTGCCCGCAGTCCGGTTGCGTTGTTGAGGCGAGAATCGGCAGCGAGGCTCCTGTAAGGCTCACGTACCGCGGCAACGGCCAGGTGAATAGCTGGTCTCCCACCATCAACACCACCCCGGGCAACTACCGCTACACGCTCAGCTATGCGGGCCTTACCTGCACCGCCGACATCACCGTCGTTACCGGTGCGAACGGCTCTACGGCCGAAAACTGCGCTATTGACGAGGTGAGCAAGCGGTTCACGGCCGACTTGAACCTGGCCGTGGGCAACACGAACTCGATCAAGCTCTGGTACATGGACAAACTGGGCAACATCATCGACCGCTCCAAGAACGTGAGCCCGTCGACCACCCGGTTCGATGAACCGCTCCCCACGATGACTGAGGCCGGCGATTACATCGTGGCCCTAAGCATTAACGGCGAAGAGGTCTGCTCCGTGCCCTATACATTTGCCGGGGAAGAACCCGAGCCGGAAGCCGATTGCTATATCGAGAATGGGCGCTTCAAGAGCCGGAACAAGAATACCACCGGCCAGACAATGTATAGCGTCTCGCTGAACTACAGCACCGACGGAACCCCCTATGGCAACACGGTGAGTACTGGTTCCTGGCCAGCGGACGGGTTCGTGGACCTGGATGCCTACGTGCCCACAACTCCGGGAACGTACACCTACAACCTGTGGGGAAGTGAGCTCCTCTGCTCCGTCACTTATGAAGTAAAGGACGAATCCGAAGAAAATCCCTAACAAACGATAAGAACAATTCAACAACGGACCGGTTCATTTGACCCGGCCCGTTTTTTTTTGTACGTGAAAAATTTTTTAGGATAAAATCGTCATTTAGAACGTCTTATAGTACAGGCGGAAGCAAATCCCGCCTGCGCAGCGGGCGCGTCCCCGCAAATAGGACTCCACAATGACAAAAAAAGAGTATGCGGCAATGCTTGTTGACATCAATGAGACTCACAAGGCCGGTGGCAATGTCTCCGCCTGTATTGCAAGGTATCGAGAGAAGTATAAGTTCGTCTACATCTACAACGACTCCATCTTCAAATTGATTTTCGGCAACCCTGAGAACGAGAGGATGACCGTAGACTTCCTGAATGCGGTACTCAATCTCTGTGGCAGCGACTGTATAGAGCGTCTCGCTTTCGTGAATCCTGCCGTGCCTGGGGCGTTCAGCAAGGAGATTGTCTCGGACATCGTGGCGATGGATCAGGGCATGGACCGCATCGTCCTTGAGGTGCAACATGTAGACGATGGAACTTATAGTGACCGCCTTGTGTTCTATACCGCGAAGCATACGGTGGCGAGTCGTATCAAAGGTGACGATTACAAACTCCGTAACTTGAATCTCGTGAGCCTCCAGATGTTCAGCGGATTTCCCGAATCGAGCAACTACCGCCACCATGTGCGCCTCAAGAATCAGGAAAACGAGGAATTTTATAAGAAGCAGACCATCACGCTTGTCGAGATTCCCAAGTTTTTGAATGGAAAATATCTTTCCGACAACAGTATGCTGGCGCAATGGCTTCGTGTAATCGACGGGCTGAACAAGGAGTGTCCGCTCCCCGTGCCGGAAGGCTCGATGTTTGCCCACTTGCACGAATGCGCAAAATTGAGTATTTTTACAGAGGACTTCCTTATAAGCGAGGCAAAGAACATGAGCGACCGAAACTACGAATTATACGTCGAGAAGAAACGTTCCCGTGCCGAAGGACGCGCCGAGGGCGAAGCCGAAGCTGAAAAGAGAGCCAATGACCGAGCTGCTAAGCGGATTGACTATCTTCGTTCAATGGGCGTCCCCGAAGAGATTATTGTCGGGGCGGCGGCAATCAAATAGTGGTATCTATAGCGACAACGGACCGGTTTAACCCGGCCCGTTTTCTTTTATTTGTAAAGCCTTTGTTGTAAGTCGCCTACGGTGTGGCGGTAATCTTGTTGTAGGTGTCGAGAGCTTCGAATTTTTTTGTGAGCGCTTCGCATTCTGCGGCGCTAATGACTACTTGATACAAAATGTTGTACGCATTTGTTGGGGACTTGGAAATGTTCAGTTGCCACACGTTGTCGGCTTCACAGTCGTTGAGTTTGCTTATGTTGTTTGCTTTCCATCCGGCGATTTCTCCGGCGTCAATGGAAAGCGCCGTGGCCGTAGTTATGCCGCCTTCGACGTTTCCCTCAAAGTACTTGAAACTGTTGCTGACGGGTGGCTTGTACCCGATAGAAATCCAGGTTCCGATGCTGTCTTGGTTCTGAATGTTGTACGAATCCTGCATGTGGATGTACGTGCCTGCCGCTGAGTAGAGTTCGCTTGCTCGAGCCTTCGCAATTTGCCCGAAAACCTTGGGTATGGCGACGGCGGCAAGAGCGCCCATTATGACGACGACGGCCATGAGCTCGATGAGCGTGAACCCTTTATTCCTGGTGCTAAAAATCATAACCAATCCCGCGGATTTTGAACTCTGTAAAAAAAAACTAGCAATAAAGGCCCGATATTCCAAGATGGAATAAAAAAAGTGAAAAAATTTGGGGGAAAATACGATTTTTTTAAAAAAATTTTACTATATATACAACATCCAACAGTCCGTAAAGAGCTGTTTTTGGTCGCAAAAGTGCCATTTTTGCCTGGCAGGTGTGTTTTATGACACATTCGTGACAAAAATTTGACAGAAGTGTTGCTTTTGAGAAAAAAGATGGTATATTTATGGAAGTAAACGGGCAATGACGCCCAAAAAAGTGTGTCACAAACAACAAGGAGTACACTATGAAGAAACAAGGTTTTACCCTTATCGAATTGATGGTCGTGATTGTTATCATGGGCATCCTCGCCGCCGTCGCAGTGCCTAAGCTGTTCGGCATGATCGCCAAGTCCAAGGCTTCGGAAGTTCCGACCGCCGCCGGTACCTGGATCAACATGGTCGAAGCTTACGCTCAGGAAGCCTACAAGGCTGGTGACTGGAACCAGATTGGTTACACCGCTCCGGGCAAGAAGGCTTCTTCTGGTTCATTCGTATCCGGCGAATTCCTTTATACGGGTGGTTTGGATGGCAGCAAGAATGGTTTGTGGGAAGCCACCGCTCTTCACAAATTGGATGATTGCGCAGCAAATACCAAGGGTTGGGTTTTGACTGCTGAAGTCGAACCGGCATCCTCCACCAAGGCTGGTGAAGTTACCGTTAAACTCGGCCAGGGTCTTGATGCTAAGTGCACGGGCCTTACCACGTCCTTTGCAAAACTTGCTAAGTAATAGCATTGCATAAACGATAAAATTCAAAGCCGACCCTTTATGGGTCGGTTTTTTAAATACTGGGAATAATTTCTAATGGTAAAGTCCGCAATAAATGTTGTAAAGCAAAACGGTCTTCTTTACGCTTTGGGCTTGACGTTCTTTTTTGCTTTGGTCCGCTATAAAGGGTTTGATTCTGATGCGGCTATTTATTTGTTGCAGGTGATGAACTATTTGCAACCGGAAAGATTCATAAATGATGTTCCGTTTATGTTCGGCAATCAAGATTCGTTCAGCATATTTTCACCGATTGTCGCGACGATTTTTCGCATTCTAGGTGTGAATGCTGGCGGAATGATAACGACATTTATTGTGCTTCTAGCCATGGGAGTTGCTTTTATAACCATGGTCTTTAAGTGGACAAAGTTGTTTAATGCCTATGGATGGCGCTTTCCGATAATTTTGGCGTTGTTTGTTTTACTTGCTGGCAAGGAATATGGATCGTCTGGTCTGTATTTGCCAATGCTTGAATCTTTTTTGGTGGCTAGGGTCCTTTCGGAAGTTCTGATTGTAGCTGGCCTTGTGTTTATTTTTGATAAGAACAGATATATATCGTTAGTGTTTTTTATTTTTTCGGCCCTCTTTCATCCGTTAATGGGTGGGTGGACGTTGCCATTGTGGCTATTTTTTCATTTCCCAAGATTCAGGATTCCTGTTTTAGCTTTGGCTTTTTTATCTCCGCTGAGCGGTTATTTACATGTAGGCCGTTTTGATTTCTATCCCGATGATTGGAAACCATTGTATTTAAAGCCCGCTTGGGATGAGTTTGTTGTGTATTTAGGTCTTCTTGGTTTTTGGGTGGCGATGTATCGTCATTTTAAAGAGGGCCCCCTTGCTAGGTTTTCTATAAATCTGTTTTGGGTTTCGCTGGTAGGGTTTTACTTGCAGTTTGCCGCTTCGTATGTAGAACATCTTCTTTTGTACCAGGCACAGCCGTTTAGAGTGCAGTGGCTGTGTACTATGCCTGTAATTCCTGTTTTTGCACTGTTTGTCCGTGATTGCCTAAAAAATGAACGTAATCTAATTCTGCGTGATTATGCTGGATTGGCATTGGGTTTGTGTGCAATTGCCGCATGTCAATGGTTTGTCTTATTGGTCGTATGTTTTGTCTTTATTTTTACGCCAATTGGAAAAAAAGAAATAACTGCAACAAATTTGTTATGGTCTCGGATATTATTTGCATTTGGCTTTGTTTTCTTGCTAGCATGTTCTGTATTCAATAATTTTATTCAATTGGCTGTTGAGCAGGGTGTCGGGAACACGGGCTTGGCTGTATCGTGGATACATGTTCCTGCGTATCTGGCTGTTGTTGAAAATATTTTATTTGTTGTATTTGCTTTAATTTGTATATCGCAAAAAAAATACGGATATGCCTTGTTTTTTGCGGTTCCATTTTGTTGCAATTGTTTGAATGTTCTTCCTCTCATAGGTATTGTCCTTTATCTTTTGCCAAATTTGAGCCTTGTAATGAGAAGATTGTTGCTTGCATTTTCTTTGTCATTTTCTTTTTTTGAATTGCTGAGTTCTCTGCATAGACCTAATTCTACGAATGTCTTGCCTTTAGAAAACGCTCCCATTGCTTGCGTTGTCCTTCTTGTTGTTTTATTGGTCGTTGCTTATTGGCTTATGACTTTGAAAAAAGAAACAAGTGCCTGGCAGAAACTGATGCCGTTGGTTCTTCTTTTAGTTTCATTGTTTGTATGGGATGCTTATAGGTGGGATTCCAGAAATGAAATCGTAGCATTAAACGAAAAACAAATGGATGCCTTTTTTGATACTCCCATATTTCCTCAAGTAAAAGATCGTGGAAAACTCCTTTTTACTGTTGATTATGAAGCGCCCATACAATCTAGGATAAACTTTATGACTGGAGCTTATGCCGATGAATCCATATATGTGGGCGAGGTTTTTTACAAAGAACAGTTTATGGAATCAAATCGTCGCCGAAGTGCCTTGTTGACGGGTTCGCCACAGATGGTCAATTTGGCTAAGTTTAAAGAGGAAATTGTAAATGTATATGGAAATCCTGATACACTTTTGGCTCGCGTTCATTATTTGTGTGGTGCAGGAGAAATTACGCACTTCGCTACAGATTATCCAAATATGCCTCTCCCTAAACAGGATTCCGTGTATTTAAATGTAAAACAAAAGTTTGTATGGTTGTACGGATGCCCTAGTAATTAATATGCGATCCTTGCTAAAAATAAGTATGATTATTTATGAGGAACTTCAAAATGACAACTATAATTAATGTCTTAAAGAATAAACATTTGCCATTTTTGTTTGCAATACCTCTTTTCTTCAGTGTATATCATTACGAAGGTATAGTTCACGATGCTGTTTTATATGTAACACAGTATGTCTATTCAATAAATCCTTTGAGATTTTTGGGTGATCCTGCTTTTGAATTCGGAAACCAGGATTCTTTAGGTTTCTTTTCTCCTATTTTTGGCTTTTTTTTGGAACTGTTTGGTGTTTCTACTGGAGCTTTCGTATATACGATTTTAATGCAATTCGCATGTTTTGTTGTTGTAGTTTTCTTGGTTAAATCATTGCTTCGCAGAATAAATCAATCCATTTGGGTTTTACCAGTAACAATATTGCTGCCTGTTTTTTTTGCTCATGGTATAGAATTTTCTCATGTTAGCTTTTTTCACTATATAGAATTGTATGCATGCTCTCGCACGCTATCAACTGTTTTGGGTATGATAGCTCTAATTTGTTTATTTGATCAAAAGAAACTTTTAAGCTTTTTCTTTATTTTAGCAGGAACGGCAATACATCCTATTACGGCTGGTTGGTGTTTGCCTTTCTGGATGTTTTATTTCTTTCCAAAGACAAGAATACCTGTTCTTGTTATATCTCTTTTGTTCCCGTTAACATTTTTGTTACATTGGAAAACATTTGACTTTTTTCCTGAAGATTGGCTTATTCGACCGCTTGTTTTCTCTCCTAGTTATGAGCTTATTGCGAAAAATATTTTGTTATTTGTCTTTTTTTTGATTCTGGCGATAAAATTCTTAAGTAAAGAGATTAGAAGAATATCTGTTGCGTTGTGTTTGTTGATTTTTATTGGGTTCTATTGGTATATATGGGGTGGGGCGGGAGAACATATTTTCCTATATCAAGTTCAGCCATGGAGAGTGGTTTGGCTTCCGTCGATTATCGCTGTTCCGTTGGGAATCTGTTCTCTAACAAGTTCGCTAAGAAAAGCTATGAGAGGCAAATGTATCACCACTGCTGATTTAGCCGTGATATTATTGCTGCTTTCATTTTTAGCTTCGCGAAACCTCATTTTGATTTCAGGCATTGCTTTGATTTTAGTGGTTAACAAAGCTAAGTCTATTTCACTAAAGGGATGGATTGGTATTTTTGCAGCTATCCTGTTTGTTGGTTTTCTAGTTCAGCAATACCTTACATGGTGTTTACAAGATTTTCCATCATTCTTTGGCTTTAATTATATAGAATTTTATCGTATTAGGGATTCATTTTTATTCTATCAATTTGCCTTTTCTGTTGCCTTTATTGTGTATTTTGTTAAACAAAAAAAATTTATTCCTGCCATAATTTTGATTTTGTATGTGTTCTTTTCGCGTTTTATGTTGTTGCCTGTTCTCGCTCTTTTTTTAGCTTTTTTTCCGAAAGAAAATAAATTGAAGTATTTCGGTGGAGTACTTATAATAATTGTATTGATGTTATTTGATGGACTGATAGATGTTGAAACGAGACGGCAAACTTTAATAGAGGGGGTGAGTCGAAGCTTTCCGTGGATTAGCATTGCCGCAGCAATGTCTTTAGCTTCCATTGGTTTTGTAAAAAAATTTTCTTATTGGGGGATAACGGTTTGGCTTTTGGTATGTAGTGCGGTTGCTGTTTTTTGCTATAATAGTTATTCCGTTCAATGGCAGAAGACGGAATCTCAAATAGACAAATATTTGCATGAATCTATTTTCCCGCAGATAAGGGAGCGAGGTAAAATGCTGTTTTTTGTGACTGGTGAGCTTGGGGTTGAACCTAGATTGCAGTTTTTGACTGGTAGTTATCTGTCTCGTTCTACTGTGGTTGGGTCTGTTTTTAGCAAGGAACATTATCGAACAGGGCTGGAAAGATCTCACTTGCTTTATTTAAGAGAGCGAGCTTCGCAAGTCAAAGAATATTATGTTTATAGTGCCATTTTGCAAAAATTAGCAGAACCAGATACGCTAATAGATAGAGTCAAATTCCTTTGTGGACTAAATGAGATTTCTCATTTGGTAACAGACAAGACTCCTTTACCTTTTGTTAAAGAAGATTCTGCAATGGTTCGGACTGATCAAAAAGTTTTCTTATATGGATGCACTCCATCAAATCGTTGAGGTCGGTCGTATGATGAATGTTTTAATTTCAATATTGTGTATATTCATTCTTGTTGTGGAGATCTTTTGTGTAAAGATAATCCCTGTTTTGAAGTCAACTTTTCCGTTGGAAAATACAGATGCGGTGATGTATACGTTGACACAAAATGTAGAAGGTTCGCGTGATTTTGTAATGTCTTTGTTGTTTGATTTGTTTGTAAGTTCGTTGATTTTATCATTTCTTTTGACGCTAACTTCTTTTGCGGTTTTGTTTATTTTTCGTTATTTGCGAAAGCGAAATGTTCTTAAATTAAAGTTTATTCCGTCATATAAAGTCTTAATTGTTTTTTTGAACTTAGTATGTTTTGTATTTCTTGCCAAAAGTGTTTATTCGGACCTTCCCGTTATTGATTATTATGTGGCATGGAAAGACACTCTTGATGTCCCTAGCCACTCTGAATTCTATAAACAGGAATATATTGATCCTGATTCCGTACATATCGAATTCAAAGAGAAGAAAAATCTAATCTTAATATTTCTTGAATCTATGGAATACAACTTTCAAGATTCTGCCAATGGAGGGAACCATCCCCAGAACCTTATTCCTGAAATTTCGGAATATATAAAAAGTGAACAGAGCTTTATTCCTGGGGGTACACAGGTTGCAGGAATGGGATGGACTATTGCGGATGTTGTTGCAAAAACATGCGGGATTCCATTGGTTCTCCCTCCAAGTATAAGAAATGACGTCAAATTGATGAAGTCTTTCTTGCCTGGAGTGACGTGCTTGACGGACATTCTTATTGGTAACGATTATAATGTTGTTGTTTCAAAGGGCGCGAATATCAAGTTTTCGAATATGGATGTTTTTTTGAATTGTCATTCGGCTCCGCAGGCTTTTGGGCTTATGGAATATATGAAAGGTAACCAGCAGATTAATGCTGATGTTATCTCTGAGTGGGGGGTCCGAGATTCTTTGCATTATGAACTTGTTAAGGAACACATAGACAGGCTCTCTAAAGACGAAAAACCATGGGCTTTGTGGTTCTTTACGGTCAATACGCATACGCCACATGGAATACTTGATTCTACATGCGGAATAGCACAGGATATTTCAGAATCGGAACGGATGCCTGCGATAATAAGGTGCTCTTCGCACCAATTGGACAACTTTATCAAGTGGGCGAAGAAGCAAGAATGGTTTGACAATACGGTGATTGCGGTTATGGGAGACCATGCAATGATGGCTGCGCCTGAACAGGTTGGCTTCAAGGAGACTAATTTCACTCATTATTGGCTTGATTTTTTCATCAATTCGTTAAAAAAAACTGACAACACGAAAAGAGCGTTTTCCTCACTTGATATGTTTCCGACAATTTTGGAAGCAATTGGTGCGGATATTCCTGGTAGAGCGCTTGGTTTGGGGCGGTCTCTTTATTCCGGTGCCCCAACTCTTCTTGAAGAGTACGGCATAGACTCCTTGAATAGGGCTCTTGACAAGCGAAGTGTAGAATATGATTATTTTCATTTTTTCAAAAAAAGAAGATGATTTTTTGAAAGCAAGAAGAGGACGTTAACTTAATATTCAATTTTAATAAGATGGTAAAATCAAGTTGGTAAATTATGATTAGACAACGGATCGTAAATAAAATTCAATTGTATGCGGGATATGTTTCTAGCGTCTTTGCGTTGTCTTTACTTTTTTCTTTTGTATATGAGGCGTCGTACAGCTTTTCTCTAGTCTGTTTGTTTTTAAGCCTAGGTCTTGTGATTCTGTTAAGAAGTCCACGTACAAATGTTCCTTGGTGGCATGCTTTCATTTTTGGCATGGGAATGTTCCTTATTCAGGGCAGCATTTCATGGGCGTTAAATACGTTCCCATTAGATGATTTTCGTTCGGTAGTTTTGACTTTGCAAACGCCATTGGAAGGCTTCGCATTGCCGTTTGTTTTTGACTATTTGTTGAAAATAATCGTTGTTGGATCCATACTGATTTTCTTTTCACTTCGTTTTTTTAAGTCTTGTTTTGGAAAACTTTCTGTAAAGGGCGTTTTTGTTTTGTTCTATGCTTTGGCATTGTGGAATGTTTTGTTCTTGTATGCAAAGGTCCCATTAAAAGAGTACTGGGATTATTTTTGGGATAGGGACTTAAATATTTTTTTGTATGAATCTACATTTTGGCAAAATAATTATTCAGATGTAGATTCTTTAAAAATAAGTGGGGAAGGGAAGAATCTGATTTTTATCATAATGGAAAGCATGGAAAATTGGCCGGATGGTTTGACTCCTGAAATAAAAAGAATGGCATCGGACAATATCTCGTTTTCTGATATAGAACCATTTGGAGGTGGAACGCATATTGCTGGTGCTGAAAATACATATTGTTCAACTGTTTCGAAGACGACCGGTGTTCCTAAACTTCGAAGGTACAAATACCCAGGAACGGATTTGGTCCGAATTAAAGGAATATATGATATTTTACATGGCTTTGGATATAAGAACGTTTTTTTGCAAGGAACGGATGCTAATTTTTCTGGATTAAAAGATTTTATGATGCATCATGGGATTGATACTCTTTATGATATGAATAATTTAAAAGAAAAATGGGATATGGATTCGTTCTTCCGTAATTTTCGAACGTTTTCCGCAGGAATTACCGATAAACGACTATATGACATATCAAAAGAGATTCTTGACACTTTATCTAGAGGGAAATTTTCATTGACATTGGCGACTATTGAAACTCATTTCCCATATGGTTTTTATGATAAAAACTGTTTGGAAAAGCCTGAATCGCTAAGTGATGAATCTAAATTCAAGGCCACTTTACAATGTGCATCTCGACAGGTGTATGAATTTGTGGATTGGATAAAAGAGCAGCCTTTTTTTGAGAATACTCAAATAGTCATTGTCGGTGACCATTTATTTATGGGAAATTATTTTGTAGAAGATAGAAACCGAAAATGGGTTGATATTTTCATAAATTCTACACTTGAGCCTAAAACGCAGAAGCGACAGTTTACTTCAATTGATATGGCTCCTACAATTCTAGAAGGAATGGGATTTCAAATAGAAGGGCATAAAATGGGCCTGGGAACAAGTCTGTTCTCAGATAGTTTGACCTTGTACGAGAAGATGGGTTGGGCAAAATTGAATTCTGAATTAATTAAATTGGAGAATTCTATAGAGTATAACCAGCTGTATTGGGAAAAAGATAAATAGGGTTGATTATATTTGATTTATGACTTCGTCGATGAAAATACATAATCCGCTTCTTTTGGCGCTTTGCCTGAACCTGGCTTTCCTTCTGGTTTGCCTTGCGGTTTGCGGGCTCCATAGGGGCTCCCTGGACGATTACTTCATGTCGGCGATGATTACGGGGGCTTACGGGGGCGAATTCGATCCCCATACGCTTTTCGTGAACGGGGCCTACGCCTATTTCTTGAAGCCTTTCTACGCGGTTTTCCCCAAGGTGGGCTGGTACTTTATTTTTGAACTGCTGGCCGCGTTTGCTGCGTTTACGGTGTTTGTCTACTTCATGCTGCGGCAGGTGGGCGGCAAGCTGGGTGTCGCCCTTTCTATGTTCCTGCTCGCGTGCCTTGCGCCGGATTTCTACCTGCAGGCGGCCTTTACCCAGTGTGCGGCCGCATCGACTGCTGCGGCGATTCTTCTGTTCTTTTTTGGCAACGGCGAACGGCGGAAGCTGTGGATTGTCCTTGGCGGGTTGTTCTTTGTCGTGGGCATCGTTTTCCGCAAGGAGGGTTTCCTCCTGGGGGTGCCGTTCTTGGCGGTTACGCTTGCGCTGAGCGTTTTCGAGACCCGCAAGATCATGAAGACCACCTTGGTTGTGCTGGTGGCGTGCGTGTGCGCCTACCAGGCGCTGCAGAACTTCAACAACGGCCTGTTCGGGGACCCCGCATATTCCTACTACCGCGAATACCAGTGGAGCAGGGCGCTTTTTGGCGACGGTGACAACTACGATGCCGACGCCACCTTTGACGAGCTGGAAGAAAGGCAGATGCAGGGGCGTGATTTCCGGTTCCTCAGGAACTGGATATTCTACGATACCGAGGTGTTCTCGCTCGATAGCTTGAAGCGGATTGCGGGTGTCGTTCACAGGAACCGTTACGAGGTGAACCCGGCCAGGATGCCGGCGGCGCTGTTCCTCGTGGTGGCGAAGTCGTTCTTCCAGGCGAATGCATGGTGCTGGATTGTATTGTGCCTCATGTTCTTCTTCTTTATTCCCAGGCGGGCGAACCTGTACACGTGGGGCTCGCTTGCGCTCCTGTGCCTGTGCATGGGCTACCTGCTGTACGTGAACCGCGTGGTTTACCATGTGGAGTCGGGGATATGGCTCTACGCCATTGTCTGCGCCATCCCGTTGATGCAACGGAAGTGTTTCGAGAACAATCGACACATCGGCAAGTTGCCGTACCTGGTCGGGCTTATGGCGCTGGGTAGCCTGGTTCTTGCATTGTCGGGCCAGCGCGGCATAGACAACAACCGTGCGCTTTTCGGCGTCCCGCAGATGTCCAAGGAATGGAGCGAGTTCCTGCAATATACGCAGGACCGTCCCAAAGATGTATTCCTGCTCTACTTTAACGACTACAAGTACCTTGCGACATACAAGGATCCCCCCTACATGGCGGCCGCCCCGGGCAGCTGGGGCAACATTATCCCGCTCGGCTACTGGAACATGAACCTGCCCGGCATGCAGAAGGAGATGCGGATTCGGGGCATGCGGAACCCCATAAGGGACATTGTCAGGGATAACGTGTATGTGCTGGAAACGGACACGCTTCATCGATTCGACCGCTTTTATCGCGTTCACTACCACGATTCCGTCTCTATACGGACGGTGAAGGGGTTCGGGGATATGCGCCTGGTCAAGTACCGCCGCGAAGGGGGAGAGCCATGACGAAGTTCCCGAAGATTGGTTTTGGTCTTTTTGCCGCATTTGTCGCCTTTGCGGTCGTATTCTCGTACCTGATCAGTGCGCAGTACATAAAGACTGGCGATAAGCCCTGGCACATGCAGCCTTTTATTGATGCGGATTCGTTGACCGCGGAGTATGCGGGCAACTACGAACTGCTCGGCAAGGGGCTGCTGTTTAGGCGGCTTGCGGACTCCACGCGGACGACTGTGAACATATTGGTCGATGCCTGGGGCGTGCCTTTTGAACCGCAGCTCCTGCGAGAAGACTTCGCCGTGTTCAAGGATGTGCCGCACAAGGAATATCTGCATTACAGGCTCGTAAACCGTACCCGCCATGCGGAATTTGCCGAGCTTCGCATCCCCGGCGACAGCACTCGCCCGCACGATGGGGTCTACCTGTTCGGCGGCGATTCCCTGGAATACGGGCGTAACCTGTACATGGATTCGCTGGGCTACGGCGTGCGGCTGTTCTGCCAGAAGAGCCCCGACAGCGTGATGGCGGCAATGCTAGATTCCGTGCTCGCGGCCGTGGCGGTCGATTCAGCATCCCGCGTGAAGAACGTCGCCTGGACTACACAGGGTTCCCGCGACGGCGACCGTGCCAAGTTGCACGCCACGTTGCGCCTTATCGCCGACGTGGCCCGCAGGCACCCCGAAGCCCGCTTCATAGTGCAGGGGACTCACCGCCCCATCCTCGGCGACCCCAAAATCCGCCGTGAAAGCTTTGCCCATTGGGTTCCTGTTGTCATATTTTAGTATAATTTCCCAAAAACTCACTCATTTTTTAGTGGAAATTGGTTAAAATTCGCTCATTTTTTAGAAAAGAATGTATATTTAAAGCATGTACCTGAAACGCAAACTAGATGATTTCTTGCTAGAATGGAAAAAATCCGCCGATAGGAAACCCCTGATTGTCAAAGGGGCCCGTCAGATAGGGAAGACGGAATCCATCAAGCATTTTGCTGCAAATTACGAGAATTTTGTCAACATAAACTTTGTGTCGGAGAAAAAGTACAAGACCATCTGCGAAGATGGCTACACCGTACAGGATGTCATCAGAAATATTTCTCGCATTGATTCCGAAAAGAAGTTCATACCTGGGAAAACTCTTATTCTTTTCGACGAGATTCAAGACTATCCTGAAATTGCGACATCGCTCAAGTCGTTCTGCATAGACCGTCAGTTCGATGTGATTTGCAGCGGCTCCATGCTGGGGATAAATTACAAGCGTATAGAGAGCAACAGTGTTGGCTACAAGTCGGAATTCCAGATGCAGTCGATGGATTTCGAGGAATTCCTGTGGGCCACGGGGTATGGTTCGGATGTTGTCGGTGATCTTTTGTCGCACATGCGGTTGGTAACGCCGTTTAACCAAACGGACATGAACGTTTTTGGCGGTCTGTTCATGGACTATTGCCTCCTCGGGGGAATGCCCGAAGTGGTGCGTTCTTTTGTCGAAAAGGGAACATTCGAGGGGACGCTTGCGCTCCAGCGCGCCCTTATCGCGGATTACAAAGAAGATATAAAGAAGTATGTCGAAGGGATAGACAAGACCAGAGTGCTCAACATGTTCAACAGCATCCCTGTGCAGTTGGCAAAAGAAAACAAGAAGTTCCAGATTTCCAAGGTGGCGAGTGGGGCAAAGTTCAAGGACTATTGGGGCTGTATCGAATGGCTTGACGATGCTGGCATGGTGAATCTCTGCCATTGCCTGCATACGCCGGAACTCCCGCTAAGGGGGAACTTCGAAGAAACAAAGTACAAGATCTATTTCAAGGATACGGGGCTCCTTGTCGCAAATCTCGATGATGAATCCCAGGAAGACCTGCGCGCCAATCGGAATATGAATGTGTATAAGGGAGCCCTTTACGAAAATATTGTTGCCGAGATTCTGAGTAAGCAGGGTTACGAGCTTTTCTACTATAAGAAAGAGAACTCCACGCTGGAGCAGGATTTTTTTGTGAGAACGAAAAAGTCCCTCGTTCCGGTTGAAGTTAAGGCGAAGGCTGGGACGGCAAAATCGCTGTCAACCCTTGTCAAGAGTGATGCGTACCCGGATATTACGACAGGGATCAAGTTTTCTGCGGGTAATGTCGGATTTCAGAACAACATTTACACGTTCCCTTACTTCTGTGCTTTTTTGTTGAAACGTTATCTTTCGGGAGTAGATTTCTAGTATTATGCCGATTCCCAAGATAATCCATTACTGCTGGCTGAGTGGCGGGCCCAAAATCCGCCACGAAATGATGTTTAATTTAACGCCTGTTTCATATTGACAAATAGTATATAAAATTATATATTTTCTGCAAACATGAAAAATGCTGTGGAAAATACTCAAAAACTGGCAGATTTCGCCCCGAAGGTGGGCGGAGTATTTTCTCTGTTGGAACTTGGCGCCCTCTTCGACATATCGAACCAGCAGTCGCTCTGGATTGCGGTCAGACGGTTCGAAGCCGCGGGTCTCCTGAAGCGCTACTGCCGAGGAATTTACGTCGCTCGGGATTTTGATCCACAGGTCCTTTCTGCCAAGGTCCGTACGGATTCATACATATCGTTTGGGTCGGCGCTCGCTTATCACAGGCTCATCGGCACCGAAAGTCCGTTCTTGGTGAGCTGTGTCGTACCGTCGCGGGCGAGCGAGTTCGCTGGCGAAGTAAACCTCTCCTATGCAAGGATATCCAAGGAGCTGTATTTTGGCATGGTGCCGCTAGAAAACGGGGCGAAGATGGCTGATGCCGAGAAGGCGGTGCTGGACACGCTTTACTTTTACCAGCACAAGAAGGTATTCTATTTTAACGTGTTTCAGGATATCGATTTTGCGGCCCTTTCGAAGGAAAGGGTGGACATGTACCTGGAGCGATACGTGAATCCAAGATTCAGGGCTTTTGCAAGGAACACCATTTATGGAAAAGCTTGAAAATACGGAAGCGCTGCTCGCCTGGATTGTCGATTTCTTTGCGATGAATTTCGGCAACTCCGCAATATTGAAAGGTGGGATGGCCCTGCGGTTAATGCATAGCCCACGTTACACGAACGATGTTGACTATATATTCATTCCGTTTGACTCGAAAAAGGATGCGAAGGGGGTTATAGAGCAGGCGTTGTTGAAAGTGGATGGATTGCAGTTCCGCTCGACGATGAATTCGAAGGCCTTGAGAATCTTGCTGACGTATGGCGGCCAGAGTGCGCAGATTGAGGTAAATGTCGAGAAAGAATGCCTGTCAATCCCTATGTCTTCGGCTTTGCTCAGCACTGCGTATGGGCGGCCGGCACGCATCCTGCGGATTATGGAACCGGGCGTATCTTTTGCCCATAAGATTGCTGCATGGAACGAATGCGAATTGATGCGCGACCTGTACGATATTTATCAGTACGAAAGCCTGTTCAATGTCAAGCCCAGAATGGACATTTTGCAGATGCGGCTGAAAAAAGCGCGGTCATATAAGGGCGTTGTCGCCGCCCGAGATATGAATGAACTTGTAAACAAGTTAACACAAAGGGCTGAAATGCTAAATGATGGTAACTTGGCTGAATTGCAGCCGCTCTTGAGTGAAGAAGAACTCGTGGGGCTGGCATTCCGAATGAGACCCGCCATACTGAATCTATGCGAGGAATTGAGCTGATGACCATCCCCAAGATTGTCCATTACGCATTTGTAATCCTCCATTATGGTGACGCGGCCGTCACCATGGAGGCTGTAGAATCGATTCGCTCCCTAGATAGGGGCGGGCGTAAGGTGTCCGTGATAGTTGTGGACAATGCCTCGCCAAATGGAACGGGAGAACAGGTCAAGAAACAGATTGAATCTTTGCCGGATTTCTACTACATCCACAATGAAGAAAATCTCGGATTCGCAAGGGGCAACAATGTCGGCTTTAAATATGCAAAGAATGAACTGAAAGCCGACTTTATTATCTTGATGAACAACGATGCCGTGATTGAATCTGCAGATTTCTTTGCGCTGGTGGAACAGGATTATTCAAGCGAAAAGTTTGCAGTGCTAGGGCCCAGTATCCGTACGCCTGTGGGGAAAGAACAGAATCCTCTTAGGCTGAAGATGCTTCGTGGCTTTAGGCTTAAGTTGACAGTGGCGTATTTATGGGTAGATTTGCTGGCTACGTTCCTGCTCATTTCTCCGATGATTTCCTGCCTGTTGAAAAAGTTCCCTCGAAAGCAGACGAGGCGAGAACTTTCCGCCATGAACAATGTGGAGCTTCATGGTAGTTTTTTGATTTTCTCGCCAGAATATATTGAAAAATTCGATGGTCTCGATGACAGAACGTTCATGTATTGCGAAGAGGAATTTCTATTCGCAAGGTGCATGTTCAATAACTTGAAAACGAGATTCAATCCTGCAATTCGCATCCTTCATAATGAAGTGGAAAACCGTAAGGCGAGTATTCTGCAACAACGTAAGAAAAGGCTATTTAGAGTAAAGAACTGTCTAAAAAGCTTAAAGATATATTCTAGGAATGTTGTTGGGAAGATATCCTGAAAAATAGCCCTTCTTTGAATCCTTTCGCTATAGCACTTATCTTTCTGAGTCGTTCTCTTTCGAACAATACGGCTTTAGTGTCGCAGAAAATAGTGAAAAGAAACAGCCAAAGAGAAAATGCTGATATCGGATGCTTGCGGAGGAATATGACACGGTCTCGCGTCTGTTTTTCAAGCCTGAACGGAGAATAATTGTAAAGGAAGAAAGGCCCGATTCGGCTGATGTTGCCGAGGCTGATGTGAAGTTTTGCTGAATTAATGCGCAGCGTTTTCAGGCGGAATTTATTTGCTTGTTTGAAAAAATCAAAGTCAACGCAGTCGATAAACAGGTCTTCATCGAAGCGGATGTCATTTGGTAATTTATGCAGATATATGAGCGTTCCGGAATTAATAGAGCGCTTTACATAATCGGATGCATTTTTTGTTTTTGTCGGGTATTTTTCTTCATACTCATTATTGTTATGGACAAGGCAAGGAACTAAACAGAAAAAGTCCGCGTCAAAATGCTTTCTGTATTCGTCTAGAAAACTCTCATCGAGAGTGGAATCTTGATCGAGAATGAGTAAATAGTCAAAGCCATTTTCTAACCCATATTGAATCGCCGCATTGTAGTGTGTCGGAAGGCCTTTGTTTATGGGGCTGTAATGGATGATTACATTTTGCGGAAGTTGAATTGCGTCAACATCTTTGATATTTTGGGAATTGTTGTCGTAGAGTAGAATGGAATCTATTTGCTTGGATAAGGTCATAACTACATCTTTTAAATGATGTAATTCAGGATTGTAGGTGACGATGACCGAGAGAATCTTAATGGATGAAATCATTTTATTATGATTCCTTTTATTAGCAAACAAAGCAGATTGTATATGAAGGAGGATAATTTCCTTTTAGGGGATAACTGTATTGTTCTATAATTTGAAATATAGTGCTTTGTGCGCCATAAAAAATCTTTCCGATAAGCCAAAGCTTCGTAAAATCTTGTTGCGGAATCAATTTTGTATTGGAATGATGGCGAAGACCCCTCCCTTTTCAATTCTTTCAGCATCATCGCTACTTCTTTGTAGTACTCCTTTTTTTCGTGAGTGTCTTTGAAAAAAATAGAGAGCGCATCTGCTATGCCGAAAAGTTTTTTGTTTGTAATGCTAGACTCGTGTTGCCTGTATTTCAATAGAATGCGGTCGACATATTTGCAGCCGTTGTTGTTGCAGGCATTTAAAGCTATCCACCAATCGTGGTATTTGACAGAATCGGGGATAGGAATAATTTTTTTGACTAGCGATTGGCGAATCATGCTTGCCGCGCCTTGTACGATGTTTCCGTACACCTCGTGCGAGAAGAGATCCTCCGTGTTTTGTGGAAATATACGAATGGGAATTATTTCCCGCATGGTTCGGCGTAATGAATTGCCGTTTGAATCTATGAGCAAAGCATTTCCGCAAACACAGTCGTTTGAACCTATTTCCTGAATGAGTGTTTTAAGGTGATCTGGCTCCCAAATGTCGTCTTGATCGCAAAAAGCGATGTATTCGCCTTGGCAAAGAGAAATGATTTTTTCGAAGTTCTTTTTGTAGCCTAGGTTATGTTTATTCTCAAAAATTTTTATGCGAGAATCTTTACTTGCATATTCCTTTAAAATATGAACAGTAGAATCTGTTGAACAATCGTCACAAATAACAACCTCAAAATTTGACAATGATTGTGATAAGATTGAATCCATCTGTTGCCGGATGAATCTTTCTCCATTGTAAGTTGCTAAAGCGATAGAGACGAGCATGTAATTATGTATACGTTTCAGGGATTTTGTTTTTTAGGCTGTCAACGAAAGAGGACAAGTCAATGTCACTCTCTTTAGTCGCCCAATAGGTAAAATCATATGCCTTTTTGTCAAAAGGCCTTTTTTCTGCATTGCTAACTCTTCCTCGAGATAGTTTAGAAATGTATTCCTCCTTACTTTTGGAGTAATAATGATTTATTCGTATTTTTTTGAATGATACATGAGTTGAAAATGGGGTAATTAATGTGTCGAAATTCTCGTCAACCGCTTTTTTGGAAGGCTTGAGAATCATATAGTGCGGATTTGTACATATTTTAACGCTTTTTGGCTTTACAATACACTTTATGTGCCGGTTGGCGGAATTGTCGTCAATTGCGTGACATCGTGTGTAATTGGATATTACAAAGCCTTTGGTTGGACATTTTTCATGATTGTTTGCGTCGAACACGCACCAATTTATTCCTAGCATATCGATTTTTTCATACATCTTCAAAAATTGAAGAAGATTTGTGGAATAATTGGGATTTAATACAATAAATTCATCAATGTCAATAAAAGCTATCCAATGACTAGAGTCTTTAAAACGAGCTATGGCGTCGTTGTAGACGGTAATTTGCATCGCAGAACCGGGACAAAAGAGGTAAGAGACAACTCCTTTGTCAATGTAAGGAAGAAGAACCTCATGTAAATTATCTTCTGATTCGTTGTCGTAAATGTAAAAATGATCTACACCTATAATTAAATGGTATTCTATCCATTCTCTAATGTATTTCGATTCGTTTTTTACTATGGCGACAATCGAAATATTATTGTCGTGTTTTTTTTCTTCGTTGGCAACTATTGCTTTGCTTTTTTTCGAATGGAATAGAAATATGGTGGCGATTTCTATAGACCGTTTGTAAATGGACTTCCAGGAATAATTCCGGATTACAAAAAATAATTTTTTGCAAAAAGAAAACATGCTTTAGAATTCCGTATTTTGACGGTTTTTGTTTATTGCGTTTAATGTTTCTTCTAAAAAGCCAAGGCCATTTTTTTGATCAGGCTCTAGATGACATCCTTCGGCCCACTCGTTCCATGCGTTAACAAAGATGAAGTTTTCTTCATCTGAGTAAGGATGGAAATTTTTTAAAATGAATTGAAGCCATTGGCCGTACAATTTAGGAGTATTTTTTGTTAGTGCCCAAAATGATCTTTTAATCCTTCTTGGAGAGTTGTCCCAGCCGGGGGTTATGCCGGGGAACTCTTTTAATGTCTTTGATAAAAGTACAGATTCCTCATGCATGACATAATTATCATATTTGAATAAAACCGGCATTTTGGGGTCTTTTTTACCCCCAAAATGATATCGAAGTCCGTCAATCCATGCATATATGTCTAACCACCATCTTTTTTTGGGGATAGTGTGTGGCTGGAAGTCTATTGCAACATCAAATCCGTCAATTAAAAGTTGTTCTCGTGAGAGAGACAAATTCTTCATGAATCCGATGTAAAGGTCTAAGTCATATTTTTTTGCAACATCTCGCCAAGTGATAATGGTCTCTTTAATGTTGGGAATATTTTCCGGTTGATAAATTACAAAGAACGGCCGACCATTTATTTTTATATATCTTTTATCGCAAAAGACATTTTTGCATAAATATTCCATATGAGCAATATCGTCTTCTTTTGAATAATGTTGCTCAATGAGAATTTCTTTTTCTCCGCCATCCCAAGCACGGGTCCAATTTTCGTTTGCCCAGCACAACATGAAAGGAAAATCAGGCTTTCCTGAGGATAAAATTTCATTGACGGGACGTTCCATCAATCGTTTGCCATTGAACCAATAATGATAGTAGCAGAAACCGTATATGCCATATTTGCGAGCCATTTCGGCCTGCATTTCTCTGGCTTCGGGCAGGCGCAAATCGTAAAAACCCGTGTCAGCGGGCAAATGGGGCTGATAATGCCCTTTAAAGCGTGGCCGAGCTTTGACCACGTTTGTCCATTCGGTAAAACCTTTACCCCACCATTCGTCATTTTCTTTGAATGGATGAAATTGGGGGAGGTTTATGGCGATGAGGCGTTTAGTCATTTTTCCCATTTAAAAGATAATTTAATAACGTTTTTAAATCGTGTTCGCTTTTTTTCTTTATTAATGAGTATCTTTCGTAGGATTTTTCTGCGAAAAAGTGGTATTTTTCATCATTTAACTCTATAAGGGCTTTGTAAATACTGGATGGATATAATGGTGAGAATAATATTGCCGCATCACCTAAAATTTCTGGTAATGACGTTGTGTTCGATGCAAGTATTGGTTTCCCAAATTTCATAGCTTCTATAGGTGGGTATCCAAAGCCTTCGAAAAAAGAAGGATAAATCAATGCATAGCAATGTTTGGTAATGTACTCAAGATCTGTGTCGTTTAGGAACGGTAGTACAATGTGTTTTTTAAACTCTTTTTTGGGGTAGCCGACTGTTGCCAGGAAAAAATTTTGATGGCTCTCTGCAAATATTTTGAATGCTGCTATTGTATTATAAGGGTTCTTTAAACTCCGATTTGCACTGAGCAGTAAAAAGAATTTCTTATTGCCAATAATATTTTTAACATTGTCGCTAACAGGTGATGAATTATGATATGTCCTCTCCGGGAGATACAAAACCTCAATTGAATTTGGGTTGACTGTATAGTTGAAAGAAATAGAATTTTTTGAATATTCGGAATCAGATATTAAATGAAAGTCAGGATTTTTTTTATATAACTTGCATATGAAGTTTAAACGAGGCACGCTACGCCATTTTGCTTTTCGGACATTTTTGAAAAAATTGATGAATGACAGTGTTCTTTTTTGATATTGAAGGAACCCCTTTATCGTTCGCTTTTTTTCTTGCAGCTGATAGGACGGATTCAACATTTCAACAAAAACATCTAAGTTGTTGTGGTAAACATCTTCATCAATTAAGTCGTGTATAATGCAATATGTTTCGCATGAAATATTTTCGATGCCGGGTATATTTCCTAGATATTGAGCGCATCCAATGAAAAAACGATCTATATGGTATTCGGTAATAATAGAGCAAATGTTGTGCTTGTATACGTCAATAAACTCAAAAATTAGGTTTGTTGTTGAAGAATTCTTTGTTTTTAGGTCCTCGTAGGCAATGCCTTGCGACGAATCATAAAGTGCATATATCCTTATATCGCTATAACTATTTGTATTAATTTCATTCAATAGTGCGAAAAAAACTGATCGCACATATTCAGCTGCGCCAGTTTTTGATTGTAGCGTTATGAAGTCAAATAGCAAATTCATGCCTATTCCGCCTATTTCTACAGAATAAATATACTTATATTAGCGAAGATGCAAAAATTTTAATACATAATAAAGGTGAAAACCGCAAAAACGAATGATTTTGGATAGACTTTCCGAATATATTTCATTCCTCCAGTGATTCCTTGCCGTGCTATAGCATAATGTTGAGTCAAAATTTAGCCTGTTTTCGTCAATCCATTTAAGATTCGTTAAAACAATATCAATACGGTGAAAAAAAGGAATAATTTTGTTGTTTCTTAAATAACGAAAAATTTTGCAATTCTCTATGGAGGCTGTTCCTGAAGACATGTTGCGTCCCCACAAAGCGGTTGTATTCTTCCCGTGCCTATTATTATAATTGAGTATTTTTGAACAAAAGTAAACGTCGCCAACAAGGCAAAATTCTATCCAAAACAACCAGTCTCCGCTGGATTTAAAAGATTGGTATGTTTTGGGTATGAATTTGAGCGATTCTTTTTTGAACAAAACTGCACTTGCGTTTAAAATGAAATTATGGAATATCATTTCTTGGCGAAGAAGTTTTCGGCCATTAAAAATCCTGTCTTCTTGAATGTCTATATCTATTGTTTTTTTTTCGGACGTGATTATAAAAGAATTCGTAAAAACAAGGTTGACGTTATTTTGTTTTATTCTATTTACTGTTTCTTCCAGGAAATTTAATTCTGCCCAATCATCGCTTTCAGCGATCCAGATGTATTCGCCCTGTGCTAAACTAAAGCCTTTTGCCCATTGTTTGAAGGGGGATCCACTATTTTTTTCGTTATATACTACATGACTTACTTGAGGACGATTACGATATTCTTCAATAATTTCTTTGCTGTTGTCGGTACTGCAATCGTCTAGAATGATAACTTCAAAATCTTGGTATGTTTGATCGAATATGGAATCAAGACGCTGCCGAAGATAAGGCGCATGATTGTAGTTAGGAACTATGACTGAAACGACAGGCATATTTAATGTGTGTTTGTGTGATTAATGATGTTTTGACGGGAGGCTCTAATTAGGCCCCTTCTAAAATATGGAGGCACTTGGTTGTCATCATCAAAATATAGCATAAATCCATTGGAGAAATGTGTATTGTAACCAAGCTGTTGCAGTAATTGGGATATATCGTCTGCATGGTTTGCTCGATGATATGTGCAACATGCTATTTTAAAATTGTTGTGTGACTTTAAAAAAATTTGGCTGGAAGATAAAGCTTCTTTTTCTGCTCCCTCAATATCCATTTTTATAAAAAATGTTTCGCCATCAATGTTTTTAAAAAAATTTTGTAGCGTGGTGGCTTGCTCAGAGTCTTTCTTCCCGATGTACTTTGATACAAGAGTGACTTTGTTCGGGTAATTACTGAAAGTTGCTTTAAGTGGTTCAATCCATTTTTTGTCAGATTCAAAGAGGTAAGTGTGTTTTGATTTTTCAATTGTGTCAAGCGCAAATAAGGCTTCCGCACAACCAATATCTACTACAATATCATTTTTTTCGACTTGAAAAGATTCGGTTTCGTATTGATGGGGCGCTTTGTTTGTGTAATCTCCTCCAAGAAGATTTTCTCGTTCTATATAATTTCGGTATGTGTTTTCTACAAGAGTGATGTTCCAATCTTGTGGAAAGTATAATTTTTTTTCATGATGTACTACGAAAGGAAGTTTTTTGTCTGGGTCAAAACCGCTAGTGATTGTCGGAATTGTTTTGTTTTGCGTGTATGGAAATGCATCAGTGATTCCAAACTCTTTTATATAACTAAGTTCCTCTGTGTAATGAATCTGTTCGGAAGGAACAAGAGAAAAATATAGTTCAATAAGCTCTTTTGTGGTAGCGAATTGTGCGGACTTTAAGGATTCGCTATTTAATTTTTTTGTTATTTCGTTTTCGATGTTGTATTTCAATAAGTATCGCGTGTTGGCGATTAGATTTTTTATTAGTATTGGGATGTGGGCTATTTTCATTTAAGTATTGCCTCCCATGGAATTTGTCCCTTTTTTAGTTGAAAATCCAGGTCTCCAACTGGTGTAAATCTAGGCTATTAGCGCTTCATTGTCAAGTAGTTTCATGCTCTTTTCCCGAAGTTTTTCGACAAGTTCGGGGAT
>Ga0129306_1000830_pt1 | contig 42253 bp, 33 predicted proteins | sample P827metagenome_FD_94438 | JGI IMG/M metagenome (GOLD analysis project Ga0129306, IMG submission 94438) | Capybara group fecal microbial communities from Wisconsin, USA - P827 metagenome | ecosystem: Host-associated > Mammals > Digestive system > Large intestine > Fecal | place: USA: Wisconsin... | reverse complement strand
TATTGTCAGGATAAAGAATACTACTTATGTTTCCAACGCTGTCATAGTCTATTAATGTATTATATTTATCACCGTTTTCTCTTTCCTCATCAACAGATATGATTCTATCAAGCGCATCCCTTTCATAGGAAGTTATACCTGCTTTATCTACAAACTTAACAAGGCTACCATTTTCATCATAATCAAAAGTAGCTTTTGTTTCATCTGGATATTCAATTTTAACTATATTACCAAAGACATCATAATCATAAAGTTGGCTGTTGTTATTACCATCTGTTACTTTTATGATTCTTCCCAAGGCATCTCTTTCATATGTTGTCTTATTACCATTATTATCTGTTTTTGAAAGAAGGTTATTATTAACATCATAAGTAAAGCTTTCTTTTAATTCTAATCCCGTTATTCTGTCAATTCTTTTTACAGCGGTTATATTGCCTGCCTTGTCCCTTAAAAGATCTACTGATTCCCCATCTTCCTCACTATATGACTTAACAAGGTTATCATTCCTATCATAATCATACTTTGTAACATTACCATTGCCATCCTGCATTTTTGTAATATTACCATTTTCATCTCTTGTATATATTGTGATTGAATTGTCTTTCTTTTCTGAAACCAGATTTCCAGTTTTGTCATATGTATATTCAGTTACTATATTTCTCGATGTTTTAACATCATATGTTTCTTTAAAACTATCATTTAATACATAATTACCACTGGTATTTAAACTATTATTATTATTCTCTTCAGTATAATTATTAATGTCACCATTGTCCACAAAATCATTAAATGGATTATTATTGTTTTCATCAGACTTTACTATTTCTTCAAGATTTTCATATACTGTAACATAGATATAATTAGTCTTCTTTTTAGCATATTTAGAAACTAATGATTCTGTTTTTAAAACATGTTTTCTCTTCTTTTTTCTTTGTAACAGTTTTTTTACCTGATATTTAGCCTTTATCTTTAATACGCGAGCAATTAAATTCCTTCTGGTTTTATATAATGATTTATAATACTTCTTGGTATTCGCTATCTTTACATTCTGTCCCTTAAGGTTCTTTTTAATGATTTTATCAAGATATTTGTCAACTGCTTTTGCTACATTTTTCTTTCCTGTTCGCTTTAGTTTTGTTACCTTTAAAAGTTTTTTATTGCTGTATCTTTTTATTTTGATCTTTATTGTTTTAATACTTTTATTTTCAAAAGCCGACAATATGTCATCCTGTTTTGAATTATCATCTTTTAGGTTATCTGACTCATCATTTTCTTTTTTATTATCTGCATTGCTTTCATTATCCCCATTTGAATCATTGTCATTTTTTTCATCATCTTTATTACTATCGTTTTGATCATCAGCATTTACATCCTGATCATATGTAATTTCATCATAGTTTTCTATTTTTCTAATTACATTTCCAAGTTCATCAATATCTAGTTTTGTTATTATGCCTTTATCATCTGTTACAGTTATAAGATTACCATTTTTATCGTATGAATATGTTGTTTTATTACCCGCCTTATCTTCTGTTTCTATTATTCTTCCAAGTGCATCATATGTATACTTTTCTTCATCACCATAAGCATCAGTAACAGATGTTAACCTATCATTTTTATCATAATCATACTTGGTTTCATTTCCCAAGGCATCTGTTATCTTAACGATGTTACCATTACCGTTTCTTTCATAGGTTCTATATGCCTTTTCATTTATGTTTTCTTTAATTAATCTATTGTTCGTATCATACTCAAAAGAAAAAACATTACCCTCGGCATCTTCCTTTTCCAAAAGATTTCCATTGTTATCATAAGAATACTCTGTGGTATTTCCATTAGCATCAGTTTCACTTAATACATTTCCCCTGTTATCATAGGTATATGTATTTTCATTTCCATTTTCATCAGTCACGCTTACTATATTACCAAGAGCATCCCTTTTAATTTTTATTTCTCCATTTTCTGGATCTGTTACACTACTTATGTTTCCAAACACATCTCTTTCAATTAATGTAGTATTACCTTTTTTATCAGTAACACTTATCACTTCACCTTTTGCATTTCTCTCATAGGAAAACTCGTTACCATCCGTATCGGTAACTTTTTTTACTCTTCCTTCATCATCTCGTTCATATGTTATTACATCTCCTGCCGGGTTGGTTTCCTCTATTAGTTCATTGTCCTTATTATACTTATAGGTTGTTTCTAACCCCAAAGCATCAACAGTACTTATTACATTTCCATTCTTATCATAGGAATAAGTCTTATTGCTTCCATCTGGATATGTAATTTTAACTACATTACCATTACAATCTCTTTCAAAAAATGTACTGTTTCCCTCATGATCCGTTTCTTTTATGATCTGGTTATTAGAATCATACTCATATTTCTTACTACTTCCATTCTCTCTGGTAATAAGGATTAAATTACCATTTGAATCGTAATTATAATAATTTTTTGTACTATCGGGATTTATTATTGCTGATACATTATAACCTTTATATTCATACGATGTTTCATTACCATTTTCATCTGTCATGCTAATCATGCGCGATAATGCATCATATGTATATGTTTTTTCTCTTCCCTCGCTATCTGTTTCTTTTATAACATTGCCATTAGCATCTCTTTTATATGTAATATAGTTGCCTTTAGCATCTATTTTCTTTATTATGTTTCCATTACTATCCCTTTCATAGGTTTCAACATCTCCTAAAGGTGTTGTTATAGATACTACTCCTCCAAGGTTATCATATGTATAATTCCAGGTGTTTCCTTCTTCATCAGTAAAAGCAGTAACATTTCCATAAACATCTCTTTGTGTTTTAATGCCTCCTCCATTTGCGTTGGTTTGTTTTATTATATTGCCCTGATAATCCACACCAAAAGATGTAACCCTACCCATTGGGCTTGTTACACTGGTAAGGTTACTTTGGTTATCATATGTATATTCTGTTATATTTCCCGCCTTATCGGTAGATGATATTGTATTACCTGAACTTGATTTTTCCAGACTTTTTGTATTGCCATCCCTATCAGTAATACTTATGAGTTTTCCAGCATTACTATATTCATAAATTTCTTTTGTATCATCAGCATATTTGATTGATGACAAAAGTCCTCTCTTATCATAATCATAGATGGTTATGTCTCCATCCGGGTCTGTTTCAGACTTAAGATTCCCGTATGTATCATAAGAAAAAAGATATTCATCTCCCAAAAAATCAGTCATCTTTTTAACATTACCATTGTCATCCATATCAAAAGATGTCACATTACCCATATAATCTATATGTGAAGACAGATTAGAATATATATCATACACATATCTTTCAACATCTCCTGATTTATTGGTGTGATTAATCAGGTTTCCACTTGCATCTCTTTCATACTTCTCACAGGTGCCATCTGCATAGTCTGTTTCTTTTAAATGTCCATTATCATCATAAAGATAAGTGGTTTTATTATTCTCTCCATCCGTTTTTAAGATTAAATTGTTATTATCATCATAGGCATAGCTTTCCGTTATGTTTCCGATGGTTGTTTTAATGATTCTTCCCTTATCATCACTTTTAATGGTTTTAATGTAATCATCTGGTCCAATGCAGGTATTGGTCATGTTAGAAGTATTACTGCTTATATTATCAGAATTACTTATGCTGTTATTATAATATTTACTCTTATATTCAAACTCATATGTATACCTTTCATCAACTACCTGTTTTATGACTCTTCCATTCTCATCATATGTATTAGTAAAAAGTTTAATACCATCTGGCGATGTAATGCTTTCTAGATATCCATTATCATCGTAGGAATATATGGTTTCTCCACCATCTGCATCAACTGCTTTTACTATTCTTCCGTTCTTATAGCTAAAGGTGGTTTTATAATCATCCGTTGCACCTACACTTAATATGTTTCCAGCAAGATCATGTGTAAATATAAAACTTCCTGCCATAGTTTCTACTTTACTTAAGAGGTTGCCTGTATAAGTAAACCTTAATTCATCTCTTACATGGTCTATATGATCACCATCATATATATACTCTTCTGCTGTCCCATTATTAAAAGATTCTTCATCTGTTTTCTTTCCAAAAACTTTATCAAGTTCATCTGTTAGACTGTTTTCTCTTTTTCTAATACTTACAATGTTTCCGTTATCGTTAAATTCATAGGTCATGCCATTTTTACTAATAATAAGCGCCTTATTATCTGATTTATACATGGTAAAGGAAGAACCATTACGGCTTATGTATTCTGTATACTCTTTTGAATTTTTTTCCTCATCGACAGATGAATCTAAGTCTTCATCTGTTTGCATATCCATAGTATTGCTATTATTATCTAATGCATTTTCATCTTCAACATTATTAAAAGGTTCACTAAAATATGCCTCCCCTTGTGGCAGACTTAACATATATATTTTTATTTTTTGTTCTTCCTCAATAGTATCTAATAGTACTTCTTCGTTATCTTCTTCATCAAACACAACCAGTGGCAGGTTCTCTCCCTCTTCTACCTCTATTTCTTCAAGCTTATAGTAAAAAGAATCCCTCCAGCCATCACTTGATGTATAAAACCTTTCATATGTAAGTGGTTTTTTACCATTTACCATAAGATCCTTATATGTATATGTAAAACATCCCGTAAGAAGGTCTACTGGATCTCCTCCCTTTTCACAAACCACGGTATCAAAATCAAGATTAGAATATTTACATATTGATATAAAATCTTCTTTACTAATTGTTACATCTGCTGGGATTTGCCATGTAAATCCATCATATATTTCAAGGCCTATGGATAAAAGTTTATACTTTAAGTTTTCTTCTGTATAAGCACTTTTAAACTTTGTTTTAAACTTAAGGCTTATGGTATCACCAGATTCAAGTTCCTCTACAAACACACTTCCATCTTCTTTTTCAACAGATGTTAAAAAAGAAGCTGACATCTGCATACTTGATGCTTTAAATAGATGCATGTTGTAAATGCTTTCTTCACTGTTATTGGTAAGCTGATATTCTACTTCATAAGCATTATTACTATAGGCATACTTTTTACAGTTGACCTTATATTCAAAGTCTTTTATACTAAGTACCGTTACTCCTTTTTCGATTGACGCAGTACTTTTGAATGGTTGTGGTTCATTACCCTCAGATATAAAGTTTCCATATGTTTCAACACTAATTTCACCATTACCACTTTTTTCTCCCCTTAAATACCAGGTATTTATACTCATTTCACCTGGTAATATATCGCTTACTAACTGTATTTCTTCATTTGATTCTTCTTCTGTCATGGTTGCAAGTGCAAAGTTATCTGAAAAGCTTATCTTACAAACTGCATCTTCTATGCTGTCTGTGTTTGAATTATTTATGGTAAGAAGACTTACCTTAAACATCTCCTTTTCCCACTTTGCTCCGCTATCATATACTAAAAGATGATCACTATCCACTGCCTCTACATTGGTATATTTCAGGGATGAATCATAAATCCATCTTTCCTCTGTCTTATTATAATATATTTTAGCCCACTCATCAGAATTAGTATCTGTATTTCCTGATGGATTTAATGATGTAACAAAAGAGAGATTTATCTTTACTTCTAAGAACTCACAATTATCCGTGGCATCCACGTCTATGCCTGCCTCCACCATTTCATCATAGCTAATCTCTTTTACCTCTATCTGGCTACATAAAGCCTCCTTACTGTTTATAGGCATTGAGATTTCCTGACTATCTGATACATAAAAGTTTTTACTTCTCCTGCCATAATCACTTCCAAAGGCATACATTGAATAATTTCCGGCAGGTAGAGCTATGCTTACGCATCCTGATTTGTCAGTCTTTAAGTATTTATTATATAAAGCTTCTCCTTCTCTTTCTATCATCACATTTAAATCTTCTACACCTTCAAGTGTAATGGAATCATAAATGTAAATCTTTATTTTATGTTCATTATTCTTGGTGTCTGACACTTCAATTGTCACCTTACATGTACCCCTGTTATTCTTATCATCTATAACAGTAAGTGTTAAAGTATATGTACCTTCAGTAACATACCTATGATTTACAATAGGGGTTGTGGCTGTATATCCATCACCAAAATCCCATCTGTAAAAAACAATCTCTGTATCATCAAAACTCTCACTGGCATCTAATGTTATAGTACCATTAATACTTGAGGATGTAGTTGTGCCATTGCCAAGTTTTACAGCTTCTTCTTCATCCTCAAATGTTCCATAAATAACAGCAGTTGGATTTGCAGCCTTATAAGGTATGATTACTTCTACCTCTTCTTCATCTTTTGTAATGTCAACATATACTTCCAATGAATTATCATATTCATAACCTGTTGGAACAAGATATGTTTTTATCATTATGGTATCACCTGTAATACCACATACATTTACTATTCCATCTTCGTTGGTTTTATCGGTTATTGCTATTCTTACCGCATCCTCCGATACTATGTTCTCATCATCTTCTTTTGTATCAATCCTGTATATTTCGAAGGCTACATCTTTTATTGCCTCACCCTTTTTGTTAACAGCTTTAATGCTTATATTTTTTATTTCATCCGACAGGTATACTCCTGCATTTCCATTATCATCTTCCATCGAAACAAGACTTGCACTTTCAGGTATTCTATCATCTTCTGTAATTGACAATATGCCGTTATTTACAAGATTAGCAGCATACTCAAGCCCTGGTTTTACTTCTAATATTTTTTTAGGCAAAAGAATGCTATTTGTTGATGATATTTGAATTTTAAATGCAGTATTATTATCATAATGATAGTCTGATTTTTCATCTATTATTAATTCACCACCACTTCCAAGTAACAAAGTATCACCTACATAGGCATTCTTACCTAGGTGAACCTTACCATTTGTACTAATATTTATAGTACCAGCATCTCCATTTGAACACTCAATATCTTTCAAATACAATGTTCCTATTGTTTTTATAATTGTAGTATTACTATTTGCTGTCTCACTTTGTGTTAACTCACCTGTCGTTATTTTATTTCTTCCACATGTGATTTCTCCAAAAACTGTATCATAGATTCCTGCATTATTAAATGAAATGGCCGCATCATAATCATCTATATAAAGCGCGCTTACTCCTATTGACATATTGCATCCATTATTACTAAAAAAACATCCATAAAAATCTATACAAGTTGCCTTTGTTATTCTTATACCACCAACAGAAAAAGACGCCTTACAATCTTCAATGTTACAGTTATAAAACTCACATTTACTATCTGTATTTATAAGGCAGGCACCAGCACTTAAGTAAGAAAGCTTTTTGCTTATATTCCCGATTATGTTTACATTGTTTAAATAGGATTCATCATTAAGAATAATGCCACCTGCGCTATCCCCTGTATTATCACTTATCTCCATATTACTAAGATACAGGTCCCCATCCGAATATATACTTCCAGCACTTCCACCTATATTATCGCATATAACTCCACCATCTATATGACATTCTCCATTTACATTAATCACTCCACAGTTATTACCAGATAATGTATTACTATCTAACTTACTCACATCATCCATGGTAATATTAGAATTATTAAGATTTAAAATTGATCTTTCTGTATAAAATCCTGATATTGTAGTATTTACAAAAGAAATCTCCGAGTCCGTTATATTTATAATATTACTCTTTAAATATATCTTGCCTTGTTCTTCATTAGAAACACTTTGGCAAGCACTACTACCATCGATATCAATGTTATCAAATATAACAGTTGCATTATTAATATTAAAAAGAGAATACGTATTATACTCTTCTGATTCATCATCACTATTAACAATATTATAAATAATTTTAACCGAAGTGCTATTACTACTTACTTCATCATCAATACTTTCACTAGTTTCTTCATCACTATTGCTATATATATTTTCTCCGATAAAAGTATATTTTTTGTCTGGTAATTCCAACTTCTCTGAAACCTGTACATCACCATACAATGTAATAGTTACTTCATCATCATCACTCTTATTTGCTTCATTAACAGCGTCTTCAAGAGAATCAAAAAATAAGCCGCAGGTAAAGACAAGACCACTTGTCCTTTCTGCGGCGAAACCTGTCATGTTTTGGCAAGCCAAAACAAATGCCAATATAAATGACACTGTTTTTCTGCCAATACTCCTTAATCCCTTTACTCTCCCTTTCATCTCTTTTTCTCCTTCTCTCTTTACAAACATTATTAAATATTTATATAATATTAAAACATACTAACTGAACTTTACAAAATTATAAATCTTTTCCAGTCAAAAGCTTATAAGCCTGCAAATACTTTTCAATGGTCTTGTCTACAATTTCCTGTGGAAGTGTCCAATTACAATCTGGATTAGCTTTTAAGTAATCTCTTGCAAACTGCTTATCAAAGGAAGGCTGACTCTTACCTGGTTCATATCCTTCAAGTGGCCAAAATCTTGAGCTGTCCGGTGTAAGCATTTCATCACCAACCACAATATTTCCTTCACTATCAAGACCAAATTCGAACTTTGTGTCTGCAATGATAATTCCCTTTGAAAGAGCATAATCTGCACACTTCTTATAGATTGCAATTGTTAAATCGCGGAGTTTCTCTGCATATTCTTTTCCCTTACCAGGATATGCTTTCTCAAGAACATCAACACTCTGTTCAAAAGAAATGTTTTCATCATGATCTCCTATTTCAGCCTTTGTTGATGGAGTGTAGATAGGTTCCGGCAACTTATCAGACTCTACCAAACCTTCAGGAAGTTTAATACCACAAACAGTACCATTTTCCTTATAACTTGCCCAGCCGCTACCTGTAATATAACCTCTAACAATACACTCAATAGGAAGCATTTCAAGTTTTTCACACATCATGCTGTTTCCATCAAAACGACTCTGTCTAAAAAACTCCGGCATATCATTAACATCTACACTAATCATGTGATTCTTTACTAAATCACTTGTTAAATCAAACCAAAACTTAGACATCTGTGTAAGTACTGTACCTTTTTTTGTAACGTCATTGTTAAGGATAACATCAAAACAACTGATTCTGTCGGTAGCAACCATAATCAAGCTGTCACCATTATCATAGATTTCTCTTACTTTTCCTTCTTTAATTGGTTTTAATTCACTCATTTCATTCCTCCGAATAATCAAATTATCACGGCACATATTATATCATGTGCCGTGATGATTTGGTAGTATTATTTTTAATAATTACTTGTTTTTTGATGCTCTATACTCAAGTGGTGTCATACCATAGAGTTTTTTAAACTGTCTTGAAAAGTGTTCAACATTTGGATAACCAGCTGTTTCAGCAACGCTTTCAACTGTCTGTGTACTATTTCTAAGAAGTGTTTTTGCTTTTTTCATCTTGGTTGCAGTAACGATTTCACCAAATGTTTTTCCAGATTTGTCCTTAATGTACTTTGAAATATAAGGTTCAGATAAATGGAATTCCTTTGCCATATCTGTAAGTGTCACAGTCTGAAAATTAGTCTGAATAAAATTCTTCATTGCAATATAACGTTCATCCTGAATGGAAGCCACTTTTCTAACTTCCAACATACGGTTAACTGCCACTACTAAAGCATTTATTGCAGCCTTAATGGTATCCTCGTCTATACCGGCACCCCAGTACATTTTTTCTTTATAGGTGATACCCACATAAGCCATGGCCTTTGAAGATGAACCCTTGGATAAGGAGTGTTCTTCATATTCTGTAAGTTCATAACTAACATCAAAATACTGTTTAATAATATTGCTTACCGCATCTATTCTTCCATTACCATTTGCATTAATCACATGAACCTTATCACCTTGGTTAATAGTAGCCTCTGCTAATATTCCACCAACCTGTTTAAAGTGACACTCAGGAATTGTGAAGTGAGGTGTCCAGTTAACAAAGTTATCTTCAAATATTTCCTTAACCCATGCAGGTGATAATTCCTTATGTTCCTCATCAGAAACCTGCTTAACTGTGTAACCCACAGATTCTCTCATTCTAACTGGAAGTGTAATTCCATAATTCTGTTTTAATATATATGATACACCACCCTTACCTGACTGGCTGTTAATTCTAATAACATCTGATTCATAGGTTCTTCCAACATCTACTGGATCAATTGGAAGATATGGAACTGTCCACTTGTAAAGTTTCTTTTCCTCTCTCCAAGCCATGCCCTTTGCAATGGCGTCCTGATGAGATCCGGAAAACGCTGAGAATACAAGATCACCAGCATATGGCTGTCTCTCATATACTTTCATACCAGTAAATCTTTCATAAGCCTCTCTAATTGCTGGCATGTTTGAAAAATCAAGTCCACTATCTACACCATGGGAGAACATATTCATTGCAAGTGTGATAATATCAACATTACCTGTACGTTCACCATTTCCAAAAAGTGTTCCTTCAATTCTATCAGCACCAGCTAAGATACCAAGTTCTGCTGTTGCAACACCACAACCTCTATCGTTGTGTGGATGAAGCGAAATTGTAACTGCATCCCTATATTTCATGTTTTTATGAACATATTCAATCTGGCAAGCAAATACATGAGGCATTGCATTTTCAACTGTTGCCGGAATATTAATAATAACCTTTTTATCAGGTGTTGGCTTCCATACATCAAGTACTGCATTACATACTTCCACTGCATATTCAACTTCTGTTCCAGTAAAGCTTTCAGGACTGTATTCAAAAGAAATATTTCCTTCTGCTTCCTTGGCAAGTTCATTTAAAAGGATAGCTCCTTCTACTGCTATTTTCTTGATTTCTTCTTTATCCTTTTTAAATACCTGTTCTCTCTGTGCAACAGATACTGAATTATAAAGATGAACAACTGCATTAGGAGCACCATTAATAGCTTCAAATGTCTTTTTAATAATATGTTCTCTTGCTTGAGTAAGTACCTGAATTGTTACATCATCAGGAATCATATTTCTTTCAATAAGTGCTCTTGCAAAGTTATACTCTGTTTCTGAAGCTGCAGGGAAACCAATTTCTATTTCCTTAAATCCGATTTTAACAAGTAATTCAAAGAACTCCAGTTTTTCATCAAGACTCATAGGCTCAATAAGGGCCTGATTTCCATCTCTAAGATCCACTGAACACCATATAGGTGCCTTAGTAATACGATCTTTTTTAACCCAATCGTATGTTACTACTGGTGGCATAAAATACTGTACTTCATACTTGTCATAACCTTTCATAACTCTTCCTCCTAGTATTGCTTCTTGATTTATTTTATATCTGTACATATAATAGCAGACATTTTTTAATATGTTAATGATTATATTTAATCAATTTTAATGATTATTTTTAATTTTATTGTGATTTTTCTTATATTTAATATTATGTAAACTTTGACTTATTTTATATTTATCTTAGTTTTTCTCTGTTTTTTCATTTAAAAAGATAATCACCAGCCTCAGCTTGTGATTATCTTTTTTAGGTTCTTTATATATTTATATTATAAGAACTATTGTCTATTAAAATAATCAATTCCACCACTTGGATTAAAGTAAGTTCTTATATATCCATCTGTAGAAACTATTACAAATTCATTGGTATCTTCAATATAATAAACATCATCTCCATCTTCTGCTTCTGTCTTATGAAGTGCATTTTCATTATTCACCACATCACTTGCCGCCTTTTCATAATCGGTAGCACTCTCAAACCCCATTTCTATTCCATGTTTGTTATAGTGATCATTTAAAAGTCGTTTATTTCTAAAGTAATATGAAACATAATCTTTTACTTCATTACTTTCAGTTTCTTCAGTATCTGATTCATTAGATTCATTAATATCTGATTCATTAGTTTCTTCTTCACCCGTATCATCCTCCACAAGGCTTAACTGTGCCTGAGTATCTTTTTCATATGATACATCCGACTTCTTATGACACATAGTAAATATCAAAGATATTATAAAAACCAAAGTCAAAAAAATAATAATAGTTATTATATTGTTGTAATTATTTTTACTATCATTATTCATAGTATAAACTCCATTCTAAACTTTATTCATTATTATTTTTCGAAATCAAATTTATAATCAAGTCTCAACTCGTCTCTAACACTAATCATGTCATTTTGAACACTTTCACTTACAGGAACGCCTTTATCTTTTCTAAAAAGATAAGTTTCATACTCTTTTTCACCAGCAGTATATATTCTGCTCTGTCCAGGTGCTTTTTTAGATTCTCTAAGGGCTCTTAAAATATCACCAGCGGTCTTTTTAAATACTTCTCTTCCCATAAAAGCATCAGGATCAATTACAAAGAAGAAATGTCCTAAATGATACTTACTTGGATTTCCATCCTTATCAACTCCCGTTAATGCTTTCATAAATGAGCCACCTGAAAGTGCAGCAGAAAGAATCTCAACTACCGTTGCATAACCATACCCCTTGTATCCGGCAAGTTCTTCACCCACACCTCCTAAAGGTGCTAAAGCTGCAGTTCCTGCCACAAGATCCTTTAATATCTGTTCACTGTCTGTTAATGTATCACCATTTTCTGAAATAACCATTCCTTTAGGTGTTTCTTTTCCGCTTCTTGCATAATATTCAATCTTGCCTCTTTGAACAATTGAAGTAGCACAATCTATGCAGAATGGGAATTCTTCATCAGTAGGAAGTGATATTGTAAGTGGATTAGTTCCAAGCATATTTTCAACCCCAAATGTTGGTGCTATGGAAGGTCTTGCATTAGTACCTGTTATTCCCACAAGTCCCTCTTTTGCTGCCATATCACTCCAGTATCCGGCAATACCATAATGGGTAGAATTTCTTATGGCACCACCTGCCATACCATATTTCTTTGCCCTTTCAATTAATTCGCTCATCATTTCGAAGGCAGCCACCATGCCAGATCCATCATGGGCATCCGTAACTAAAGTTGTTGGAGTATCCTTTAACACTTCTATGTTTTTTTCTGTAAGTAATGTTCCATTTTTAATTCTATCTATGTAAATAGGTTTAAATCTGTTTGCGCCATGACTTTCAATACCTCTTTTATCAGATTCTATTAAAACATCCGCACAAATACTGGCATCCTCTCTTGAAAAACCGTAACCGGCAAATGCATCCGTTATAAAGTTTTTCATGATTTCAAAATCAACATATGGTCTTGTTTCTGTCATACTATAACCTCTCATATCTTTTCTTTAACACATAAACTTCTTTTCGTTATATTCATAATTTTTCCCTAAACAATAGCTCTAAATAGTTTATTATATGCATCACGACAATCTGATACTTCACTAACTATTTTATCCATAGGACACGGACCGGTACCCATCCTATTAATAATCTCATCAGTAAGACAATCATAAGAACAAACAATTCCTGCATCTTCTAATACACATTTTCCGGACTTTGATAAAACCTTAGCATACACCTCTTTAACCTTTAGATATTCGTATAAAAATGCTGCTGCCCTTCCAACTATCTTATCAGCACATATAGCCCCTTCACATCCGTCATTAGGTACTTTGGTTGCCAATCCTACCAATTCTTTAATGCCGGATTCGTAAAAACATTGATAATTTTCAAAATCATACTCAATCTTATTATTATCATTATCTAAGTCATCGGCATCCTCAAACTCATTAATTCTCTTAATCACCACAAGAGATGCTCCATTCTCTTCCAGTATTCTCTTTGCTTCTTCAAGCCTTCTACTCATTTGCCCCACCCATTCTGTTAACCATCATAATAAACAACGGGATAAAAACTAACTGAATGATTATTCCAATCATTCCAACCTTAATGCTGTTTATTATAATAAACGGCTTAATTACTTTTAATCCCAACACATTAAAGGCAAATAAAATCGCAACTGCTCTAACGGCCCTTCCTGCTATCTGAGCAATCAACACCTTTACTATTGTATATACCTTTACATCTTTTAAAAGTCCTGCTACAACACCATATACACATAATTCAATCATCATAAACGGAAGCATTGCCTCACCCGGCATTCCTGTCAAAAGAAAACTAACTAACGGAGCAATTAAACCCGCTAAACCACCTGCATATGCTCCTGCTAAAAGCCCTACACATATTACCGGCAAATGCATCGGTAAAAGTATCTCACCAATTGCCGACTTGACACCAAACGCTCTTCCAAGCACATGGCAAATTTGTGGTAGTGCCACTGCAAGACAAATCGCAAAAGCGGCTGCCCCCGTTTGTACTTTAAAAGATAATCCCTTTTCTTTATTTATCGTAATCGCCTTATTCATAAAAAGCCTCCATTCTTTTACTCAAACTCTTTCGCCACATCAGTTAGCAGTTTTGTAATCTCAAGATGCTGCGGACATATACCTTCACACTGCATACATGAAATACACTCGCTTGCCTTACCATGTCCCTTAGTTAAAATATCATTATAATAATAATTCTGATTCCAACTTGCAAAATTCTGTTTTGCGTTTAACAACGCAAATAAATCCGGAATCAAAATTCCCATAGGGCAACCATCAACGCAGTATCTGCATCCCGTACATGGAATAAGATTCATTCCCTTAAAAATATCAACTACCTTACTTACAGCCAGCATTTCTTCATCATTTAATGGTTTAAAATCCACCATAAAACTTAAATTATCACTCATCTGTTCCATATTGCTCATACCTGATAAAACTACAGCAATATTTTTAAATCCGCCGGCAAATCTTAAAGCATAAGAAGCATTACTCATACCACTTCCAAGGTCATCAAATAACCTTTGTGCTTCATCAGGAAGTTTAACCAAAGTTCCACCTTTAACCGGTTCCATAACAAGAACAGGTTTATTGAACTTTTCACATACTTCATAAACATTCTTAGCATCCACCGCCGGGTCTTTATAATCGATGTAATTAAACTGAATCTGAACAACTTCTATTTCCGGATAGTCTGTAAGAATACGTTCTAACATTTCAGCATTATCATGAAATGAAATACCAACATGTTTTATCTTACCTTCCTTCTTTAACTCAAATGCAGTTTCATAGGCTTCGTTTTTTCTAAAGTGATCATAATTAAAATGATCCTGTGCATGCATTAAATAGAAATCAAAATAATCCACTCCACACCACTCTAACTGCTGATTAAAGAATTTCCTAATATCTTCTTTAGAATTAAAATATGGCGAAGTAAGTTTATTAGTAAGAACAAATTTACTCCTGTCATATCTTTTTGACAAGCACTCTCTTATTGCTATTTCACTTTCACCACCATGATAACCATGGGCAGTATCAAAATAGTTTAGCCCTGATTCTAGAAATGCATCAATCATTTCAGAAAAAACCTTGTAACTTATCTTGTCACCATCCATAGGCAGTCTCATACACCCAAAAGCAAAATTACCATTTACTTCCGGAAAAAACTTGTTCCTCTCCATAAAAACCTCCATACCTATTCATTTTCAGCAAGTTTTACCTTACTGTACATAACTACTTTATCACCCTCTAAAAGAACTGTCCTTCCACTTGGAATTACACTTTCATCACCTCTAATTATTACAATAATGTGACTCTGTTTGGAAATATCCAAATCCTTAATTTTCTCGTTAACCCATTTATGTTTTTTCCCAAGAGTAATTTCCTTTATATTTGAAAAACTGTCTTCATTTGCACTTCTTGCCGCCATTATTACATTATCCCCTGGCTCAATTACCACATGTCCTTTAGGAATAACTATATTATTTCCACGTTTTATCATTGCAATTAAAATACTTTCAGGCAAATCTAAATCCTTAACTTTAACTCCTGCCCACTCATCATCTTCCTTTATAATGGCACTAATAAAACGAACTTCTTCTTCTTTGGCATATTCACCAAGTCTCTTAATTCTGCTATACTGCTCAACAAATCCGGCACTTATAATACCAGTTGGAATGGCAACCATACCTACACCTAAAAAAGATATAAATATGCCCATTATCCTACCTGCCAAGGTTACCGGATAAATGTCTCCGTAACCAACAGTTAGCAGAGTGGATGTAGCCCACCAGATTCCCGAAAAAGCATTTTCAAACACATCTGGTTGCGCCTCATGTTCAAGACTATACATGCACATACTTGAAGCAATCATTAATACAACAATTATAAATACACTAGAAATTAGCTGTTGTTTTTTTGCACTAATTACATCCGCTATAACGTTTAGTGAATCATAATATGCATTAATTCTAAACAATCTAAGGATTCTTACCACCCTGATCATTCTAAAAGCAACAGCTCCTGCTGGAAATACTATCGGCAAATAATATGGTAAGAACGACAATAAATCAATAATACCGAAGAATGAAGTAACATACTTTACAGTAGCCTTTGCTTCACTTTTTTCCATTGGATACTGATATTTAGCTGTTATAAATCTAAGCACATAGTCAACTGCAAAAAAAGCAACAGTTACGGCTTCTATAATTTTAAAAGTTCCACTGTATTTGGAAAAACTATCGTAAGTACTCATTATTGCTGCAGTTATGTTTAAAAGAAGAGCTCCTATGCTTATTACATCATAAAACTGATTTAGTGGCTCTCCCACCACACCAACTGAAACCATGTCAAAAAGTACTTTTCTAAGTCTATCCTTATCATTATTTACGTTTACGTTTTGTCTTTCATTTAGACCATTATTAAATTCATTATTATCATTTATACTATTAAACTCTTCATCATTGAAGTTATTATAATCCATGAAATCTAATCCCCTTCATTAAAGTAAACAAAATATCACCTTAGATTTTCCTGTTTCATAATGCTGTCCGACAGTCTTCTAGGGTATGGAATATTATACGTAATCCTTAGAATAGTATACGAAAAAATAGCAATTAAAACAATTCCCAAATAACCCAACGCGGCAAATTGATAAATCGAAAATGATTCAAGTGCATCATCAAATCCCTTGGTAAGCAAATAATCTGTAATATCCTTATCACTTGTAACTACAGCAGCCACAACACCCAAAGAAATGAAAGTAACTATGGGCTTTTTAATTCCAATACATAAATATATCTGAAAAGCCAACATTAAAGCTAAGACATACATTACTTCCTTTTCAACCGCCTCAGTAGGTATGCTATTTATGCTATATAAAAAACCACGAAGTAGAATATAAATCGAAAACATAACAAGATAACAAACCATGCTTACCAATGTTAGTCCCCAGGTGGTAAGTTTCTTTATCTCTGGAAATACAGAAACATAACTTGCTATTGTTACATTTAGAAATTCGTTAATTATAAGCACTGTTCCAGCCATAGGCCATATAAAAATATTACCATATCCCCAAAAATCAAAAAAACCCACAAAGCCCAGTATTAAAAAGAATACAGCGAGTCTTATATTTAAATTTCTTCTTGGAATGAATTTAAAAACCTTAAGATACATATATTTTCCCCATAAAACAAAATCAGAAACTATGCTCACCAAAACCACCAACAAACTATATTAATAATCTCTTGACCAGTTCTTCTTAACTTTTTTATTAATGGTTATTACATTAAGAGCCGTTGCCATAAGTGCCCAGAACGCCTGCCAAACCAACACTTTTGCAGACATGTCCCAAAGAGACATTCCCATAACAAGTGGCACAAAAACTGTATACAATAAACTCATAACCCATAACAAATGAGTCCAGTTAAGGAAATGTCTAACGACCCAGGTTCCCACCTGAGTTAATAAAATACTGTGAAAAGCAAGACTTATGCCATTCTTTACTCTAAAGCCTGTTAATGTATACATATCAGGCACAAGATTAACACTTATTACAAGCAGGATTACAACGCTTAATAGAATCATTATATTCTTTAAAATTGCATCTTCCAAAATGGTTTTTTTAACAACCTTCTTACCCTCTTCAGAAAGAATAATAAAGGCTTCGAATCTATTTTCCTTGCTAAATATTCCCTTAAAAACCATAACGTCCGCAATTACAATGGTATAAACCATTGCCATGGGACACATGGCCTGAAACCTCATGAATGTATTAATGCTTTTCTTATATTCATAAGGCAAAAAAGGAATATAAATAACCATTGCCACCTCTCCTGCAATAATTGCAAATGGCAGTATTCCAAATATTATTAATTTATAAATAAATGGTGTATAATTCCTAAAGCACTTAAACATACACTTCTCCTAAAAATCAGGAACTATTATCCTACTCTTTCCCTTCATGATTGCAACACTAATCTGAAACAGTGTAGGTTCAAAAATCTCCACGCCCATTTCTTTTAATGTATCGCTATTCTTAGAGAATGCAACCCCATCAAAACCATCCCTTGTAATGGTACAGTTTAAAGACAAATCCGATGCCTTTTCTCGCATCTCTTCTTTTCCCTTAATATAAACATATTTTTTCTTTATGTCTTCAGTAAATCCCTGTTCAACTATCTTTCCATCTTCCATTATCATAATATAATCTGTAACACCCTCCATATCAGAAATATTATGAGTGGAAAAGAAAACAGTATTTTCACCATTCCCCTTCTTTATGTACTTTCTTATCATTTCAGAAAGTGCATCCCTCATTAATGGATCAAGAGGACTTGCCGGTTCATCCATGATAAGCAAATTTGTTTCCCTGGCAAATACACAGGCCAGTTGAAGTTTGACTTTATTGCCATCTGATAGTTTGGAATTTGCTTTCCCCGGCATCATAAATATATCATGATCAAGATCGAGACTTTTTGCAATCAACATAAACTTATCTTCATTAAAATCCTTATACATGATTTTAGATAATTCTTTTATCTGATTACCTGTCCAGGAAGGAATAAAATACATGCCTGTACCTGTATAACCAATTCTTTCTCTAACGCCTTTATCTTCAACACTTTTATATTTATCAAAATACTTTATTTCTCCCTTGAAATCTCTACTGATTCCCGATAGAATATTTAACAGGGTTGATTTACCTGCACCATTTTCACCCACAAGGGCTGTGGCGCATCCCTTCGGAATATCAAAATCCGGCAAGGACAATTCAAAGGAACCGAAAGACTTTTTTAAATTTTTACAACTAATAACACCTTTTTCCATAAAATATCTCCAATAAAAAACACGAAAGGAGTTTACCATGTTTGACACATTACCAAATGATCCATTTATGCTACTTAGCGTAGTAAATACAAAACTTAGAGATACCTATTCATCCCTTGACATACTTTGTGATGATCTCGATGTAAACAAGGATGAAATAATATCAAAACTCAAAACCGCTGGCTATAATTACAACGAAAGCAAAAATCAATTTGTGTAATAAAAATTGCATCGTATAAAAATTACAATTACACACCCTTTGTACTTCTCATCATAAGAATCATAAGAAGTAAAATCTCACCACACATACATATGCTTATAGGTGCAATTCCTACAATCAACAGAATAATTGAAATAAGTTTATATGCAAAAGCTATCTTAATGTTTCCATCAACTGTAACTATGGTTTCATTTGCTGTAAGTATGTTATCTACTGCTGCTTCAGGACTATCCTTAAGTGCGATTACATTTCCTGCATTAAACTCCATATAATCATCATAACTTTCAGCAAGTCCACATGCAACACCTACACTGGCTCTACTAATCATAACATTATCAGTTTTATAATCACCAATAAACATAAGCTCCGGTGAAAAATCATTCATGCTTTTAAGTCTTTCAAAAAGGGCTGTCATAGTAAGATTTCCATAACAAGCTTCTTCATCTATTCCAATAATTGCGCCTGTCTTTTTAACTTCTTTCTCATCAGCATCACTAATAATGGCAAATCTATTAATGCCTAATTTTTTAGCAAGCATAACCGCCTTGCTGGCAAATCTTTCACTGGCACTTTCCTGGTCAAAAACTATACTTCTAATTCTTGCAAGCTTATCAAGTGCATCTTTTCCCTTTACAAGTACACCTTTCTTTAAGCAACGATACATTCCCACAAGCATGCCGGTATCTATTGTAGAAACAATTAAAACCTCACTGGTCATAATAGCAATACAAGCCCCTTTGTATATCCAGACATCAAAGCCCTTGAATCCACTGATTATTGGTGTAAGTATGGATAGAACTATTGAAAAAGCCAGAAAAATAATCATAAATGTAACTGAAAGCTTCCTTGTTTCTCCTGTAAGTTTTGCTTCTTCATTTCCATCACCTGTAAACTGTTCATAAAGTCTTCCTGTAAAAGAAGTTTTGACGTCTTTATTAACCTCAATTTCCAGCTTTTCATTAATTGCATATGCCCCACTCTTAACATAATCACCTCGTTTTACGGGCATGGTAACACTTTCTCCGCATAATGCACTTAAATCAACGTAGCCCAAACCTTTTCTCACATATCCATCTAAAGGAATCATCTCCCCAGGGTTAACCTCAATAATCATTCCTTTTACCACTTCACCAGCATTAACTGATGCCTTAGTTTGTTCCACCCTGATTTCCGCCTTTTTGCCCCTCATGTCAACACGATTATAAATGTCTTTTTTTACAGAGTTTGATATGCCTTCGGCCACATCCACAATAATACAATACAAAAGCATTGCAAGTACCCCGTCCGGGTACTTACCTAAAAGCATAAAAATAATTGTTCCAAGTACAATTATATGATTATATTCTATGATTCTTCCGTGGGTTATCATGTCCACAGAATCCTTTATTACAGATGAAGCAATCATCATATATATAATTACATACTCAATTAATATTGCATTATTTAGGTCATTTCCAGATATTCCCGGAACTATTTTAGTAATTGGTACAACCATTGCCCCGATAAGAAGGGCAAATACCATTACATATTTTACTATTCTGCCACTCATTTATACTATGCCTCGTATTTCCTCAATATTACTGATACCCTTACTCTTGCACCATGCTTCCATGCCATTAATAATATCAATGGAAATATCAGGTTTCATAAAGGAAGCTGTTCCAACCTGAATTACAGTAGCACCTGCCATAATGAACTCAATGGCATCCTGCCATGTAGTAATGCCACCAAGTCCCATAACTGGAATACTTACTGCATGACTAACCTGATGCACCATGCGCAGAGATATAGGCTTAATAGCTGGACCTGAAAGACCTGCATATCCATTATTAAATACTGGTTTTCTCTTTTCAATATCGATGGCCATACCTAAAAATGTATTGGTTAAGGATACACCATCTGCTCCTTCTTCTTCACACATTTTTGCAAGACCAACAATGTCTTCCGCATTTGGTGATAATTTAACCACGAGCTTATGCTTACATTCTTTTCTAATAAGTTTAACAACCTCTCTTGCAGCCTCTGTCTTAACACCAAAGTTCATGCCACCTTCTTTAACATTTGGGCATGAAATATTAAGTTCCAAAATATCAAGTTTAACCTTATTAAGTTTGTCAACGCCACTTAAATAATCATCAATACTATGACCACCAAGGTTAACAATGTTAACAAGGTTTTTACCATTAACCCAATCAAGATCCTTTTCAATAAAGGCATCAACACCAGGATTTTCAAGGCCTACGCTATTCATCATACCTGATGGTGTTTCCCAAACTCTTATTCCATCATTTCCACCATGGGGATGCTCAATTAATCCCTTTGAACAAATACCACCTAATTTTTCAATATCAAAAAATTCATTCATCTCCCTGCCAAAGCCACAGGTTCCTGAAGCTAATGCCACTGGATTCTTAAAATCCACTCCGGCAAAATTTACTTTTAAAATATCACTCATATTCAATTCCTTTTTTCTACTAATATTACTTTTTCCATTAATTATTTATGCTTTTTTATAAATTTCTATGCTATTACAAATCACATATACACTCTTACTTTACTCTCCCCAAACTTCATCGGCGAGGAATACTGGTCCATCTTTACATACCTTTTTATTTCCATGTGGTGTCTTGCAAGTACATACAAGACATGCACCAAATCCACATGCCATGCGGTTTTCCATGGACACGAAAAGCTTTGCATCAGTATTTTGATCCACACATTTTTTATAAAGAACCTTCATCATAATTTCCGGGCCACAGGTTAAAATATAATCATATTTTGTAGTATCAATATCATCTGTAATAAAGCCACCCACATTGATAATTAAGTTATCACACACTTCTCTGTATTCATCTTCCAAAATAGGTGGTGTACTAAATCCAAGATAAATATCAACAGTATTTCCACTATCCTTCTTATAATCCTTGGCACTTTTATAAAGGGGTGCAATACCAACTCCACCGCCCACTAGTGCAATCTTTCCCTTAATATTATCAGGAAATCCATTTCCCAAAGGACCTGTAAGAGTTATCTCATCTCCTTCTTTCATTTCGGAAAGAATCTCTGTTCCTTCACCAACTTTCTTTATCAGGAAACTTACAGAATTTACATCACTATCATAAACACTTATTGGTCTTGAAAGCGTAGGATAAGTATCCCACCCTCTTAACATGTAAAACTGTCCTTTTTTTGTGGTTCTTCCGTCAAATTCAACCTTCATCAAGAAGAAATCTTCATCAATCTTTTTGTTTTCTAAAATCTTGCTCATACTGTACCTCTTTTTTATTCTATAATACATCATTGGTTTACCAAAACATTAGCCGTTTCAAGTAGTTCCTTGGCTCTTTCATACCTAATCTTTGCCAAGCCATTTCTATCTTCAATGTTCATACAATACTATTCCTTCATTTTTTATATTCACAAAATATGGGTACCAACTATTCTTTTCTTCATATTCTGATTTAGGCAGCAATACGAAGTTGACAATGGCCATGGTTTCAATTTCAATAGTTGTTGCTATTTCATCAATCTTTGAGTCATATTTTTTTGCTCCTTCTCTATCACTATTGGTGAGAATCGCAATATCAACATCTGAATTATTGTTATAATTTCCTCTAGCACATGATCCGTACATTATGATTTTCTCGCAGTCGTCTTTCAATGCTTTAGTTATATCTCTTACTATTATTCTCTTAATTCTATCAAGTGAGATGTTAACATCTGCACCATAATAAGTCAATATAAAAACTCCAAAAGCCATAATTACATAGCTTTTGGAGTTTAAACAATAATTTTACTTTTTAATCCATATTCTCGTGTTCCACAAGATTAAGCACACTATATTTCTCACGAAGTTTTGGTTTCTCAATCTTGCCGGTTGGATTTCTTGGAACATCGGCAAATATGATTTTTCTAGGTCTTTTATATCTTGGAAGACCTAAACAAAATTCATTTATTTCTTCTTCAGTACACTCGTAACCATCTTTTATGGATATAATTGCACCCGCAATTTCACCAAGTCTCTTATCAGGAAGTCCAATTACTGCAACATCCTTAATTTTATCATGACGTCTTAAATAATCTTCAATCTGTACTGGGTAAAGGTTTTCACCACCGGATACAATAACATCCTTAATTCTGTCAACAAGGAAGATAAAGCCGTCTTTATCTCTTTTAGCTGCATCACCGGTATATAGCCAACCATCCTTAAGCACTTCTTTTGTAGCCTTCTCATCTTTGTAATAACATTCCATGACACCAGGGCCCTTTACACAAAGTTCACCTGGAGTATCATCTGTAATCTCATTACCTTCAGTATCAACTATTTTGCATTCCCATCCATAACCAGGAACGCCAATGGCACCTACTTTATGAATATTTTCAACACCAAGATGTACGCAACCTGGACCTATGGATTCACTAAGTCCATAGTTTGTATCATAATCATGATTTGGGAAATATGCCTTCCATCTCTTAATAAGTGATGGTGGAACCGGCTGAGCACCAATATGCATAAGTCTCCACTGAGATAATTCATAATCCTCAATTTTAATGCTTCCATTATCAAGACTATCTAAAATATCCTGCGCCCATGGAACGAGAAGCCATACAATTGTACAATGTTCTCTTGATACAGCATCAAAGATATAATTTGCCTTTGTACCTGTAAGAAGTACTGCCTTAGAACCAGAAATCAAACTTCCAAACCAATGCATTTTTGCACCTGTATGATATAAAGGTGGAATGCAAAGGAATGTATCCTCTCTTGATGTGGAATGATGATTCTGTTCACACTTTGCAGAATGTACCAAACTTCTGTGTTTATGTAAAATAGCCTTTGGAAAACCTGTAGTACCGGATGAAAAATAAATAGCCGCATAGTCATCTTCTGTAAGTGGTGTATTAAGATTCTTGCTTGACTGATCTGCCACAAGTTCTCTATAGCTTTCAGCCCATTCAGGGCATCCATCACCAACATATATTAAAAGTCTATTTCTGCTAATCTGATCAACAATTTCCTCAACACGTCCTATAAATGTAGGTCCAAAAAGAAGAATGTCGATATCTGCAAGCTGAGCACAGTATAATATTTCATCAGATGTATATCTAAAATTAAGAGGTACTGCAATACATCCGGCTTTTAATACACCAAAGTATATAGGTAGCCACTCAAGTCCATTCATAAGAAGGATTCCAATTTTATCGCCACGTTTTGCCCCTCTGCTAAGAAGCATGTGAGCCATGCGATTAGCCTTTTCATTAAACACTGACCATGTAATACTTCTTCTATGTGGTCTTGGTGCAGTATTCTGAATCAAATCATACTCTTTCCAGTTTACTTTTCTATTATCCTCTTTTTCAGGATTAAGCTCTATAAGTGCTTCTTCATCACCATAAGCTTCACTATTTTTCTCCAAAAAATCAATAATTGTCATAATATCTCCCGCCTACGTATTTCTACGTACTTATATAGTTTTATTTTTCACTAGAATTTACTTAATTCTTCATCTGAAAAGTATTTAAGATTAAGTGGTTCTAGTGCCTTTATTGTGGCATCAATATCAGATGTCTTAATCGCAATGGTTGCACCATCATCCGTTACTGAAAGACCGTACATATATGAAATATTAATACCAGCCTTATCAATTGCATCAAGAACCTTTGCAAGACTACCAATGGCATTTGGAACCACTATAGCAATAACATCTGTTACCTTTGCAATAATATGATGCTCCTTTAATACTGCTACAGCCTTTTCTGTATCAGATACAAGTATTCTTAAAATACCAAAATCATTTGTGTCTGCAAGTGATGCAGAAACAACATTAATACCTGCTTCACTAAGTACACTTAAGCATCCAAAAAGTCTGCCTGATCTATTTTCCAAAAAAATTGAAATCTGTTTTACCTTCATAATTCTACCCCCTACTGATATAATTTTCTGTTATCAGTTACATGCTTTGTCTTACCTTCGCTATGAACAAGTCCATTAGGTTCAACAAGTTTAATCTTTGCATTAAGACCAATTGCAATTCTAAGTGTCTGTTTGATCTTAGCTGCCAACGCTTCAAGTTCTCCAATTTCATCAGAGAAGAAACGTTCTTCAACTTCAACCTGAACTTCCAATGTATCCTCATTATTTACACGATCAACAACCATCATGTAATGTGGTGTGGCACCATCAATTGTAAGAAGCGCTGCTTCAACCTGAGTTGGGAATACATTAACACCTCTAATGATAAGCATATCATCAGTACGTCCTTTAAATCTCTGGATTCTTGCCATGGTTCTACCACAGTCACATTTATCCTTTTCGATTGTTGTAAGATCCTTTGTTCTATATCTAAGAAGAGGCATACCCTCTTTTGTAAGAGTTGTGATAACAAGTTCACCACATTCACCGGATGGTAACTGTTTGCAAGTAGAAGGATCAATTATTTCAGGAAGGAAATGATCTTCCCAAATATGAAGACCTCTATGGTACTCGCAATCATTTGCTACACCTGGACCGCATGTTTCAGTTAATCCATAGATGTCATACGCCTTAATCTTAAGCATGTCTTCCATCTGATTTCTCATTTCATCAGTCCATGGTTCAGCACCACAAATGGCAACTTTTAAGTTAATCTGATCTAATAAATTCTTATCTCTTAATGTTTCAGCAACATGTAAAAGATATGATGGTGTACATGCAATAGCTGTAGCTTTACAGTCTATCATCATAGTAATGAGCTTTTGTGTATTACCTGTAGACATAGGTATTACCAATGCGCCAAGTTTTTCAGCGCCATAATGTGCTCCAAGTCCACCAGTAAATAAACCATAACCATAACCCACCTGAATAATATCATCCCTTGTAAGTCCTGCCATGGTCATACATCTTGCTACACATTCTGACCAAATATCAATATCCCTTCTTGTGTATACTGCAACTTTAGGTTTACCAGTTGTACCTGAAGAAGCCTGAAGTCTGACAAGTTCCGAAGTAGGAACAGCTGCAAGACCAAATGGATATGTCTTATTAAGATCTTCATAAGTTGTAAAAGGAAGTTTTTCTAAATCTTCCAATCCTTTGATATCGCCAGGCTCAAGTCCTAATGCCTGCATCTTGTCTCTGTAATATGGCACATTATGATAAACTCTGTTAACCTGTTTAACAAGTCTTGCGCCCTGCAATGTCTCAATTTCGTCCCTTGACATGCATTCCTTTGTTTTGTTCCAAATCACGGTAAAAACCTCCTTTATTCTACTGCTTCATATCCCTTTAAAAATGCCTGCTTATTAATTTCAATAGTCTTTGGTGGAACCTTCTCTTCAATGGTTTTAAGCCATTCTTCCTTTGAGAAATTCATATGACGAGCCGCAAGGCCAAGAATAATATTATTAAATACTCTTGAATTACCAAGTTCAAGAGCCGCCTTACTGGCATCTATGGAATAAACAGTATATTTGCTTTTTAACTCCTCTATAATATTTTCTGGATATGTTGCATTTCCAATAACAACAGGCATTGGATCAATCTCTGTATCATTTACAATTAACACACCATCTTTTTTTAGGAAATGTGCATATCTCAATGCTTCTAATTTTTCAAATGCAATTAATACATCTGCCTGTCCTTCTTCTACAATTGGTTCAAAAACCTTTTCACCATATCTAACAAAAGTAACAACACTACCTCCACGCTGAGCCATACCATGTACTTCTGATAATTTTACTTCATATCCGGCATTAGTCATAATACCACCAAGAATTCTACTTGTTAGAAGAGTACCCTGACCACCTACGCCAACAATCATTATATTCTTTGTATCCATCATATCCTCCTCTATCTTTCAACTCTTTCTAATGCATCAAACTTACATAATTTACTACATAATCCACATCCATTACACATAGAAGCATCAATTTTAACTGTACCATCTTCATTCTTTGTAATGGCTGGGCATCCTGGTTTAAGACACATGCCACACTTCTTACATTTATCAGAATTAACCTTAATCTTATATGGGAATACCTGACCTTTAAGAAGAGCACATGGAGCATATGCAATAATTACAGAAAGTTCATCCCTTGCTGTCTCTTCCTTTACTGCTTTTTCCAATGCTTCAATATCAAATGCATTAACTTCAACTATATTCTTAATATTCATAGCTTCAACAACTTTATATATTGAAATTGCAGGAACTTCCTCACCCATAAGAGTCTTTCCTGTAGCGGCATGATCCTGATGACCTGTCATACCTGTTGTTGAGTTATCCATAATAATAACTGTACCAGTAGACTGGTTATAAGCCATGTTTTCAAGAGAATTAATACCTGTATGAAGGAATGTTGAATCACCAATTACAGCAACCCAATCCTTTATAAACTCACTACCCTTGGCTTTTTCCATACCATGAAGCATGGAAATTGAAGCGCCCATACATACTGTTGTATCAATAACACTAAGTGGTGCAACAGCTCCAAGTGTATAACATCCAATATCACCTGTTGCATGTTTCTTTAATTTGTTAAGAACAAAGAATGTTGATCTGTGAGGACAACCAGGACATAAAATAGGTGGTCTGCCTACAACTGCCTTAGCCTCTTCCACGTCAAGTTCACCCAAAACTACTTTTCTTAAAAGATTTGCGCTATATTCACCTTGGATAGTAAATATTTCCTTACCGATACATTCAATACCCATGGCACGAACCTGTTCCTCAATAACTGGTTCAAGTTCTTCAAAGATATATAATTTATCAACCTTACTTGCAAAATCTGCTATTAAATCCTTTGGGAGCGGATTAACAAGACCAAGTTTTAAAACTGATGCATTAGGGAATACTTCCTTAACATACTGATACTCAATACCCTGAGTGATGAAACCAATGCTTGTATCATTCATCTCAACCTTATTAAGCTTTGATGTATTGCCAAACTTTGCAATATCCTTATTTCTCTGCTCAACCACCAAATGTCTTGCCTTTGCATTACCAGGCATCATAACATTCTTAGGAGCATTTCTTGTATATTCTTTATCCTTAATGTCTTCTCTTTCACCTAAAACAACTTCTGTCTGTGAATGAGCAAGTCTTGTGGTTGTTCTATAAATAACAGGTGTATCAAATTCTTCACTCAGTTCATATGCAAGTTTAATAAAATCCTTTGCTTCCTGTGAATCTGATGGAATTACAACAGGTACATTGGCTGCTCTTGCAATCATTCTTGTGTCCTGTTCATTCTGTGAACTGTAAAGCCCTGGGTCGTCCGCAACTACAATAACAAGACCACCGTTAACTCCAATATATGAAATTGAATAAAGTGGATCTGAAGCCACATTAAGTCCTACATGCTTCATTGAAGCAAGGGCTCTAACACCACTTATGGATGCACCTATTGCAGTTTCTAATGCTACTGCTTCATTTGGTGCCCACTCTGAATAAATCTCCTTATAATTTACTATGTTTTCACTTATTTCTGTACTAGGTGTTCCAGGATAAGCACTACTTACCTTTACACCAGCTTCATAAGCTCCTCTTGCTATGGCAGCATTGCCCAGCATTATAACTTTTTCTTCCATACAAAAAAATCCTTCCTTCTATAAGATATTAATGCTTTTTTTAGGAAAAACATCAAATATTTTCTTTTAATCACCGTCTTATATAATATCACATATATACACAAAAAGACAAGCAAATGCTTGCCTTTTTATTATTAAAAACACCTATATTATCAAACAAAATCTACTTGTCTTTTTATAGTTTAAATCCAGTTCCTATAAATTTAGCAATATGCCTTTTTGTATTGTCATACACATCCACATTAACGATCATAGTCGTCCTGCCTTCCCTTATCATAGTGGCCTTTGCAATCAGTTTATCTCCCCTGGCTGCACTTAAATAATTAATGCTTACTTGTTGAGCTACTGTTGGGTGATGGAGATTATTTGAAAATGCGGCAAATGCAAAATCTGCAAGTGTAAATATGGCTCCTCCCATAACTCCACCATATGCATTTTGGTGTTTTTCTGAAAGATTCACAGCACAAATACAATACTCATCTGTGGCATCTTCTATGTACATATCTGCGTCTGTGGCAAATTTATCTCCTTTAAAAAATTCTCTTCGCTCATCCAATGTTTTAAAAATACCCATTTTATAATTCCTCGTTTCCGTATTTTAATTATTTTCCTTATAAACAACTTTACCATTGCATATGGTCATGTAAACTTTACCACTAAGTTTCATTCCAATAAACGGACTGTTTTTAGCCTTTGATTTAAAGTCATCTGTTACAACCCATTCTTTATCCAGATCAAATATGGTTATGTCTGCCTTACCATTTTCTTTAAGGACTCCGCCATCAATATTATAAATTTTAGCTGGACTTGTAGACATCTTCTCAATTAACTCCATAAGTGTTAAATGACCTTTCTTTACAAGATTTGTAATACCTAAAGCTAACGATGTTTCAAGTCCAATCATTCCACTTGGAGCCCTATCCATACTATCATTCTTTTCCTCCACACTGTGAGGTGCATGGTCGGTTACAATCATATCAATTGTACCATCTTTAAGTCCTTCAATAATTGCAAGTCTATCTTCTTCAGTTCTAATTGGAGGATTAACCCTTGCAAGAGTTCCTTTTTCAAGTACAATGTTCTCAGTAGTACTGAAATGCTGAGGGGTTGCTTCACCATACACTCTTGCTCCTAGTTTTTTTGCCAGTCTTATCACTTCAATTGTATTCTTAGAAGTAATATGCTGAATGTCGCACTTTACTCCTGTACTAAGGGCTATCATAGTATCCCTTGCTGCCATGGAATCCTCTGCTAGATGAGAAGCCCCACCATAACCTATTTTTCTTGAAACTTCACCTTCATTAATGCCCATTTGTTTTATAAAAGCAGGATCCTCTTCATGAAGACTAATAGGCATGTCCAATGCAGCAATTCTATCCATAGCTTCTTTTAAAAGCTTTGCATTCATAATTGGAATTCCATCATCCGAAAAACCAATTGCTCCTGCTTTTGCGAGGGTTTCAATATCTGTTAATTCTTCACCTTTAAGCCCCTTTGTAACTGCAGCAACTGAATATACATTAATGCCTGTTTCCTTTCCCTTATCAAGAACATATTTAAGCGTTTTTACACTATCCACAACAGGCTTTGTATTACCCATACAAACAACAGATGTAAAGCCTCCTGCTTTAGCTGCATTTGCCCCTGTGTAAATATCCTCTTTATAGGTTAATCCCGGATCCCTAAAATGAACATGTACATCAACTAATCCCGGGGATGCAACAAGTCCCCTTCCATCTACCATTTCATCTGATGAATACTCATCTTCATTAATGCTACCCTTTATTATTTTTTCAATTTTATCGTCCTTAATAACGATACATCCTGTAGTATCAGTTTTTGATTTTGGATCAATTATTCTAATGTTTTTAATTAGTATTCTACTCATATTTATCAACTCTTTCTTTGTGATTCATCGGACCAGTTACTCTTAATTCCATAAATAACTCTTACGCTGGATTTATATGAATCATAATATGTTTAATGTCTTTGTTTTTATTTTCTATTTCATCATGAATTTCTTCTGCAATATCATGTGCTTCTTTTAATTTGAAATCGCCATTCATGCTGATTTCCATTTCAACAAATATTTTTTCTCCAAATTTCCTTGTTCTTAAAAGATCAATTCCAATTTTTATATTATTATTATTAGAATATAAAAAAACAGTTTTCTTTATGGACTCCTCAATTTCCTTATCACAGGATGTATCAAGCATTTTCTCAATGGCATCCTTAAAAATATTAATTGCAACAATCATAATAACTATACAAATAACAATACCGGCAATCTGATCAAATATCGGATATCCACATCTTGCTCCTATTATACCTATTAATGCTCCAATTGACGAAAGCGCATCCGATCTATGATGCCACGCATCTGCTTTAAACACACTGGATTTATACTTTTTTGCATAATATAATGTGTACCAAAACATAGCCTCTTTAGTTGCTATTGAAACTATGGCCGCGACAATTGCTATAATCCCTGGAATCTCCATATTTTTATAATCACCAGAAACAATTGTCTTTGCACACTCAAAACCGATACCCATACCAGTCAAAAAAAGAATAATGGCTAAAAGAAGAGATGCAACACATTCAATTCTTTCATGTCCATATGGATGCTTATTATCCGCCTCTTTTCTTGATAAAACTGTTCCCACATATGCGATTGTTGTCGCAAATACATCTGACATGGTATGAATGGCATCAGAAACCATAGCCATGGAATGTCCTAATATTCCAGCCAAAAGTTTAATAATAGCAAGGAAGATATTACCTGCAATTCCAGTCACCGCCATTTTCTTAATTGCCTTATCTTTTTGTTTTTCAAAATCTGTCATATATCCCCCAGAGTTTAAATAAAATATTCCTGCATAATTATATCAAAAACATATAAAAAATGCCACACTCCTAAAGGAACGTGACATTTTTATCATAATTATTTATTATAATTTACAATCTGACCAAAATCAGCTTTAAGGCTTGCACCACCTACCAAACCACCATCAATGTCAGGTTTAGCCATAAGTTCAGCAGCATTTCCAGCGTTCATTGATCCACCGTACTGAATTCTAATTGCATCTGCTGTAGCAGCATCATAGATTTCAGCGATTAAGTCTCTGATTGCCTTACATACTTCTTCAGCCTGATTTGATGTAGCTGTCTTACCTGTTCCGATAGCCCAGATAGGTTCGTAAGCGATAACCACATTCTTAGCCTGATCTGCTGATACACCAAGAAGTGCAATCTTAATCTGCATACGAATCCAATCAATTGTAATACCCTGTTCTCTCTGTGTAAGAGATTCACCACAGCAAATGATTGGTGTAAGATTATGCTCGATAGCCTTTAATACTTTCTTGTTAACTGTTTCATCTGTTTCAGCGAAGTATTCTCTTCTTTCTGAATGTCCGATAATAACATATTTAACACCAGCATCTACTAGCATGTTTGGAGCAATTTCACCTGTATAAGCGCCACTTTCTTCGAAATAAAGATTTTCAGCACCAATGGCAATATTTGTTCCCTTTGTAGCTTCAACGGCTGGAATAATGTCGATTGCTGGAACACAAAATACTACGTCAACGTCATCATTTGCTACCAATGGTTTTAATTCTTCGATTAAAGCAACTGCCTCACTTGGAGTTTTGTTCATTTTCCAGTTGCCTGCGATAATATTTTTTCTCATAAGATAATCCTTTCATACTTTATGTATTACTTTGTTTTCAATAAATTTCAGGCTGAAAAATCAGCCTGAAAAAATGTTTAATTATTTATCATTTGCTGCTGCAACACCTGGAAGTTCCTTACCTTCAAGGAATTCAAGTGAAGCACCACCACCTGTTGAAATATGGCTCATCTTAGAACCAAATCCCATCTGGTTAACAGCTGCTGCACTATCACCACCACCGATGATTGTTGTTGCATCTGTATCTGCAAGTGCCTGAGCTACTGCCTTTGTACCTGCTGCAAGAATTGGGTTTTCAAATACACCCATAGGTCCATTCCAAACAACTGTCTTTGCATTCTTAACAGCATCTGCATAAATTTCTCTTGTCTTAGGTCCAATATCAAGACCTTCCTTATCATCTGGAATTTCATTTGTTGCAACTACTTCTGTAGCGATTTCTGCATCGATTGGATCAGGGAAACCTGCTGCTGCAACTGTATCAACTGGAAGAAGTAATTTCTTACCTGCAGCTTCAGCTTTCTTAATCATATCAAGGCAGTAATCAAGTTTAGTATCATCTACAAGTGACATACCAACTTTTCCACCCTGCGCCTTGATAAATGTATATGCCATACCACCACCAATGATAAGTGTATCGCATTTTTCAAGAAGGTTGTTAATTACATTAAGTTTATCTGCAACCTTAGCACCACCAAGGATAGCAACAAATGGTCTTTCAGGATTGTTTACAGCATTACCTAAGAAATCAATTTCTTTCTGCATAAGGTAACCAACAACTGCTGTATCAACATATTCTGTAACACCAACATTTGAGCAATGAGCTCTGTGAGCTGTACCAAATGCATCGTTAACAAATACATCAGCAACTGAAGCAAGATCCTTTGAAAAGGCTTCACCGTTCTTTGTTTCCTCAGCTCTGAATCTTGTATTTTCAAGTAAGATAACATCACCATCATTCATAGCATCAACTGCTGCTCTTACAGTGTCATCTACCACTTCAAGACTAGGAACGAATTTTACTTCCTGACCTAAAAGTTCTGAAAGACGTGCTGCTACTGGAGCTAATGTCTTTGTCTGCTTGTCTTCTTCTGTTTTAACTTTTCCAAGATGTGAGCAAAGAATAATCTTTCCACCATCTGCGATTAATTTTTTAATTGTAGGAAGAGCAGCTACAAGACGATTTTCGTCTGTAATCTGACCATCTTTTAAAGGTACATTAAAGTCACATCTGCAAAGAACTCTCTGGCCCTTAACATTAATATCATCAACTGATTTTTTATTAAGCATTTTTTATGCTCCTTTCATATGTATATTTTATGCCACATTTTTTTATTACGATTTTATCCATTAACAAATATGTGGCTATTAATAGCTTCATCATAAAAGGGCCCGGCCCATAAAAGCCGGACCCTTTTGGATCTAATTAATAATCTTTAAGATTAATTATGCAAGTTCTGCAAAGTATTTGATTGTTCTAACCATCTGGCTTGTGTATGAGTTTTCATTGTCATACCATGAAACAACCTGTACTTCGTAAAGATCGTCAGCAATCTTTGATACCATTGTCTGAGTAGCATCGAAGAGTGAACCATACTTCATACCAATTACGTCTGAAGAAACAATAGGATCTTCATTGTAACCAAAGCTTTCTGAAGCTGCTGCCTTCATAGCTGCATTGATACCTTCAACTGTTACATCACTACCCTTTACAACTGCTGTAAGAATTGTTGTTGAACCTGTTGGAACTGGAACTCTCTGTGCAGATCCGATAAGCTTACCATTAAGCTCAGGAATAACAAGACCGATAGCCTTTGCAGCACCTGTTGAGTTAGGTACGATATTAGCAGCACCTGCTCTTGCTCTTCTAAGGTCACCCTTTCTGTGTGGTCCATCAAGGATCATCTGGTCACCTGTGTAAGCATGAATTGTGCTCATGATACCACTCTGTACTTCAGCGTACTTATTAAGTGTATCAGCCATAGGTGCTAAGCAGTTTGTTGTACATGAAGCAGCTGAAATGATTGTATCATCTGCTGTAAGTGTCTTCTCATTAACTGAGTATACGATTGTTGGAAGATCGTTTCCAGCTGGAGCTGAAATAACTACCTTCTTTGCACCTGCATCGATATGTGCCTGTGATTTAGCCTTTGAGCAGTAGAAACCTGTACATTCAAGAACTACATCTACTCCGATTTCTCCCCAAGGAAGTTTTGAAGCATCTGCTTCTGCATAAATCTTAAGTGTCTTTCCATCTACTGTGATAGTACCTGCTTCATCATCAGCTGATACTGTATGAAGACCTTCACCAATAACACCACAGTATCCACCCTGTGCTGTATCATACTTTAATAAGTTAGCGAGCATTGAAGGCTTTGTTAAGTCGTTGATAGCAACAACATCATAACCTTCAGCACCAAACATCTGTCTGAATGCAAGACGACCAATACGGCCAAAACCATTGATTGCAACTTTTACTGACATTGCTTTTTCCTCCTAGAAACTATTAATTTAATTATTGTTAATTGATAATTAACCAACAATTATTATACATAAATTCATATGTAATATCAAGCATCTTTTTTTAGATGAATAGCGTATTTTTACTGTTGGATATTCTTTTTACTTATTCAATAATATGCTCTCGTTTAATCTTCTTTTTTCTTTTATAATTACCTTTTTTATCATAATAATAAATCACATCTTCTGAACTATATTCCGGTCCATCCAAAGTATATGTTGAATATTCAATTTTGTAATAATTTTTTGTTATTTTAAAACTTACTACATAGTTGTTCTTTTTACGCAATTTTAAAACCTTTTGTGTATCCCCATTAGGTTTTATTTTGTAAATATATCTTCCTATTTGAACATATAAGTTTTTATTTTTCATCTCTAAAAAATAAATAGGTGATTCTATTTCGTCTATGTTATCATAACTTTTGTATGCAACATCATTAGCCATTGTCTCCAACAAGGGTTTCAATTCTATCTGCTTTGTATTTAAATTCATATAGTATAATTCAATTGTGTTATCGTTATTCGCCTTTGATATATAAATACAGTTATTACCGGCTATATAACGATCTCCCTCAAAAGCCTTTGAATCTAAAATCACTTCTTTATTATTTCCATCTAAATCTTTTCTGTAAACTGTCCATCTATAGTCTTCTATATTCTTATCCCTATAAAAAGATAAATCATTAAATCCTTCAATATATATTTTTTTCTCATCGATAATTAAGTATTCCCTTGTATAATATATGCCATTTTTTATAACTGTAGCATAGTCACTATTGTGTACCTTTTTTAGTTTTTTCCCTCTTTCAGTAATACTAAATATTTTATTATGCTTAGAGAAAAAGATTTTCTTACCAAAAACACCATATAAATAATCGTAGTTCTTTGTTACTTTAAATACATAAACTTTTCTTTTATTCAAATCCACACTGGCAAGATAATTTTTTTCTGTTTCAAAATAAATCCTATCACCAACTTTCTTTTCAAGACGCCACACCTTATGATTTGTTAGTTTAACATATTTACCATTTTTATTTTTTTTACAAAAGAACATATCATATGTATCCTCTTCTTCTACCAAATATACTTTGGTTTTTCCTTTAATCTTATACTCTTTACATATCTTATTAACCTCTATATATTTATTTCCTGCATATATTTTTACATCATTCAATAAAACAATACAACTTAAAAAAATAATACATATTACAAATACGTTAAATATCTTTCTCATCTAATTCTCCTCTATTTAATAATTCCCGGATCTATTCTATATACATAGTGAATATTATTTGGCTGTGAATAATCCTTTGCAATAAACCAAAGCTTAGCTGCCTTTATCTGTAATCCTTCCAGTTCTTTTTCTGCACCTTTACCAAGTTTATCACCTTTAAATTCATAGCATACTAATTCTTTCCCTTTATTATCTATTTTATAAATATATGTTCCTTTACTCTGCTTATTTGCCATCTCCTCTGAACATATATATATTTCTTTAGAATTGCTAATTTCCAAACCCTGATTTGACCCAACTCTTAAATTATACTTACCGCTATCATATTGAAATCCTGTCTCTACTAAAGCCTCTTTTATTTCTTTGCTGTCACACGATAAAGCCGTTCCCTCTTTTGCATTATTCCATGCATCATTTATCTTTTTAGCATTATAAATAGCAAATCTCGTTTTATAACTATGTCTTTTCCCATTTTTAATTGCATATGTCCTTGTCCATAATAACATATACTTGTTATTCGTAGACATTGCCGCTTCAACTCGTCTTACTGTTCCAATATTTCCAAGTCCTCCAATATAATTCATACCTGACAATCTACTACACGTTGTATATCTAATCTCTTTATCTTTTTCAAATTTAATTCTACATATCTGTGTTGACCAGGCAAAAACATCTAAGGCTCCATTTTCATATTTATCCTTGTCCATTTCGTCCATTACGCCCTTACACCCAATTAAAACATACCATTCATTTTCATATTTATATACTTCTAAAGTCTGAGTATGTCCAAACCCTACCAATGTCATCTTTTCAGCATTCTTAGCATCAATAATATTTCCCTTGTCCGGTAATTTACACCTAAATAGATATGCATTACTGTTAACACATCTAACAAAAAAAATATAATTTGAACTGATGTAACTAGCCTGAATAACTGCACTATATTTTCTTGCTTTTTCTTTTTTATCTTTGTAATAAATTCCATCTATTTTCTCCAAATTTATAATTTTATACATCTTTTCAGAATTATTTGCAGCTTCAAATTCAATTGGAATTGGCTCATTTATATCTCCCTCTCCATATTCAATAACATCATCAGCCATTATACGTTCTTTCTTACACATACAAATCATTAATAATAAGCAAAACAATACTATAAATCTATTTATTATCTTTTTCATCGTCAACTATTCCTTTTATTACTTTTTATTTTATTCCTTACTATTGTCGACATAGGATTTTCAATTAAATAAAACAAAACTCCTATGCATGTACATACTATTACATTTACCAATAGTTTTTCATATCTTTTAGTTATACTTTGAGTAAACAAATGTTCATGATTATAATAAATCATTTGCACTAAAAATATATGATATGATGATTTTCCAATTATTTCTATCGGTGGACAGGATATATTTACATTAATAAACAATACTATTATGGGAATAATAAATAAACTTGCCCACATATTTGTTCCTATCCACCATTTAGTTATAAATGGCTTTTCACCAGTATATAAAAATAAAACTATATATATACTTCCTATAATCAACATAAATATATATGTTAATTTACTTATTTTTTTCTTTCCTATTGCCAAGAATATTCCAAATGCTATAACCCATAAATATCTCAAAACAACAATTCTATAAGTTCTTAAATTCACACCATATGCCCTGATAAGGAACTCATATATCAAATTTATAATTCCACAATATATGTATCCTCTTAAATCATATTTATGTATAACAAAGTATACAATTGGAAATAAAAATATAAATTGAATTAAAAATGGATAATAATAACTCCCCGCTCCATAACCACCTCTCGCAAAAGAACAAATCACACCTAAAGGACCATCTTTTTTTAGAATATGAAAATCTTTGCTTACAATTCCATCAAGCAGGAAAACCACTGCAAATGGTATTGTAAATCTGATATATTTTGCAAAAATACTCTTAAAATCATATGCTTTTTCTATATTATCTATATTGTGTCTTTTAAAAGATAATGCATTAACATATCCCGATAACATCATAAATACCGGAATTGCCATACCTATCCAAAAAGGGAAAAGATATTTAAGCCGTTCTTCATCTTTCCAATTAAAATGTGTTATTATAACAAATATTATACAAATACCTTTTAGAATATCTATGCTTGATAATCTTATATTATTAGAATTAATATTTTTTCCCACAAAATATCACCTCATTAATCTTTAAAGTCCTGTCATTCCGATTTTCTTTGAAATAATTTACCTGTATGTAAACATATATGATATTACTTTTTATACTATTTTGTATACATCCGTATACCATCTCCTATTTCAGCTTCTATGCGTTCTTTATATTTATTTACATTTTCAAGATTCAATTTTTCCACAACTTCCTCTTCATTTAACGGTACCTAAACACCTTATTTAAATGCAAGTTCTAAGATGTTCATTCCAATTTCATTTTTTATTCTTTCCTTAAACTCATCTGCCCTGTCAAGATTATGGTAATCTATATATAAAACCCGATTCAAAGGTATTGAAACATACGGATTTCCATCAATTCGATCATAAGTATAAAACGGAATATAATAATCATCAAATAACTTTACATTACCATCATCATCTTTCCTTATATTCAAATACATCATAACCGCATCCCTGTTTCCAGCTATCTGATTAATATGAGCATTAAAATCTCCCATGGAATAAATACATGGAACTTCCCTTCCATCTTCTGCTTCTATTCTTTCATAAGGCTGTACAGTATGAGAGTGTGAACCTGCTATATAATCAAATCCCATATCAGCCAGTTCCTTTGCCACATCCCTTTGGTTATCCGTTGGTACAAAATAGTTTTTTATGCCCCAGTGCATGTATACTATGCAAAATTCTGCCCCAGAATCTTTCATTTTCTTTATGTCTTTTTTAGCCTTTTTCTTTGAATAATAATTAAGATATTTAGAAACATCTTCACTGTCCCAGGATTCCTCTTTTGTGTTAAATCCACACTCTTTGGTAGTGTATGAAATAACACCCACATTCATTCCATTCACCTCATAAATAAGAAATCTATCTTCCTCACTTCCATCATAAATGCCTGTATATGGGAATTCATATTTATTAAGAGTTTCAATGGTGGATTCAACACCTTTAGTCCCACAATCAGCATTATGATTATTAGACATTGGAAATCCATCAAATCCGGCATACATAAGAGCATCAAGAAATGTTGCAGGAGCATTTGCTTGAGGCCAACTATCCACTATACCTTCTTCTGTACTATAGGAATATTCTGATGCAATAAGGGTTTCTAGATTTCCAAGAGCCAAATCCGACTCCTGTAAAATAGGCTTTACATAATCATAACAACCATTAAAATTACAATTACCATCTTCATCCCTACATGCTCTAATTGTAGGACCCATAGCCATTAAATCCCCTGTAAGAAGAATTGTAGCTTCCTTACTTTCTCTGTCACCAATACTATGGTCATTATAGTCATAATCTGAAAGTTCTTCCAAAGTTAAATCATCGTAATCAACTCTTCTGTAAATGCCATCATCCCCCAAAGTGTATCTATGACTAACACTATCACTAAGCATAGGTACGTCTTCTCTGTCTACAGTAACATTCACCTTTTTACTCTGATATTCGTCTTTTTTATTATTTAACTCCTTTTTTGCAGTACAGGTAATAACTGCTTCTCCTTTTGAAATCGCTGTAATAACACCATCCTCTGTAACTGTTGCAACTCCTGTATCACTGCTTTCCCAAATTGCTTCACTTGCATTACCCCAACCAATAAAAGCATTTATCTGTTTACTGGTATCTGAAAACATGTAAACATTGCTCTTTGACAGTTTTAAGTTTTTCTTGTATTTTGCTGTCATTACATTACTAAATCTACTGCATATTATCCTTCCATCCTCATCTCTATAGGAACGAACTTTATAATATACTTTTCTCGCATCCTTGTTAAATGTATCATCATAATATGTTGTAAAATATGGTGTATTACCAAGGACAGCTATTATTTTATAACCATTTTTCTTTTTATAGGAACGATATAAAACATACCCATCCACATTTTCAGGTTCCTTCCAATAAACGGCAATTCCCTTATCTGAAGTTCCACTGATTTTGGTTTTATATGGAATCATAATATCAGAACTTACTTCCATATCTTTTTTAAAGGATATAAATTCAGGATTTTCTGTAGTTTCCTCAATTTCAACAATTGTCTCAACTTCCTCTGTTTTTGTTTCCTTGTTAGATTCATTTTTTTTACATGAGGTAAAAATCATAAAACTCATTACCACCAACAGGCAAATGATTAGTATTGATTTATTTTTCACCATTTTGTTTTAACTCCTCAAATTTCTTTTTCATTGTTGGATTATTACTGGTTAGTTTTTTTATGGAAACGCCTTCAACTTTATTATTGGCTTCGTTTAAATGCTTAATGGTAAGTTCAAGATCCTTCTTAACTTTTTCCATCTGCTTAATTGTCTTATCAATATCGTCAATGGCATCCTGAAACTTCTTTCCCGCCTGTTCCACATTCTTTCCAAACTTATCTTTAAACTCATCAAGCTTGCTTTCAAAATCAGTTATATCGACATCCTGATTCTTTGCAATAACAAGTTCTTTTTTATATTCCAAATTTCCCAAGGCTGCATTTCTTAAAAGGCCTATAATCGCAATAAAACATTGTGGTCTTACCACAAACATTTTTGGATATCTATATGACACATCAACAATTCCCGCATTATAATAATCACTATCTGCTTCAAGCATTGAAACTAGCACTGCATATTCACATTTTTTATCATTTCTATCCTTATCAAGTTTCGCAAAGAAATCTTCATTCTTATGTTTTGTTGCAGTAGTATCTGCTTCATTTTTCATTTCAAACATAATGGATAAAAGTTCTACTCCACTTTCTAAATCTTTCTCTCTGTATATATAATCACCCTTTGTTCCACCTGATGCATCATTATCCTTATCAAACTCCGCATTAGGAAAGGCAGTCATTCTAATCTGATTAAAAGAATTTTCGCAATGTTGTTCAAGAGTTTCTCCAATCATTTTTGTGGACATTCTTGTTTTTAGATCTTTATAATACTCAACACTTTCCTTTTCCTTCTGAAGACTTATTTCAAGTTTATTCTTTTCAATCTCAGCTTCCTTAAGTTTCCTGTCTCCCTCTGCCTTCTGTTCTTCTAATTTGTTTTCATATATTTCTTTCTGCTTTTCTATTTCCCCACGTTTTTCTTCAAGCTTATCTTCATATTCTTTTTTTAGTTTACTTTCTGCTTCTAAAACTGCTTTTTCCTTCTCAACATTAGCATTATCTATTCTTGCGCTAAGAGCAACCTTACTATTTTTTTCATTCTGAATTTCTTCTTTTAATTCTTCCTCTTTTTTACGGCTTTCTTCTTTTATGGCATCTAAAGTTTTCCTGTTTTCTTCCTTAGTTTTTTCTAACAGATTTTTTAATTCATCAATCTGTTCTTCATAACTTTTCCTGTTCTCATCCACTGCTTTTCTAATACTGTTATCTGTTTCAAGTTCATGAGTTTCTTCAAAGTGTTTTTTTATTTCTGCAACTCTTTTATCCACCTCATTTTCAAATTCCTTAGAACGAACCTGACTTAGTATAACAGCATAATCAGCTTCATCAATCGTAAACATAGTTCCACATTTAGGGCATTTCAATTCCTTCATATCCTTCTCCTTTTCTACATTCTGTTATAATAGTCTCAATGAATATAATTATATAACGCAATCTACATTTTTTCAATTTTATAACTTTTAATTTATCACTATTATTTAACACGCCAAGCTAGTGTAATAGTTTTGTCGGAAAACTTAACAAAAAATAAAAAAAGAACACCCCTTTGTGTTAAAATATAAATTGAAAACAAAAAAACAACAAAAGGTGGGTGTTCTTTTATGTTAAGTAT
>Ga0129306_1000829_pt1 | contig 42301 bp, 33 predicted proteins | sample P827metagenome_FD_94438 | JGI IMG/M metagenome (GOLD analysis project Ga0129306, IMG submission 94438) | Capybara group fecal microbial communities from Wisconsin, USA - P827 metagenome | ecosystem: Host-associated > Mammals > Digestive system > Large intestine > Fecal | place: USA: Wisconsin... | reverse complement strand
GTGGAACAAAGAGCTAAGCTCCTCTAAATATTATAGAAGCACACCCGACAGACTTACCGGCTTCCACAACGGACAAAATATTGTCGTATGGGCTAACAACGACAACGGTAACCTCTACGGCCAAAACTTCGGCGTCGAAGGCTCAATGGGCCAGGGATTGGATGTGGAAGAAATCTTCGAAGATGAAGAAATCATCACTATAGTAAAAATCTACAACGTCAACGGTCAGGTCATGCAGTGCAATGACTTGAACGAGCTCAACACCGGTGTCTACATCATCCAGGGAGAGACAGAGAGCGGAAAGATTGTGAACAAGAAAATCGTTTTAACGAAAAAATAAACCGACATGGATTAAAAATTGTTTTTATATGATAAAAAGTAGGGATGATATGTATATCATCTCTATTTTTTTATTATTTTTGCATCGCTTTACATAATACTATTTGACTATGAAACGATTACTATACGCATTGATAGTGGCTGTTGTGCTTTCGGGATGCACCGGGACTAAGACACCAAAACGTGAACCGCAACTTTCTGACACTCTTTATACGGCTGCGGCGGCAATGAAGATTTACGCCTATAATCCTGAACGCGCGCTGCTTATTATCGACTCAGCGGAGATTGTGGGCAACCTCACGGCAAATCACGCCTCGATGTTGCGTGCGAAGGTGTTTACCATGGCGTTTGAGGCAGAACGTCTTGACTCGGCACAGCGTATCTGCCTGGATCTGCTGGATAGCGACTATGTGAAAAACGCTGGTAACCATGAGACAGTGCTCGACTTGATGGTTGCCATCGCACGTAGGAAATACAACAACGAGCAATGGCTGCAATGGGCAACAAAAAAAGCCGAATTCTGCCGCGAACAAGGCAACGAAGTGGAAGCCTTGCGTACAGAAGCCGAGATAGGAATCGTGCTCACACACCTTGGCCGTCAGGAAGAAGGATTGCAGAAACTCGATGATGTGATAGAACAGTTAGACGGCGTACGTAAGTTCAACGAGACTGACGCCTGCATCATCGCTTTGCGCCGTAAAGTGGACGTGCTTAACGAGTTGGGACGTTATGAAGAAATAATCCCTATTGCCAAGAAAATCATCGACAAGACAAACGATTATGAGAAAAATCCAACTGATTTTCATGACGGAACCTTCCGCGAACCCGACCCTGCCGATGTGCCAACCTATTGCGAGTTTTATCGTGTGAAAGGCTACGCATATCTCGCCGACGCTTACGCCAACACTAACGATATCCTCAATGCACGTTATTATCTCGGACTCTTCGAGCAGAGCCGTTATGGTCAGACTACCGACGGACGCAAGATGATTGCCCCTACATGGTGCAAACTGGGAGAATACGATAAGATGTTGGCTATCTACGACGAGTTGGAAGAAAACATGGGCGCCGACACCGTCAACGTGATTTATGCCAATATGCTGTACGACCGCGCCATTGCAGCCGAAGCAAAAGGCAATTATGTCAATGCTTACAACTACATGTGCCGTTACGCCGCTATGCGACAGCTGCTCAACAACGAACTGCAAAAAAGTGAAGCCCACGAATATGCAGCCCGCTACCGTGCTCAGGAACAACAAATGGAGATCGAACGTCATGCCATGCAAAACCGCATGATGAACTACATCCTCATCACCATGCTGATAGCTTTCTTGGCAATCATCATACTTTACAACCACACTGTTTTCCAAAAACAGAAACTGTCAGCAAGAAACGCCGTATTGGTAAGACTTATCGACGAACAAAGCCACGTTGAACGTATCTCCGAAGCCTGCAAGCTGATACGCGAGAAACCGGAAATGTCAATCCCGGAAGTGGCTAAAGCTGTGGGTCTCACCCCGCGCAACCTCGATAAGATATTACGCGACCAATACGGAATGAGCCTGTCTGAATATAAGGCTTTACACCATAAAGCAAATAAAACAACATGAAAGCATTAAGACTCATCGTTTTCATCAGCGGCATGATGCTTATCAGCTGTGGAAACAACGAAAAGCCTCAAAATCACACTGACGACTCAAGCCAGTTTGTCAACATCCCGGACACTTATTTCACCTTCCCAGTCAGGGAATTAAAATAAACGACGATGGAAAAACGAATAGGAACAGTCATTATAGGCATCGAAAACCGTGAGGCGGCGCCAAGCGTAAATGCGATTATCTCGAAGCATTCCGATATCATCATCGGGCGCCTCGGACTGCCCCGCACCGAAGGCATGAGCCTCATCAACCTCGTGGTCGAAGGCACCACCGACGAGATTGGCTCCCTCACCGGCCAGCTCGGCAAACTCGACGGCATCGAAATGAAGTCGGCTGTGCTGAAAAAATAAAATAACGGCGCGGCATTAAAGGCTTTAACGCCATTAATGCCATTAAAGCCCTTAAGGATGCGCCGCAAAAACTAACAATTAAACCAAATTTATGAATATACTTAAATCATTAATAAATCTTCTCTTCCCTCGCACTTGCGCCGCTTGCGGCACGCTTCTCCTCGAAGGCGAGGACACCGTATGCACCACCTGCCGCTTCCTGTTGCCCAAAACAGGCTATGAAAACAACCCAAACAACCCTCTCGCCCAGATGTTTTTCGGCCAGATGCCGTTCAACGCTGTTATGGCTGAGTTTTTCTTCAGCAAGACTGGCAAGGTGCAGCATCTCATCCATGGCCTGAAATACCATCACTGCCGCGAAAACGGCATATTCTTAGGTCAGGAAATAGGCAAGAGCCTTCTCAAAGCCCCTGATTATCAAGGTGTTAATTGTATCATCCCCATCCCTCTCCATCCTAAAAAAGAAAAAATACGCGGATATAACCAAAGTCACGTCATTGCAGAAGGGATATCCGAAATTATGAACATCCCCATCGCCGGAAAATGTTTCGTGAGGAGCGTCTTCACCGACACCCAGACCAAGAAATCGCGTGAGGACCGTTATCAGAACGTGAAAGACATTTTTGAAGTCAAGAATCCATCGCAACTGGCGGGAAAACATGTGCTTCTGGTCGACGACGTGCTAACCACCGGCGCCACCCTTATGTCGGCTGGTAAGGCTCTGATGCAGGTAGAAGGAATAAAAATCAGCGTTGCGACGGTTGCTTGTGCCAGCAACTGAAAATTTTATTATTTTTGCGACGTGAAAATCGTGTTACTCGTGATAGGAAAGACCGACGAGTCTTATCTCGAGACTGGTATCTCTAAGTATATCAGTCGGTTAGAGCATTATGCACAGTTCGAGATGAAGGTCATTCCCGACATCAAGAACCGTAAGACCTTGTCGGAGGCGCAGCAGAAAAAACTCGAGGGCGAACTGCTTCTAGGGCAGTTTATGGCGGGCGACGAGATAGTGCTTCTCGACGAGAACGGCAAGACCTTCCCGTCGCGCGGCTTTGCGCAATGGCTCGAACGTCAGATGAACACAGGATGCAAACGCCTCGTCTTCGTCATCGGCGGCCCTTACGGCTTCTCACAGGAGGTCTACGACCGCGCCAACGCTAAAATCAGCCTCTCGGAGATGACGTTCTCGCATCAGATGGTGAGATTGGTGTTCACGGAGCAACTTTATAGGGCATTCACGATTTTAAAAGGAGAGCAGTATCACCATGATTGATTTCTCCCAGTCATTTCGACTGTAGAGAAGCGGAATGGAGAAATCCTTGTTTTTCGAAATCATTCGATTATTAAAGATGATTTCTCGACTACGCTCCGTCCCGCTCGAAATGACGAATTTGATTGATGGTCTTTGATAGAATATTTTGAAAGATTTTTTGAAAGATTTTGTTAGATTTTGAGCCGCAGGCGACCTAAGAAAGAAAAAATGAAAGAAATAACTAAATAATAAACAAATGAGAAGATTCTTTTTAACGATTTTAACTACTATCCTTCTCGGCACCATCGTTCGTGCTGACGAAGGCATGTGGATACCTGCTTTGCTTCAGCGTAATGAAGCCGAGATGCAGGCTATGGGCATGAAAATCACTGCCGACGACATCTATTCTATCAACCACAGCTCAATGAAAGACGCCGTGGTGCTCTTCGGAGGCGGCTGCACTGGCGAACTCGTCAGCGACCAGGGTCTGCTCCTCACCAACCATCACTGCGGCTACGGCTGGATTCAGCGCCACTCGACGGTGGAGCATGACTACCTCACCGACGGATTCTGGGCAATGACTCCTGAAGAAGAACTCGCATGCCCGGGCCTTACCGCCGTCATGCTGAAAAACATGGTCGACGTCACTGACAGAGTCCTTGAAAGCATCACCTATGAGACAAGCGACGAAGATCGTGCTGAAATCATCAAAAAACATATCAAAAGCATCATTGAAGAAGCTAAGAAAGACACAGAATATGAAGTGTCTGTCGAGTCATTCTACATTGGTAATCAATACTTTTTGATGTACAACGAGGTGTTTAAAGACGTCCGTATGGTCGGCGCCCCACCATCAAACATCGGCAAGTTCGGCGGCGACACCGACAACTGGGTATGGCCTCGTCACACAGGTGACTTCAGCATCTTCAGGATATATGTCGGCAAAGACGGCAAGCCTGCTGAATACAACGAAGAAAATGTCCCTTACAAACCTGATTATCACTTCACTATCTCGTTGAAAGGTGTCGAAAAAGACGACTTCACCTTCGTGTTCGGATATCCTGCCCGCACCAACGAATATCTGCCTGCAGTGGCAGTCGATCAGGAAGCTAACGTGGTTTATCCTGTAGTCGTCGACCTCCGCACTCAGATTCTTGACATCTACAACAAATATCAGGAAAAAGACGCTAAAGTGCGTATCCAATACGCTTCAAAACACGCTGGTCTCGGCAACGGCTGGAAGAAATGGATGGGCGTCATCGAAGGTATCCGTAACTTCAATGGAATCGAGAAGAAAAAGGCTTTCGAAGAGGCTTACAACGACTGGTGCTTGCAAGAACGCGGCCGCATTAAATATCTGCACGCTCTCCGCGATTTTGACGAGGTCTACGAAGAATATGAGAAATATCGCATGGCTACGACTTACCTCACCGAAGCAGGTCTTTCCATCGAACTTATAGATTTTGCTGCTAATTTCGCAAAGCTTGCTGAGGTAACAAAAGACACTCCGCAAGAGGAAATAGATGAACAAATCAATGATTTAAGACAAGCAACTACAGTCTTTTTCAAAGATTACTATCAACCTATAGATGAAGAGGTCGCTTTGACTATGCTTACAGCTTATCGTGCTAATCAGCCTGAGGATTTCCGTCCTGAGATTTTAAATGAGATTGATAAGAAATTTAAAGGCGATGTGAAGGCTTATGTTGATTATCTTTTTGGAAAAACAATTTTGACATCGGAAGAAAAAGTTAATAAGTTCCTTGACGAATTTAAACCTTTAAAAGTTAAAAAACTTGAAAAAGACCCGGCTGTTGTTGCTGTTAACAGCATGATGGATTTCTATGTTGAAAACGTTATGCCAAAATCGAGAGAATGCAACACCAAGATTAACAACCTGCGCCGTGTTTACATGGAAGGCCAGATGAAGATGATTCCTGAGGTTTATCCTGAAAAGAGACTATACCCTGACGCTAATTTCACCCTTCGTGTGACTTACGGCAAGGTGGGCGGTTTCAAGCCAAAAGACGCTGTCACCTATCGTCATTACACCACCCTCGACGGTATCATGCAGAAAGAGAATCCTGACATCTACGATTACGTCGTAACTGACAGATTACGTGAGCTTTACGAGACTAAAGACTTCGGTCGTTATGCTGACAAAGACGGCACCATGCATGTGGCGTTCATCGCTGGCAACCACACCACTGGCGGCAACAGCGGAAGCCCTATCCTCAACGCTGAAGGCAAGCTGCTCGGCCTGAATTTTGACCGCACCTGGGAAGGCACCATGAGCGACCTCGTCTACGACCCGTCGATATGCAAGAACATCAGCGTCGACATCCGTTACGTGCTGTTCCTCATCGACAAATACGCCGGCTGCACACGCCTCATCGACGAGATGACAATTGACGAGTAAAATGGCTGACAATCAAAAATTCACAGAGCGCATGCTTTCATGTGTGCGCTCTGCCACTCCAAGCGCGCTGAAGACCATCTGGTGGCTCGTCAAAATTATGGTGAGCGTGTCGTTTGGCATCATGCTGCTTCAATATTTCGGAGTCATCGCATGGATTTCAGAGCTGTTGACCCCGTTGTTTTCGAGTTTCGGCCTCCCCGGTGAGGCAGCCCTTGCCTACGTCTCAGGCTATTTCGTGAACTGCTACACTGCAATGGCCGTTATGAGCACTTTAAGCCTCGATATGCGCGCCGCTACGATTTTGGCTGTTATGGTGCTTTGCTCGCATAATATGATTGTAGAGACCACCGTACAGGCCAAAACAGGCTCTTCTGCCCTTAGGATAGTGGTCATAAGGACTTTATCGGCTTTCATTTTGGCTTTTGTCTTAAATAAGATAATGCCTGGCGAATTCGTCGCGCAGGAATCGCATCTTGTAACGGTAGAGAACGTCACTTTTGTGGAGATGCTCAAAAGTTGGGCGCTCCGTACCCTCCGCACCGTCGCTTTGATGATAGTTTTGGTCTATGCCTTGACGCTTTTGCAGCGTATTTTAAATGAATTCGGCATAATAGAAAAGATTTCCAACTTCCTGAAGCCGGTGATGGTGTTCTTTGGCCTGTCGCCTCGCACGGCTTTTCTGTGGCTCGTTGCCAACACCCTTGGTCTCGCATATGGCGCCGCCGTGATGATAGACGAAACAGAGCACGGAAGCACCACTAAAGAAGAAAACGATATCCTGAACCACCATATCGGTGTCTCTCACAGCAACCTTGAGGATTTGCTGCTTTTCACCGCTATGGGAGGCAGTTTCCTGTGGATGCTTTTGTCAAGATGGGCGATGTCACTGCTCCTCGTCTGGGAACGAAAAATCGAAATGAAAATCCGTCATCATTAATTGTTTTTGCGCTTGCGCGATACGGCGTAAGCACCTCCCAGCGCTGTCAGCACCAGCAAGCCGCTGCCTAATGGCGCAGGAGAGTTGCTGATGTCGCCTATATTCGTGTTCGGCATCATCAGGACCACGATTGACGGGTCGCTGATTCGTGAACTGTTTTCCCAATCGTTGAAGAAAGCGTCATTGTTTTGTGCCATCGCACCTACCGACATTACAAGTAATAATGCTATTGTGAATAATATCTTTTTCATGGTATATTTCCTTTCTATTTTTTATTTCTAATCTCGGTCGCCTTAAGGATGTCTTATCTCACCACAATCTTTTGTGTCTTCTCATTCAGTTTGAAGATGTAAATTCCTGTTTGAGACGGTTTTTCAATCGTCTCTACACCGGTTACACGACGGGTTGAGATCATTCGTCCCATCACATCGAACACCTGGAGCTCGCCCTCGCCGTTGACGATGATGTCGTTGCCGCTCTGGTAGGCGAATGTCTCCGTTGGTGTTGAAGCAGGGTCTGCATTATATCTTAAAACGACCTCGAAACGGTCTTTGTCGTCGGTCGACGAGCCCACAAAAGTGTAGCTGTCGTCTATCAGCATGTCTATGTCCTTGTTTGCCACCTTGTCGATGAGGTGCAGATAGCTGAAGTTGCCGTTAGCATTGACTGTCAGAGTGTATTGGCTCATATTTTTGCTTTCGAAGCGGAGGTTGATGACTTCTGTTTCATCCGGCATGCAGACAGAGGCGAAGTCTTCGTCATCGTATCTCACGTAGAACATCGGGGCATCGGCATTATAGTGAGTCGGCTTATTGAAGCCGTGACCATCACGGAATTCTACACAGGCCTTGTCCATAAACTCACTGTTTTTGACGGTGAACCAGATGTTGTCGTTGTCGGCTCTTGATGATGGTTCAGGAGCCTCGTTGGTGTTGTGGATGTCGAGCGAGCCTGCTCCAGGCTTGGCTTGCACCAGTATTCCCTGACCCGGAGCTATCGCCACGTCGTCGTTGGTGATTGTCCAAGTGCCATTGGTGTTGAGCACGCAATAGTTCTCTTCGAGGTAGTCGTTGGAGATGGCAATCCCCTTGTAAATATCGTGCGGGAACGGGTTGCCAACAATGTTAAAGCCACTTAAGGCACCAGCTGCTTCAGTGTACGACAATTCATATTCCACTGTCGATGCGTTGAGGGTGCCGTCAAATACAATAGATCCGCCTGTGTATGTCGTGCGGAAGAGGTATCCGCGGCCATTCTCGAACGATGAGAACGGATTGCTTTCATTACGATATTCCTGCCACATATTGGTTGGCTCGTCGTAGCGGTAAATGTTGTGCGTACCGAGCTGAAGGCCAGTAACTTGGCTGAACGCTTGATTGTTGACTGGCGATGCAATCAAATACCACTTGTTCTCTACAGGATTGGTTGTGGATGCCGAAATCGACTTCATAAGTTTTGCTGACACCGCATTTTCCGCGACCAACTGTCCTCTGTCGCTGATGGTGATGCTGCCAGTACCACTGAAACTTATATTTCCCACACTGGCAGTATAGCCGTTAGGTATGTATGCTGGTTTGGATACAATCACGTCACAGTTGTAGGGTAAGACTCCTGTGCTCCAAGAATCTGAAACATTCCATTCTCCTTGAGTGTGGAATGTATTCAATGTTATGTCGGCTGAGATAATACAGTCGTCGTTGGCCATGGTGAGGGTATAATAGGTTGTGTTATTTGTTAGAGTACCCTTTGATGTAGTATAGCCGCCATCGAAGGTGTAATCAACGCTTGGCTGGTAACCAAGAACAAGCCTTATCTCCTCTCCAGTATTGCTGGCTTCATCATAACCGGCATATAGCACGTCATTGTACTTTAGGCCATTACCTTCGTTATAATGTGTGATACCACTGACGTTATATTCATCTCCAGGATAATAACAAGCAACGGATGTGTAGTCGCCGGCGGTTATTGAGTGCATCTGGCATCCTTGTCTCACAAAAGAGGTTGCTGCAGCCACGTCGTTGTAATAGCAGGTGGATAAACCGGGATCAAGTCCGATGCCTCCAACAAACATATTATAGTCTGTGAATTTTGTAATGTTAATTGCTGTGGGTGCGAATATGCCATTTTCTACCAATGCGTAAGCACCTGATTGAGTCCAGCCTACAAAACCGCCACCTTCATACCCGTTGCTGTTGGAGTAGGTGATGCTACCCGTGAAGATACAGCCTTCAATTTTGACATATCCGTTTTGGTTGACACGTGCCACAAAAGCACCAGCGTCAATATCGGAATTATAACTTGAGACGATGTTGACACTGCTGGAGCAGTTTGTAATAAACGCATATATAACGTAACTGGCAACGCTGGCAGGTCTCATGCCTGAGGTGGTGATGTTGCCGGTGATATTGAGGTTTTTGATGGATGCATGGTCAAGAGCTGCAAACGGGGCAACATATTCCCCGCTGCCAGTGAGATTGATGTTAAGCGTATGTCCATTGCCGTCAAAGGTACCTTTAAACACCTTGGTATATGAGTTGCCCACCATTTTGTTGGTGCTGATGTCGGCCGTCATCTTAAAGAAATAGCCCTCATAAGCCGTCCCATTGTTAACGTTTCGGGCCAGGCAATTCCAGTTATCTTCAGATGCAATCAAATATGGATTTCCTTCTGTTCCCTCTCCTTCAAAATCTACGACGTAGAAATCCATCACCGGCAGTGCCGCATCAGCTATGTTTTGCCAATAATCTATACCGAGTGCTGTCACAAGCTCGTCTGTTGTCAGAGTGCCTGCAGAGTTGCCTTGGGCGTCTCCGAGAACCTGTTTGTAATAGCAGGTGTTTAAATGTAAATCACCTGATTGTTCCGCTCTTGCAAATGTTTTGCAATCACTACTTAAGGAAGTCTCTGCGGGATTGAACAAGCATCGGTTGAGCGTTGCATCTGTATCATCATCGACCCAGCCGATAAAGCCACCGCATTTTGTGGTATTGCTGCCTAGTAATCTGCCGTCGAACAGACAGTAATTGATTTTGACGGTGCCTGTTTCAACCTGCCCGATAAATCCACCATGGCTTCCGTCGCCATTGACGCTACTGTTGATACTGACATTAACTATGCATCTCTCGATGGTGTTGTCGCCGTCAGATCTGCCTACTAAGCCACCTGCATATTTATCCGAAGTGGTGATAGAGCCTGTCACCTGAAGATTCTTAATAGTGGCGTTTTTGATGTAACGGAAAGGTGCACAGTACTCAGAATTGATTGTTTGAGTGAATGTGATTGTGTGACCGTTGCCGTCAAAGGTTCCCGAGAAAAATCTACTATCGCTGGTGCCAATCATGGTAATGACCTCGATATCTTCGGTCAGACGGAAGTATTTCCCGCTGTAATTGACGCCCTCTTTCACCTGGTAGGCGACAAATTCCCAGTTGTCATTGGAAGCTATGAGATAAGGTACAGCTTGAGTGCCTTCACCGGTAGGCGGAGTCATCGAATTGAGGATTGGGATGACAGCATCCTCTTCCTCTATCGCCCGCCAGTGGGGTCCAAGTTGTGTGGCGACCTGTGTAGGAACTCCTTCGTTATTAAGATACACCATCTCACAGCCATCTTGTGCCCAACTATGATCATAAACATAGTATAAATATGTCTGACCACTATAGCAGTTATAAATTTTAACAGTGCCACCTTTGCGCGACATCACCTTATATCCTTCAGCACTTATTGTGAAATTGTTTTGCTTAATATTTCCCAAGCAGTTATAGAATTCTACGCGTCCTTTGCACCAGCCTACAAAGCCGCCACAGTTCTTGGTATAATACGAGTAACTCTTGTCGCGTAGACCGCCATCGACGAGGCAGTCTCTGACTATGACCTTGTCGTTACCATCGATATAACCAATCAAACCGCCGTACGAACCGTCCTGGTAGTAGAGGCTGCTGATGATGATGACACTGCTCCAGCAGCGGGTGATCTCGTTGTCGTCACCATTGGCGTAGCCAACAAGGCCTCCTGCATACTTGTCACTGACGTTGATAGTACCCGTCACATGGAGATCTTGGATGGTAGCGTTATCTATTCGCCTGAACGGAGCCATATATTTGTTTCCATCATCGCCACAATTGTCCAAACTCGTCAGATTTTCTACAGTAATGGTGTGACCGTTGCCGTCGAAATGGCCCTTGAAGTAACGGGTGTATTCTACCCATCTGTATCTTATATGACCTTCATCCAGATATTCTTCACGGATTCTGACATGGCATCCGACGGCTTTATCCACAGTTATGTCAGAAGTAAGCTTGAAGTACTTGCCCGAATATTCATTACCATTCTTGACACGACTGCAGAGAGTGTTCCAGTCGTTGGAGTTGCTGATTGTGTAAGGGTCGGCTGACGTGCCGCTCCCCGACCATTCTGCCCAAACGCTCTGCGAAGCGAAGAGAGCTATGGCAATTAGAAATTATTTAATGTAGTTATTGTGTTTCATAGTATAAGTAATTTTATTGTTGTTGTCTATGTTTGAATTGAAATTAAATTATTGTGCATATCAGGTTACAGATATGACAAAGTCGGGCGCAGTTCCACTGCACCGCCACTTGATAAAAAGCATGATTGAAAAAATGTATAAGAATCTTTCAAATCATAAATAGTAAGTCAACGTTGCAAACGTTATGCAAAATATTGATACAATTAACATTAATTATGAAAACAGCAAATTTTTTTTAATTTATTAGTGCTAATTCAAAAATTTTGTATTTTTGCAGTCCGAAAAAATCGGGTTCGGGATGTAGCGCAGCCCGGTAGCGCGCTTCGTTCGGGACGAAGAGGCCGCAAGTTCGAATCTTGTCATCCCGACAAAAAACAGCTCTTTTGAGCTGTTTTTTTGTTTACCGTTTACTGTTTACCGTTTACCGTTTACCGTTTACTGTTTACCGTTTACTGTTTACCGTTTACTGTTTACCGTTTACGGGAGCGAGACATAATAAACAGTAAACAGTAAACGGTAAACGGTAAACTACTTCCATCGTGAGCAATCGCAATCCTTCGATTTCTTCTGGTAATTACTCGGTTCATACGCCCTCGAACACGATGCGAAAACAATTGATAACGAAATGATTATCAAAAAGATTCTAAATATTTTTATACTATTTTTCATAATTCAATTTTAATGTCATTTCGAGCGTAACGTAGTGCAGTCGAGAAATCCTTGTTATTCCATTTTATTGTATTTATAACCTTTTTCATATTGTTTGTGTTATAAGAGGATTTCTCCACTTCGCTCCATTTCATTTCGCTCCGGTCGAAATGACACATGCTCCTTGTCATTTCGAGCGTAACGTAGTGGAGTCGAGAAATCCTTGTTATTCCATTTTATTGTATTTATAACCTTTTTCATATTGTTTGTGTTATAAGAGGATTTCTCCACTTCGCTCCATTTCATTTCGCTCCGGTCGAAATGACGGTGGTGAGTTATTTCAGCCACGTTTCCGGATTAGTATTATTCTTATCATTCCACACCTCGAAATGCAGCGTCGTCACATTGTCGCTGGCTCCTGTGTGAATCAGACCGAGCTTCTGCCCTGTCTTCACCTTGTCCCCTGACTTCACATAAACCTTATCCAGATTAGCATAAAGCGTGAAATAAGTTCCGTGTCGCACCATCACCACGTTGGTCGTGCCGGTGTTGAAAACGGTCGAGACTTGTCCGTCGAACACGCATAATGCGTTGGAGCCTTGCTCCGTCGAGATGTCGATGCCGTTGTTCATCACCGTGACTTTCGACTGTGTAGGATGAGCGCTCTTGCCGTATTTCTTGGTCACCACACCACTCGCCACTGGCCACGGAAGCTTGCCTTTGTTGCTCTCGAAATTAGCCGAAAGCTTGGTGTCGATAGTGGCGTCAGCCTTGCGTTTCGCCAGCTCTTCCTCAATGATTTTCTTGATCTTAGACTGCAAATCCTTCGTCTCTTTCTCCTTCTGCGCAATCTCGTTCTTGATCTTTTTCTCGTCTTTTTTTAACTTCGCCACCTTATCGTTGAGCGATTTTTTGTCTTTATTAAGCTCATTACGCTCTTTTTTTTGCGTATTGTTTAATGACTCAATATGTTTTTTGTCCTCCTCATTCTTGTCAATGCGTTGTTTTATCTCCACCTTCGTCGCGTCAATCTCCTCCATCTTGCTTTTCAAAAGGTCGTTAAACTGTTGGATATATCTAAGTCTGCGCACTGCCTGATTGAAATCTTCTGACGAGAAAATAAAAAGTAAGTTATTGAGATTGTTTCTGTTGCGATAATGAATCACCAACAGGTCGGCATATTCCTTACGGTTTTTCTCAAGCTCTTTTTGCAGATTGTTGATGTCGTTTTTATAGCCTTTTGTTTCCTTATTCAAAGCGGCAATCTGCTTGTCGTACGTCTTTATGAGATCGTCTCTTTTCTTAATCTGAGCCTGCAAAATCTCGACTTCTTTGATGGTCGTTTCTTTGTTTTTAGAGGTCTTTTTCAACAAATTCTGAGATGTCTTGATCTCTTTTTGCAGCTTATTGACCTGTTGTTCCAAATCATTGACATTCTGAGCATTACATATCATATTGATGCTAAAAAACATCAAAAACAAACAAAAAAGATATGTAATTCTCTTTATCATCTGTAGATTCTCTCGTATTTCTTAGGAACGTTGAAAAGGAAGTCGATATTGTCGTTTATGATGATATTTGAATATGTGATGTCAGCTTTCAGATGCTGGTCGCCATGGATGTCGATGGAGATTCTTGTAGGAATATATTTATCTCCAACTAATTGAAAATCAGAGTATTGTAATTCGATTTTGCGTTTGTTGTCGTTATATTCCCTGATATTGTATTTTGTGATTTTATAAAGCTGCGGATCAATCCAGATGTCTTTAAGCATCACTTTCCACTCTTCGTCCTTTTGCTTGATTGACTTCTTTAACGATTTGGAAATCAATAAGTTATATTGCTCACCATCGATAATCAATTTGTAATCGTCACTTTCACGAAGATTGATGTCGTTGCCAACCAGCACTGATTGGATGAACGGCAAAGATGTCAAAAGAGGCGAAATATCGCCGAAAACGTCAATGTCTTCGCACAAATACGTCTTGTCGTTGCGATTAAGGAAATAGACTGAATCTGCTGACACTTTAATCCTCAGCACCTCCAATCCCAATGGCAGTGAAAGGCTCGTCCAGATGATGCTGTCTTTTTGCATCCTCAACTGACCTTTCATATTGATATTCTTATCGTTAGTCTCGACTTTAACGCTAATTTTTGCCATCATATTTTCATAGTCAAAAGCGTTATCATCGACCTCTTTGATAAGTTGTCGTGCCGTGAATTCACGCAAAGATGTCTTCGTCACGGCTTTTTTTGAAGAACAGCTTGTGCTTAAAAACAGCACAGCTGCCATCAGGCAAAATATCAGTAAAATATGTAGTTTTCTATTCATAGAGCTTCTCGTCTTTTATCTTTTGTTCAAGAAATTCTGACACCTCACCACCTTCTTTCTTGGCTTTTTTCCAGTTTTTCACAGCGTTTTTAGTATCGCCGAGCTGGTAATAAATATCTCCAAGATGTTCATAGTTAATACCTTGTGGATTTTTCTCGTATTTGAAGACCTTATTCATATATTTCAAGGCATCTTCATAACGGCCCAATTTGTACAAAACCCAGGCGTAAGTGTCGAGATATGTAGGATTTTTAGGCTCAGCTTTAATCGTTTTCGACGACATCTGCAAAGCGCGTTCAAGGTCTTTATTTTCAAGCGATAAGTAATAGGCGTAGTTATTCAAGACGTAAATATTATCGGGATTTGTACGCAAAACCCTATCGTAAGCCTCAAAAGCCTTTTCTGTGTTATTCAAAAGATGGTAAGTGTCGCCGATGTAAGTGTCAAAATCAGCGGTAAGCTCTTTATTTGCTGACAATTTGCGGCCTTTTTCAAGAGATTTTATAGTGTTTTCGTAGTCTTTCAGGTTAAAATACCCTATGCCGGCAAAAAGATAGAACAGAGGCTGTTCGGGGTAAAGCAAGATGGCTTTTTCCGTAGTCTTTATAAGGTTTTGATAATCATAAAGTTGGATGTAGCAATACGAAAGCTGGTAAAGCGATGCGAAATTGCTTGGCTCGCGCTCCAAAGCCAAATTGTAATACTCTGTTGCACTGGCATAATCCTTTTCATTTAAATAAACTGTCGCGATGATATAATAACCGATTGACTTGTCGGAATGTGTCTCAATGAAAGCCCTTCCTGCGATTTCAGCCTCTTCGTTAGAGTTTTTGTCATCACGGTTTTGAAACCAGAACTCATAAATCTGAGCCTTTGTCTCGTAGTCGAGGTTCTTGTTTTTGATGGCAGCTATGAACTCATCAAATGCCTTGTCAATCTCGCCCATGCTCTGGTAATAATCCATCAGTGAGATGTTGATATATTTGTTGTTAGGCTCTAACTCCTTGATTTTCAAATATAAAGGATAAGCGTCTTTATCGCGTTTCACCTTGCGGTAAGCCTCGGCGAGCATTGCGATGTAATGGGTGTTTTCAGGCATGAAATCGACGAGTTTCTCCATCTCTTCGATGGCTTTGTCTTTTTTGCCCTGCTCGTCGTAAATCTGGATTCTTTGGAGATAAACGTACTCGTTTCTGCCAAGATGCTGCTCCACAGCATCTAGAGTCTCAATCACTTTGTCGTAATCGCCCATGAGAAGCAACACGTTGATATAAGTCTCAAGATACTCAAGATTTTCAGGTTCGTTCTCGATGAGTTTGTCGTAGATATCGATAAATGTCTGATAATCACCGTTTTTGACGCAAAACTTGGCTAGTCTTATCTGATACCATTTGTTGTCGGGTTGAAGCTCGGCAGCTCTTCTAATCATCGAGAGAGCCTCGGTGTTTCTGCCATCCTGCATATAAAGCTCTGAAAGCTCGTACATGCTGGCGTCGTCATCGTTGTAGAACTTCAGTGCCTGCTCGAAATTATAGATTGCGACAGGGAAATTCTCGTTGTATTTCTCCTCAAGACCTTTCGAGAAATATTCGGCGTTCTTTGCCAAATCCTGCCTCACGACAATAGTATCGTTTGGCGCTTCGCCGACAGCTTCGCTTTGTGCAAAAACACTGCTTGTTATCAACAACAAAACAATTAAAACAAATCTTTTCATTTTATAAATCATCTATCTTGTATGAGATTCCTCGCTTCGCTCGGAATGAAAGCCCTTCGTTTTGTCATTCCGAACCCCGAATGGGTGAGGAACCTCATGCGAATTATGTGTTATTTTCCAGTGTGTCCGAAACCACCGGCACCACGTTCGGTTTCGCTAAGCGTCTCAACCTCAACGACTTCCATCTGCTCGCATTTTGCAATGACGAGTTGTGCAATGCGGTCGCCGCTTTTGATAACGAAATCAACATCCGAAAGGTTAATCAAAATGACCTTTACCTCTCCCCTATAGTCAGCGTCGATGGTACCTGGTGAGTTCAAAACGGTGATGCCGCTCTTTATTGCCAGACCGCTGCGAGGACGCACTTGTCCTTCGTAACCGACCGGGATCTCCATGAATAATCCTGTTGGCACTAAAGCGCGCTGCATCGGCTTGATAACCATATCACCGTCAGGGAGATACGCTCTTAGATCCATACCTGCCGAGTTAACGGTCTCGTAACCTGGCAATGCGTTGTTCGATTTATTAACAATATTCAATTTCATATTTTCAATGGATTTTTACGTTCAAAAACAAAAACTATTCCTAAATAGGTTATTATCAATAATGTATTGATAGTCAATTTAATAGAAAGGCTGAAGTCGTCGAATACGGTGCTGAATAAGCATAATCCGATGGCTAAAACCATATACATTGTGATTCTGCCGACCTGATATGGAACAGGGAATACCTTTTGTCCCCAGAAATACGACACGAGCATCATCACTGTGTAGCAACCGAGGTGCGCGATAGCCGCACCGAGGTAGCCGATTTGCGGGACTAAAGTAAACAAACACAATAAGGTGATACATGCTCCAATGATTGATATGATTGTGCCTGAGAATGTCCTGTCGGTGAGTTTGAACCATATCGAGAGGTTGAACACGATTCCATAGAACATATTGGCTATCAATACTATAGGAACGATAATGAAGCCTTCGTGATAATCGCTGCCTTCTGCGCCGACGAAATACTTTAAAACATCCTTATAAAGCATCACGCCAAGGAAAATAAGCAAACAGAAAATGACGAAGTATGTCATCACCTTGGCGTAAAGTTCTGGTGCGTTGCGGTCTTTTGCCTTGCTGAAGAAGAACGGCTCTGAGGCGTAACGGAACATCTGGATGAAGATGGTCATCAGCACCGCGAGTTTGAAGTTCGCGCCATAGATTCCGAGCTGCTGAAGGGCGTACTCCTCCCCTGTCATACTTAGCTCTGACAGCATTTCAGCATCAGGAATCGGGGTGAGATATTTTATCAAAATCTTGTCAGCCACCTCGTTGACCATTCCCACGAGGCTGATAAGCAAAATCGGGAGGGAATATGCCAACATCGGACGGATGAGGCTTTTATCGAGTTTAAATCTGAAGCCTTTGAATTGCGGAAGCAATAAAACCAGACTCAACAAGCTTGATAACACATTGGAAATCAAGACCCAGACGAGCAAACCTGCTTGCGGACCAAACACTTTTGCTGAGATCGCCAATGCCGTTTCCGGAATGACGAGAAGGAAAAACAAATTAAGTCCAACGTTGAGTGTTACATTTGCTATTTTGATGATAGTGAACAACTTAGCTTGGTTGTTTTTTCTCAATTTAGCAAACGGTACAGCCGTCAAAGCATCTAATGCAACAATAATTCCAAGAAATAGAACATATTGCGTATTGTGTTCATACTTAATGAGATGTGCGAAATCTTTATATAAAATTACGTACAAAATCAAAAATACAGTTGTAGTGGTGATTATGCACGAAACTATGTTGTTGAAGACCTTGTCAGAGTTCTCTTTTTGTGTGTAACGGAAAAAAGTAGTCTCCATGCCGTATGTCAGCAAGGCGAGAAGAAACGCTATCCAGGCGTATAAATCAGTGATTTGACCGTACACTCCGGCGACGAAAACGCGTGTGTAGAGCGGCACTAAAAGATAATTCAGCAGTCGCGGCACGATGGTTCCCATGCCGTAAATGACTGTCTGGCCTGCTAGGGCTTTAATTGGGTTGTTGCTCATTGACATTAGCAAGTTTTGGGACAGATTCAATCTGACCTACATATAACAAAATTTTTGCAAATATATTACATTTCTTTTAAAATAGGTATATCAATTGTGAAAACTGTGCCGATTCCTTCTTTGCTGGAGAAGCTGATGTTTCCGCCCATGCCTTGAATTATGTTTTGCGACACCGACAATCCTACACCCATTCCGCTCGATTTCGTTGTAAAATTAGGGAAAAACACCTTTTTCTTGTCTTCTTCTTTGATGCCGCAGCCGTTGTCGGAGATTTGAACTCTGTACTTCTCCCCTAACCTATTGAGAATCACTTCGATATGTCCTATTTCGCTGCCAATTGCCTGGATTCCGTTTTTGATGATATTGCCAAATACGCGACCGAGATTATTTTTATCAGCGAAAAGCGACCAATTATCATTTTCATTGTAAATCAAAGATATAGAGATGTTTTTCTCAACATCATAAAGCTTTATTGTACTTTTCAGAAGTTCGCTTAAGTCGAATGTAGTTGAAACATTTTCCGGCAGTTTAGCGTAGTCGGAGAAGGCTGTTGCTATTTTTGAAAGCGTCTCAATCTGTTCGAGCAATGATTTGAGAGTTTCTTTGAAATTCTCTTCAAATTTCGGGTCTTTTCTATCCCAAAGCATCTGCAGATACTCGATGTTAAGGCGCATCGGAGTGAGCGGATTTTTGATTTCATGCGCCACCTGACGAGCCATCTCGCGCCAGGCGTTTTCGCGTTCATTACGTGCAATCCTATTAGCCGCAATCTCAAGCTGCTGACACATATTATTATATTGCTCAACCAAAGCTCCAATCTCATCACGACCTTTGAAATTTATCGGCTCATTATGTCCGTCAAGGCGCATCTTACCCATCTGTTCCTCAATGATTTTTATAGGTTTAAGGGTTTTACGGGTAATCAAAAGCACAATTATTGATGAGATGCCGAGCAAGACAATGATTATATTGATATAATTAAGCGCAAAATCTGAAAGCTGATCATCATATTCCGACTTAGAATCGAAGTAAATGACATTCAAAACTGCAGCCAGATTGTTGTTTCCGTCAAGGATAGGGAAGTAGTAGGACATACATTTTTCGTTGTCATAAAGCTCATTTTGCACCAGATAGCCTGCGTCTTCCTTAAAAATAGACTGATATGCGTGAGATTCAATAGAATCGCTTAAAATATTTGAATTTTGAAGAGTTGAATTTATCAAAACTCCATCAAGATTATAGATGTTTATGTCGCAGAAGAATGTTTCTTCAAGATAGGAGAGATATTCTGTATTTGTAAGGCTGTTTTCCGTCAAAATATTGGTTTCCAACCTGTTTCGAATGATATTTGCCTGCTTATATTGTTCAATTTGAGTCTTTTTTGTGATATTGTTTTCCAAAAATAAGAATGACGTGATGCCAATTGCTACGAAGGAAATTGTAAGTGTAAGAACAATTGTCAACTGCATTTTGCTATGGAAACTGTGTTTAAATATACCTTTGCGGTCGTGTTCGAAGAAAGTAAACAGGAAGTAGGCGAGAAGAAGTGACAAAAATATGAAGGAAAACGGAGCCACATATCTCATCCAACGTTCAGATTCTATTGAAACGACAATAGCTTTGTTGACAGTTAAATCGTTTAAAATGTAGTGTTTAAACTTCTTTCCTTTATGAATTCCATCAGTTTGTGAAATGAAATTGTTGAAGTTGTTTGGATAGTAATAATTGCCGAGTTTATAATATAAGATGTTGTTTTTATAGATTCCAAACGAATAATTTTTCAGATTCGGAATGATTTTTTTCTCTTTGTAAAACTCAAAATACAGATTCTGCCTCCCGTTGACGGCGATTTTTGCGATATAATAGATGTTTGACATCGGGTCGTCGATGTGGTAAAGACCGTTGTTGATGTAAGTTACTGAGTCATATTTGAAGATATCGCCGAAGTAGTCGATGCAAGGGTAAATGATTTCCGGTTCGTTTTCAAGTGTGATTAATGTGTTGCTGTCGCAAACCGTCAATGCGATATTATATGAATGGAATAAATCAATGCCGTTGAAATATTTTTTGTCGAAGTAGGAGAGGAGGCTGTCGTCGCTTGGAAGGTTATCGTCTTTGAGCCACGAATTGAACATTTCGTCGGTTTTGATTTTTTCGATGATGTCGGTTGTGGCGTTTTCGAAATCATGATCTGTCTCGTCGGCGATGAGAGTGGCGAAACGTTCCATCTCGATGTTCTCGCGATTTTCTTTTCTATGGTGGAAGAAAACCGTGGCTGCGATGAGAGCGAGTGTGATAAGTATGATATAAATCTTCTTCATAGCCTTATTTGTTACAAAAATCATGCCAAAAAGTGCTTCGATTTAAGGCAATATTTCAAATGTTTTGATATTCTGATATTCTGAAAAGCAAAAATGCCTTAAAACGGCTAAAAACGGGCAAATATCAAATTTTGCGAAAAACGTAGATCAAACTCGAATAATCTCCTGTTTTACGAGCTTTGCGGTTCGACTTCCATCCGGTAAGAATGCCTTTGATGAAAGAATTGCCTTCGCCGATATATTTTTCGCTCATCATTGAGATGTAAAATGCGTCCCATTTCATCGGATGGATGCTCTCGAGTTCGAAGCAGCCGGCAAAGACGTTTTGCAGCGACTCTTTATGAAAATGATTCAGATGTCGCGGCACGTCGTAAGCAGCCCATTTGTCCTTGTAATATTGTGCGTCGTACGACATATAGTTTGGCACTGCGATTACGAGGCGACCGTTGTCTTTTAAAAGACGGTGCAGCTGTTCGGTTTGGAATCGGAGGTCGTCGATATGTTCGAGCACATGCCACATGGTGATAAGGTCGAAAGTGGAGTGGGGGAGAGCGAAGATTTCTTGCGGTGTGACGATGGTTTTACCCAGTTTTTCAGATGCAAATCTGCGAGCGTCTTCGCTCAAGTCGCAACCTGCTATTTCGCATCCTTTTTGTTGTGCGTAATGCAGGAAATCGCCGACACCGCAACCGAAATCCAGAATATGCGGTTTGTTAAGGTCAGAGCATGCGATCTTATATTTGTTACGGATGTTGACTTTTTTCACTTGGTTGTAAATCCAAGGCACGAGACCTTTTTTATGCTCGTTATGGCTGAGATAATCCTCCGATTTGTAGTATTTACCGATGACAGATTTATCCGGTCGTGGAGTGGTGAACAGCAGTTTGCAGTTGTCGCACTCTATGATTTCGAAGTCTTCCTGAGAGAGGAAATAGTCTTTCAGCTTCAGGTAAGACCTGGTGTTTTCTGATTCGCAAAACGGGCATTTAGTGCTCATGATATTCTTATTTTATTGTTATTCTCAAAAATTGTTCCACGTGGAACATTCCATTCGTCATTTCGAGCTTGTCGAGAAATCCTTAATTTCCTTTTCAATAAAATGTTCCTATAAACCAAGGATTTCTCCATTCCGTTCCATTTCATTCCACTTCAGTCGAAATGACAATTGAATGTTACCGTCCTAAAAATACAGCAAGGACCGAAATATCAGCCGGGCTAACTCCGCTGATGCGGGAGGCCTGACCGAGAGTCTGCGGCTTGTGTTTCGTCAGCTTCTGTCGTGCCTCGATGGTCAGCGAGTGCAGCGCGTTGTAGTCGAAATCCGGGCTGAGCTTGACGTCTTCGAGGCGTTTCAGCTTGTCGGCGACTTCGCGTTCCTTCTCGATATATCCTTCGTATTTCACCAGAATCTCCGCCTCCTCGATGACACTTCGCGTCATCTCGTCGGCAAGGTCGTATTTCCCTTTCAATGACTCCACGTTTTGCATCATCTCCATCAGACTTATTTGGGGACGTGTCAAAATATGTGCAAAACGAGTCTTTCCATTGATTTCTGGAGTTTCTTTTGCCGCCAGCAGTGCGTTGATTTCCTCTGGAGCAACGTTAGTATCCTTGAGGAACTGCACCATATCCTGCACACGTTGCTGCTTGTCCAGGAAGCGCTCGTAACGTTCCCGGGTTGCGAGCCCGATTTTATATCCGAGAGGTGTCAATCGTGCGTCGGCATTGTCTTGGCGTAACAAGATACGGTATTCGGCGCGGCTTGTGAACATTCTGTAAGGCTCGTCGACGCTCTTGGTGATGAGGTCGTCGATGAGGACGCCGATATAGCCCTCGTCACGGCGGATGACAATAGGCTCTTCATCGTGAAGGAGTCTGTGGGCGTTGATGCCAGCCATCAGACCTTGTGCGGCGGCCTCTTCATAGCCTGTGGTGCCGTTGATTTGTCCAGCGAAGAACAAGCCATGAATCTTGTGTGTCTCCAAGCTGTGATACAGCTGATCCGGCGGGAAGAAATCGTATTCTATGGCGTATCCCGGACGGAAGATCTTGGCGTTTTCGAAGCCTTCGATATTACGCAGGGCTTCATATTGGATGTCTTCCGGTAGTGACGAGCTGAATCCGTTGAGATAATACTCGCATGTGGTGGCTCCTTCGGGCTCTACGAACAGCTGATGGAAGTCCTTGCCTGCGAAGCGTTCGATCTTGTCTTCGATGCTCGGGCAATAACGTGGGCCTATGCCTTGGATCCTACCCGTGAACATAGGAGATTTGTCGAAGCCTTTGCGAAGTATGTCGTGTACCTTTAACGATGTGTAGGCGATATAGCATGAGCGTTGTTTGAGCGGCTTCTCCACGTTCATGAACGAGAAACCTGTTATCTCCTCGTCGCCTTTCTGCTCTGCAAGCTTGCTGAAGTCGATAGTTCTTCCGTCTATTCTGACAGGTGTTCCTGTCTTCATTCTATCAGCTTCAAAACCAAGATCCACAAGCTGTTCAGTTATTCCGTGACTTGCCGACTCGCCTATTCTGCCGCCTGAAAACGACTTCTCGCCGATGAAGATCTTACCATTAAGGAATGTTCCATTGGTGAGGATGACGGTCTTGGAATGCACGTCGCCACCCATCATGGTGTGCACTCCTTTTATCTGGTCGCCTTCCACCAGCAATCCATCGACGTGGTCTTGCCAGAACTCGAGGTTTTTAGTGTGCTCGAGGGTATTTCGCCATTCAGCGGAGAAGGCTGCTTTGTCGCTTTGCACACGCGGACTCCACACAGCAGGACCTTTCGACTTGTTGAGCATCCTGAACTGTATCATGGTCTTGTCGGCGATGATACCCATCTGTCCGCCGAGAGCATCGATTTCTCGCACAATCTGTCCTTTAGCTATGCCTCCAACGGCAGGGTTACACGACATCGCAGCCATAAAACTCATGTTCATGGTGATGAGCAAAGTCTTGTTTCCAAGGTTAGCCGCTGCCGCTGCCGCCTCACATCCTGCATGGCCCGCTCCGACCACTATTACATCGTAATTTTCAAATATCATATCTTCAATTGTTCCACGTGGAACATTTTTTGTAATTCGTTGATTTAAAATTCGTTACGTCGCATCGACAAACACTTTTCCTCCTGTAAGCGCATCACTTTTGCGTCTTCATCGGTCTTGTCTTTGAAGCCTATCAGGTGTAGCACTCCATGCGCTAAAACACGATGAAATTCGTCTTTGAAAGGCTTTCCCATCTGCTCGGCGTTGTCTTTAATTCTATCGATACTGATGTAAAATTCGCCAGAGAGATACTCCTCACAATCGTTCAACGGAAACGTCACGATGTCGGTGTAAAAATCGTGGTTCATACGCTTTTGGTTGAACTCCAGAAGATATTCGTCGCTGCAGAAAAGGTAGTACAACTCACCGATTTTCTTGCCGTAAGAAGCGACAAAATCTTCAATCCATTCCTTAGCAAGGCGCTGGTTCAAGGATGGCATTTCGATGTCTATACTTTCAAATTTGATCATATCGTTGTTTTGTTTTGTCATTTCGAGCTTGTCGAGAAATCCTATTTCTACGTATACACTTGAATGGTTTCGTTTAACAAGGATTTCTCCATTTCGCTCCATTTCATTACGCTTCAGTCGAAATGACGGTTTTTATTCATAAAGTATTCGTTTATCTTTTGTTTATAAAACGGTTGATACTCAATAGGATTCGTACGCAAAAAGTCCTGTTGCTTCTTGATGCTCTCCTCATATCTAATCTCATCGATATTATGAGTCTTTTCAGGTCCCTTGTATTCATCCGACTTGCGTTTCTCCTCTTTCTCGCGTTCCTGTTGGGCGTTTTCAGCCTTCAGCATTCGCGACATTATATCTTTCTGACGTCTTATTGTCTGATTTGTAATGCGTTTGTTTACGATGTCTTCCTCAAGTTTCTCCATGTCTTTGATGATTTGCTTGATGCCGTCGTCACCGAGCATGCCGTTTTGTTTCATCTCATCGAGGATCTTCTGCATCTCCTCACGGATGAGCTCTTGCTGGGCTGCCATTCGCGCCAGTTCCTCGCTCATGCTCTGTGATGGGGTGCCGTCTTTTTGCTGTTGCTGCATCTGCTGTTGCATCTTTTTCAGCTGTTCACCCAATTGATTCTGAAGGTCTTGCATGTTTTTCATGCTTTTCGGCTTACCTTGTTTTCCTTTGGATTTGCCGGGTTTTGAACAGGAGCTGGTGCTTTGTCCGTCCATCATCGACTCCATCTCGTTCAGCGACTCGGAGAGCATCAGGGCGAGGTTGTTCATCGACATCATGGCGTTTTGCTGTTTTTGGGTGGCGCTGCCGAATCTCAGTTCCAGAACATCTTGCATTGCCGACTCCAGCTGTTGGTCGATGACCTGTAACTCATTGAAGACGAAGTTCTTAACAGAAGTCTGTCGATTTGCCATTTTGCGCAGGGAGTCTTCAACCATCACGAAGTTTTCAGAGATTTCTTTCTGGCGTGAGATCTTTTGTGAGACGGTGGGGTCGTCTTTCTTCATGACGCTGATTTCCTGCATCAGTGCTTCTTCGGCATGTGACGAGCGCACCACGTTTTCGAGCAGAATCCTCACCAGATGCGCGTCTTCAGCGAGCTGGTCCATGCCGCCGCCCATCATGATGCTGTTCATGTTTTCCGCCATCTCCTTCATCTTCTTTCCGGCTTTCTGTTTCTGTCTTTGCGCGTTCTCCTGGTCGTCTGCATCTTCCGATTCCTCGGCGTTTTCAAGGTCTTCCTGAATCTCATCAAACGACTCTTCGTCTTTGTTTATGTCGAATGGGTCGTTCAACCCTTGGTTTTTCTCGATGATGGAATCGAGTTTCTGTTCCATCTTATTAAATTGATTTTCAGCGTCTTGCGCCGAGATGGAGTCGGTGTTGTTCATCAGCTCATCGGCGAGTTTCTGCATCTCGTCCATCAGCTGGTTCATGTCTTTCTCAACTTTCAGTTGCTCCAAAAGCGAGAGGTTGCGGTCCATCATCTGCTGCAGTGCCTCGTTGTTTTTCTTGAGGTCTTTCATGATTTCCTGCATACGCTCGCGCGGCATCTCACTCAAAAGCTGCTCAATCTCGTCCATCAGTTTCTTCATCTCATCGGGAATGACCTCCTCGAAAAGCTTGTTTATCTCCTCCTGTTTCTTCACCAAATCTTCGTTGGAAAGCTCGTTTTCCTTAATGAAATCTGACAGTTCCTTCTGTTCCTCTTGGATTTTGTTCCACTCTTCCTGAATCTCTTTCTGCTTCTCCATCAGCTCTTTCATCTTCTCCTTATCGCTCCAGTCGAGGTCTTTTTTCGACATCAGGTCGCGGAGCATGTCTTCAATATCCTTACGGAGATTCTGAAGCTCGTCGGAACGCTGGTTGAGGTTGTCGAGTATCTGATTTTCAGTGTTATCGGCGATGGAATCGAGTTGTTCGGTTGTTGGAAGGACGAAATAAAACACCTCCGAGCGCTTCGATTTCGGTCCGTTGATGCCGTCGTTGTCGAAAATCTCGAAATACGCCTTCACCTCATCACCACGATAAAGCGTAAGAGTATCAGTATCAATGCTATAATAGAATGAAGTACGGGTGTTTTTCTTATCGATAGAAATGTTTTTCACAAACGACTGATTCGGTTTGCCATCGACTTCGAAATGGTAGAGAAGTTTGGTAAAGCCGTAGTCATCGGCGATGAGGCCCGAATAATATGTCTGTTTTGCGAAATCTTCGTGGAAATTCTGCACCTGTATGTCGGGATAGGCGTCAGGAATCACTTCGACGGTGAATACTATAGGATCTGTCGAATTCCATTCATTATTCAATGAAACTGTGAATTTTGTGGATTTTATAGCTATAAATCTATAAATGGAATTATCAATTAAAATGGAATCATTTATAAATATTGCCTCTACGTCGCGGGTGTGAAATGCAAATTCAACGTCAGTTCCCTGTGGCACGATAATGCGCGTTTTCCCGTTCAATGTCTCATTTTTGCGATGGATATATTTCGGAAACGTCAGTTTTGCCTCGTAATACAGCATTGTTGGGTTAGGTCGGACGGTGAGGTTAATCATCTGACTGCGATAGTCGCCGCCTTCGACGTAAAATTCCTCGTTTTGATAGATATTTTTGAAGATGAAGCGGAAGTCGTTGGTATTCAATTGGTTCATCATCCTGATTCCCGTGTTGGATTTGATATAGAACGCATCGGGAATGCGCTCGCCGGTGACGTGGATGCTGAATTCAATATCTTTGCCTTGCGATGCTTCAAGATTTGTTGCGGAAAGCTCGACATTGAAAGGAAGCGGTTTCTCAAATTCCCGGGAATAGTTGAAAATGCGTTGTGCGGGTTTCTTTGAAAAATCTGGTAAAAATATCAATGTCACAGCTAAAACGACGAAAGCTATCCCGGAAATTTTCAGATATTTGTAATTTTCTTTCAGGTTGACCGCATCGGAGAAGTTGATAGGTTTCAGATGTTCGGTGCGCTGCTCAATTGTTGCGATAAGCAGTTGATTATCAGTATTTTGTGATAGTTCGTTTGATAATTGGATGGTATTCAGCAGTTTGTCGCTTATTTCCGGGAAGAATTTTCCGATTATCACTGACGCTTGTTCATCGGACATCTTTTTGCGGAAGCGGATGAGGTTGGCGACAGGGATTGCGAAGTGGAAGATGGCGACAAACAATGTGCCGAGGATGAACAGCAGTAACAGCACGAGTCTGCCTTTCTGCGGAAGCCATGAGAAATACTCTATCCCATTGATTATCAAGAATAAGGCAATAATCAAGACAAGTCCTATCAGTGCGCCTTGGATGAGGCGGTTGAGGTAGAACTTCCTGATGAAGCGCTCAATTTTCGATATCAGAGTAGAATTCGCCATAATACTATAAACTTGCAAAAATACGAAAAAGTCTTTATTTAACAGCTAATAATTTTCATATTTTAATGCCATTTTCGAAATGCTCACAGTACCCTGTGGTATGCCGCATTTCTGCAAGTGGTATTAAAATATTGAGATTATTGATGCCATTTTCGAAATGTTCACAGTACCCTGTGGTATGCCGCATTTCTGCAAGTGGTATTAAAATATTGAGATTATTAATGCCATTTTCGAAATGCTCACAGTACCCTGTGGTAGGTCGCATTTCTGCAAATGGCATCAATAATCTTTTTAAGTTATGGTATCGTTAAAAATGATGATGAAACTGTTAAAAATCATTATTAATGATGAGCTGTTTATGTTTTAAAATGCTGTAATTTTGCATTGTTAATGATTTTGTTATGCGAGAAATTTGGAATCTTATTAATGAGATGTCGCCGTATCTGCTTTTAGGGTTCGGCTTTGCGGGATTGCTGCATGCTTTTGTGCCTTCGCGGGTATATCACCGTTACCTATCGAAAAACGATTTCCGTTCAGTTTTTTGGGCGGCGATGATAGGAGTGCCTTTGCCGTTGTGTTCGTGCGGTGTCATCCCGACGGCTATGTCGTTGCGCAAGGAAGGGGCGTCGAAAGGTGCGACGACTTCGTTTTTGATAGCTACGCCACAAACCGGTGTGGATTCTATTTTAGCCACAGCGTCGTTGCTTGGTATACCTTTCGCTATCATCAGGCCTATTGCGGCTTTGGTGACGGCTCTGTTTGGCGGGCAGCTGGTGAACATTGCAACGCGAAACGAGAAATCGGATAATTCGGAAGTTATCAGAAAAGCTTCTGATGAAAGGCCAAAAGGCTTCTGGAACAAGATCAAAGAGGCTTTGAAATACGGTTATTTCGAGATGATGCAGGATATTGGCAAGTGGCTGATGATAGGTCTGGTGGTAGCTGGTTTGATTACGGTTTTCGTGCCTGACGATTTCTTCCTTTATTTCAACGACAAACCGTTGCTCACCATGTTGATGGTGCTTGTGGTCTCAGTCCCGATGTACGTTTGTGCGACGGGCTCCATCCCGATTGCGGCTGCTCTGATGCTGAAAGGCATTTCACCTGGTGCCGCGTTGGTTCTCCTGATGGCAGGACCGGCCTGCAATATGGCTTCGATTATGGTGATTCGGAAGGTTTTGGAAAAGAAGACGATGTGGGTTTATCTGTTTTCAATAATCTTGGGAGCAATAACCTTCGGTCTTATTATCGACCTTGTTTTGCCTACTGAATGGTTTACTTCAAGCATTGTAGCCACCAAGGAAAGCTGTCATGAGGCGCCAGCTGTTTTCAATGTGATTTGCAGCGTGGTTTTGGGAATTTTGCTTATCTTTGCGCTGATTATGAGGCGTCATCACCATTGCGACTGCGGTTGTGATGACCATGACGACCACTGCGGTTGCGAGTCTCATTCTCATGAAAATCATACAGTTATGAATAAGAAACAGTTTAAAGTTGATGGCATGATGTGCAACCATTGCCGTGCCAATGTTGAGAAGGGTCTCAAAGCCCTCGAAGGTGTTGAAAATGTGGAGGTTGACCTTGCTTCAGGAATGGCTGTCGTTGAAGGCGACGTCAGTGATGAAGAGGTTGTCAAAACAATCGAAGGCTTGGGATATCAAGGAAAAAGAATGTAAGAATTATTCTTTCACAATTCTTGTTGCAAACTCTTTCCCATTTGTTGTTCCAACCTTTATCAGATAGATGCCAGAATTGAGATTTGCAATGTTGATTGTGTTTTCATCGGCATTGCAAATCGTTGAAAAGACAGTTTGCCCAATGATATTGAAAATCTCAATTTTTAAGAGATTGTCTCCAGAGATTGTTACAACGCAGTTTGCTGGGTTGGGATAAACTGATATTTTATTTTCAAAAACAGTTTCATCAACGGAATAATATATTGCAAAAATAGGGAAGCCACGGTTAACATAAAGGTCGTCCATGGCGTAAAAATTGCCGCCATCATTCAGAAGATTCACAAAATCCTGAGTTTTCATTTCGGATTCAGATTTTGGGGAGCCGTAATCGTTAATGCTTGCTATAGTGTTGATATAGTAGCAGTTATCGACATTTATTGTGATGTTTTCATAATCGGTTTTAGCGATAATTCCGCCAACATTCGCAGCTTCGATATTGCCGGCATTATAACAAGAATTGATGAAAATATCGTTTAACGGATTGATGTGTTCATTCATGTCGCCAACAATGCCTCCGGCGTAAGAATTTTCGCAGTTAACCATGATATTTCCGGTGTTATAGCTATGAGATATATCGGTGATAATCAATCCGCTGATTCCACCGATTTTACATTTGTTACAGTTGGATAATTCAATGTTTAAATCACTAGTATTATTGCATGATTCTATAAAATTAGCTTCGCCAGCTACACCACCTGTATAACAGTGACCCAAATATGCAGAGTTTACTGTTATTGTCCCGTGATTGCTGCAATTTATTATAGAGTCACACATACCGACAATGCCTCCAACACTTAAATAATCAATACCATCAATTGTGATGTTACAGTAATTATGACAATTTTCAACCAATGGAGCCGAATAGGTTATCATACCGAAATTATTGAACTCTTCTTCACGATAAACATCTGAACCTTTGGTTGTAAGATTTTTGATATATCCGTTATAAGTATGGAAAAACAAGGTATTTGAAGGATTATATATTGTGTGATTGTCGCCGTCGAAATAGCCGTTAAACTCGGGACAGCTAACTGATTCAATATAACCAATCGGATTCCAAATCCTGTTGTCGAGGTCGATATCGGTAGTGAGCTTGTAGTATTTCGGCTCTTGTGAGCAATAGATAAATTGTGACATGCGAGCCAACTGAGCAGCATTTTCAATAAGAATTGGGTCGTCGGTGGTGCCAGAATGGATGGTGTCCCAGTTTTCATAAGTGCCGTCCCAGACTGAAATCTGTGCGTTGAGTGCCAAAGTCATCAGCATTGCAATCATTGTAAATAAGATCTTTTTCATAGTCATAAGATTTTAAGTTTAACAATTTTGTTTACGACGACAAAATTATTTTTAAAATGTAGCTATGTCAAGAAAATCATGGTACGGAGTGGTACGATTATCATTCAATCGCGAGTTTTCTCAGTGTTGTGGTAAGGTCAAAATCGGAAGTAAGAATCTTTTTCAGTTTGCGGCTGCGGTCGCTTACGGTGGAGTACGCTTTTTGCATAAACGCCGCGATGTCGGGCTCTTTCATGCCGAGCAGATAGAGGATGCAGTAGTTCACATCGTCATTGGTGAGCTCCGGATATTTGTTTCTGATACGCTCAGTGAAGCCGTTAAGATGGTTGTCGGCTGCAGTCCGCAACGTCAGCAGCTGCTCCTTGTCAAGCGCATAATCTTTATAAATAGTGCAGTCCATCTTCGATTTAAACAGCTGCTCATGCGCCGTTTCGAGGATATATTGGCAGACCGGCTCGTTGATAAAAGCGTTGTAGCCGTCAACATTTGCGGTTTTTCTGACATCGGTCAGCTTTCTTTTGTGACGAATTGTCAAAATTATGGCAATTACGGCTATTAGAGCGATTGTAACAATTAAAATAATGGTAATGTCACGTCTTTTTTTCTGTTGCTCCAAAGCTATTGCTTGCTGCTGCTTATGATTCAGATAATCCTGAAACATGTTGGTAAACTGCCATTCTTCGGCTTTAGTTCCGAACTCCGGCGGTGTGTTTTCAGTGATGAAACGTGAATGGAAATCAGCTTTTGCAGTGTCGCCTAAATGATTGTAAATCTCATAAAGATGGTTGGCGCTTTGCGTCCTCAAGAAAATATCAGGCGCGTCGTTGAAGACTTCGTTGAGATAAATAAGAGCCGTATCGTATTGGTTTTCAAGGAGATAAATATATCCCAAACCCAATAATCTGTCGTATTTTTCAAAATCGTCGCCTGAAGCAATGAGTTTTTTTAACGTTTTTGTAGCTTTAACTCCATCATTATCAATCATATACGAGGTTATTGCCTTGCGATTTATGACATTGCGGTACAAAAGGCTGTTGGTATCGGAAATATTCTCCAAAGAGAGGTTGTAATAATAAAGCGCGCTATCGGTTTTCTCGCCTTTTTCAAACTCGTAGCCTATAAAAAACAAGGTGTTGGCGATGTTTGAACGAGGGTCGTATTTCTTGTATTCGAGGGCGTTTTTGTAAAAGAAAATCGCCGGCTCGATAAGAAATTTATCGGAATAAATGTTGGCCAATCGCGTGTGTGTCAGCGACATGAACTTAGGATTACAATCGAAAGGTTCAATGATTTCCAATGCCTTGTAATATTGTTGACATGCCTCTATGACGCTGTCGTTTTCATAGAATCCTACGCCGTTCATGTAGTGGGAGCGGGCTGAGAGAAGAGCGGCGGTCTCGTCTTTCGGATTAGCCTTGAAAATGCTGTCGAAATAGTAGAGAGCTTCCAGAAGTTCGGTGCGAACAAGTTGCGGAGCGTCGTTTTTGTAGAGGGCTTCGGAAACGAGGAGATAATAATAATTTGTTCCTGTAGCGCCAACGCATGCCTTGTCCATACGGGATGAATCGATTAGCATCATAAATGCCGAATCCGGGCGCTGTTGCATGACGCTGTCGATTACAATAAGTTCGGGCGATAATTCAAGCTGCGATGTCTTGTTTGAAACGCCGTTCGAGCAAGAAATAATCATTAAAACGATGATGCCGAGAACCAATAAAGTTTTGAGTTTTTTCATACCAAATTTAAAAAGACAAAAATAGTAATTCTACGAAATTTTGTCAAGAAAAAATGGTACGAATTAGTACGGATGAGGTTTTATTTTCCTTCGTTCATACTCACTTTGATTGCGGTAGATAGAAAATCTGTGAAAATCTGTGGAATCTGCGAGACTTTTTTTTATTTTTGCAAAAATTTTTGAGAAATGAAAGAAGTAAGAGTTCGTTTTGCTCCAAGTCCGACCGGACCGTTGCATATCGGCGGCGTGAGAACCGCTTTGTATAACTATCTTTTCGCGAAGAAAAACGGCGGAAAGATGCTGCTCCGCATTGAAGACACCGACCAGACACGTTTTGTGCCGGGCGCCGAGGAATATATCATAAAATCGCTCGATTGGTGCGGCATCAAGTTCGATGAAAGCGACATCGTGGGCGGTCCTTACGGTCCTTACAAACAGAGCAACCGCAAGCCTCTCTACAAACAATACAGCGATGAGCTCATCGCGAAAGGCCATGCCTACTATGCCTTCGACACAGCCGAGGAGCTTGACAACCTCCGCAAAGAGGCAGAGGCACAGAAAAAGACCTTCATCTACAACGCCGAAACACGTCAGGAGCTGCGTAACTCATTGACAATGACTAAAGAAGACGTCGATGAGCTGATTGCTAACGGCACTCCTTACACTGTGCGTTTCATGATGCCGGAGAACTACGTGGTGGAGATGCACGACATCATCCGTGGCGACATCAAGGTGAACACCAACACTTTGGACGACAAGGTGTTGTTCAAGTCGGACGGCATGCCGACATATCATTTGGCAAACATCGTCGACGACCATCTGATGAAGATTTCGCACGTCATCCGTGGTGAGGAATGGCTGCCTTCAATGCCATTGCATGTGCTTCTGTATCAGGCATTTGGATGGGAGGCTCCTGAGTTTGCGCACCTACCATTGCTGCTCAAGCCGGACGGCAACGGCAAGCTCAGCAAACGTGACGGCGACCGCCTCGGATTCCCAGTGTTTCCTATGCAATGGGAGAATCCTGAGACTCATGAGATCTCGTCGGGTTACAAGCAGTCGGGATACTATGCCGAGGCATTCATCAACATGCTCGCATTGCTTGGCTGGAACCCTGGGACAGAGCAGGAGATCTTCTCGATGGACGAGCTCATCCAGGCGTTCTCGTTCGACCACTGCAGCAAGTCGGGAGCAAGATTTAACGTTGAGAAGGCAAAATGGTTCAACCATGAATATCTGATGCGCCGCTCATCTGAGCAAGTCGGCGAGGAATATAAGGAATGGCTGAAGACCGAGAAGAACATCGACGCTGATATTGAATACGTTACAAAGGTTGCGGCATTGGTGAAAGATCGCGTCAACTTCGTGAAGGAGATGTGGGATCAGAGCTTCTTCTTCTTTGAGGAGCCGACCACCTACGACGAGGTGACAGTGAAGAAACGCTGGAAAGAAAACAGCGCCGACCTCATGCGCCAGGCTGCGGAAGTGATAAAGAATATTGACGATTTCAGCGCAGAGAACATCGACAAGGTTTTGAACGAATGGATTACAAGCAATGAACTCGGCATGGGACCAGTGATGAACGGTCTCCGTCTGATGCTCGTCGGCGCCGGCAAAGGCCCGCACATCCATGAAATCCTTGCATTGATTGGAAAAGATGAAGCGTTGAAGAGAATTGAAAAAGGAATTAAAAATTTAGCCATTAGCTGATAGCCATTAGCCATTAGAATTGGACAACCAAAACTAATGGCTAACGACTAATGGCTAATACCTAATAACTATGGCAATCATTTCAATAGAAAAAATGGAATTCTACGCCTATCATGGCTGCTTCGACGAGGAGCGCAAGATAGGGACGTGGTTCAGCGTGGATTTGAGCATGGAAGTCGACACTTCGAAGGCTGAAGAGTCTGATAATCTTGACGATACGGTCAATTATCAGGAGGTCTACGCCGTTGTGAAGCGCGAGATGATGATTTCCTCGAAGTTGCTTGAAAACGTTGCAAGACGTATATTAAACGCCATCCAAAAAGAGTTTCCAGCGGTATCGTACGCCTGGGTGAAGGTGAAGAAGATGAATCCGCCGCTGGGAGGAAAGATGGAGTCGGTTTCAGTAGAATTAGAATCATAGTCTTTAGTCGTTAGTTTTTAGTCGTTAGTGCAGAATGACTAAAGTCTAAAGACTAAAAACTAAAGACTATTTTTTTTGAATAAAAAAAATTTGTATTTTTGCAACGGTTTATGGTGCCGAGGAGGCTTAATAGGGAATCGGGTGTAAGTCCCGGACAGTTCCCGCTGCTGTAAGCTCTTAAAATCTGCCAGAATGCCACTGAAAACAAGCGTTTCGGGAAGGCGGCAGACCTGAAGGAGTGAGTCAGAAGACCTGCCACAAATCGTAAACAAAGCTTTCGGGATAAAAGCTGGCTTTCCTTATTTTTAAGGCCTACCAACATTTTTCCACGAGGTTTTGAGGTAATTAAAATTATTATTAAACCTTAAAAATCTAAGTTATGGTTAAAAAATTTACTTTAATGTTCCTTTTAGGAATCTTCGGTCTCTTCTCGACCAACCTTTTCGCACAGGAAGATGCGACAATCGACCCAGCTGACATCAAGTTCTGGATTGGCGAAGGTCAGAATGAAGTGATTTTCATCGCCAATTGGGCAGAGCCTGACACAGCATTAGCATGGGGCTATCGTTTCATGGCTGAAGATGTCACTTTGAAAACCATCATGGACGACATCGCGGAAGCTGACTACCGTTTCAGCTATGAAGCAAACGGCAGCTGGCTCCTCGACATGCATTACAATGACGGCGTTCTCAATCTGAGTCTCGTTGAACAAATGTGGTGCTCATTTTTGATCAACGGTGTTTCTTCATGGGATACTTATGATGTGGCAACAGTCGCTCCTGGTCAATATGTGAAATTAGGCGACACACATTGCGGCACTTTGGTTGACCCTGATAACTACGTTTACGTTTGGGAAAAAGAAGTTGCAGCCGTTTATCCTATCGCTTACGAAGCTATGATTGACGCTTCAGAAATCCTTTACTGGATTGGCGAAGGCGAAAACGAGGTTGTGTTCTGTGTGAACTGGAACGAGCCTAACATCGCATTGGCATGGGGCTTCCGCTTTGATAGTGATTACACAGTTGAGACCATGATGAACACTATTGAGAATATGGATCCTCGTTTCTCATACGAAACAGGTGATTGGGGTGTTACCAACATCATTTTTGATGATGGTGATGTTCATTATTCTCTCGTTGGTGATTATTGGATGTACAATATCAACGGTTCAATGGCAATGTTAGGTTTTGATCAGCAACCTATTATTAATGGTGATTTCATCAAATGGGGTGATATCTCATGCGCAACAGAAATTGCTCAGTGGACATATGTTTGGACACAACCAGTTCAGCCTGTGTCAGTTTACGACAACGTGAACGAGTTAGAAGCAGCAACACTTTCAGTGTATCCTAACCCTGCAACAGACAGACTGTATGTCAATGCTGAGAACTTGCAGCGTGTTGAGATTTACGACATGGCGGGTCGCATTGTGATGACATCAGTGACTCCTGTTGTTGACTTGAATGGTGTTGATGCAGGCATTTATTTCGTTACAGTGAGAACTGATAACGCTGCCAAGACAACCAAACTCGTTGTGAAATGAGAAAGATTTTAGTTATATTGATGGTGGTGATGCCGGTGGCGTTGTGGGCGCAGTTCGCTCCTGCTCAGGACAAGCCCGGCACCACTGCCATGCATGCTGACTCGTCGGCGTTTGTGGCATGGGCTACAGGCTGTGTGGCAGAGCCAGGACCGATGAACATCACCAACCCGAGCGCAGGCTTGGCAGGTCAAGGATGGCCGGCAGAGAATGTCATAGGTGTTCCTCAGGGCACATACGGCGTGACATGTCTCGGTGATGGCGGCAGGGCGACTGTTACATTCGCATCGCCTATCTGCAACCGTCCAGGTCCTGATTTCGCTGTCTTTGAGAACGGCTTCGCCAATGCGCAGCAACCCGATATGTGGTTCCTCGAGCTCGGTTTCGTGGAGGTGAGCTCCGACGGCGAGAATTTCTTCCGTTTTCCGGCGATAAGCATGGTGCAGACTGAAACACAGGTTGGCGGCATGGGATGTATCGACCCTGCACAGATTCACAATCTGGCAAGCAAATACGGTGCGATGTACGGCACCCCATTTGATTTGGATGAGGTCCCGGATGACCCGCTTCTCGATAAAAACAACATCACTCATGTCCGCATCATCGATGTGATTGGCAACATTGACCCGGAATACTGCACTTACGACTCTCAGGGACATCCTGTCAACGACCCATGGCCTACACCGTTCGCTTCAGGCGGTATGGACCTCGACGCCGTAGGTGTGATTCACGATGTGGCGCACACACCAGGTTTGGGCATCGCTGACAATGAAATGGAATCAATTTCGGTTTACCCGAATCCGGCCCATGACTATATCCGTGTGGAGACACAATCGATGACATCCGTACAAACCATTGATTTATATAATGTTACGGGACAGAAGGTCCTCTCATCAAACGAAAAGGAAATCAATGTTTCCGGATTGGAACCAGGTGTTTATTTCGTCAGAATCAATTGTGGCGAAAATATATTTACTGAACGTGTAATTATCAAATAATCAAATAGTTATGAAGAAGATTTGCCCTCGCTGCGGAAAAGAGTTCGAATGTGTTCATTCGATAAACTGCTGGTGTGTCACTATACACCTTTCTGATAGAGCGAAGGCAAATCTTTCTCAATATAAAGATTGTCTGTGCAAGGAATGTCTTGAAGATATCAACAAATAATTGTGCCCGCAATTAGGTATACGAAGAACGCACAGAGCCAAGCCACAGCACATTGAAACAGTATCACCAGTATCATCCATTTGGTGCCTATTTCGCGGCGGATGGCTGCCATTGCCGCAACGCAAGGGGTGTAAAGCAAGCAGAACACCAGCATTGATATTGCGGTCACGGTGGTGAACAAATCCATCGCGCCAAGCACTTCGAGGGTTGCCACCACGCTTTCTTTTGCCATGAATCCGCTTACCAGAGCGGTGACGATCTGCCATTCGCCAAGTCCGATAGGCTTGAAGAGCGGGGCGATCCATCCAGCCACCATAGCGAGCATGCTGCCTTCGCCGTTTTCAACCATATTGAAATGGAAATCGAAGGTTTGAAGGAACCATATCACCAACGAGGCGATGAAGATGACGGTGAAAGCGCGCTGGAGGAAGTCTTTGGTCTTGTCCCACAGCAGATGTCCCACGTTTTTAATGCCAGGCAGACGGTAGTTAGGCAGTTCCATCACGAAAGGAGCCACGTCGCCTTTAGTCTTGGTGAACAGTGCTATAATGAATCCCACGATTATTCCAAGGAGGTAGAGGCATATGAGCACCAATCCGCCATGATGCGGGAAGAAATAGTCGGTGAAGAAGGCGTAGATAGGGATTTTCGCCGAGCAGCTCATGAAAGGGGTGAGGAGTATGGTACGCCAGCGGTCATGAGTCGAATGCAACGTGCGTGTTGACATCACCGCTGGCACCGTGCATCCGAAGCCGATGAGCAACGGCACTATGCTGTGTCCGGTGAGACCGAATTTCCTTAAGATGCTGTCGCTGACGAAAGCCACGCGTGCCATGTAGCCGCTGTCTTCGAGCAAGCTCAGGAAGAAAAACAGCAGTATGATGATAGGGATGAAGCTGATGATGGTTCCGACGCCGCCGAAGATGCCGTCGACCACCAGTGACTGCACTGCAGGGGGCATGTTCCATTGTGCCAATGCCGCACCAACGACGCCGGCAAGCCAGCTGATGCCGTTGTCGAGGATGTCTTGTAGCGGCGCACCGAGAGCGTCGATGGAAATATAGATGATACCCATCATCACCAATATAAAAATCGGGATGGCGGTCCATTTTCCGGTGAGGATCTTATCAATACGACGGCTACGTTTGTATTCTTTGCTTTCGTTAGGTTTCACTACTGTTTTCGAGCACAGACGTTTGATGAAGGTGAAGCGCATGTCGGCCATTGCCGCTGCACGGTCGAGACCGCGTTCCTCTTCCATCTGAAGTATGAGATGTTCGAGTGTCTCTTTCTCGTTTTGTGATAGTTGCAGGGCTTTGAGCACTATCTTATCGCCTTCCACGAGCTTCGATGCCGCGAAACGCACCGGTATCTCGGCACGTTGGGCGTGGTCTTCGATGAGGTGCATGATGCTGTGCAGGCAGCGGTGCACGGCTCCGTCGTGGTCGTCTTTGTCGCAGAAGTCCTGCCGTACTGGCGCCTCCTGATATTTTGCCACGTGGATGGCGTGTTCCACCAGCTCGTTGACGCCTTCGTTTTGCGATGCTGAGATAGGCACCACAGGCAGTCCGAGGATCTGTTCCATCTCGTTGACACGAATGGTGCCGCCGTTGTTACGCACCTCGTCCATCATGTTGAGCGCGAGCACCATAGGCACGCCGAGCTCCATGAGCTGCATGGTGAGATAGAGGTTGCGCTCGATGTTGTTGGCATCCACGATGTTGATGATAGCCTTGGGTTTCTCTTGCAAGATGAACTCACGCGACACTATCTCCTCGTTGGTGTAAGGCGACAGCGAGTATATTCCCGGAAGGTCGGTGACAAGAGTGTCGTTGTGCCCTTTGATGACGCCGTCTTTGCGGTCGACGGTGACACCTGGGAAGTTGCCCACATGCTGGTTTGAGCCTGTCAGCTGGTTGAAGAGCGTTGTCTTGCCGCAGTTTTGCTGACCAGCGAGAGCAAAGGTGAGGGTAGTGCCTTTCGGCAACGGATTTTCGTGTTCCTTATCGTGATAGATACCTTCCTCGCCGAGGCCTGGGTGGGCGTTGTGGTCGGGTAATGATGTGATATACAGCTGGTTGACGTCGAAAGTGTCGCGTACGGGTTCTTTGTCAGATATTTCTGGCTCAACCTCGATGAGTTTGGCGTCGGCTTTACGCAGTGTGAGTGAATATCCGTGTATCATCACCTCCATCGGGTCGCCCATCGGGGCGTATTTTACGAGTTTCACGACTACATCGGGAATCACTCCCATGTCGAGAAAATGCTGGCGGCGCGAGCCTTCGCCCTTCACCGTTTTCACCATCGCCGACTGTCCTATTTCGAGTTTGTCGAGAGTTATCATTTCAACTTTTTTTCTTGCTGCAAAAATACTATAAAAAACAGTTGGTTGATATCCCTAAAAATAGGGATTTTGACAATCATTTTATTGAAAAATTTCAAAAATGTGTAACAAGATAAAAAAAAACGTATATTTGTATGTCGATTTTCGCATTATGAAAGTGTTCGAGAATTTGCGATCTTTTCAGGCAGTCCGTTGCGCTCGCGCTCGGCGGCGATAGCGCGCATGAGGAAAGCCATGTTGCGGCCCAAAATGCGCATGATTTGTACGCCTTCTTCGTCTTTCATCACATCTTCGGGGGTGTGGCCATGCACCATGTTCCAATAGCGACTGCTCGCGATGGACATCTCGCTGATGGTGAAATACTTGTTGAGCCGGTCGAAAGCGGCTGTGGTGCCACCACGACGGGCCGAGACGACGGCCGCACCCACCTTCATGCGTTTGTCGAACGGGGTGCTGAAAAACAGGCGGTCGAGCAGGTTGGTGAGCGTTCCGTTGGGGCCGGCGTAATACACCGGCGAACCGACCACGAGGCCATCGGCTTGCTCAAACTTGGGTGCCACTTCGTTCACCATATCGTTGAACACGCAACGCCCCAATTCGGCGCATTTGCCGCAGGCGATGCAGCCTCGGATGTCCTTGTTGCCGATGTGGACTATTTCGGTATCTATGCCGTTTTTCCGTAACTCTTCCGCCACAATGTTCAAGGCGGTGAAGGTGCAGCCATTGGCGTGCGGGCTGCCGTTGATAAGAAGTGTTTTCATATACGTTCTACTTAAAAAACATTACAAAGATACAACTTTTCTCCGAATGGAGAAAGAAAACAACCATTTTTCAACGTCCCAACATCTCCATCCCCACCATCGGATTGGTGTCGATAAGCTTCAGCGACTTCACCATCTCGGCGTCGTTGGCTTTGATGTAGTCGAGGTAGCCCTGCGTGACGGCGTGGCTGTGCAGGTCGATTTGTGCCAATGTGGGCAATGTGGAAAGTGCCATAAGGATAATTGTTACGATGCACTTTTTCATGTTAGTTGAGTTTCTTCCTTTTGTGGCTTTATTTCAGATTTGTCCTGAAAAACTCTGCCAACGTATCCCACGGGATGTTGTTACCCTCGCCGCCGTCGTAGAGGTCGCAGTGGGTGGCGCCGGGGATGATGAGCAGCTGCTTGTTTTCGGGCACAGGATTCGGCTTACCGATGAAGTTGTAGCCTTCTGCTTGGCCTTCCACCATGTATTTGTATGCCGCCTCGCCGAAGTAGCGCGAGTGGGCGTTCTCGCCGTGCATCACCATGACGGCGGAGCGGATCTCATTGATATAATAAAGGAAGCGTGCGTTAGCGTAAGCCTGCGTCCCGATGACACGCCAGCCGTCGTTGCTGTTGCCGCTGCGCTTGTGGTAGCCGCGCGGGGTTTTATAATAGGCGTGGTAGTCCTTCACAAACTGCGGGACCTCCTCGGGCAGCGGGTCGATGACACCCCCAGCCATTGCCATTGGGTCGGTAAGACGCTGTTTGGCGAGGGCCTCGCGGGCTGCGTGGCGTGACTCTTCCTTGTCTTCGCTGTCGAAGTAGCCATTGCCGTTGACACGGGTCATGTCGTACATTGTGCTGGCCACGGTGGCCTTGATGCGGGTGTCGGCAGCGGCAGCGTTGAGGGCGATGCCACCCCAGCCACAGATACCGATGATGCCGATGCGTTCGGCATCTACGTTGTCCAATTTTGACAGGAAATCAACGGCGGCCATGAAGTCTTCCGTGTTGATGTCGGGCGAGGCCGTGCGACGAGGCTCACCGCTGCTTTCGCCAGTATAGGACGGGTCGAAAGCCAGTGCCATAAAACCTCGCTCTGCCATCTTCATAGCGTATAAGCCGCTCGACTGCTCCTTGACGGCGCCAAAAGGCCCACTCACGGCAATAGCCGCCAATTTGCCTTCGGCATCCTTTGGTGTATAGAGGTCTGCTGCTAAAGTCAGACCGTACTGTGTTTCAAACGTCACCTTGCGGTGGTTCACTTTGTCGCTCAGCGGGAACACCTTGTCCCACTCCTGTGTGAGGTTCAATTCTTGCTTCATTTCTTCTTTGTTTTCTTTTGTTTCTGTTGTTTGCGTTTGGTTGTTGCAGGCGGTCATAAGTGCTACCACTGCTGCAAGGATGAGAATCTTTTTCATTTATACCTAATTCTAATTACGCTTGCAAAAGTACACAAGTTATTTTATATAGGTATTACATAAATTGGCTAAATATATACCAATTTCGCAGAAATTGACTATAATATATAAAATTATGTACCATTTTTCATTGCGTTTCCAAATTAATCGTACCTTTGCATCGCAATGAAGAAGATTCTGAAAATAGATAACCCCAACGATTATGCCCGGTTTGTGGATGCTCCCGAGCTGCACCCATTGGTCAGTATTATCCACTATGACGAATTGGCTCCTTTCCGTCATAGCCTGAACAACTACGGTGTCTATGGGTTGTTTATCCAACGCCAGTTTCCCAAGGATCTCTCGTATGGCATGAAGACCTTGCAGGTGAGCAATGCCTCGATTATTGCCGTTGAGCCTGGACAGATTGGCGGCTTGGAGGACAATGGGGAGCGCATCTCGCTGAGCGGATGGGTGCTCTTGTGGTCGCCCGAACTGCTACACGGCTCTGAACTGGAACGCCAAATTGACCGTTACCAGTATTTCTCTTATTTCTTCACCGGCTCGCTGCGGATGGAGCCTGACGAATGGCTCTGCATCACACAACTGCTTTCCCAGATGCGGCAAGAGTTGATAACTCACGAGGATTCGCCCTCGCTAAGAAGCATCTTGTTGGGCTATCTGCACCTGATACTGGAATACTGCAACCGCATCTATCTGCGTCAGCTCTCTGAGGAAGACAGTGGCAACAGCGACTTGCTGAAACGTTTTCATGACCTGCTGCAACTGTATTTCCGCGAGAATCG